>Ga0210040_10000093_pt1 | contig 187867 bp, 160 predicted proteins | sample CryGeyCG12114_NA_FD_185462 | JGI IMG/M metagenome (GOLD analysis project Ga0210040, IMG submission 185462) | Groundwater microbial communities from aquifer - Crystal Geyser CG19_WC_8/21/14_NA (SPAdes) (version 2) | ecosystem: Environmental > Aquatic > Deep subsurface > Groundwater | place...
ACGCGGCGTTGCTGCATCAGGCTTGCGCCCATTGTGCAATATTCCCCACTGCTGCCTCCCGTAGGAGTCTGGGCCGTGTCTCAGTCCCAGTGTGGCCGGTCACCCTCTCAGGCCGGCTACCCGTCGTAGGCTTGGTGAGCCATTACCTCACCAACAACCTGATAGGCCGCGAGTCCATCCCCAACCAAAATTCTTTCCACAACCAGACGATGCCGTCGGCTGTCATATCCGGTATTAGACGCCGTTTCCAGCGCTTATCCCAGAGTCAGGGGCAGGTTACTCACGTGTTACTCACCCGTTCGCCACTAATCCCCCCAGCAAGCTGGAGTTCATCGTTCGACTTGCATGTGTTAAGCACGCCGCCAGCGTTCGTCCTGAGCCAGGATCAAACTCTCCATAAATGCTTGATCGCCGAACCACCCCAAAAGGCAGCCGACACATCTAGATGCGCACACAGCACCGGGAATCGGTAACCATGCACACGAGTTCGTTCTGACCAAATTCGAATATCAACTGACATTCATTATCTAATCCAAAGGAATCTCACCAACCAGCCCCAAAGGACCAGTTGCCGAGGATATTTGGCATTTGACATTGTGCACGCTGTTGAGTTCTCAAGGAACGGACGCACCCGAATCCACCCTAAACAAGGCTTCCTCCGAGGCAACTTCCTAATCTTACACCACCCCTTGCCGGTGTCAAGTCAAGATTTCCGCCACCCGAAGATGACCTGGACTCGACCGAACCGCGCGGAGCGGGTACCCATCCTAACCACACGTGCGGGTCGTCTTCAACCGAAGACCACCGACGAGGTGGAGAAGGAGGATGTGGCCCCCACTTGAGGCCGGGAAGCTCAGCGGCTTTCCCGCACCTTTGGGGTGACAAGTAAGTACTTTACGCACGACCTCGCGGTTCGCACAAAACCACGGTGCAGCCCGGGCGTGTCGCGCTCGACCGAGGCCCGTCCGGCTTCGCGGCCGCGGCCGGCGCCGCCCCTCACAGAGCGAAGGGATCCGGCGTGAGCGTGTACTTCGTCTCGAGGTACTCGTTGATGCCTTCGGCCCCACCCTCGCGGCCGAGGCCCGACTGCTTGATGCCGCCGAACGGGGCGGCCGCGTTCGATACGACCCCCATGTTCAGCCCGACCATCCCGCTCTCGAGTCGGTCGATCATGCGCTGGCCGCGCGCGAACGAACCGGTGAAGACGTAGGAGACGAGTCCGTACTCCGTGCCGTTGGCGATGCGAACCGCGTCGTCCTCTGTGCCGAACGGCACGATCGAGACCACGGGGCCGAAGATCTCCTCTCGGAGGATGCGGCTCCCCTCCGGCACCCGGGTCACGAGCGTCGGGGGCAGGAAGTGCCCCGGTCCGCCGTGCGGCTCCCCGCCGGCGAGAAGGGTCGCGCCGCGCTCCACCGCATCCGACACGAGCGTCGTCGCCTTGTCCACCGCGCCGGCGTTGATGAGCGGGCCGATCGTGACACCGTCCTCGGTTCCCCGGCCCATCCGCAGCTGCCCGATGCGCTCCTGGATGCGACGGGTGAACTCGTCGACCACCGACTCCTGCACGAGGAACCGGTTCGCGGCCGTGCAGGCCTGCCCCACGTTGCGGAACTTCGCGAGCATCGCCTGGTCGACGGCCCTATCGAGGTCCGCGTCCTCGAACACCAGGAACGGCGCATTGCCGCCCAGCTCCATGGAGGTGCGGAGCACCCCCTCGGCGGACTGGGCGATGAGCTTCTTGCCCACGGCGGTCGAGCCGGTGAAGCTCAGCTTGCGCAGCCGCGGATCGGCGATGATCGGCGCGGATACCCCCGCCGCATCCGAGGTGGGGATGACGTTCAGCACCCCGTCGGGCAGACCCGCCTCAGCGAGCAGCGCGGCGAAGCGCAGCGTCGTCAGCGGGGTGAGGTCGGCCGGCTTGATCACCGCTGTGCATCCGGCGGCGAGTGCCGGGGCGATCTTGCGGGTCGCCATCGCGAGCGGGAAGTTCCACGGCGTGATGAGGAAGCAGGGCCCGACGGGATGCCTGCTGACGATCACGCGGCCGGTGCCCTCGGGGTTCGTGCCGTAGCGCCCCGAGATGCGCACGGCCTCCTCGCTGAACCAGCGCAGGAACTCGCCGCCGTAGGTCACCTCCCCCGCCGCCTCCGCGAGCGGCTTGCCCATCTCGAGCGTCATGAGCAGCGCGAACTCGTCGGCGCGCTCGCGCAGCAGGTCGAACGCGGCACGGAGGATCTCCCCCCGCTTCCGCGGCGCCGTCGCGGCCCAGGACTCCTTGGCGGCCACCGCAGCGTCGAGAGCGCGGATGCCGTCCTCCGGCGCCGCATCCGCGATCGTTGCAAGGACAGCGCCGGTCGCCGGATCGTGCACGTCGAGGGTGCGGCGACCGGTGGCCTGCACCCACTCGCCGCCGATGAGGAGTCCCGTGGGGACGGAGTCCAGCAGTTCCTTCTCCGAGATGGCCATGCTGCGATCCTTCCTGCGTGGGAATTGCTCCGCGCCAATGCTAGGCCGCCGGCACGGTCGCACGGGTGCGATCCGCCCTGTTGCCGTGCGGTCGCGCGCGACCTGTTCCGTTCAGTCCGGGAGGGCGAGCGCCCACATGGCCACCGCGCTCGCGGCGGCGACGTTCAGGGAATCGATGCCGTGCCGCATCGGGATGGTGACGACGGTGTCCGCCGCGGCGATCGCCTCCGGGGTGAGCCCGTCCCCCTCCGCCCCGAGCACCATCGCGACGCGCTGGGGCGGGGCGGCCGCGTACCGTGCGAGCGGAACCGCTCCGGGCGCGAGCGCGAGCGCCGCGGTCGAGAAGCCCGCGGCCGCCAGTGTTCCGGACAGTTCGGTCCAGTCCCCCACCCGGGTCCACGGCACCTGCAGCACGGTGCCCATGCTGACCCGGATCGCGCGCCGGTAGAACGGGTCGGAGCAGCGGGGCGACACGAGCACCGCATCCGCGCCGATGGAGCCGACGGAGCGGAAGATCGCGCCGACGTTGGTGGGATCCGCGACGTTCTCGAGCACCACGACGCGGCGGGCACCCGCGAGCAGGTCCGCGGCGTCCGGGAGGGCCGGCCGGTTCATCGCCGCGATGAGCCCGCGATGCAGCACATAGCCGGTCAGCTCGGCGAGGAGCTCGCCCGGGCCGACGAAGACCGGCACGTCCGGGTGGTCGGCGAGCGCATCGAGCGCGTCGTCGACCGATGCTCCGAGGGCGAGCACCGAGCGCGGCACGTGCCCGGCGGCGAGCGCGCGGCGGAGCACGAGCACCGACTCCGCCAGGTACAGGCCGTGCTCGGAGCCGCGGGCCTTGCGCAGCGCGACGTCGGTGCGGTGCGCGTAGTCGACGAGCCGCGGATCGGCCAGGTCCGTGATCGGCACGACCCGATCGCCGGGCGGCGTCACGCGAGCGCGGTGCGCGAGTCCGTCACCGTCACTCCCTCGGCCGCGAGCCGCTCGAAGGCGGTCCGCGTGGTTCCGTCCGCAACGCCGGCCACGAGGTCGGCCAGCACCCGGACGCGGCCACCGGCGTGCACGGCGTCGAGGGCCGACGCCAGGACGCAGTAGTCGGTCGCGATGCCGACGACGTCGACGTCCGTCACATCGCGGTCCGCGAGGAGCTGCGGCAGGGTGGCCCCGTCGTCCGTCGTGCCCTCGAACATCGAGTACGCGGGCATGCCCTGTCCTTTGCGCACGTGCACATGGATGCGCGCGGTGTCGAGCGCCGGGTGGTACTCGGCCCCCGGCGTTCCCGCGACGCAGTGCACGGGCCAGGTGACGACGTAGTCGGGATCCGCCGTCGTGGCGAAGTGCCCGCCGTTGTCGTTGTCCCCGTCGTGCCAGTCCCGCGATGCCACGACGACGTCGTATCGCTCCGGGTGCTCCGCGAGATAGTCGGACACGCCGCTCGCGACGGCGGCACCGCCGGGGACGCCGAGCGCACCCCCCTCCGTGAAGTCGTTCTGCACGTCGACGATGAACAGCGCTCGTGTCACAGGGGGTCCCATCCCGGGTCTTCGCCCGATCAGTTGTCGGAGAGGTTGTTGCCGCAGCGGTACGCGCCGGTCGTGATGGTGTCGAGCGCGATCTTCGCGTCGTCGCGCACATTGCCGATGGCGTAGAAGGCGAAGGTGAGCGGGGTGCCGTCGGCGGCGGAGATCACGCCGGAAAGCGTGTAGCCGGTGTCGATCCAGCCGGTCTTCGCCACGACGTGCCCGCGCGCGACCGCGTTGTCGCCGGTGAACCGGCCGGCGAGCGTGCCGGTGCGCCCGGCGATGGGCAGGCCGTCGTAGATGAATCCGAGCGCGCCCTCGCGCGCGTTGATCTTCATCATGAGCGCGGCGAGGTACGAGGGGGGCACCCGATCGTCGGGGCTGAGCCCCTGCCCATCGACGATGGTCATGCTCGACGCGTCGATGCCGTACGGCTCGAGCGCTCTGGGGATCCCGGTCGCCAGCGCATCCTGGGAGTTGCCGGCACCGACCTCGATGGCCACCAGGCGGGCGAGCATCTCGGCGAGCGTGTTGTCGGAGATGGTGAGCGCCGTCTGGATCAGCGAGGACACCGGCTGCGACTGCACCTCCCCGAGCACGGGCGCCCCGGCCGGCGCGACCCCCTCGACGATGGCGGCGTCGACCCCCAGGGCGGCGGCGAACGCGGCTCCCGCCCGCGCGACGGGCGCCTCGCTCCGCGGCGACACGATGGCCGCGGGATCGCGCCGATCGGCGTCGACCTGGAGAGCCGTGATCTCGCTGCTGTACCCGATGCTCAGTTCGGTGCGCGCCCAGGACGGATGCCAGGTCGGGCCCGAGAACAGCGACGTGTCGAGCACGATGCGCGTGATCGGCGTGCCCGCCGTGCCGGGGTCCGCGGCCCACGCGCTCCTCACCTGCTGCGCGAGGTCGCTGAGCCGGGGTGCGCCGGGGTAGACCGAGCTCCCGCTGGACAGGCGGGAGAGCGTGGGGTCGCCCCCGCCGACGAGCACGACGGTGCCGGGCTCCGCCCCCTTCACGACTCTCGTGCTGATGCGGTGATCCGGCCCCAGCGCGGCGAGGGCCGCTGCGCTCGTCACGACCTTCATGACGCTGGCGGTGCGCTCCGGTGTGTCGCCGCCCCGGTCGAAGAGCACCTCGCCGGTGGCGGCATTGAGCACGTACCCCTGGAAGGACGCCAGCCGCGGGTCGGTGGAGAGCGACGCGATGGAGCACGTGCGCACCTTGGCCGCGCCGGGCTGCGCGGCCGGTACCGGGCGGTGCGCCTCGGTCGGCGTCGGCGACGGCTCGGGACGGGGCGCCGTCGATACCGCGGCCACCGGGGTCCCGCGATCCTGCGCGGACCCGACGGCGGCACCCGCGGTCACGGCGCCCGCACTGAGCAGCACGAACGCCGAAGCAGCTGCGGCGGCGAGCCAGGCATGCGGATGGCGGCGCACGACGGCGCCGATGCCACCGCCCTTGGCGCCCCGAGCGGGTGCCGAACCGCGCGGCGTTCGCGGCTGCGGCGTCTGCTCGGGCGGAATCACCGCACCATGATAACCGGGGCATCCGCACCGGTCCGGTCCCGACCGCGGGGCCGGCCGGGCGAGAACGGGTCACGGGGCACCGACGGCGGCGGCACGCCGCTCGCATCGACGACTCCGCGTGAGCACGAGGTGAGGCACCGGCGGATGCCGACATGGTGGGGCCGCCTGTGGGAATCGAACCCACGACCTTCTCATTACGAGTGAGACGCTCTGCCGACTGAGCTAAGGCGGCGTGTCCAGCGGTTTCCCGCGGGCACAGCATCCCACTATAGCGGATGTCGGAACGTCATCGGATCGTGCGCATCGCCGCGAACGATTCGCGGAAGCGTTCCGCGAGCGAGGCGGTGCCGTCGTCCTCCACCCAGCCGGACCACGCGTGCTTGAGCGCGGACGTTGCGACGAGCGTGACGAGCAGCGCGCGGTCGAGCACCTCCGCCCGGGACCTGTCGACGTAGGCGGGTGACGCGGCCAGGCGATCCGCGACTATCTCGGCGATCGCCACCTCGAACTGGCGCAGCGACGCCATGCGCGCGCCGAGGATCTGCGGGTGCTCCTTGAGCACCCCGCGGCGCAGGCGCTGCAGCTCGTGATCCCCCTCGCTGGCATCGGCCGACCAGGCGAGCAACTCAGCGAGATCGTCGAGCACCGGCCCGTCGGCCGGTCCGGAGAGGAACCGGTCGATCTGCGCCTGCGGCGGGATCGGCAGCCCGTCGCCGACGAGCGCCGCCTCCTTCGACCCGAAGTAGTTGAAGAACGTGCGCGGTGAGACGCCGGCGGCGGCGCTGATGTCGTCGATCGTCACGCGATCGGCGCCGCGCTCGGAGACGAGCGACAGCACCGCGCGCTGGATGCCGCGCCGGGTGGCCAGGCGTTTGCGCTCCCGCAACCCCGGTTCGGTGATCGCGGGCGCGTCCGTCTGTGCTGTGGTCATCGCCCGATCATTGCATCCGCCGCAAATCTGCACAAAGGAGCCGACTCCTGCATTTCTCGGTCAGCAGGTGAGGCCGTCGGTCGGCACGGTGCCGTTCACGAAGTAGTCGTCCACGGGCGTGTTGATGCAGGAGTCCTGCTCGTCGTAGGCGATGTGCCCCTCCCCCTCGTAGGTGAGCAGCACGGCGCTCTCGAGCTGGTCGGACAGGGCCTCGGCCCAGCGGTAGGGGGTCGCCGGATCATTCGTCGTGCCCACGACGACGATCGGAGCCGCACCAGTGCCGGTGACCGGTTTGATGGCGTCCCCCGGATAGGAGAACGGCCAGTTCGCGCACTGCACGTCCCCGAGCGTGTCGTACTCGCTCAGCGGATCGATCTGGCGCAGCTGGTCGTTCAGGGCGGCGATGTCCGCGGGATCGGTGTCGACGGGGTAGTCGACGCAGTTGATGGCGGTGAACGCCTCGAACAGGTTGCTGTCGTAGGAGCCGTCCTCGCCGCGCCCGAAGTAGCTGTCGGCGAGCAGGAACGCCGTCGTGGCGTCGCCCTGCATGACCTCGGTGATCGCCTGGCTGAGGTAGGGCCAGTACTCCTTCGTGTACATGGCGGAGTTGATGGCCGTCGTCATGACGTTCGGGTTGAGCTGGCGTCCGTCGTCGCCCCGCACGGGGCTGACGCCGAGTCCGTCGAGCAGGGCGTCGAGCGTCACCATGGCATCGTCGACGGATCCGCGGAACGGGCACTCCGCCGGCGTGCTCAGGCAGTCCTGCAGGTACGCGCGAAGGGCGGAGTCGAACCCCTCGGCCTGCTGCACGATCACGTCGAACCGCGAGAGGCTCGAGTCCGTCGCCCCGTCGAGCACCATGCGGCCGACGTTCTCGGGGAAGGTGTCGGCGTACTGGGCCCCGATGTCACTGCCGTAGGAGAAGCCGAAGTAGTTGACCTTCTCATCGCCGACCACGGCGCGGAGCATGTCGAGGTCGCGCACCGTGCTCGCCGTGTCGACGAACTCGAGCAGCTTCCCCGTGTTCGCGAGGCAGGACTCGGCGAAGTCGACCGCCTGGTCCGTCGCCTTCGTCACGTAGGCGGGGCTGTCCACGGGGTCGGGGATGTACGAGTAGAGGTACTCGTCGAGTCCCTCGTCGTCCTTGCAGTCGACGGCCGACGACCGCCCGACCCCGCGGGGGTCCCAGCCGATCACGTCGAAGGCGTCCTGCAGCCGCTCGGACACCGCATAGTCGACCGAGTCCTTGACGAAGTCGTAGCCGGACGCCCCGGGTCCACCGGGGTTCACGAACAGCGAGCCCTGGGGGGAGCCGGGCGCGCTGTGCCGGGACAGGGCGAGCTCGATGTCGTCCGCGGGGTCGGGATTCTGCCAGTCGAGCGGCGCCTTCGCCGTCGCGCAGGTCGTCTCCTCGCCGCAGTCCTCCCAGGTCAGCACCTGCTCGTAGTACGGCCGCAGTCCGGCGTCGACGCTCTCGCCCGTCGGCGCCGAGGTCGCCGACGACCCCTGCCGGTCGGGGACGAACAGCGAGACGCAGCCACTGAGCGTCACCGCGGTGGTCACGGCGACCACGGCCGCGGCCAATCGCCGGGTGCCGGGGAAACGTCGGGTGCGGGGTCCGGTCACAGTGCGGATCCTTTCCGGATGGCGGAGATGAGCATGGCCTCGAGCGAGAGGGCCGGCGACACGTTCGCGTCGATACGGGTGCGGGCCAGGGCGATCGCGTCGAGCGTCGCGAGGGACTCGACGGGGCCGGCGGCGCGGGCCGCCTCCTCGAGTTCCGGCTGGATGGCGGCGTTCACCGTCTCGACGGGCGCATCGAGCTGGAGCAGCAGGATGTCGCGATAGAGGGACTGCAGGTCGACGAGGATGCGGTCGAGCCCGTCGCGGAGGCTCCGCGTCGCGCGCCGCTTCTGGTCCTCCTCCAGGGAGCGCAGCTGCGACCGCAGTGCCGCGGGAACGGGACCGCCCTGCTGCACGCCGAGGGAGCGCAACGCGCTCTCGCGCTCCTCGGCGTCCCGCTCGACGGTGATGGCTTTGGCGTCGTCCGTCGCGATGGCGAGCAGCCGGGTCGCCGCCTCGACCGCGCCGGCGACCGAGCCGATCCCGAGCGCGACGCGCAGCGTCTCCTCGCGCCTCGAGCGCGCCTCGGCACTCGTCGCGAGGCGGTGGGCCATGCCGATGTGGCTCTGCGCCTCGCGGGCCGCGCGGAGGGCGATGGCGGGGTCCACCCCGTCCCGGCGCTCGATGAGCGCGGCGACCTCGTCGACGCTCGGAACGCGGAGCCGCACGGAGCGCACACGGGAGCGGATGGTGGGCAGCAGGTCCGCCTCGCTCGGCGCGCAGAGGATCCAGACCGTCCGCTCCGGGGGCTCCTCGAGGGCTTTCAGCAGCACGTTCGATGTGATCTCGGTCATGCGGTCCGCGTCCTCGATCACCATCACCCGGAACCGGCTGACCGACGGGGAGAACTGGGAGGCGGCGAGGAGGGCGCGCACCTCCGCGCGGGAGATGATGACGCGCTCCGTGCTGAGCACGCCGAGATCGGGATGGGTGCGGGCGTCGACCTGCTTCTTCGTGAGCCGATCGCCCTCCGGGGTGCCGGGGCTCAGCAGCGCCGTCGCGAAGGCGTACGCGAGATTCGACCGCCCCGACCCGGGCGGCCCGGTGATGAGCCAGGAGTGCGTCATCGAGGAGGAGTCGCCGCTTCGCCCGCTCCCCGCGCCGTCCGTGGCGGCGTCGTCCCCCGCGGCCCCGTCCACTGCCGCGCGGGACCCGGCACCGCCGGACCCGGCCGCCGCGGCACGGAAGATCCGGATCGCCTCCGGCTGCCCCGTCAGGTCGTCCCACACGCTCACCACGTCAGCCCAGCAGCTCCTCGACGCGGGCACGGATGACACCGGAGATGTCGTCGATGGGCAGGGTCGCGTCGACGACGAGGAATCGGTCCGGCTCCGCCTCGGCCAGGCGGAGGTACGCCTGGCGCACGCGCGCGTGGAAGTCGCTCTTCTCCGCCTCGAGCCGGTCGTAGCGGGTCCGCACATCGTCCAGCCTCTCCCGCGCGGCGCCCTCGTGCAGGTCGAGCAGAACGGTGAGGTCGGGCAACAGGTCCTCCGCGGCCCAGAGGGACAGGGAGCGGATCTCCCCCGCGTCCAGCACCCGCCCCGCGCCCTGGTACGCGACAGACGAGTCGAGGTAGCGATCCTGGATCACGATCTCGCCGCGGTCCAGTGCGGGACGCACCCGCGTCGCGATGTGCTGAGCCCGGTCGGCCGCGTAGAGCAGTGCCTCCGCGCGGGGGGCGACGTGTCCGCGGCTGTGCAGCACGATCTCGCGCACCTCGACGCCGAGGTCGGTTCCGCCCGGCTCCCGCGTGCGCAGTGTCGTGCGGCCCGCCCGGGTGAGCCACCGCTCGAGAAGCTCGGCCTGCGTCGTCTTGCCGGACCCGTCCCCGCCCTCCAGGGTCACGAAGAGGCCGCGGACCGGCCCGTCCGCGGCCTCCCCGCGCGCCACGGCGTCGGGGGTCACTTCTTCGCTGCGGGCTTGCGGGCCGGTGCCTTGCGCGTCGCCGCGGACTTGGGCTTCGCTTTCGGCTTGGCCGGACCCTTCGCCCGCTTGTCGGCGAGCAGCTGCACCGCGCGGTCGAAGTCGACCTCCTCGACGGTCTCCCCGCGCGGGATGGTCGCGTTCGTCACGCCGTCCGTCACGTAGGGCCCGAAGCGGCCGTCCTTCACCCGGATGGGCTTGCCGCTCTCCGGATCCGCGTCGAACTCCTTGAGCGCGCTCGACGCCTTGCGGGCACCGTACTTCGGCTGCGCGAACAGCTCGAGCGCCCCGGGCAGGTCGATCTCGAAGATCGCGTCCTCGCTCGGCAGGGAACGGGTGTCCGTTCCCTTCTTGAGGTAGGGACCGTACCGCCCGTTCGCCGCGACGATCGGCTCGCTCGACTCCGGGTCGGCACCGACGGTGCGCGGGAGGTCGAGCAGCCTGAGCGCCGTGTCGAGATCGATGGACGCGAGGTCCATGCTCTTGAACAGCGACGCGGTGCGCGGCTTCGCCGCCGCGGTCTTCTTGCTCGCCGCCTTCTTCTTCGGCTTCTTCTCCGTCACCTCGCCCGTCGCCGGATCCACGACGGCGTCCGCATCGGTCGCCGCATCCGCTGATGCCTCGGGCTCCGGGTCGGCCTCGGTGACGTACGGCCCGAAGCGGCCGTCCTTCGCGAGGATCTCCTTGCCGTTCTCCGGGTTGATGCCGACGACGCGGTCCGTCAGCACGGGCGCCTCGATCAGTTCGCGCGCCTTCGCCTCGGTGAGCTCGTCGGGAGCGAGGTCCTGCGGGATGTTGACGCGGCGAGGCGTCGCGTCCGGCGCGGCATCCGCTTCCGGTACTTCGAGGTAGGGACCGTACTTGCCGATGCGCAGCGTGATGTCGTCGGCGATGCGCACGGAGTTGATGCTGCGAGCGTCGATGTCGCCGAGGTTGTCGATGACCCCGCGGAGGCCGCGGTGGCTGTCGCTGCCGAAGTAGAACCCGTTCAGCCAGTCGACGCGAGCAGCGTCGCCGCCCGCGATGCGGTCGAGGTCGTCCTCCATCTCGGCCGTGAAGTCGTACTGCACCAGGTCGGCGAAGTACTCCTCCAGCAGCCGCACGACGGAGAACGCGATCCAGTTCGGCACGAGGGCGGTGCCGCGCGGCGTGACGTAACCCCGGTCGACGATGGTCGAGATGATCGCGGCGTACGTCGACGGCCGCCCGATGCCGAGCTCCTCGAGCGTCTTCACGAGGCTCGCCTCGGTGTAGCGCGGCGGCGGGCTCGTCTCGTGGCCCTTGGCGTCGACCTCGGTGAGAGCGAGCACCTGACCCTCGGCCAGCGGCGGGAGCTTCGCCTCCTTCGCCTCCGCGGTGTCGGCGCCGGTCGAGCGCTCCTCGTCGCGGCCCTCCTCGTACGCGTTGAGGAATCCCCGGAAGGTGATGACCGTGCCGGAAGCCGCGAACTCGGCTGTTGCCCCGTCGAGGCCGGCACCCGAGGGGTCGCTTCCCGCGATGGGTCCGGCGGCGATCGTGACGGACGCGGTCGAGCCCTTGGCGTCGGCCATCTGGGACGCGACCGTGCGCTTCCAGATGAGCTCGTAGAGCCGCAGGTCGTTCCCGCGGAGCGCGGAGGACAGCGAGGACGGGGTGCGGAAGGTGTCACCGGACGGACGGATGGCCTCGTGGGCCTCCTGCGCGTTCTTGTTCTTGCCCGTGTAGACGCGCGGCTTGTCCGGCACCGTCTCCGGACCGTAGAGCGCGGTCGCCTGCGCCCGGGCGGCGGAGATCGCCTGCTGCGACAGCGCGGGCGAGTCGGTGCGCATGTAGGTGATGTAGCCGTTCTCGTACAGCGACTGCGCGACGCTCATCGTCTGGCGCGCGGAGAAGCGGAGCTTGCGGGCGGCCTCCTGCTGCAGCGTCGAGGTCGTGAACGGTGCAGCGGGGCGGCGCGTGTACGGCTTGGACTCCACCGACGTGACGCGGACGGGAACGCTGGGGTTGCGCAGCGCACCGGCCAAGGTCTCGGCCGCGGCCGCGTCGAGCGCCCGCGCGGTGTTCTTGAGCGCGCCCCTGTCGTCGAAGTCGCGCCCGGTGGCGATGCGCTCGCCGTTCAGCCGCACGAGGCGGGCGGAGAACGTGTCCGCGCTCTCGCCGTCCTCCGCCGGGCGCAGCGCCGCGGTGAGATCCCAGTAACCGGCGGCCACGAAGGCCAGCCGCTCACGCTCGCGGTCGACCACGAGGCGGGTCGCTGCCGACTGCACACGGCCCGCGGACAGGCCGGGTCCGACCTTGCGCCAGAGCACGGGCGACACCTCGTAGCCGTAGAGGCGGTCGAGGATGCGACGGGTCTCCTGGGCGTCGACGAGGGCGGTGTCGATGTCGCGCGTGTTGTCCCGCGCCCGCTCGATCGCCTCCTTGGTGATCTCGTTGAACACCATGCGCTTGACGGGGACCTTCGGCTTCAGCACCTCGAGCAGGTGCCACGCGATGGCCTCGCCCTCGCGGTCGCCATCAGTGGCGAGGTAGAGCTCGTCGGCATCCTTGAGGGCGCGCTTCAGCTCGGTGACGGTCTTCTTCTTCTGGTCGGAGACCACGTAGTAGGGCTCGAAGCCGTTCTCGACGTCGACGGAGAACTTGCCCACGGACCCGGTCTTGAGCTCGGCGGGGAGGTTCTTGGGCTCGATGAGGTCACGGATGTGACCGACCGAGGCCTGAACCTCGTACCCGTCCCCCAGGTACTGGGTGATCGACTTCACCTTGGTGGGCGACTCGACGATCACCAGTTTCTTCTTGCCGGGCACGTGGCTCCTTCTACTCGCTGACAGGCAAACCATACACAGTGGTTCCGACGGTGTGCCGCATGGTCGTGGGTATCCCGGTGGTCGTTCGCGCATCGCGGAAGCCGGCCACCACGGCCCCCCGACCCCCTGCTCCGGCCCCGACCGGAGAACCGGGAGGACCGGCTCGGGCCCGCGCCAAGACTCGCACACCGAGCAGGGTGGTCTCGACCGTCACGGTAGCGACGGAGCCGTCGAGCACGCACTCGGAGAGCCGAGCACCGTTCAGGACGGCGGCGGTGGAGGCCGCGTCGCACGGGACGCCGGGAACGATCCCGATCGCGACGTCGGCCGCGGCCAGCGCCGCGGCATCCGCCGCGCCGGCCACGAGTCGCTTCGTCACAACGCCTCTATATATAGGTATCACCGCGATCGTCACGATCACGCACGCCGCGATCACGCCGAGCAGCAGAACGGAGCCCGCGCCCTGCTCGCGTCCGGTGTCCGCTTCCGGCCCCGCTCCCCCGCTCCGAAGGGTCACCACGGGCATCCGCGTCCTCCACCCCCGCCGCTCACCCCGTTCACCACCGGGCTCCCCTTCACCTGCACCCCCGTCACCCCGCACCGCCCCCGGCCGCGTCCGTCGGGGCACCGAGCGCGCAGCTCGTGGCGGACACGGCCACGTCGAGGGCCCGGGCGGGAAGGAAGGTCGGGGCGGCCGAGAGCCGCACGCAGCGGAAGTCGCCGTCCGTCGACTCCACGAACCGGACCACCCCGACAGCGCCTTCCACCCGCTGCCGCGCCGTGGCCGGCGCGTCACCGCGCGCGAGCAACCGGGCCGCGTCGGCCGCGGCATCCATGAGCCGGAACTGCTGCCCCACCGTCTGGATGCCGCCGAGGCACAGCGCGAGCACGACGACCACCGCGGGGAGCATGACGGCGAACTCCGCCGTGACGCTGCCCGCGTCCGAGCGCGACGTTCCCATTCGTCAGCCGGTGTACGTGAGGGCCTGGCGCACGAGGTCGGTGAGGATCTGCCTCACCTCGTCGCTCTGCAGGATCACCACGAGCAACCCGGCGAACGCCACGGCCGCCATCGTCGCGATGGCGTACTCCGCGGTCGCGGCACCGCGCTCCCCCTCGTCCTGATCCGTCGTCATGGCCTGCGACACCGGTCCCTCGAGTCGTGCCATCCGCTCTTCGCGTTTCGTCATGCTGCTCCTCCTTCATCTCGCGCCGCCTGACGGCGGCTCCGGCACGAGCGGGTTCAGTCTCGAGGTCCGGGACCGGCCATGGGACGCGGGCGCCCGATCGGGGCGGGAGCATCACAGCGCGGGGAGTGTTGACGAGAGGACGCTCGCGAGCAGCGGTGCGACGCCGACGAGCAGGAAGGCCGGGAGGACGCACACCCCGAGCGGCAGCATCAGGGCCGCCCCCACCTCCTCCGCGGCACGCCTGCCGTCCGCGTGCGCCTGCCGTCGCATCAGGTCCGCCTCGCTGCGGAGCAGCTCGGCAGCGGGCACGCCGGCGCTCCGGGACAGCGCGAGCACCACCTCGATGACCCCGTCCTCCTCCGTGACGTCCATCGACGCCGCCTCCACCGCCCGGTGGACGGCGGATCGCGCGCGTTCAATCGATGCGCCGCCCGACATGGCCACCGCCATCAGCTCGAGCACCAGTCCCGGCGTCGCGCTGCGCCTCCTCGCCCGTCGGAGCAGCCGGCGCATCCACGCTCGCGCGAGGACGAGCAGGAGCACCCCGCCCGCGAGGCAGGCGAGACCGAAGAACGTGGTGAAGAGCATCCGGAGGGTGTCGAAGCCGAGCAGAGCGCCGAGCGCGACGCCGACCACCGGCAGCATCAGCACCGTTCGAGCGGTGGCCGACGGTCCGGCGAGCGCGACGGCGAGCTCCCGCTCGATGTCTGCCAGCGAGCGGAGGGCATCGGCGAACGTCCGCATGCTTCGCGCGAGCGGCGCGCCGGACTCGGTGGCGACCGCCCACAGCGCGCCGAGCCCGAGCCACCCCGAGGCCAGTTCCGCCGGCGCGTCCTCGACAGCCTGCCGGATGGCGTCCACCGCCGCGCTGCCGCCCGCGACGCGTGCTGCCACGACCGCGGGCACCGACTCCGCGCTTCCCGGCGCGGCATCCTCGCCCGTCGGATCATCTGTCCGCCCGGATGCCGCCGCGACATGCCGCCACGCCGACACCGGGGCGACGCCGGCGGCGAGCAGTACCGCGAGGCGCTGGGCCACCGCGGCGACGTCCTCGATCGGCGCCTCGGGCCGGTCCCGTCGGCGTCCTCGGTCGCGCGGGGCGCCACCCTCACGCCGCACGGCGGCCCCGGACCTCGACGGACCCGATCCGGAGGCGATCACGCTCGTCGAGCCGGAAGCGGCCGAGGCCGACGACCCGCCGCCGGCCGCCGCGTCGCGCGAGATGGACCACGAGCCCGATGGCGCTCACCGCCTGCCGGGCGACGGCCTCCGCGCTCAGCCCGCCGAGGGCACCGAGGGCCTCGAGGCGGGCGGGCACGTCGTCGAGGGCGTTCGCGTGCAGCGTGCCCGCTCCCCCGTCGTGTCCGGTGTTGAGGGCGGCCAGCAGCTCGCGCACCTCAGCACCACGGCACTCGCCCAGCACGAGACGGTCCGGGCGCATGCGCAGGGCCTCGCGAACGAGGCGCTCGAGTCCGATGCCCCCCGCACCCTCCAGGTTCGGCTGGCGAGCCTCGAGGGAGACGAACTGCGGGTGGTCGACGCGCAGCTCGGCCACATCCTCGACCGCGACGATGCGCTCCGAGTGCGGCGCCGTGGCGAGCAGAGCCGAGAGGAGCGTCGTCTTGCCGCTGCCACCCGCCCCCGTGACGAGCACGTTCGCCCGTTCCGTGACCGCGGCGGAGAGCACAGGGAGCACGTCGCCGTCGAACATGCCGCGCGCGGCGAGCTCGGGCATGGTCAGCCGGGTTACGGCGGGCAGCCGGACGGACAGCAGGGTTCCGGACGGCGACACCGGCGGTAGCACGGCATGCACGCGCATACCCGTCCCGATGACGACGTCGACGCAGGGTGTCGCCTCGTCGACGTGCCGGCCACCGAGCGCGATGAGGTGGGTCGCGAGCCGGCGGGCGTCCGCCTCGCCCGCGATCCGCACGCTCGGATGGGGCGCGGCGCCCGCGCCGCGATCGACCCACACGGGACCGGGGCCGTTCACGAACACGTCCGTGACGTCGGCCGCCCCGACTATGGACGCGAGCGGCCCCAGCGCCTCGGCGACGTCGTCGGGGAGCGCGCGCTGAGCCTCGCGCTCCCCGACGGGCGCATCCGGCCGGAGCGGGACCGATCCCGCGCCCTCTGGGGGCCGACCGGGGATCGATCCCGCGCCCTCGGGAGGCCGACCGGGGACCGATCCCGCGCCCTCGGGAGGCCGACCGGTGCGCGTGACGACGAAGGGGCCGGGGGCGGGAGTGGACGCGATGCCGGTCATGCCCCGCACGCTAGGACCGGGCGCGGAGACATCGGCGGCGAACCGTGGATGCGTGGGCAGCGGCCGGGCGCACGCCCCTGTGCGGGACGGGCCTGCGGACGGACGCGGAACACGACGCGGGGCGAGCGGTTAAAGAGAAGGGGCGGCACCTATTGGGGGGAACAGGTGCCGCCAGGCAGCGCAGGATTGGGGGGAATCGCACGCGCTGCTGTCGGTAGAACCGACTTGTCGAGTGTAGCGCGCCCGGTGCCGAGCGCCAATAGTCTCATACCGCTTCCGGCCGCTCGTTCTCTGCGCGCGGAATCGGGCCGCCACCCGGCAGCGCGTCATCCGCCGTGCGCGTTCGTCTGCGGCGCCGATCCGAGGCGATAACGTAGACGGCGGAGAGGATGACGATGTCCACGAGCACCCCGCAGGATTCCCCGCAGACGGCACACGCGTCGCACAACATCGACACGCTGCAGAAGCGCGGGAAGACCTACCCGCCCTCGCCGGAGTTCGCTGCCGACGCGATCGCCGGCGCCGACCTCTACGACATAGCGCGCGAGGACCGGCTCGGCTTCTGGGCCACGCAGGCGCGCGACCTGCTCGAGTGGCAGAAGCCGTTCGAGAGCGTGCTCGACTGGTCCGAGGCCCCGTTCGCCCGCTGGTTCGCCGACGGCGAGCTCAACGTCGCATACAACTGCCTCGACCGGCACGTGCTCGCGGGCAACGGCGACCGCGTCGCCATCCACTGGGAGGGCGAGCCCGGGGACTCCCGCTCCTACACGTACGCCGAGCTCACCACGGCCGTGAAGAAGGCCGCGAACGCCCTGCAGGACCTGGGCGTCGGCGCGGGCGACCGCGTCGCCATCTACCTGCCGATGATCCCCGAGGCGGTCATCTCGATGCTCGCGGTCGCGCGCATCGGCGCCATCCACTCCGTGGTGTTCGGCGGGTTCAGCGCCGAGAGCCTGCGCACCCGCATCGACGACGCCGCGGCGAAGCTCGTGATCACGGCGGACGGCGGATGGCGCAAGGGCAAGGTCTTCGCGCTGAAGCCCACGGTCGACACGGCGCTCGGCGGGGAGCCGAGCACCGTCGAGCACGTGCTCGTGGTGAAGCGGGGCGAGAACGAGATCGAGTGGACCGGCGAGCGCGACGTGTGGTGGCACGACGCCATGGCCGCGGCCGGAGGCGAGCACGAGGCCCGCGGCTTCGAGGCGGAGCAGCCGCTGTTCATCCTCTACACGAGCGGCACGACGGGGAAGCCGAAGGGCATCCTGCACACCTCGGGCGGCTACCTCACGCAGGTCGCGTACACGCACCGGGCCGTCTTCGACCTGCACCCCGACACGGACGTGTACTGGTGCACGGCCGACGTCGGCTGGGTCACCGGCCACAGCTACGTCGTCTACGGTCCGCTCGCCAACGGGGCGACCCAGGTGATGTACGAGGGCACGCCCGACACGCCGCACCCGGGCCGCTGGTGGGAGATCATCCAGAAGTACGGCGTGAGCATCTTCTACGCCGCGCCCACGGCCATCCGCTCGTTCATGAAGCTCGGGCGGGAGATCCCCGACGCGTTCGACCTCTCCTCACTGCGCGTGCTCGGCTCCGTGGGCGAGCCCATCAACCCTGAGGCATGGAACTGGTACCGCAACGTCATCGGGCACGGGACGACCCCGATCGTGGACACGTGGTGGCAGACGGAGACGGGCGGCATGATGATCTCGCCCCTTCCCGGCGTCACCGCCACGAAGCCCGGGTCGGCTCAGGTACCGCTGCCCGGCATCTCGGTCGACGTGCGCGACGACGACGGCAACCCCGTGCCCGAGGGCGGCGGCGGCCTGCTGGTCGTCACCGAGCCGTGGCCCGCCATGCTCCGCGGCATCTGGGGCGACCCGCAGCGCTTCGTCGAGACGTACTGGGAGAAGTTCGCGGACGTGCCCGGTGGCCCGCTCTACTTCGCCGGCGACGGAGCCCGACGCGACGAGGACGGCGACATCTGGCTGCTCGGCCGGGTCGACGACGTGATGAACGTGTCGGGCCACCGCCTGTCCACGGCGGAGATCGAGTCGTCCCTCGTCTCCCACCCCTTCGTGGCCGAGTCCGCGGTCGTGGGGGCGAGCGACGAGACCACCGGTCAGGCGGTCGTGGCGTTCGTGATCCTGCGCGCCGATCAGGCCGAGGCCGTGAGCGCGGAGGACGCGAGCGAGATCCTCCGCCACCACGTCGGTCAGCAGATCGGCGCGATCGCGCGGCCGCGAACCATCTTCGTCGTCACCGAGCTGCCGAAGACCCGGTCGGGCAAGATCATGCGCCGCCTGCTGCGCGACGTGGCGGAGGGTCGCGAGATCGGCGACACCACCACGCTCGCGGACACGCAGGTCATGCAGATCATCAGCGATCGCCTCGCGGTGAAGTAGGCGCGTCTTCCGCGCCCCCGCGGGCGCCGACGGATCAGTCGATCGCGAAGGTCACCTCGACCTCGACGGGAGAGTCGAGGGGAAGCACCGCGACGCCGACCGCGCTCCGGGCGTGCCTTCCCGCATCCCCGAAGATCTCGCCGAGAACCTCCGACGCGCCGTTGATGACGCCGGGCTGGCCCGTGAACGACGCGTCCGAGGCGACGAAACCGGTGACCTTGACGACGCGCGTTATGCGGTCGAGGTCGCCGTCGAGCACACTCGCGGCCGCCGCGATCGCGTTCAGCGCGCACTGCCGCGCGTAGGACTTCGCGGCCTCGGCACTCACGCGTCCGTCGCCTTCACCGACCTTGCCCGTCGCGGGCAGCGCGCCGTCGACGAAGGGCAGCTGGCCGGAGGTGTAGATCAGGCCGCCGTGGAGAACGGCGGGAACGTAGGCGGCGACCGGCGCCGCGACCTCCGGCAGCCGGATGCCGCGCTCGGCCAGGCGGTCCGCGACCGCGCCCATCAGGCCCGGCCCTCCACCGCGACCGGACGCTTCAGGTAGGCGACGAGGCCGCCCTCCGGGCCCTGCACGACCTGCACGAGCTCCCAGCCCTCGGAGCCCCAGTTGTTGAGGATCGCGGCGGTGTTGTGGATCATGAGGGGAGTCGTCAGGTACTCCCAGGTGGTGCGTTCGGCGGGCACGGCTGCTCCTTCGGTGTGGCGAGCTTTCAGGTGGGAGAACGGGCTATCCCGTATCCTTGATCATATGTCTGCCCAAAATAAGGCGCCCCGGAGCGCGCTCGGCGCCGGGCTCGGCCTGCTCGGCATGAGTGCCGTAGCCGGTGTCCTCGTCACCGCCATGGTCACGCCCGCCATCGCCGTCACGGGTATGGCCGCGACGAACACCATCGGCGTGTTCGAGAACCTCCCCGACTACCTCGAGATCGACAACCTCGCCGAGAAGACCGAGCTGTACGCCACCCAGGGCGGCCAGCAGGTCAAGTTCGCGGAGTTCTTCGACCAGAACCGCGAGGAGGTGTCGTGGGATGCGGTGTCGCAGTTCGCGAAGGACGCGACCATCGCAACGGAGGACCCCCGCTTCTACGAGCACGGCGGCGTCGACGTGCTCTCCGCGGCCCGCGCGGTCGTGCAGAACGCCTCGAGCGGCAACACCGAGAGCGGTGCGTCCACCATCACGATGCAGTACGTGAGGAACGTCCTCGTGCAGCAGGCGGAGGAACTGCGGGTCACGGATCCCGAGGCCGGTGAGAAGGCCTTCAAGGAGGCCACCGACACGAACATGAGCCGCAAGCTCAAAGAGATGCGCATGGCCATCGGTGTCGAGAAGAAGTACGACAAGGACACGATCCTCCTCGGCTACCTGAACATCGCGGGCTTCGGCGGAACGGTCTACGGCATCGAGTCCGCCGCCCGCTATTACTACAGCGTCTCGGCGAAGGACCTCTCCCTCCCCCAGGCGGCCAGCCTCATCGCCACGGTCAACAACCCGAACAATCTCCGCATCGACATCCCGGAGAACATCCCGGCCAACCAGGAACGCCGCGATCTCCTCCTGCGCAACATGCTCAAGGAGAACAAGATCACCCAGCAGCAGCTGGACGAGGCCATCGCGACGCCGGTGACCCCCGCGATCACCCCCGTGCAGAGCGGCTGCATGAACTCCGCGGCGCCGTACTTCTGCGACTACGTGAAGTTCACCATCCTGAACGACCCGGCGTTCGGTCCGGATACGGCGGCGCGCGCGAACCTGCTCACGCGGGGCGGCCTGCAGGTCTTCACGACGCTGAACCTCGACCTCCAGGCCGTCGCCGCCGCGAGCGTGTCCAAGGCGGTGCCGGCCAGCGTCACCTGGGGCAAGATCGGTGGCGCCGCCGTCTCGGTCGAGGCCGGCACGGGCCGCGTGATCGCGATGGCGCAGAACACGGCGTACGGCAACTCCGCCGACGTGCCCGGCACCACGAGCATCAACTACAACACCGACAAGGATTACGGGGGATCCTCCGGCTTCCAGGTCGGCTCGACCTACAAGTCGTTCACCCTGCTGGAGTGGCTGAAGTCCGGTCACTCGCTCAATGAGATCGTGAAGGCGTCGAAAGCCACCTGGACCGCGCGCGACTTCACGAACTCGTGCGGCGGGACGGTCACCAAGCCGTACAAGGTGACGAACGACACCGGTGGCACGGGCGGCAACATCAGCGCCCTCGAGGCCACCCGTCGCTCCGTGAACACCGGCTTCATCGCCATGGCGTCCGAGCTGGACATGTGCGACATCCGGCAGACCGCGCTCGACATGGGCATCCACCAGGCCGACCCGGACCGCGAGCTCGGCATGGTCGTCAGCGATATCCTCGGCTCGGGGGGCAACAACGTCGCGCCGCTCAGCATGGCGAGCGCGTTCGCGGGCATCGCCAGCGGCGGCAGCGTCTGCACCCCGATCGCCATCGACCGTGTCGTGCAGCCGGACGGGACAGAGCTGACCCCGCCGAAGAGCGCGTGCACGCAGGGCATCCAGCCGGAGGTCGCGGCCACCGCGACCTACGCGCTCCAGCAGGTCGTCACGAACGGCACCGGAACCGCCTCCAACCCCCGCGACGGCGTCGACATCATGGGCAAGACGGGAACGACGGACCGAGCAAAGGACACCTGGTTCGTCGGCTCGACGACCAAGGTCGCCACGGCGGTCTGGGTCGGCAACGTCGAAGGCGACGTCAGCCTGCGCCGCTACCGGTTCCCCTCGGGCACCGCGGCCGATGCCCGCCACCGCATCTTCAAGCCGATCATGACGGCCGTGAACGATGTGTACGGCGGCGACAAGTTCCCCGGCCCGAGCCGCGCGCTCACGCGGTCGACCCGCATCGACGTGCCGGAGCTCGCGGGCCGCTCGGCGGAGGAGGCACGCACGCTGCTGAGCGGCGTCGGCCTCATCTACTCCGACGGCGGAGCCCAGGACTCGGACATCAGGGAGGGGCTCGTCACGTCGTCGAACCCCGCCGTCGGCACCAAGGTCGCCAAGGGGTCCACCATCACCGTCTACACGAGCAACGGGCTCGCGACGAAGGTCGCGGACGTCACGGGCAAGCCGACAGGGAGCTCGAAGCAGGAGCTTGAGGCACAGGGCTTCACGGTGCGGGTCGCCGAGGAGACGACCACGGATGCGGGCCTCGACGGCAAGGCCATCCGAACCGATCCTGTTGCGGGCACGCCGAAGAATCCGGCCTCGGGACCGGTGACGTTGTACGTCGGCAAGACCGAAGAGTGAGCCGACCCAACGCGATCGCGACCGCCGCCGCCGCGCTCGGCACCCTCGTGGGTGCCGGCGCGGCGGCGTTCGCGTACGGGTCGCTCATCGAGCGCAATCGGTTCACGCTGCGCCGGGTGACCGCGCCGGTGCTGCCCGAGGGTGCCCGGCCGATCACCGTGCTGCACCTCTCCGACCTGCACATGGCGCCATGGCAGCGACGCAAGCAGGAGTGGATCCGATCGCTCGCGGCTCTGAAGCCCGACCTGGTCGTGGACACCGGCGACAACACCGGTCACGAGCGCGGGGTCGAGGGCGTGGACCGCGCTCTATCGGCGTTCGACGGGGTGCCCGGGGTCTTCGTGCACGGGTCGAACGACTACTACGGCCCGACGCCGAAGAATCCGCTCCTCTACTTCACCGGACCGTCCCAGCGCACGACGCGGGCGCCCGATCTCGATGTCGGCCGCCTCGAGGCGCTGTACGAACGGCTGGGCTGGGTGAACCTCAACAACAGCGTCGGCGCGCTGGAGATCAACGGAACGCATCTCGAGTTCCTCGGGGTCGACGATCCGCACCGCGAGTTCGACAGACTCGACCTCCTGCCGGGCGCTCTGGACGAGCTGCGGGAGAACGACGAGCTCTACGACCAGCTCGCCGGGGAGGAGACCGGCCGCAGCGTCGTGACCGTCGGTGTCACGCACGCTCCGTACCGCCGGGTGCTCAACTCCTTCGTGACGCAGGGGGCGATCCTGATCCTCGCGGGCCACACCCATGGCGGCCAGGTGTGCGTTCCGGGCTACGGGGCGCTCGTGACCAACTGCGACATCCCGCGGCGCAAGGTCAAGGGCATCAGCATCTGGACGCACGCGCTCCGCGCCGCCTACCTGAACGTGTCGGCGGGGCTCGGCACGTCGATCTACGCTCCGGTGCGCTTCGCGTGCCCGCCGGAGGCCACGCTGCTCACGCTGACGCCGTTGCGGTAGGGGCGTACCGAGGAGGCTCGCGCATCGGGTATCCTTATCAAGGCTCCTCGCGAGCCGACCGGGGTGTGGCGCAGTTTGGTAGCGCGCTTCGTTCGGGACGAAGAGGTCGTGGGTTCAAATCCCGCTACCCCGACACACGGATTCTCTCAGAATCCAGAGGAAGGCCCCCTCCCCAGCGGGAGGGGGCCTTCCTCGCGTTGCCACGGTGAACCGCCCCGCCCGCCGCTCGTGCGGGCGCACGGTCACGGGCAGGGAGAACTCAGGGCGAGGGGCGGTACCGTGTACGGAATGACGTCGACCCCAGCACTTCGCCGCCTGGGGATCGCCATCGGCCTCGTTTACGCGGCTCTGCTCGCGATGATCGCGTTCCAGCCCATGCCGGTCGGCCGCAGCGCGTACCCGTTCATCATCCGCTCGGTCTCGCGACTGCGCGAGTACGGCGCGCCCGAGTGGGTGTCGTACACCTCGGTCGAGTTCGTGGCCAACATCCTGCTGTTCGTGCCCCTCGGGGTCGTCGTCGTGCTCCTGGTTGGCCCGCGCCGCTGGTGGTGGGGCGTCCTCGTGGGGTTCGCCATCTCCGGCGGCATCGAGCTCGGGCAGCTGCTCTTCCTCTCCCACCGCGTCGCCACCGTCAACGACGTCGTGGCGAACACGGGCGGGGCGTTCCTGGGCGCGGCGCTCGCCGCCCTGACGGTGCTCCCTGCGCTCCGGCGCCGGCGCGCCACGCGCGCCTGACGGTCGCGTTGCGGGCTCGAGTGCCGGCGGGGCCGGGCTCCGGCCCCGCCCCGGCTCAGTCGATCGACTGCACCTCGGGCGTGTAGTTCTGCAGGGTGTCGGTGCGGAACGCCTCCTGCACGACGGCCAGCTGCTCGGCGTCGAGGTTCACGATCGACTGCCCGTCCGGCGACGTCCCGGTGCCGGCGGTGGGCACCGTGAAGAACGTGATGTCCTCCGTGCGCAGGGAACGCAGCTCGAAGCCGAGGCCGGCGACGTAACCGGAGTCGAGCGACTCGTCGACCTTCAGGTACGGCGAGATGGCCGACACGGTGGCACTGATCTTGCCCGGGTCGGTGAGGGTGTCCCTGCTGAGCAGCTTGCCCATCACGGCCTTCAGGTAGATCTGCTGATTGCGCGCGCGCTGGAAGTCGCCGTCGGCGAAGGCGTACCTCTCCCGCACGAACGCGAGGGCCTCCTCGCCGCTCAGTGTGACCTTCCCCTGCGGGAAGAACGCGCCCTCGAGGTGCCGGGGGCTGAACGGGATGGGATTGTCCACCTCGACGCCGCCCAGCGCGTCCGTGAGTCCCGTGAAGCCCTCGAAGTCGACGATGGCCACGTGGTCGATGCGGGCCGAGATGAGGTTCTCCACCGTCTGCACCGCGAGCGGCACGCCGCCGTACGCGAGCGCGGCGTTCACCTTCGCGTTCCCCCTGCCGGGGATCTCCACCCAGCTGTCGCGCATGATCGACATGACGTACGCGTGCTTCCGATCAGCGGGCACGTGCAGCACCATGATGGCGTCGGATCGCTGACCGCGCAGCTCGTCGATGTCGTCGTCGAGCTGGCCACGCGTGTCCGAGCCGAGCAGCAAGATGTTCTGCGCGGCGGCCGCAACGCCCTCGGCGACGGGTGGGCGGGTGGTCTCCTCGGGGAACGCATCCTCGATGGTCTCCGTCTTGTCGTCGAAGGTGCGCGACAGGGTGAAGGCGTACGTGCCGACGACCGCGACGACGATGAGGGCGAGCACGCCGAGGACGATGACGGTGTTGCGCAGCCAGTGCGAACGGCGCGGGGTGCTGGGGGCCTCGGTCATTGCACCATTCAACCGTAGGCCGCCTCGGAGATCGTGGAACACCGTCCGGTCCAGCGACACCCGCGTGCACCCCTCGGAAGGGGGTTTTGACAACATATATGGCACCTGTGACGCTTGTACCTGCAGCCACCCGAACCGACTGCACCACTGAAGCTCCTGGTCCTTCAGCGAATCTCAGCCCTGTCATCCAACGTTGTGATCCCGAAAGAGAACTCTGAAATGGCCACGCTCTCCGCAACCAATCTCCGCCACGAGGAGATCGCCCAGCTCGAGCAGACCTACCGAGCGCTGCCGCCCGGCGTGCTGCGCTCCACCCTCGAGCAGGTGCTCGAGGACCTCCGCCAGGGCGAGAACATCGTCGTCCTCGGCAGCCGCCAGACGCTCACCCCCGCGGAGTCCGCCCGCATCCTCGGCATCAGCCGCGCACACTTCTGCAAGCTCATGGACCTCGGTGCCGTGCCGTTCCACGTCGTCGGCGTACGCGACCGCCGCATCCAGGCTCGCGACCTCGTCTCGTACCGTAAGCAGCTGCACGGCGCGCAGCGCGCGACGGCGACGCTCTTCGCGCAGAGCGACTCCGACGACGACGCGATGCTCGACGAGTTCGCCTCGAACCTCTGAGCCCCGAGGCCGTACACTGCATCGGTGCCCTGTCGTCGTGTGACCCTTCGCTGCATCGCAGAGGATCTGACGAGCGGCGGCACCTCACGCGCACAGCGCAGGGCGCAGGACCTGCGGGAGCTGCTCGGCAGGCATGCCCGCGGTAGCGCCTCCGACGCGGACGTCGCCGCATTCCTGCGCATCGTTCCTCCGCTGGGTGACGTCGATCACCCGCTCGTCCGCGCCTTCGTCGAGAGCGACGGCCTGGTCGAGACGCTCGCCGCCACGTCCGTGGCAACGCCGGCCGGTCGCGTGTCCGGTTTCTCCGTCGGGCACTGGCACGGGACCGTCCTCCTCACTGAGGATGCGACCACCGGCGCGCACGCGCACGGGGGCGCCTCCCGCGAAGCCGGCGACTCCGTCGGTTCCGGCGATCGCCTCGTCGCGGGCCCCGCTACGGTCGCGTGGCTGGTCGCCGCCCGGCCGGGCGGTGAGCGCACCGCATCCGACGCCGAGGCGGACGTGCCGCCCGGTGACGCCGATCTCGATGCGCTCGCGCCTCAGGCGTCCGACCTCGTCGTGGCCCGCGTCGAGCGTGCCATGGACCGTCGCGAGGAGTGGAAGTCCGACGTCGACCGGATGACGCGGTCCCTGCTCACCGAGGCCATCGGGACGGGTGACGCCGGTCCGGTGCCGATCGCCGCGCCCGCGGGAGGGGACGAACCGCTCTTCGAGCTGACGCTCTCGCTCGAGAGGCCGGATGCGGACGAGCCGGCGCAGGTGATCGTGGTCATCGTGCCGGGCTCATCCGCCGCCGAAGCGGCGCTGCGGGTCGGCACCCGCACGGTCCTCGCCGCCATCGCCCCCGAGGCTGTCGCGTGGACGGCGGGCGCGCTTCCCGCCGGCGCCATGACCTACGCCGCGTCTCTGCCCGACTGCACCCCTTCCGCTTCGGTGCCGGAGGGTGGCAGGCCCGGCCGCATCGTCGTCGGCTCCTTCGCGCACTACGCGCCGACGGCGGGGCTGACGGAGGCGACTCTCGCCGGAACCCCGGTGCAGGCGCTCTGCGGGCACTGGTTCGTGCCCATGCACGACCACCTGTCGCGGCCGACCTGCGAGCGGTGCGCCGCGCTCCGGGACACGCTGGCCTGACGACGGCACGACCGGCGGCCATGTCCGCCCGAGTCGCCGCCGTACGCAGAAGACCCCCGGCGAGCCGCCGGGGGTCTTCTGCTCGGTTCTGCGTCCGCTACCGTCCGCTACCTCAGTTCTGGCAGGTGACGTTGGTGCGGATCGAGCCCGCGACCGTCGCCGCGTTGCTGCAGGCCACGATGTTGCCCGCGCTCACGTAGAGCGCGGTGCCGCCCTTCGGCACGCTCACGCGGTTGCGTGCGAGCACGTTGCCCGTTCCGGTGCCGTCGACCTCGGTGTGCCCAGCGAAGAACCCGCGCGTGGACCGGCCGTTGACTCCGACGTTGTCCGTGATCAGGTACTTGTTGCCCTTGACCGCCATGAGCGTCTCCACTGCCACGAGGCTCTTGCCGTCGATGACGTTGTTGCGGATGACTCCCCCGGAGGTGCCGGGCTTCGCCTCGATCGGGTCGGCCGTCGTGCCGGAGATGGTGTTCGCCACGACCGAGTTGCGGTCGCTCTTGTCGGTCTTGCAGTCGTAGACGGCGCACCAGTCCTTCGGCGAGCTGCCGATGTAGACGCCCTCGCCGTACTGGGCGACGACGCGGCCCGTGTTCTGGATCGTGTTCTTCACGACCATGGAGTCGGTCGTGCCGTAGCGCAGCTTGATCGCCTCTTCACCGATGTTGCGGACCACGAGGTCCGCCACCGAGATGTGGGACGAGCCGGAGAGCACGACGCCCTTGCGGAAGCTCTGGATGGTGAAGCCGGCGATGTTCACGTACGAGGCGTTCCCGATCTTGACGCCGGCGTCGTCGCGCACGTTCGAGTGGTCGAGCACGGCGGAGGATGAGCCGCAGATCCAGATCGGCTTCTCCGCGGTTCCGCTCTTCGTGACGGAGATGCCCCCCGTGTAGATGCCGGATTTTAGCCGGATCACGGTGCCGGGCTTCGCAGCCGCGACGGCCTTGCGCAACTCCGTGATGTTCTTCACCGTCTTGCCGCCCTTGGGGCAGTCGAAGATGCGGGTCTTCACCGTGGCCGGCTTCGGCTGCGTGACGGTGACGGGTGAGCTCTTGGCGGACACGTTTCCACTCGTGTCGACGGCGACGACGGCGAACCGGTACTTCTTGCCGCCCTGCATCCCGACGTCGAGGTAGTCGAGGCCGGTCACCAGCGACGAGCCGCTGATCTTCTCGAAGTCGTCGTCGCCGGAGGCGCGATACACGCGGTATCCGGACACGTCACCCGAGGCGCTCTTCGCCCAGGTGATGCGGACGCCCTCGCGCTCGACGGCGGTCTTCACGCTCTTCGGCGCCGCCGGGGCGTTGCCGTCGGTCACCACGATGGCGTCGATCGAGATGTCGTTGCCGCGCGACGATCCGTTCTTCGTGCCGGTACGAACGACCTCGAGGGTGTGCGTGCCCTTCCCGAGCGCCGAGTTCGAGTAGAGGGTCTGCTGGAACTTCTGGCTGCCGGAGTACTGGTCGACCGTCGCGACGTGGCTGCCGTCGAGGTAGACCTTGGCGATACCGAGGGACGGGCCGGTGCGGGCGACCCACTTCACGCCGGTGGATGAGAAGGAGAGCGCGGCGGAGTTGCCCGCGACCTTGGCGTTGGCGCTGTTCCCCCCGCTGTCGGAGCTGTGCTTGGCCGTGGCCCAGGTTCCGGACAGGGCGATCGCCGACGAGGTGTTCTCGTAGCGGCTGGCACCGACCACCTTCAGCGCGCTCGGGGCGGTGACGACGGATGCGGCGGGGGCGGCGCTCACCGGGGCGGCGAGTGCGGCCTGCGCGGGAGCGACGAGGGCGAGAGTGGCGAGTGCTGCCACGGACGCGAGGCGGGCTGTGCGAATCACTGAATCCTTCCACGGCTTCACCGAATCGCTCCGCGACAGGGTCAGCATCGATGGTTCTCCGAAAGCCCACGCGCTCTTGGCGGACCCTCAATGGCTGGTTGCGGCACTTAGTGTAACCCGGGCGACTACTGAGGTAAAGCGCCCCCGTTACGGGGGCGTTACATTTCCGGAGGGCCATCACCGCCTCTCTTGGCGCGGTTTGCGGGCGTATCGGGCGAAAAGGCGCCTGACCGGCCGCAAACGGCCACTCAAGCGCCTCCCTCGCCCCCTCGAGCGTTACGTTCCCGTTACTTCTGGCAGTCCCGGTTGGTGAGCACGGAACCCGCGACGGGCGCCGCGTTGTTGCAGTCCACGAGGTTCTCGGGACCGACGAACACGGCCGTGGCGCCGTTCGGCACGCTCACCTTGTTGCGGGCGAAGACGTTGCCGTAGCCGTAGCCGGGGACCTCGGTCTCCATGGCGTACAGGCCCCGTGCGTCGCGTCCGTTGGTGCCGACGTTGTCCATCACGAGGTAGTCGTTGCCCTTCACCGCGATGAGGGTGTCCACCGCCGTGACGCTGCCGCCGTCGACGGTGTTGTTGCGGATGACGCCGCCGGTCGTGCCCGGCTTGGCCTCGATCGGGTCCGCCGTCGTGCCGGAGATGGCGTTCCCGATGACGCTGTTGCGGTCGCTCTTGTCGGTGTTGCAGCTGTAGACCGCGCACCAGTCCTTCGGGGACGAGCCGATGTAGACGCCCTCGCCGTACTCCGCGTTCACGCGGCCGGTGTTCTGGATGGTGTTCTTGACGATCGTGGAGTCCGTCGTGCCGTAGCGCACCTTCACCGCCTCTTCGCCCGTGTTCTTGATGAGGACGTCCGAGACCGTGATGTGGTTCGCCGCGCTGAGCACGACACCCTTGCGGAAGTTCTGGATCGTCATGCCGGAGACGACGACGTTCGACACGCTGCCGAGGAAGAACCCGTTGCCGGACGCGACGTTCGAGTTGTCCAGCACGGCCGTGCGCGGGCCGCAGATCCAGATGGGCGCACTGCCGGTGCCGCTCCTCGCCACGGTGACGCCGCCCTTGTAGACGCCCGAGGCGAGGCGGATGACGCTGCCGGCCTTGGCAGCGCCGACGGCCGCGCGGAGCTGGGTGATGTTGGAGACCGTCGTGCCGGTGGTCGGGCAGTCCGTGTACCTGCGCTCGACGGGAGCCTGAACGACCGGCGTGACGGACCGGACGATGCTCCTCACGGAGCTGTTGCCGCTCGAGTCCTGCGCCATGATCAGGAACCGGTAGCCCTTGCCCGGGACGAGGCCGACGTCGAGGAAGTCGGTGCCGGTGAGCAGCGAGTCGCCGCTCACGACCTCGTACGCGCCCGTCCCGGTCGCCCGGTACACCCGGTAGCCGGCCAGATCGGTGGCGGCACTGGCGCTCCAGGAGACCCGGATGCCCTTCCGTTCCTCCGTCGCGGTCACGGTCGCCGGCGCGGCCGGCGGCGTCGTGTCGCTCACGACGATCGCGTCGACGACGATGTCATTGCCCCGTGAGAGCGCATTCTTCGCCCCGAGCCGCACCACCCGGATGGTGTGCGTGCCGCTGCTCAGCGAGGTGTTCCGGTAGACCGGGCGCTGGAACTGCTGGACGGGCGAGTAGAGGTCGACCGTGGCGACCTCGGCGCCGTCGAGGTAGACCTTGCCGAGGCCGAGTGCCGGCCCGGTGCGAGCGACCCACTCGACGCCCGTCGAGTCGAACGTGAGCTCGGCAGAGTCGCCGGCGCTCTTTCCGTTCGAGCTGCTTCCCCCGCTGTCGGAGCTGTGCTTGTTGAGCTGCCAGGTGCCGGCGTACGCGATGGACGCCGACGTGTTCTCGTAGCGGCCGGATGCGACCGTCGCCGTGGCGGCGTGCGCCGCCTGCGTCGGCAGCACGAGCCCCCCGGCCACGAGTGCCGCCGCGATGGACGCAGCGAATAATGATTTCTTCACAATTGCCCTCCCCCAAGGATGTGAGGTACTGACCATAACCTCGGCACTACTGAGAACTCACGACCCCAGTACGGGGGCACGAGGATCAGCATTGCGCGGGGCCGCCAGGCGGCCCCCGCATGGGGGGCGAGAGGGCGCGCCTCGGGCGCCGGCTACGGCGCCCGGATCAGAGCTGGCGGCGCACCAGTCGGAGCACGTCGGTGTAGAGGGATCGGTTCACCAGCCACATGCCGATCCCGAAGCCCACGAGCGCCCAGCCCGCGTGCGCGGCGAGGAAGCCGACGGGGTGGTCGATGAGTCCGGGGAACAGCGCCGCCAGGCCGACCGAACCGGCGACCACCACGACGGAGACGAGGAAGGGCCGGAACCACTGGGCCCAGTACTTGCCGGGCGCGACACCGACGTTGCGCTTCAGCGTGATGAGGCGCATCGGCCAGTAGAGGTACTGGCGGAGGGCGACGGCCACGGCCACGGCCACGACGCCGAACGGCAGGGCGATCACCACCAGGATCACGCCGAGCACGCTCTGCCCGAGCGTGAGGAGCAGTGCCGCCTTCGCCCGCCCGACCGCGAGCAGCACGCTGCGGTCGAAGTATGCGACGGCGTTCAGGGCGCCGAGGAAGCACAGGATGCGGAACAGGACGACGCTGTCGTCCCACTGCGCACCGAAGACGAGCGGGATGATGACCGGCGCCGTGACGGCCGCGATGGCGAAGAACGGGATCGCGAAGCTGCTGCTGAGGCTCGTGAGCTTGTAGAACCAGGCGAGGAGTCGCGGTCGGTCGGCCTGCAGCCGGGAGAACGTCGTCAGCGCAACGCCGGAGAACACGGAGGAGAACAGCTCCCCCATGATCGAGACGACGCGCATCGCGAGGTAGTAGTAGCCGAGCGCCTCGGCGTCGAGGAATGCCCCGATCAGAAGCCGGTCGGCCTGCGAGTTCACGAGGCCGATGAGCTCGATGCCCATGATGCTGCCGCCGATCGCCCACAGCGTGCGCAGGGCGGCGCGGCTGAACTCGAGGCGGGGCCGCCATCGGCTCGCGAGCCACAGCGTGATCAGGCCGGCGACGGCCGCGACGAGCGTCTGCGCGACGAGGCTCCACACGCCGAAGCCGAGGAGCGCGAGGACGATGGCGGAGACTCCGCCGAGGACCGTGCCGATGAAGCGCCGGATGGCGAGCGACTTGAAGCGGAACTCGCGCTCGAGCAGCGCCGCGGGAACCGACGACAGCGCGTTCACCACGAGCCCGACCGACAGCCACTGGATGATCGGGGTGAGGCTGTCCCCCTCGCCGAACAGCGACGAGATCAGGGGCGCGCACAGCACCGTGATCACCGCGAGCAGGCCGGACGACGCGAGCGAGATCCAGAACGCGGTGCTCGTGTCGGCGGAGGTCAGGTCCTTGCGCTGCACGATGGCGCGCCCGAAGCCCTGGTCGACGAAGACGTTCGCGAGCGCCATGAACGCCGTGGCGAGCGCGACGAGGCCGAACTCCGTCGGGGTGAGCAGGCGGCCGAGCACCGTGAGCACGACGAGCCCCATGAGCCGGTTGCTCCACTTGTCGGCGGCGACCCAGCCGACACCGGAGACGGCCTTGCGCCGGAAGGCCGCGTCGTCGACCCCGCTCACGCGGACCGCTCCGATCCCCGGGTCATCGGGCACGTGGCCCGCGAGCACCCGCGGCCGCGGGCGTGCGCGCCGCCTGCACCGCGTTCCGCTCGGGGCCGAACGCGGCGGCGCGCTCGGGGAGGGGGGTGAGCGCCGGATCCTCGCGCCACGCCATCAGGAGCGCGAAGCCGAGCAGGATGAGCGACGGACGGCTCGATTCCAGGATGTTGAAGAACGCGGCGGCCGTGCAGAAGGCGGCGAGCGCACCGAGCCCCGCATATGCTCCTGCGCGCATGGCTCGGAGAGCGCCGGCGGCGACGAGGAGGCCGATCAGCACGAGGCCGGGTATGCCGAGGCTGATGAGGATCTGCAGGTAGGCGCTCTCGATGATCACGGCGTTCGGGTTGAACGGCGCCGCAGCGGTGAGCGCCATCGCCGGCCCGGCACCCAGCCAGTCGTACGCCTGTGCGGTGATCACGGAGAGGTCGAAGACGGCGTTGCGGGCGTCGGTCGACCCCTGCGCCTCCGTGGAGCCGAGGCGGTCCTGGAACGCCCCGGCCTGGGTGATGGCGAAGACGCCGCCCACGACGAGAACGGCGAGGAACGCCCGCAGTGCCGGGCTGAGCGAGGACCGGCGCACGAGGCTCGGGACCACGATGACCGCCGCGGCGATGGCTACCGCACCGACCGAGCTGCGCGACACCGTGAGGACGACGCCGAGCATGCTGAGCGCGGCGAACACGAGGTTGCGGTTGCCACCGCCGGAGAACCGGCGGCCGAACGCGATGGCGAAGGCCATGGCGAAGAACAGGCCGGCGTACAGCGGATGGCCGAGCGATCCGTACGCCCGGTACACGGACCAGTGCTGGAGGGGCTCGGTGCTCACCAGCGCATTGACGCGCTCGAAGATGAGATTGGACCCGGCGATGTATTCGAGCGTGCAGTAGACCGCCATCACGGCGGCCGACCACAGGAAGGTGCTCTGCAGGTTGCGGATGGCCCGCGTCGCGTGCGGCACGAACAGGATGACGAGGCACAGCACGACGAACGCGAACGTCCACGCGAGGCTCGTCAGGCGCGGGCCGCGGTAGACCAGCAGCAGCAGGATCCACAGCAGGAGCACGGCGACGATGACCTTCGGCCACGCGCCGACGCGCTCCGGCGCCGTTCCCGTTTCACGGGCGCGGCGGACGTCTGCCCAGGACTTCACGTACCAGAGCACGAGCACGAGCAGGGCCGGGGAGACCGTGCTCGTGAGGTCACTGACGTTCAGCGCGACCCGGGGGACGACGAGGAAGACCACGAGGGCTGCCGACGGCAGCCAGTCCGTCGGCAGCAGCAGGATGACCGTGAGGACGACCGCGCCGAGCGCGACGGCGATCATGGCGGGGATGCCGATGATCGACCCGCCGGTGAGCGCCGCGAGGCAGGCGATCACCGCTGCGAGGGCGCCGCCCGCGTACAGAGCGGTCCGTGCCAGCGTCGCGCGCATGCGTTCCTCCCCCTGCTCGGCCTCAGCGCGTCGCGCGCAGCGCGGGGAACGCGGTGACGCTCTCCCCCTCGATGCGACGCAGCTCGTCGGCGAACGCGTCGTCGCGGGACTCCGGCTGGCTCGTGAACTTCGACAGCTGTCGCGAGAAGACGAACTTGATGAGGCGGTACTGCACCTCCCGGGGCAGCGAGCGCTTCAGCCGGGCGCGCATCGGGCCGGTGTAGTGCCGGATGTAGTCCGCGAGCTCGGGGTCGATCGAGTTGTTCCACTCCGTCGGCAGCACCTCGACGGCGTCCGACGTCTTCGTGACGTAGATGATGTTGCCGTTCTCGTACTTCAGCTGCTGGCGGTCCTCGGCGGGGATCTTCTCCGTGAGGCTGTCGAGCACGCGGGTGAAGTACTGCTCCGCGCCGCCGCCGCGGCGCGCGATCATCACGCCGGAGTTCACGCGGCCGGACCGGCCGTGCGCCATGAACACCGACTTGTCGCTCCCGGCGAGCACCTCGCGGAAATCGGGGGCGTCGTCCTTCACCTCGCAGTCCGCGTCGATGTACGCCACCCAGTCGTAGCCGGACTCCAGCGCGTGCAGCAGGAGCGGCACCTTCAGCCAGGCGCTCAGCGAGGGCGCGGAGATGCGGCTGGGCTTCGTCACGGAGACGTACTCGGCGCCGATGCGCTTCGCGTACGCGCGCTGGCTCGCGATGCAGGGCAGGAACGCGGTGCCGTAGCCGTTCTGCGCGATCGTGTAGATCAGTGTCCTCATGCTCCGCCCTTCCTCCGGCGTCGCCGCCGACGTGCCTGTTCGAGCTCTCCCGCGAGCAGGTACGCCCGGTAGTGGCGTTCACCCATGACGGCCCAGCCCCGACCGTCGAGGTTCGGCAGGGCGGCCGGATCGCGGTTCGCGACGTCGGTCAGCGCCTTCCGAAGAATATCGGCGGTCAGTTCGCCGTCGTACTGCAGCACCCAGCCGTCCCCCGTCTCCGCCGCGAGAGCCTCGTTGGCCGGGCTGCGCGGCACGAGGGCCGGCCTGCCGAGGGAGAGCGCGACGAGCAGGGCGCCCGAGTTGTGCATCTCCCGGTACGGCAGCACCACGAGTGCGGACGCGCCGACCTCGGCGACCATGACGTCGTCGTCGACGAACTCGAGACGCGAGCCGATGCGGGGGTCCGCCACCTCGGCGGCGCCGATGAGCGCCGGCAGTTCGTCGCCCTTCGGCTTGCCCACGATCCGGAGCGAGTGATCGTCCCCCTCGAGCGCGCGGAACGCGTCGATCAGGGTGTCGACGCCTTTGTACGGACGGATGTGCCCGAAGTAGAGGACGCGCCCGGGCGTCACGGCGGGGCGAGGCAGGTCGGCGAACCGGTCGACGTAGTGCCCGTGCAGGATGGTGACGTACGACCTGCCCGCCGGCACCTCCGTCGCCCGGTTGAGCCGGATGGACAGGGTGGTCCACCGATCGAACAGGGCCAGCAGCAGGGCCTCGAGCCGCCCGCCCCTCTCGTGCGGGGTGAGGTTGTGGAGGGTGCGCACGATCGGCACGCCCGTGAGCCGGAAGCGCACGAGCATGAGCGGGAACAGCACCTTCTGCAGCGCAGCCTTCACGGGTTGGCTGTTGCGGATCCAGTACTCGGGCCAGTGCGCGTGGAAGACGTCGACGCGACCGAACAGCGCGCGCGGCCAGGAGAAGTAGACGTTCGTGGTCTCGGCGGCCCTGCCGAACTCCAGCTGACTCGAGTACTCGGTCGGTCCGCTCGGCGCGTTGATGGACTGGAGCACACGAACGGGCGTGCGTGCCGAGGGCGCCTCGTCCAGCGACAGTTCGCTCACCCGTTCTCCGCCCGTTCCGTCCGGTTCTGCTTCCTGACCCACTACGGCGTCGGCGGGCGCGCAGCGCCCCCCGAATCTTAGCCTGTCCGCCCCGCCATGCTATCGACAGGGGTCCCTGGGCATCCGCGCCGCGACCCGCCCGACGGCGAGCCGGCGAGCGCCGGCGGCGGACGGGTGGGCGCCTGACGCGCCAGGTAACAGGCGTATAACGAATGGAACCGGCCCTGTCATAGACTGATGCGCGACACGGCCAGAGGCGGACGCGGCCTCGGGCGCGTTCTTCGCACGCCCGGTCCCGCCCCTCCGTCAGGTGAAGGAAACCGATGACCTCCTCCAGCGCTCCGCCGTTCAATCACCTGCTCATCACGAAGTTCAACATCGCCACGACGCTGTCGTACGGCCCCTTCTCGCAGCGGCTCGACGACGCGTGGCTGCGGGGGCGCCTGGCGGAGTTCGAGACGTACTGCCTGCCGTCGGTCCGCAGTCAGGTCGGGGCATCCTTCCGCTGGCTCGTGCTCTGCGACGAGGACAGCCCGCAGTGGTTCAAGGACCGCCTGCTCGCCGAGTCCGACGTGCTCACCCCGCTCTTCGTGACCGGCATGACCAACGCCACCATGAGCAGGCGGCTGGCGGAACTGGGCTACGTCGACGAGCGCCCGCTCGTCACCACCCGGCTCGACAGCGACGACGCCATCAGCCGGGACTTCATGGCGACGGTGCAGAGCCACTACGCCGGACAGAAGCGACTCTTCCTCGAGTTCCCGCTCGGCCTGCGCTCCTTCCGCGGCGGCCTGTTCAGCGCCCTCTGGCGCTCCGCCCCGTTCCTCACGCTGATCGAGGCGCCGCACGAGGACGGCTCGCCGTACGACATCGTCTACATCCACTCGCACGACGAGGTGTGGAAGAAGGAGAAGATCAAGCCGATCTGGGGCAAGCGCTACTGGATCCGGTCCATGCACGACCGCAACTCCATCCAGTCGGCCGTCGGCATCCCGCGGCTCAGCGCACGCCACCCGCGCTTCGACATCGACTGGGACCGCATCCAGGCGCAGCCCGGACTGCCGAAGCGCGTCGGCCTCATGGCGTGGGGCTACTGGGCGCGGCTGCAGCGGAGCAAGAAGTACAACGCACTGAAGGGCCGCCTGACCGCCCGTGGTGGATCCCGCTGATCGCCGTAGAGCCGAGGAGACCGCAATCGCACACGTGACCGTCGTCCACTGGAACCCCCGCCGCCCCGTCGTCAAGGGCACCATCGGCAAGCTGCTGCCCGTCCGGCGCGCCGTCAACAACTTCGGGGACCTGCTCGGCCCCGTGCTCGTGCAGCGCATGCTCGAGCGGGGCGGCATCGACCCCGACCAGGCGACGACCCCCGGCAGGCGACTGGTCGCGGTCGGCTCGATCCTGCACTTCGCGAGGCAGGGCGACACCGTCTGGGGTTCCGGCGTGAACGGCAAGTCGTTCGACATGGCCTACGACTTCGACTCCCTCGACGTGCGCGCCGTGCGTGGACCGCTGACCGCGGAGTTCCTGCGCAAGCGCGGCATCGCCGTGCCGGAGGTCTTCGGCGACCCCGGCCTCCTCGTCGGCAGGCTGTGGGACGCGGAGGCGCTTCGCGGCGACGGTCCGCGGCACCCGGTGACCGTGATACCGAACCTGAACGACTTCCCGAAGTACGACCACGACGAGAACACCGTCGACCCGCGCCAGCCGCTCGAGACGATCCTGTCCCGCATCGCGCGGAGCGAGCTGGTCGTCGGTTCGTCGTTGCACGGTGTCGTCATCGCGGAGTCCCTCGGCGTCCCCGCGCGCCTCGTCCGGTCCGGCAGCGAGCCGATGTTCAAGTACGAGGACTACTACTACGGGTCCGGTCGGGCGGCCTTCTCGCCCGCTGACTCCGTCGCCGCCGCTATCCGCGCGGGAGGCGAGGCGCCCCTCGATTGGGGCGCGGAACCGCTGCTGGACGCCTTCCCCTCCGACCTGTGGCGATAGGAGAATCATTCATGACGTCGCTGATCCATCGAGTGACCTCCGCACCCGAGACCCACACGCCGGAGCCACCCCCGTCCCCAGCCGCTACCCCGTCACGAATCACAGGACATCGGGCACCCGCCCGGCAGCAGAACGGCGACAGATGAGCACACGGCAGAAGTACCTCTTCGCGGCCTCGACCGGCGGTCACCTCGCCCAGCTCGCCCGGCTGGCTCCCCGCTTCGATCCGCACCCCGACTCGCTCTGGATCACCTTCAAGACCCCGCAGAGCGAGTCGCTGCTGAAGGGCAAGCGCGTGAAGTACGTGCCCTACATCGCACCGCGCGACTTCGCGGGCGCCGCCAAGGCGGCCCTCACCGTGCGCAAGCTCGTGCACGCGGAGCGATTCGACCGCGCGGTGAGCACGGGCGCCGCCATCGCGGTCTCGGTGCTGCCGATCGCGAAGCTCGCGGGCGTGCGCACGACGTACATCGAGAGCGTGTCGCGCGTGCAGGGTCCCTCCCTGTCCGGCCGCATGATCGCGGCTATGCATGCGGCCGAGCTCTTCACCCAGCACGAGGGCTGGGCGACCGGCGCGTGGCAGCCGTACGACGGCGTCCTCGCCGCATTCGCCCCCGTCGAGCGCGCACCGGTGCAGAAGCCCCGGCTGTTCGTGACCCTCGGCACCATCGAGGGGTACCGTTTCGACAGCCTCGTCGACGGACTGCTGCAGACCGGACTCGTCGACGACCGCACGGAGTGGCAGCTCGGCTACACGTCGCGCGACGACCTGCCGGGCAACGCGCTGCGGCTGATGAGCTCCGACCGCTTCCAGTCGAACCTCCGCAGCGCCGACGTCGTGGTGACGCATGCCGGGGTCGGCACGATCCTGCAGCTGCTCGAGGAGGGTGTGTTCCCCGTCGTCGTGCCGCGTGACAAGAAGCGGAACGAGCACGTCGACAACCACCAGTATCAGATCGCGGATCTCGTGGAGAAGCTGGGCATCGGCATGGTGCTGACGCCCGATCGCATCACCGCGCCCGCCCTGGTCGCGGCGTCCGGCATGGCCGTCTCGGCGCTCACGCACGACGAGAGCCCCACCCGATGACCGCCGGAACGCCGGCCGCGGATGCTGCCGCCGGATCGACCGCCGGATCCGACGCGGTGCATCTGAACGTCGACTACCTCGTCGGCGGCTTCCGCATCTCCGTCGGCCCCGAGAGCAACACGCCGGGCCCGCGCACGCACATCGTGAGCTTCGTCGAAGCGCTCCGGCAGAACGGTCACTCCGTGCGGCTTCTGCTGGCGTCCGGCCTCCCCTACATGGGGCGCTTCGCCCGCGTGCGGCAGAGCGACTACGCCGCCGCGACGCCGTTCAAGGTGCGCATCGCGGACGTCGTGCGGATGGGTGCCGCGGTCTGGACCGGGGCGAACGTCTTCTGGCGCCTGCGGAAGCGACCCGCCCCCGACCTCATCTACGAGCGCGTGGCGGTGCTGCAGTCGCTCAGCAGCTTCCATCCCGCGAAGCGGCGCGCCATCCGCGTCGTCGAGGCGAACGGCATCCTCTCCCGGGAGACGGCGCACGACCGCAAGGTCCTGCGGGCCGAGAAGCTCGCCGCCGCCCTCGAACGCCACGTGCTGCGGCGAGCGGACCTCGTCGTCGCCGTGAGCGCCGGCCTGCGCGACGAGCTCGTGCGTTTCGCCGGCCTCGACGCCGAAGCCGTGCTCGTCGTGCCGAACGGCGTCTCGTCCGCGACCGCCGCCCGCGAGCGCGTGGTGCGGCCGGACGAGGTGGTCATCGGCTTCGTCGGCTCGATCGTGAAGTGGCAGCACCTCGACTCGTTCCTCGACACGGTGGCCGACGTGCTGCCCCGTCTCGACGAGGCCGCAGGCGGGAAGCGCGTCGTCGTGGAGATCATCGGCGACGGCGCCGAGGTCCGCACGCTGACGGACGTCGTGGCGCGACGCGACCTCGGCGACCGCGTGCGACTGCTCGGCAGGCTCCCGCACGAGGACGCGCTCCGCCGGATGACCGAGTGGAACGTCGGCTTCGCGGGCCACGAGAAGTCCTCGAGCGACCGCATGTACCACAGCCCTCTGAAGGTCTACGAGTACGCCGCCCTCGGCCTCGCCGCAGTCTGCACGTACTCCGACGACGCCGCCGCGCTGCAGCACAGCGGGCTGCCGGCGTTCTTCTACTCCGATCAGGAGAGCCTCGCGTTCGCGCTCGAGGCCGCGGTGCTCGGGGAGTCCGTCGTGACCCCCGACGTCATCGCCGAGCGCCGGGCCGCGATCGCGCGCGATCACTCCTGGAGTGAACGGCTCGAGCGGGTTCTCAGCGCGGCTCGCATCGCGCGCGGGTCGCGCCGGTCGCGCGGGCGCTGACCGGCCCGCACTACGGGTCCCGCGCCTAGTACGCGCCGACGGGGCGGATGACGGCCCGCACCGTGCGCCACAGGATGATGATGTCGCCTGTGAGGGACCAGTTCTCCACGTAGTAGAGGTCGAGACGCACGCTGTCCTCCCAGGAGAGCTCCGAGCGCCCGCTGACCTGCCAGAGGCCCGTGATGCCCGGCTTCACGAGGAGCCGGCGGTGCGACCAGTCGTCGTACTGCTCGACCTCGTGGGCGAGCGGCGGACGGGGGCCGACGAGCGACATGTCGCCGCGGAACACGTCGATGAGCTGCGGCAGCTCGTCGAGGCTGTAGCGGCGCAGCACGGCGCCGACCTTCGTGACCCGCGGATCCTGCTTCAGCTTGAAGAGCACACCGTTGCCGTCGGACTGGTCGAGCAGCGTGTGCAGCTGGGCCTCGGCGTCCGGCACCATCGACCGGAACTTGTGCATGTAGAAGCGCTTCCCGTTCAGGCCGACGCGCTCCTGGTGGAAGAAGGCCGGTCCCGGGGTGTCCCGCCGCACCGCGATGGTGAGCGCGAGGAACACGGGGCTCAGCAGCACGAGACCGAGGCCGGATGCGACGATGTCGAAGGCACGTTTGGCCGTGTGCCTGCGCCCCTCGAACGTCGGGAAGTCGACGTGGATGAGCGGCAGGCCGGCGACCGGCCGCGCGTGGATGCGCGGGCCGGCGATGTCGGTGAGCGCGGGCGCCACGATGAGCCGGACGCCCCGCGACTCGAGGTCCCAGCCGAGCCGCCGCATGGTCTGCGGTCCGATCGCATCCGCTCCGGTGAGGATCACCGTGTCCGCCGCCGTGGAGTCCAGGGTGTCGAGCACGTCGGCGAAGCTGCCGAGCACAGGGATGCCGCTCGTCAGCGTGCGGTCGACGGAGCCCTGTCGCGTGAGCGCGCCGAGCACGTGCAGCTCCGCCGTAGTGTCGCGCAGGATGCTCGAGGCGACGTGCTCCGACTTGTCACGGTCACCGAGCAGCAGCGCGCGGTGCACATAGCCTCCCGCGCGGCGCTTCCGGACGAGCCAGTGCCGCCACACCCACCGGCCGAAGATCAGCAGGATGAGGCCGCTCGGCAGCGCGAGAAGGAGGTACCCGCGGCCGACCTCGGCTCGCACCAGGAACACGACGATGGCGAACAGCCCGAACAGCCGCAGCGTCGCGTCGATGATGCGCTTGTACTCGGTGCTGCCGCTGCCCGTCACCTTCGGGTCGCGGGTGGCGTAGAAGCCCAGGATCAGCATCCAGGTCACCGCGAGGGCGACCGAGACGAGCGTGTACTCGACGGAGAAGGTGAGGAACCGGGCATCCTCGTCGACGTGCACCCGCGGATCGGTGAGCCCGAAGGACAGCACCTGCGCGCCGAGCACGGTGACGACCACGATCACCAGGTCGGTGACGAAGAGCCTCGCCGCGTACGCGCGCTCCCAGCCGAGCACGCGGGGAAGCACCGTCGCCGTCTTCATCGCCACGTCGCTCCCCCGTCCGCCGAGGTCGCGAGCTCGTCGCCCGCCCACAGCCACGCGGTGCCGCCGGCCGCGTCGACCGCGACCTCCCCGGCAGCGGGGGCGGAGTCCGTTGCGCAGACCCCGGGGCCGCTCGGCGCGGTCGCCGCGTCGGGCACCGTCGTCACGGCGACGCCCGCGCACTCCGCGAGGCCGGCGGTCGCGACGAGGTACCCCGAGCCGGAGTCGCCGATGGCGACCGATCCTGGCACGGGGATCGGTGCGGACCAGGTCGCGCCCGTGTCCTCCGTGCGGTGCACGGTATGGTCGGCGCACAGCACGGCGGCGTTCGCGCCGCCCCCGGAGGCGAGTGCGGTCATTGCGGAGCAGGGCGCCTGCACATCACCCGTCGGCGTGTGCACGAGGGAGGGAGTGGCGGGGTCGACGAACCACGAACCCGTCACGCGGTCGGGGTAGGTCACCCAGTCGCCGCCCGCCACGTACGAGAGCGCGAGCACCGGGGCGCAGTTCCGCGCGTCGAACGCGACGACCGAGGCGATGTCGACGGACGTGGCCTGCACGGAGGCGATCCGCCCGACGCCCGCGATGCCCGCGATGTCGGACGGCTGCCAGGTCCGGCCGGCGTCGGTCGTGAGCTCCAGGCTCGGCGGGGTGCCCTGGCACGCTCCGAGCACCGAGCGCCACGCCGTCCGGTCGTCGAGCACGGACAGCAGCCGCACCGGCGTCGACGCGGGCGCCATCGTCGGGGTCTCGTCGGGTGCCGGTGTCGTCACCGCGGGCACCGGCACCGGGGCCGCGACGACCGATCCGTTCCCCCGGTGGGCCGAGAGCGCCCAGCCGACGAGGAGCGCGTCGAACAGCAGGAACAGCACCAGGCCCACGGTCGCCCAGCGGCCGGTCGAGGGGGATGAGGCGGAGCGTGACATCGGGCGTCGAACCTTCTTCCGTTCGCCGCCGTCAGGCCGCGATGATCGTGGCTGCCCTGGTGAAGAACGCAACGGTCGCGTCGACGGCGGGCACGAGCTGGCTTGCGGAGAGGTCGTACACCGACTGGCTCCGGCGGTACGGGTCGACGATGTCGTCGTCCTCCGGCGACTCCGGCAGTTCGAGGCCGCGGCGGGATGCGGCAAGCTCGACCGCCTCCACCAGCCTGGCGCGCACGTCATCGAGGGGCAGCCGGGTCACGTAGCCGAGATCCTCCTGCGTCACGCCCGTGACGAGCCGCTCGAGCTGGCGCAGCGTGAAGGCGTGCCGATTGGCGAGCGGGTGCAGCTGCACCGCCGAGCGGCGGTGCTCGCGCGACATGCCGAGCACGAGGTCAGCGTCGCGCACGTCCGCCTCCGAGAGGTCGCGCCCCCGGTGTCCATCGGGAGAGCCGCCGTAACGCACGGACAGGGCCGCGGCCTCGCGGGGCATCGGCTCACCGACGAGCGCGCCGGTGCCCGCGCTCACCACCGTCACCCCCGGGATGCCGGCCAGCCCGGCGCGGAGCAGCTGCTCGGCGAGCGGGGAGCGGCAGACGTTCCCCGTGCACACCGTCAGGATGGTGAAGTCGGTCACACGGGCCGCCGCGCGAAGTCCTCGGACACGGCCTGAGCGGCCAGCTCCTCCGACGACTCCTTGTGCGTGACACCGTAGCCGTACTGGCCGTAGCCGTAGGAGTCCGGACCCTTGACCGGCATCATGGTGACCACGATGCCGAGCAGGTTGCTTCCGATGTGGTCGAGCGCCCGCGCGGCGGCGGCGAGCTCGTTGCGCTTGGTGCGGCCGGACGCGGCGACCACGATCGCGCCGCCCGTGAGACGGCTGACCACGGCAGCGTCCGTCACGAGCAGGAGCGGCGGGGTGTCGATGAGCACGTAGTCGAACTCCTCGCCGAGCGTCGCGAGCAGGCGCGCCATGGACTTGGAGCCGAGCAGCTCGCTCGGGTTCGGCGGGATGCGGCCGCTCGGCAGCACGAACAGCTGACCGCGGCCCCAGCGCTGCAGCACGTGGTCGAGCTCGGCGCGGCCGATGAGCACGTCGGTGAGTCCGATGCCGCCCTCGAGGCCCATGTAGTCCGCCACCTTCGGCAGCCGCAGGTCGCCGTCGACGAGGGCGACGCGCGCGCCGGTCTCCGCAAGGGCGATGGCGAGGTTGCAGATGGTCGTGCTCTTGCCCTCACCGGGCACGGAGCTGGTGACGACGAAGCTGCGCGGCCCCTCCTCGACGTTGAGGAACTGCAGGTTGGTGCGCAGGCTGCGGAACGCCTCGGAACGGGGGTTCTTCGGCTCGGCGTGCACGACGAGCGGTCGCTTCTTGGTGTCGGGGTCGACGCTGATGCCGCCGAGGATCGGCTTGTCCGTCACGAGCGCGATGTCGTGCGAGCTGTGCAGGCGCGTGTCGAGCACGCTGCGCAGCACGGCGATTCCCACGCCGACGGCGAGGCCGACGAGCAGGCCGAGCACGATGTTCAGCGGCACGTTGGGGCTCGACGGGCCGGTGGGCTCGATAGCCGGAGCGATGGTCTCGATCTTGACGAGGCTGGCGCCACCCCCGACCGGGGCCTCGAGCTCGGACACGACCTCGGTGAAGTTGTCACCGATCGAGTTCGCGATCGCGGCGGCGGCGGCGGGATCGGTGTTGGTCACGGTGACCCGCAGGAGCTGGGTGTTCGTCGTCGACTCCGCCTCGACGGAGCGGGCGAGGGACGCCGCCGTCGTGTCGAGCCCGAGGTCGGCGATGACCGGGTCGAGCACGCGGGGGCTCCGCACCACGTCGACGTAGGAGAGCACCGCCTTGCTCGCGAAGCTCGAGCCCTGCACCAGCTCGTTCGGGGCGCCGGCGCCGCTCGCCTGCACGGAGACGTACATCTGGGTGTTCGCCTCGTACTTCGGCGACACCAGGAGCGAGTATGCCGCGGCGGTGGCGACACCGAGGAGCATGCAGGCCACGATGAGGATCCAGCTCTTGTGCAGGATCCTCAGATAGTCGCGCAATTCCACGCGGTGTCCTTTCGGTTCGCCCTTCGCGGGCGTGTCGTTTCCGTTTGCCCATACTTTCACACGGTTGTGGCGCCCCCGCCCATCGGCCCGCCCCGCGCGACACCATTTCGGGGGGCACGGAACGCCGTACCGCGCGCACCGGCACGGACGGTGAGCACCGGTCGCCGGACCGCCGCGAGGCGCGTGCGGCCGGCACCCGGCGTACCGTGACGGGAGGACTCGACGCCGGTCGGGCCGGAAAGGGCGAGATGACACGGTGGATCCGGCCGACGGTGGCGCCCTGACCGGCCGCGCACGGGCGCTGCGCGGACGGGCCCCGACGCGCGGCAGCGGCGCCCCCGGTGACGCCCCCGCCTCCGCCCCCGGCCCGGGCCGGCCCCGGTCCGCCGCCATCGACGCCGTGCGCGTGCTCGGCCTCGTCGCCGTGGTCACGGGACACGCGTTCGCCGAGCCCGCGGTGCGGGCCACCCTCTACCCCTGGCACGTCCCCGTCTTCTTCTTCCTCACCGGGTACCTCTGGACGGCGGGACGGGGTCTCGGCGACGAGGTGCGCAAGCGCGCGCGTACGCTGCTCGCTCCGTACCTCGCCTGGCTCCTGCTCGCGGGAGCGTTCACGACGGCGCTGCGTGCAGAGGCCGGCAGCCCGCCGTCCGCCGGCGTCTTCGGCGAGATGCTGCTCGGCGGCACCTTCGTGGAGAGCCCCCTCTACACGTTCTGGTTCGCCACGGCCCTGCTCTTCGCCGCGCTGCTGCTGCGCGTGCTCGAACGCCTCCCGGGATGGGTGCCGTGGGCGGTCGCCGCAGCCGGCCTCGTGGCCGCCTACGCCGCGCCGCACGTCGTCGCCGGCGTGCCGCTCTCCCTCGGCGTCGCCGTGCCGAGCCTGACGTTCCTGCTCCTCGGCACGGTGGCGAAGCGGCTCCGCCCCCGCATCGGGCGGCCGCTGCTCACCGGGGTCGTCCTGCTCGCGGTCGGCGCGGCGCTCGTCGCGACGGGCGCGTCCCATCCCGTCGATGTCAAGCAGGGCGACTTCGGCACCGTCCTCCTCAGCCCTCTCGTGGCCGGCGCGCTCAGCTTCGGACTCGTGCTCGTCGCGGAGACCGTGGTGCCCGCGCTCGGCGAACGCTTCGGTCGCGCGATCGTGCTGCTCGCGTCCGGCGGTCTGCTCGTGATGTTCGTGCACCCCGTCGTGCTGTGGGCGCTGCGGAACGACTCGGCGCACGGCTCGTGGGTGATCTACGTCACCGCGCTCGTCGTCCCCTGGGTGATCGCGATCGGGCTGCGGCACACCTCGCTGTCGCCCTGGCTGCTCGGCGTGCCGCGGGCGCGGTGACCCGGCCGCGTCGCGCAGCCACCGGACCGCGCTACCGCGCCGCGGCCGTGGCGCGGGCGCGGAGGTCGGACGCCAGCGCGCCCCCGCTCTCCTGCAGGTAGCAGGCGCCGCAGAGCGCCTCGTACGTCACGTCGACGCCATCGATCGCCACCTGGTCGCCGTCGAAGACGTACGCCTCGCCAATCCTGCGGGCGTTGAACACCGCCTTGCGGCCGCAGCGGCAGATCGTCTTCAGCTCCTCCAGGCTGTGCGCCACTTCGAGCAGGCGCCTGCTGCCCGGGAACGCCACGGTCTGGAAGTCCGTGCGGATGCCGTACGCCAGCACCGGGACGTCCTCGAGGATCGCGATCCGCACCAGGTCGTCCACCTGGGTGCCGGAGAGGAACTGCGCCTCGTCCACGAGCAGCGCCGAGACGGCCGGGACCGGCGCCGCGTCCGGGGAGCCGGCGGCGGGACCCGCCGCGTGCCCCGCGAACCGCAGGAAGAGCGACCGCACGTCGGCCGCCGGATCGACGAGGAAGTCGACCTCTCGCGAGAAGCCGAGCCGCGACACGATGCGCCCGTCGCCCTTGGTGTCCGTGTCGGGCTTCGCGAGCAGCACGCGGTGCCCGCGCTCCTCGTAGTTGAACGCCGCCTGCAGCATCGCCGTGCTCTTGCCGCTGTTCATCGCGCCGTACCGGAAGTAGAGCTTCGCCATCTAGCGAAGGTACCCGTCCTCGGCGGCACGCCGGATCAGGTCGGACTTGCGGCTCGCCGGACGGCCGACCTGCTTGTACTTCTCGCGCACCCGGCGCAGGTAGGTCTTGGCCGTCTCGTACTGAACGTGCATGTGCGCCGCGACCTCCGAGGTGCTGTTCCCCGCGACGTACAGCTTCAGCGCCTCCGCCTCGCCGAGGCTCAGCTTGGGTCGGCTCGTCGTCTGCGCGCCGACGGGCAGGGGGCGCCAGTCCCGTTGCAGGCTCGCGTTCCGCTCGACGCCCATCACGGCGCGCGCGACGTCCATCACCTCGCGCAGCGACTGCGACTTGCTGACGAACGCCGACGCTCCGGCGTCGAGCGCGCGATCGCGCACCTCCGGGCTGTCCACGCCGCTGAGCACGATGACCTTCGCTCCGGCGGCGCGGCACGTGCGCACCCGCGCCTCGATGGACACGGACTCCTTCAGCTGGAAGTCGAGCAGCACGAGGTCGGTCGGGAAGTTGGCGCTCTGCACGAGCTGCAGCCAGGTGCTCGCGCTCAGGACGAGCTCGAAATCCGGCGCGTTGGCGGAGATCCAGCTCGTCAGGCTGTCGAGCAGCACCTCGTGGTCGTCGAGGATCGCCAGGCGCACCCGATCGTGCGCCGGGTCCTCGCGCCCGACGGCGCCCCTCAGTGCAGCCTCCCCCACTTGCTCGTCCTCCCCCGGTTCATCGACGTGCGTAGGAAAACCGTAGTACGAGCGCGGGCCCCCGCCGTTCCACGCGCACGTCGTCGAACGCCGTGCGGAACACCGCGACGTAGGGCGAGATCCGTGACCGCGCGCGACCGGGCGCCATCTGCAGCACCGCCGACACCTCGACGTCGCACTGCGAACCCCGCGCCGCCAGCCTGATGCCGATGGTGCCGAGCTCCAGCACGGGCGTGCGCAGCAGATCATCGATGAGCGCGCGCAGCGCCGATCGCTGCTCGGCGTCCATGAACTCCGCCACCCGGTCCGGGTCGCTCACCACGCCGCCGGGGGGAACACCGGCCGGCATCCCCTGTCGCCCGTGCTGCAGCACCAGCTCCTCGAGCCAGCTGCGGCCGGCCTCGCTGATCATGACACCGCGGATGGAGTCCGAGATGCTCCTCGCCCGGTCGTGGTCCTCCTCCGTGATGGCGTCGCGGTCGAGCACCTCGGTCAGGAAGGGGATGACGTCGCGGTTGAGGATGGTGACACGGTCCTGCTGCACCGATCGCGCCATGCCCTCGCGGACCCGGCCGACATCCACCTCCCGCGCGCGCGCCGCCCGGGAGTCCCACTCGACGACGGAGCCGACGAGCACGCGGCAGAACGTCGCGGATGCGACGGTCATCCCGAGCACGGGCGCGACGGCCGCCGACACGAGCACGAACGGCGGCGCGACGGACACCAGGTACGGGAGCTGCACGACCGCGAGGGCGGCGACGATCCCCGACGCGCCGAGCCCCCAGCGCAAGATCTCGCCCCAGGGCCGGAACGGTGCGAAGGCGAGCAGCAGCACGCCAACCGCAACCGGACCCCAGTCGTCGCGCACGAACTCGTTCTGGCGCCACGTCGAATAGGCGGAGAGCACCGCGGCGACCAGACCGGACGTGAGCACGAGCAGCATGCGCCGCCGCGTGAACGGGGCGACCCTGGGGTCGGAGCCCACGACCAGGCCGACGCATCCGGCCGCGAGCACGACGACGGCGGTGATCGCGACAGCCGGGCGTGCGATGTCGTCGAAGTCGCGCGCGGTCGCCACGACCGCGTAGAGGAGCGCGAGCGCGGCGCCGACGATGGTGAGGCGCCGTCCGGAGAGGGTGCCCAGCGGGTCGAGCTGCTGCGCCGTGGATTCGTGGGGGTGGCTGCTCACGGCGCGCTCGGGGACGAGTCGCCGCCCGGGCGATCCGGTATCGCCGCCGCCGCCCGAGCGTCCCGGGAGGCCGGGACCTGGAGCATCACGGACGTGCCCTGCCCGACGGTGGACCAGATGTGCACGGAGCCGCCAACACGTTCGATGCGCCCCCTCACCGACGCGCGGATGCCCAGCCGGTCGCGCGGCACCTCGTCCTCGAGGAATCCGCGGCCCCCGTCGATGACCATGACCGTGAGCTCGCCGTCGCCGCCGAACACCACGACCTCCGCTCGGTCGGCGCCGGAGTGCCGTGCGACGTTGACGAGGCACTGCCGCACGGCGAGGGACAGCTCCCGCGTGACGTCGGAGCTCAGCGTCGTCAGCTGGTCGAACTCGCCGGCGAGGTCGACGGTGAGGCCGTCCCCCCGCGAGTCCTCGATGGCCCGCTCGAACAGGGCCGGCACGTGCGCGTCCGCGAGGCTGAGCGGGGCGCGCTCCGGCTCGATGAGCCAGTCCTCGCCCACGAGCAGCTGCAGGTCGCGCTCGATGCTCCGCCGGGTCGCGGCGGGCAGCGGACCGGTGGGCGCAGAGGCGATCGCGGCGAGCTGGCTGAGGACGGTGTCGTGCAGGAGCGCCGCGGCACGCACCTCGAGCCGGCTCCGCATCGCGGCGACGCTCTCCTCGCGGGCTGCGCGGTGGATGGTGGGCCGGACGCGCTGCGAGAGCCGCCTTCCGTGCGCGACGGTGCCGAGCACGACCACGAGCAGCGCCGCCGTGGCCGCGGACGCGAAGTCGAGGGGAGCCGAGATGCCGGCCTGCAGGTGGGCGAGGAGCACGGCCACCTCTGCGGCGGCGTACCCCGCCACGACCCAGGCAAGCGCGCCCAGCGAGGACACGGCGGCACCGGCGCACAGCACGAGGGCGAGCTTCGGCAGGGCGAGGAGATAGGAGTTGTTCGCCGCGGCGGCGCCCAGCTGCGCGAGCACGATGCCGGCGTACCAGAAGAGGCTCGCCGCACCGGTGCCCAGGTAGGCGACCGACCAGAACAGCGTGCGATGCCAGGCGAGCAGCACGAGCGCGGCGGCCAGGACGCCGAGGGCGATGAACGTCGGCCACAGGATCAGGCTCGGATAGTCGAACTGCACGACCCCGATGCAGAGGGCGGCGGTCACGAGGCAGAGCAGAGCGGACGCGTGGCAGGCCACCGATATCGCGTCATTGACCCGCGAGCGCGAGAGGTGGTTCGGAAGGCCCAATGACACCATCGAAGTATCGCATCGGGGTATGTGCTCCTGTACCCCGTTTTCTGGGGTGGGACAGAAACCGACGCGCTATGGCGCTGCGCCTTGTGCCCCGTCCACTAAACGAGACCCGGCCGACGGCGCCGCTCGCGCTCCCCGGTCAGAAGAGCGTCGGCTGCGCGGAGGCGAGCATGCGGCCGGCGAGGCCGGGCGGGAGCTCCTCGGCCAGCAGCGAACGACCTCCGGGCGCCGTCCCCTCGCCCTCGATGGTGCCCTGCGTGGCCCACGACGGCCGGCCGCCCGTTCTGCCCAGGGCGGAGGAGCGCACGGCGCCGGTCGCGGGAGCGGCCTGCCCGCGGCGCAGGCCGTGATCCCGGATCAACGGGCGGATGCGCTCGGCGAGCCACTCGCGGTACGCCTTCGGCGCGTAGGTCTTCGTTCCGTACATCTCCCGGTATCGCGGCACGAGGTCGGGGTGCTCGCGACCGAGCCATTCGAAGTACCACTCCTTGACGCCCGGCTTCAGGTGCAGCGCCGTGTAGAGCACGTAATCGGCCCCGGCCGCCTTCACCTGCGCAAGGGCGGAGTCGAGATGCGCCCGACTGTCCGTGAGGTAGGGCAGGATCGGCATCAGGAACACGCCGCAGTCGAGCCCCTGCTCGCGCACGGCGGTGACCGTCGCGAGGCGTGCCGCGGTGCTCGGGGTGCCGGGCTCGACGGCCTGCTGCAGCTCGTCGTCGAAGACCGCGATGGACAGGGCGAGGTCCACGGGCACCTCCCTCGCCGCCTCGGCGAGCAGGGGCACGTCCCGGCGCAGGAGAGACCCCTTCGTCAGGATCGAGAGCGGCGTTCCCGACGCGGCGAGCGCGGCGATGATGCCGGGCATGAGCCGGTAGCGGCCCTCCGCCCGCTGGTAGGGATCCGTGTTCGTGCCGAGCGCGACCGGATGCTTCTGCCAGGAGGGTTTCGCCAGCTCTCGGGCGAGCACGTCGGCGACGTTCACCTTGACGATGATCTCGGAGTCGAAGTCCCGGCCCGCGTCGAGCTCGAGGTACTCGTGGGTGGGCCGGGCGAAGCAGTAGACGCAGGCGTGGCTGCACCCGCGATAGGGGTTGATGGTCCAGCCGAACGGCATCGTCTTCGATTCACCCGGCACGTGGTTGAGCGCGCTCTTCGCCAGCACCTCGTGGAACGTGATCCCGGCGAACTCCGGCGTCCGCACCGACCGCACAAGGTTGTTGAGCCGCGCGAGCCCCGGCAGGGCGGACGACTCCTCGGCGCTCAGCTCCTGCCCACTCCATCGCATGCCCCCATTCGAACACACTTTCTGCTTCCGCGCCTCCCCGACCCCCGCGGGTTAGTACGCCGTCGAACAGAGCACGGTGATTCTCCGCGGTGGGAAGGAGCGCGAGATGGGCGTGCGTGCGCGCGTGCGACCGCACACGCCGGCCGCCCGAATCCCGGGTCAGGAGATCTGCAGGGTCCTGGCCGTCTCGGCGGTGATCGCGTCGACACTCGCCGGGCTCTCGGAGAGTGGCTTCTCGTAGTTCGGGATCATCGCCTTGAGCGGCGCCTTCCACGAACCGATGCGGTCGGGGAAGCACCGCTCGAGGACGTCGAGCATGATCGGCACGGCCGTGGACGCGCCCGGGGACGCGCCGAGCAGACCGGCGATGGTGCCGTCCTTCGAGGCGACGACCTCGGTGCCGAACTGCAGCACGCCGCCCTTCTTCGCATCCTTCTTCATGACCTGCACGCGCTGGCCGGCCGTGATCATGTACCAGTCCCCGCGCCTCGCCGTCGGCATGAACTCGCGCAGCGACGCGAACTTCTTGCCCCGCGTCGCGATCAGCTGGGTCACGAGGTACCTGATGAGCCCGAAGTTGTCGCGGGCCACCGCGAGCATCGGCAGCAGGTTGTGCGGGCGGATGGACACGAACAGGTCGAGGTACGACCCGGTCTTCAGGAACTTGGGGCTGAACCCGGCGTACGGGCCGAACATGAGCGACGCCTCGCCGTCGACGACGCGCGTGTCGAGGTGCGGCACCGACATGGGCGGCGAGCCGACGGAAGCCTTGCCGTACACCTTGGCCTGGTGCTTCCGCACGATCTCCTGGTCGTCCGTGCGGAGGAACTGCCCGCTGATCGGGAAGCCGCCGAAACCCCGGATCTCCGGGATGCCGGACTTCTGCAGCAGGTGGAGGGCACCGCCGCCCGCTCCGACGAACACGAAGCGCGCGGAGACGGTCTTCGACGACGATCCGGCGGCATGCTTGACGGTCACCTTCCAGGTGCCGTCCTTCTGCTGCCGGAGCCCCCGCACCTCGTGGCCGACGCGCAGGGTGGCGCCCGCATCCGTGAGGTAGTCGAAGAGGCGGGTCGTGAGGGAGCCGAAGTCCACGTCCGTGCCCTCGACGAAGCGGGTCGCCGCAACGGTCTCGCCCCGTTCGCGGCCCACCATGAGCAGCGGCGCCCACGAGTGGATGACGTCCGGGTCCTCGGAGTACTCCATGCCCGCGAAGAGCGGATGCTGCACGAGGGCCTCGTAGCGACGGCGCAGGTAGTCCACGTTCTCGGCGCCGCGGACGAAGGTCATGTGCGGCGTCGCGTTGATGAACTGCTTCGGCTCGGGCACCTGGCCCGACGTGACGAGATGTGACCAGAACTGGCGGGAGAGCTGGAACTGCTCGTTGATCTTCACCGCGCTCGCGATGTCGATCGTGCCACCCTTCTCCGGGGTGTAGTTGAGCTCGCACAGTGCGGCGTGGCCGGTGCCCGCGTTGTTCCAGGGGTTCGAGCTCTCCTGCGCGACCTCCGGGAGCCGCTCGTAGATCTCGATGGACCAGTCGGGCTCGAGCTGCTTGATCAGCGTGCCGAGGGTGGCGCTCATGATGCCGCCACCGATCAGGACGACGTCGATCGGATCCGTGGATGTACTCACACGATGCAGTTTACGTGCGATAGCCGCACGCTCCGTGTGCGAGGTCGGGCGCGGATGCGGCGCACGGTGACGGGCTCGCGGCCTACCCTGGACGGGCCATGCTGAGCATCGAACTGACCCTCGACGCTGCGACCGACGAGGCCGTGCGCCGGGAGTGGCGCGCCCTGGAGGATGCGGGCATCCCGAGCCTGGTGCGCAACACCTCGCCGAGCAACCGGCCGCACGTCACCCTGTTCGTCGCAGACGCCCTGCGGGTCGACGACCTGGGTGCCGTGCGCGAGGCCGCCGCGCTCGCGCCCCTGCCACTGACGCTCGGGGCGACGCTGCTGTTCGGCGGGCACAGGCGCGGTTACGTGCTCGCCCGGCAGGTCGTGGTGACCGAGGCGCTGCTCGAGCTGCATCGCCGGGTGCACGCGGCCGCGACGCCGCTCGCCGGGTCCGTCGTGCCGCTGTCGCAGCCCGACCGGTGGACGCCGCACGTCACGCTCGCCCGCCGTCTCGATCCGGACAGCGTCGGGGCCGCGATCGCGGCCGTGGGGGCAGCGGCCCTCCCCGCGGGGACGGCTCCGGAGGCGAGGCTCTGGGACGGCGTCGCGAAGACGATAACGCGGCTCACCTGACGCGGCTCACCTGATGAGGATGGGGATCACCCGACGGGTCGGGGTGCCCCTCCGCGGAACGCGCCGGCCAGCGCCCGGCCGGCGAGCACGAGCGCGGCGCCGAGCGCGGCGCCCGTGGAGTTGGCCACGACGTCGCGCGGATCACTCACCCGCGTAGGAAGCCACGCGCCCTGGGCGAGCTCGATGGCGCAGGTCAGGGCGACGGCGAGTGCGAGCGCCGCCCACCAGCGCCGCCCGCCGAACAGCAGAAGGAACAGGACGCCGAGCGGCACGAACAGCGCGATGTTGGCCGTGAACTCGACGAGGTCGAACGTGACCCAGGCGGTCGCGGGAACGCTCTGCAGCAGCGCGAGCGCACGGTCGAGCAGGCTCGCGGCGGCGGGATCGTACGGCGCCGGGCCGAGCGTGATCCAGGCGACCAGGGCGAGGTAGGCCACCGTGGCCGCGGCGACCACCACCCGAGCGGCCACGCGCTGCACCGCCCGGGGATGGGGATCGCGGCCTGCCGTCTCCGTCTCCGACCCAGGTGGCGCGCCCGCGACGGAGTCCGCGTCCGCGCCGGAGGTCCGCTCAGCCATCCAGGAAGGGTAGCGCCGGTCGTCCGACCGTCAGACGCATCCGGGCTGCCGGGTCGCGCGGGAAGGAAAAGTTTCCACACGCCGTCCCCGTACTTGCCGCGCACCGGGCGCCGCTCTAGCGTGAGGAACGCCCGCAGTTCATCCGGTGAGTCGGATCGGGACGCCAGCCGCATCGCGGTAGGCGAAGGACCGGTTCGACGAGGAATCACCGCGGGGCACAGCCGAGCGGGACGGCTTCGCGGAACCGGGACCACCGACGGCGCATTCCGTCCGCTCGTCCCGTCGCCTTTCGAAAGGTCTGCATGTCCGTCGAAACCCCGCCCTCCCGCTCCGACAGCCCAGCACGGCGCGCGCTCGTCGTGCGCGGCGGGTGGGACGGCCACCAGCCCGTCGAGACGACGGACGTGTTCCTCCCGTTCCTCGAGGCGAACGGCTTCCAGGTGCGCGTCGAGGAGTCCCCCGCCGTCTACGCCGATGCGGACGCGATGGCGGCGACCGATCTCATCGTGCAGAACAACACCATGAACACGATCGAGCGCGAGCAGTTCGAGGGGCTCAGGGCCGCCGTCGAGGCCGGCACCGGTTTCGCCGGCTGGCACGGCGGCATCGCGGACTCCTATCGCAACAACGCGGACTACCTGCAGATGGTGGGCGGTCAGTTCGCGTCGCATCCGGGCAAGCATCCGGACGAGCGCACGGGCGAGCAGTCCGACAACTACGTGCCGTACACGGTGAACATGACGCTCGCGGGCGCGGATCACCCGATCACGCAGGGCATCGGCGACTTCGACCTCGTCACGGAGCAGTACTGGGTGCTGCACGACGACTACAACGATGTTCTCGCCACGACGACGCAGGCGGTGCGGCCGTGGGATCCGTGGAACCGGCCCATCACGTCGCCGGCCATCTGGACCCGCCAGTGGGGCAGGGGGCGCATCTTCGTGTCCACCCCGGGTCACCGCGTCGAGATCGTCACGCAGCCGGCCGTACGCACGATCATCGAGAGAGGGCTGCTGTGGGCAGCACGGTAGGGGACGCGGCCACCGGCCCGACCGGCGGGTCCGAAGCCCCGCTCGGCGTCGGCATCGTGGGCGTCGGCAAGATCAGCGAGCAGTACCTGGAGACCCTGCCCCGGCTGCCGAACCTCGCGCTCGTCGCGGTCGCGGACCTCAATGAGGCGCGCGCCGCCGAGGTCGCGGCCGAGCAGGGCGTGCTGTCCATGCCCGTGGGTGAGCTGCTCGAGCATCCCGACGTCGACGTCGTGCTGAACCTGACGATCCCCGCTGCGCACGTCGAGATCGCGACGCGCGCCCTCGAGGCGGGCAAGCACGTGTTCGGGGAGAAGCCCCTCGCGCTCGCGCCGGAGGAGGCGGTCGGCATGCTGCGACTCGCCGAGGAGCGGGGGCTGCGCGTCGGCAGCGCGCCGGACACCGTGCTCGGCACGGGCGTGCAGACCGCCAGGCGGTTGCTGGATGACGGCGTGATCGGCACACCCGTCGGTGCGACCGCGTTCTGGGCCGCGCCGGGCCACGAGCTGTGGCACCCGGCACCCGCGTTCTACTACCAGCCGGGCGGCGGACCCCTGTTCGACATGGGGCCCTACTACCTGACGGCACTCGTGACCCTGCTGGGGCCCGTCGTGCGCGTCTCGGGCGCGGCGACGCGATCCACCCGCTCGCGCACGGTGGGCAGCGGCCCGCTCGCGGGCACCGCGATCGAGGTCGACATCGACACCCATGTGACGGCGCTTCTCGAGCACGCGAGCGGGGTTGCGTCGTCCATCACCGTGAGCTTCGAGGTGTGGGGCTCGCGGCACCCGCTCATCGAGGTCTACGGCACCGACGGCACGATCTCCGTGCCCGACCCGAACCACTTCGGTGAGCCGGTCGAGGTGCTCACGAGCGCGGACCGCGAGTGGCACGAGGTTCCGGCGTCCGCCGGTTACGAGGGCGCCGCGCGCGGCTACGGCCTCGCGGACATGGCGCACGCCATCGCGACGGACCGCGAGCACAGGGCGTCGGGCGCGCTGGCGTTCCACGTGCTCGAGATCATGGACGCCGTCATCCGCTCGGGCCACGAGCACCGCGTGATCGAGGTCGAGAGCACGGTCGAGCGGCCCGCCGCGGTCGAGGAGGGTTCGCGCCCCGACTCCTGGTGACCCGCGTCCGCCGGCGGGGCGCACGGTGAGCGGCAGCACGGCCGCGCCGGCGCGGCCAGTCGCGACAGACGACAGGCGGCGCCGGCGGGCTGTGGTCAGCGGACTGGCGGGCCGGGGCAGAGTGCGGAGGCGGCACGCGCCCTGGTGACCTGCCTCGACTCCGCTGCGCGAGCGTCCGTCAGAAGCGTGGAACCCGGGCGAGGGGCGCGGGACGCCATCGGATAGAAGTCGCCCACGTGCGCTCCGTGTCCGCCGTTCGTCACTCGCGGCGCGGGGCCACCAGCGTCGTCACCGGCGACGCCGGCGACGCCGTTGGCGGTGGCACGGTCATGGGTCGTGTGTGGTGGCGGCGGGCGTTCCAGTCCTGGACGGCTCGGCTCTTGGTCGCGAGGTGCCTGCCGGTGCGGGCGGGGTCGATCGAGCGAGGCGGCACGAGCGTGTAGGAGCCACCCGCCCTGGTGACGTCCCAGCCGTTGTTGTGCAGCAGTAGGTGGTGGTGCTTGCAGAGGAGGACTCCGTCGGCGATGTCGGTGTTGCCGTGGTCTCGTTTCCATTGGTTGATGTGATGTGCCTCGCACCAGGACGGTGGCCGGTCGCAGCCCGGCCAGATGCACCCGCCGTCTCGGACGGCGAGGCCGACCCGTTGCCGGGTGGTGAAGAGCCGCTGCTCCCGGCCCACGTTCACGCACTGCCCGTCATCATCGAGGATGACGGCGATGGTGCCGGTCGCGCAGATCTCCCGGTGAATGGTGCTGATGCTCACGGCTTCACCGGTGTCCTGGATCGTGCCGTGGCCCGGGCCGTGGCCCCGTCCTCGGCGGTTGTTCTGGCCTTCGCCGCGGTGCTGCGAGGCGTCGAGGGTCTCCTTCGTGACGATGACCCGCACCGCAGGCCGACGGCTACCGAACACCCGGCCGGGGTCCGCGTCGGCGCCGATGCGCAACAGTTCGAGGAACCCGTCCGCGGCGATCCGCTCCGTCGTGCGGGGGTCGCGGGCGATCGCGCCGGCGCGGGCCCGGTCTTCCTCCTTCACGAACCGGGGCCCGCCGCGGCGCGGATGGGTGAGCTCGTCCAGGACCGACAGGAGGAACGCTCCGGGTTCGGGTGCGTAGAGGAACCGGCCTTCGACCATGCCGTCGGGGCGCTTCCAGGCCTTGAGGTGCTGCTGCTCCAACTGCATGCGCCCGCGGTTGGCGACTTCGGTGTCGTCGAGGTCGTCGCGGAGTTGTCGTGCCCCTCGGTGGAGCTGCCCCGCCGTCAATGTAGACGCGTCAGTGAGTAACTTGACCGCCGCTTTGCGAAGCGCTTCCGGTGTCACAGCATCCGTCGGGACGCCCAGCCCGGCCCGGATCGCGTCAGCCTGAGCGATGGACACCCGCCCGTCGGTCACGGCGTGCGCGATCGGAGCGTGCCAGGGGACGGGTGGAGCCGGTAACTCCGGGTGCTCGCGCTGCAGGGTCTCGATGGCGTCGGTCTCGGCGAGTATCTTGCCGACCTCCACGATCGACACCGCCGTGCCCTTCGTCGTGCCCGTCATGGACTCCACCATCGCCTGCGGCGTGCGGAACCCCTCCTGCTGCGCCAGACCCGCCGACCCGAGATCGGTGGTGGAGCGGCGGGTGAGCTCGCCGGAGATCCACGCTGTGTACACATCGCACGCCTGACGCAGGTCGGCGATAGCGTGCAACGCGGCCAGCAGGTCCTGCTTCGGCAGGGGCCCGAACGCGGACGGGGAGGCGCCCAGGCGTGCGACGGCGTCCGCTGTGCGGAGAAGTGTTGTCGCCGGGCTGCTCATACCCCTTATTATCGCGCGTCGTAGATGTGTACTACAAGGGATACAGGCGAATGGGGAGAAGGTCTCGTCCACAGAGCGGGGCGGGGAGAGGACGACGCAGCGGAACGCGTCCCGTCGACGAAACTCGGAGACCGCTCAGCGCCGCACTCACCACGCCCCCTGCGCACGCACCTGCACCAGCACCGACAGCGGCAGCGGCAGCGGCAGCGCACTTGCACCAGCAGCGGCACCGGCAGCGGCACCACCAGCACCCCCACGGCCGCGGTGGGGCGCTACCGCGTCGGAACGGACGCCGCGACGAGTTCCGCGATCTGTACCGCGTTCAGCGCGGCGCCCTTGCGGAGGTTGTCGTTGCTCACGAACAGCGCGAGTCCGCGGCCCTCGGGCGCGCTCTCGTCGCGCCGGATGCGGCCCACCAGGCTCGGGTCGGCGCCCGCGGCCTGCAGCGGCGTCGGCACCTCCGTCAGCTGCACGCCCGGCGCCGTCGCCAGCAGCTCGGTCGCCCGCTCGGGCGTGAGCTCGCGCGCGAACTCCGCGTTGATCGAGAGCGAGTGACCGGTGAACACGGGCACGCGCACGCAGGTTCCGCTCACCCTCAGCTCCGGCAGGTCGAGGATCTTGCGCGACTCGTTGCGCAGCTTCTTCTCCTCGTCCGTCTCGTTCGAGCCGTCCTCGACGACGGAACCGGCGAGCGGGATGACGTCGAACGCGATGGGCGCCACGTACTTGACGGGCTCCGGGAACTGCACGGCCGATCCGTCGTGCACGAGCGCGAGCAGAGCATCCCCGTCGGAGACCGCGGCCCGCGCCTGCGTTGCGAGCTCCTCCGCGCCGGCGAGGCCACTGCCGGACACGGCCTGGTACGTGCTCACGACGAGACGCTCGAGCCCCGCCTCGTCGTGCAGCACCTTGAGCACCGGCATCGCCGCCATGGTCGTGCAGTTCGGGTTCGCGATGATGCCCTTGCGCGCATCCGCCATTGCGCCGGGGTTCACCTCGCTGACGACGAGGGGAACGTCGGGGTCCATCCGCCAGGCGGAGGAGTTGTCGATCACGGTCACGCCCGCGGCGGCGAAGCGTGGCGCCTGCGCCTTCGACGTGGTCGCGCCCGCTGAGAAGAGGGCGATGTCGAGGCCGGTGGGGTCCGCGGTGGCGGCATCCTCGACCACGATGTCCTGCCCGCGGAAAGACAGCGTCGAGCCCGCCGACCGCGAGGAGGCGAAGAAGCGGATCTCGGCGATCGGGAACTCGCGCTCCTCGAGGAGGCGACGCATCACGGCGCCGACCTGACCGGTGGCGCCGACGACGCCGACACGGAGGGCTCGGGGGGAGGTGGTGGTGGCGGACACGGATTCTCCTTCGGGGAACGGGGTCGGCAGCCGGGTTTCTTGAGGATCGGGCCTCGGCGGCGGGTTTCGGGGAACGGGGCTCAGCGCCCGGTGCCGGCGTGGACGACGGCCTCGCTGTCGCTGTCGAGCCCGAACGCGGAGTGCACGACGCGCACGGCGTCGTTGATGCTGTCGGCGCGGGTGACGACCGAGATGCGGATCTCGCTCGTCGAGATCATCTCGATGTTGATGCCCGCGTCGTACAGGGCCGTGAACAGCTTGGCCGAGACGCCCGCGTTGCTGCGCATCCCGGCGCCGACCAGCGCGAGCTTGCCGATCTGGTCGTCGTGCTGCAGCGTCGCATAGCCGATCTCGTCATGCTCGGCGGCGAGGGCCGTGAGCACGGTCTGCGCCTCGGACTTCGGCAGGGTGAACGAGATGTCGGTGAGGCCCGTCGCCGCGGCGGAGACGTTCTGCACGATCATGTCGATGTTCGCGTTCGTCTTGCCGACGATGGTGAAGATCTGGGCGGCCTTGCCGGGGATGTCCGGCACGCCGACGACCGTGATCTTCGCCTCGGTCATGTCCGCGGCGACACCGGCGATGATGGGCTCTTCCACGAGCTCTCCGTTCTTCGGGTTGTAGACGATCGTGCCCTCATTGTTGTTGAACGACGACCGCACGTGCAGCGTCACCCCGTGGCGGCGCGCGTATTCCACGGCGCGGATGTACAGCACCTTCGCGCCGGCCGCTGCGAGCTCGAGCATCTCCTCGCTGGTGATGCGGTCGATCTTGCGGGCGCGCGGCACGACGCGCGGGTCCGCCGTGAAGATGCCGTCGACATCGGTGTAGATCTCGCACACGTCGGCGTCGAGCGCGGCGGCGAGCGCCACCGCCGTCGTGTCGGATCCGCCACGACCGAGCGTCGTGATGTCGCCCGTCACGCGATTGAAGCCCTGGAACCCCGCGACGATGACGATGGCGCCCTCGTCGAGCGCGGTCCGCAACCGCACGGGCGTGACATCGACGATGCGCGCGGAGCCGTGCTGAGCGTCCGTGATCATGCCGGCCTGGCTGCCGGTGAAGGAGCGGGCGTCGTAGCCCATGCTCTTGATGGCCATGGCGAGCAGCGCCATGGAGATGCGCTCCCCCGCCGTCAGCAGCATGTCGAGCTCGCGCGGCGCGGGCAGCAGCGTCACCTCATGGGCGAGATCGAGCAGCTCGTCCGTCGTGTCGCCCATGGCGGAGACCGCGACGACCACGTCGTTGCCCGACTTGCGGGTGTCGACGATCCGCTTCGCCACGCGCTTGATGCTCTCGGCGTCGGCGACCGACGATCCGCCGAACTTCTGCACGATCAGGCTCACGACGTTCTCCAAGGGGGGTGGGGCGGGATCGGAACTCCTGATTGTACGGGGCCGGTCGTCCCGGACCCCCTCGCGCGTTCCGCCGTGTGACGCGGCGCGGCAGGGGCCGACGGATCAGCTGCCGACGGTGCGGCGGCCTTCGAACGCCCGGCCCAGCGTGACCTCGTCCGCGTACTCGAGGTCGCCGCCGACCGGCAGACCGGAGGCGAGGCGCGACACCGTGATCTCGAGGGAGTGCAGCAGCCGGCTCAGGTAGGTGGCCGTCGCCTCGCCCTCGAGGTTCGGATCCGTCGCGAGGATCACCTCGGTCACGGTCCCGTCGGCGAGGCGCTGCATCAGCTGCCGGATGCGGAGGTCGTCCGGGCCGATGCCGTCGATCGGGCTGATCGCGCCGCCCAGCACGTGGTAGAGGCCGCGGAACTCCCGCGTGCGCTCGATCGCGACGACGTCCTTCGCCTCCTCCACGACGCAGATGAGCGTCGGATCGCGCCGCGGGTCCCGGCAGATCGAGCACCTGTCCTGCTCCGACACGTTGCCGCAGATCTCGCAGAACCGCACGCGCTCGCGTACCTGCGTGAGCACCTCGGCGAGGTGCGACACGTCGAACGACTCCGTCTGCAGGATGTGGAACGCGATGCGCTGGGCGGACTTGGGGCCGATGCCCGGCAGGCGACCGAGCTCGTCGATGAGCTCCTGGACGATCCCCTCGTACACGCGCTAAGCCCCCTCGCCCGTCGGCCGGATGCTCGGGCGGTTCGGGCGCGTGACGGGGCGCTCCTCGATGAAGTTCGCGCCGAGGATCTCCCGCACCACGGCCTCGCCGTAGCGCTGGCGCTCCCCCGCGGCTCCGGCGTCGGCGGCACCGGACGGCGCGGACCCGCGCGGACGGCCCCCTGCGGCCGAGTCTCCGGATGCCGGGCGGCGCCCACCGGTCGGGACGCCGGCCGACGGGGCGGGCGCGGGCGGCGCGCCGGTCCCGGACTCGGATTCCGGCTCCCGGGTCCAGTCGGGCTCCGGCTCGTCGGGCTCGGGCGCGTCGAGGTCCGATGGCAGGTCCGCGTACGGGGCCGCCGGAGGCGGGGCCGCCTCCGCGATGGCCGCGGCGGCGCCTCGGACCGGCGGCGCCGGGGCGGGACCCGCGGGCGCCGCGGCGTCCGCCGGACTCGAGTTCGGGATGGCGACCGTGGCCCAGCCCCCGGACGACGGCGCGGCGGAACCCGGCGCGGCGGAGCCCGACGATGCGGAACCCGGCGCGGCGGAGCCCGACGATGCGGACCCGGACGATGCGGACCCGGAGGACGCGGCCCCCGCGGTACGGCCGCGGGACCCCCCGCGTGCCGGCGCGGCGTCCGGCGTTCCGGCCGGCGCCTTCGGCGCGCTCGGAGCCGGCCCGTCGATCCGGGCGAGGAACTTCACCCGGATGCCGAGGACCTCCTGGATGGCATTGCGCAGGTGGTCGCTCACGCCGTCGCCCGGTGCGGACCGCTGCTTGAAGCTGTCCGCGTCGTTCGCGCTCGGGAAGGTCAGGGTGAGTACGTGGTCGTCGGTGAGCGCGCGCGGGGTCGCCGTGACGGCGACCATCCACGCGCGGCGCTTCGTCTTCTGCACAACCTCGACCACCTGGGGCCAGGAATCCTTCAGCTGCTGCAGGGTGACGGGTGCCACGGCCTCGGTCTCGGCAGCCGGCGCCGCGGCGGAACCGGCACCGGGCGCCGTCCCCCGCTCGGGCACCGGCCCGGCTGCGGAGTCCGATGTCGGCTCAGGGCCTGACACGGGCTCGGGGGTCGAAGCGGGCTCGGGGGTCGACACCGGCTCGCGGGTCTCGGGCACGGGTGCGCTCGTCCGTGTCGGGGCCTCGCGCACGGGGCGGCTCGGCGCCGCCTCCTCGGAACGCGGGGCCGGGGGCTCGGCGTCGGGCGCGGACTGCGCCGCGGGCGCCTCCGATCCGGCGACACCCACCCGCCGCTCCAGCCGCTCGACGCGGGCGAGCGCACCGCGATGCGTGTCGTCGCTCGCGGGCACGAGGATGCGGGCGATCAGCAGCTCGAGATGCAGGCGGGGCGATGTGGCGCCGGTCATCTCGGTGAGGGCGGCGTTCGCAACGTCGGCGGCCCGGGAGAGCTCGGTGGGACCGAACTTGGCGGCCTGCACCTGCATGGCGTCGAGCTCGTCCTGCGGAACGCCCCGCAGCACCGCCGCGGCGCCCTCGGCCGACGTCGCTGCGACGATGATGAGGTCGCGGAGCCGCTCCAGCAGGTCCTCGACGAACCGCCGGGGATCCTGGCCGGTCTGGATCACGCGATCGACGGCCGCGAACGCACCGCCGGGGTCCTTGGCCGACAGCGAGTCGATGACCTCGTCGAGCAGGGCGCCGTGCGTGTAGCCCAGCAGGGCGACGGCCCGCTCGTACTCCACGGTCGGCCCGTCGGATCCGTTGATCAGCTGGTCGAGCAGGGAGAGCGTGTCCCGCACCGACCCGCCGCCCGCGCGCACCACGAGGGGCAGGACGCCGGGGGCGACCTCGACCGACTCGCTCTCGCAGAGCTGCTGTACGTAGTCGAGCATCTGCGCGGGGGGCACGAGACGGAAGGGGTAGTGGTGCGTGCGGGACCGGATGGTGCCGATGACCTTCTCGGGCTCGGTGGTCGCGAAGATGAACTTCACGTGCTCCGGCGGCTCCTCGACGATCTTCAGCAGGGCGTTGAACCCCTGCGGCGTCACCATGTGGGCCTCGTCGAGGATGAAGATCTTGTACCGGTCACGGGCCGGCGCGAAGATGGCCCGCTCGCGCAGGTCCCGCGCGTCATCGACGCCGTTGTGGCTCGCGGCGTCGATCTCGACGACATCGAGCGAGCCGCCGCCGTCACGGCCGAGCTCTACGCAGCTCGGGCACACGCCGCACGGCGTGTCCGTCGGACCCTCCGCGCAGTTCAGGCAACGGGCGAGGATGCGGGCCGACGTCGTCTTGCCGCAGCCGCGCGGACCGCTGAACAGGTAGGCGTGCCCGACCCGGTTCGAGCGCAGCGCCGACATGAGCGGATCGGTCACCTGACCCTGGCCGATGAGCTCGGCGAAGTTCTCGGGCCGGTAGCGGCGATAGAGGGCGGTAACCACCTGCCCAGGATAGTCGCCGCCCCCGACGGTTCCCCCGGCTGCGCACAGCCGCCCGCTCCGGCCACCGCTCTATCCCCCGAAGGGGGACTGACAGGTCTGTCTGTCCCCCCTGCAGAATGGGATCTGTCCGCGGGATGGAGGCGCTACCCGCTCCTCCCTTCCCGCCCCTGCAGTGGGATGCGCCTCTCCCGCGGACGCACAGCGACACCTAGCACCGCACCATCCAGCACCACCCCGACGACACCGCCAGAAAAAAAGGGGCGTGACGGCAATCCGAACCGTCGCGCATTCCGAATAGGTGGTGCCCAGCCGTGTCGGCAAGACACACCCGAACCACGTGAGGTCCCGAAAGCCTCGCGTCCCCTGAAAGAAACACCGCTTACCCGAGCACCGGCCCCGGCCGGGTCCGAGAGGATCCGACCGGGGCCGTCGGTGTTCACCCGGAAGGGGAGCGGTCAGTCCGCGGTCGCGGTCGCGAGCGACTGGCGCGCGATCTCGAGCTCCTCGTTCGTGGGGATGACCAGCGCGGCGACCGGGGAGTCCTCCGGCGAGATGCGGCGCGCGTCCCGCGACGGGGATGCGTTCAGCTCCTCGTCGAGCCGCACGCCGAGGTGCGCGAGCGGCCGGAGCGTCTCCGCCCGCACGTTCGCGTTGTTCTCACCGACACCCGCCGTGAAGACGATCGCGTCGACTCCCCCGAGGTGGGCGAGGTATGCGCCGATGTAGTGGCGCAGCCGGTGCGTGTAGACGGCCAGCGCGGCGGCCGCCGTCTGGTCATCGGCCGCCGCGGCAGTCTGCACATCCCGCATGTCGCCGGTGCCGGTGAGCCCCAGCAGGCCGCTTCGCCGGTTGAGCAGGTCGTCGAGCTCCTCGAAGCCGAGCCCGGCCTGGCGGTGCAGATGGAACAGCACGGCGGGATCGAGGTCGCCGGAGCGGCTGCCCATCACGAGCCCCTCGAGCGGGGTCATGCCCATCGAGGTCTCCACCGAGACGCCGCCGCGTACGGCGCACGCCGACGCGCCGTTGCCGAGGTGCAGCACGATGATGCGGAGCTCCTCGAGCGGGCGCTCCAGGAACCGTGCCGCGGCCTCGGAGACGAACTTGTGCGACGTGCCGTGGAAGCCGTACCGCCGCACCCGGTGCCGCTCCGCGAGCTCCGCGTCGATCGCGTACGTGTACGCCTCGGGCGGCAGGGTCTGGTGGAACGCCGTGTCGAACACGGCGACGTGGGGCACGTCGGGGAAGGCCGTGCGGGCGGCCCGGATGCCCTGCAGGTTGGCGGGGTTGTGCAGCGGGGCGAGGGCGCCGAGGTCGTCGATGTCCTCCTCGACCTTCTCTGTCACCAGGGTCGGCCCGAAGAAGCGCTTACCGCCGTGCACGACGCGGTGGCCCACCGCCGCGATGTCGGCCGCTGCCAGATCGGGCCCGTACTCCTCGAACGCCGTGAGCATCAACCGGAAGCCGGCCGTGTGATCCTCGATGGCCCGCTCCACGGAGTGCGTGCCGCCCGCCGTGGTGTGCCGCGCGGCGCCGTTCGCCTCGCCGATGCGCTCGACGAGCCCGGAGGCGAGCACCTCGTGCTCCGTCGAGCCCGCGTCATCGAGCGCGATGAGCTGGTACTTGAACGACGATGATCCCGAGTTGATGACGAGCACGACGCTCACGAGGCGCTCCCCTCGGCGGCGGCGGCGTCGGCCGCCTGCTGGGCCTGGATGGCGGTGATGGCGACCGTGTTCACGATGTCCTCGACGAGCGCGCCGCGGGACAGGTCGTTGATGGGCTTGTTGAGTCCCTGCAGCACGGGGCCGATCGCAACGGCACCCGCGCTGCGCTGCACCGCCTTGTACGTGTTGTTCCCCGTGTTGAGGTCGGGGAAGATGAACACTGTCGCCCGCCCCGCCACCTGCGACTCGGGCAGCTTGGCCGCGGCGACCGCGGCATCTGCGGCCGCGTCGTACTGGATGGGGCCCTCCACGAGGAGCTCGGGCCGCAGGTCCCGCACGAGCGCGGTCGCGGTGCGGACCTTCTCGACGTCCGCTCCCGCCCCCGACTCCCCGGTGGAGTACGAGAGCATCGCGACGCGCGGGGCGATGCCGAACTGCTCTGCGGTCTCGGACGACGACACGGCGATGTCCGCGAGCTGCTCCGCGGTCGGGTCCGGGTTCACCGCGCAGTCGCCGTAGACAAGCACGCGGTCGGCCAGCGCCATGAGGAACACCGACGAGACGACGGACACGCCCTTCCGCGTCTTGATGATCTCGAACCCCGGCCGGATGGTGTGCGCCGTCGTGTGCGCGGCACCGGACACCATGCCGTCGGCCAGGCCGAGGTGCACCATGAGCGTGCCGAAGTACGACACGTCTGTGACGGTCTCCCTCGCGATGTCGAGCACCATGCCCTTGTGCGCCCGCAGCCGCGTGTACTCCTCGGCGAAGCGCTCGCGGAGCTCGGGGTCGAACGGGCTCAGCACGCGCGCCGCCTGGATGTCGATGCCGAGACCGACGGCGCGCGAGCGCACGTCCGCCTCCTCGCCGAGGATCGTGAGGTCGGCGATGCCCCGGCGCAGGATGGTGCCGGCCGCGCGCAGGATGCGGTCGTCGTCACCCTCGGGCAGCACGATGTGCCTGCGCCCCGCGCGGGCCCGCGCGACCAGCCCGTACTCGAACATGAGCGGGGTCACCGCGTCCGACCTGCTGACCTCGAGCAGCTCGAGGAGCACGTCCGTCTCGACGCCGTGCTCGAAGATGCTGAGCGCGGTGTCGATCTTGCGGCGCGAGGTCGCCGAGAGGCGGCCGCGGGTCTGGGTGATCCGGAGCGCCGTCTGGTAGGTGCCGTGCTGCGTGCGGATGAGGGGGAGCGTCTGGTCCAGGCCCGCCATGAGCCGCTCGATGGGGGGCGCGAGGTCGAACCCGCCGTTCAGCACGACGCCGGACAGCGACGGGAAGGTGTCGGACGCGTGCGCCATGAGCACGGCCAGCAGCACCTCGCTGCGGTCCCCCGGCACGACGACGATGGCGCCCTCCGTGAGCCGCACCAGCACGTTCTCCATCGACATGGCGGAGACCACGACGCCGAGAACCTCGCGGGACAGCAGCTCGGCATCGCCCGCGAACAGCTCGCCGTTCACCGCGCTCTGGATCTCGCCGACGGTGGGCGCGACGAGGAACGGGTCCTCGGGGAGAGTCCACACGGGCAGGTCGGCTCCGCTCGCGCCGTTTCCCGCGGCGGTTGCGGCGACGGCGGCCGCGATCTCCGTGAGCTGGTCGGGATCGCAGCGGTTCGCGACGATCGCCAGCGTCGTGGCGTGGGCGGCCGCGAGCTCGGGCAGGCTGAGCTCGGTGATCTGCCGCATCTCGTCCGGGCTGCGGCCTCCGGTCTCGTCCGGTCGGCGGCCCGTGAGCACGAGCAGCACGGGAGCGCCGAGGTTGGCGGCGATCCTGGCGTTGAAGCCGAGCTCCGTCGGGCTGCCGACGTCCGTGTAGTCGGAGCCGACGATCACGACGGTGTCGCACTGGGCCTCGACGGCCTTATAGCGCTCCACGATGCGCGACAGCGCGGCATCCGGGTCCGCGTGCACGTCGTCATAGGTCACGCCGACGCACTCGTCGTAGTCGAGGTCGACGCCGTCGTGGGCGAGCAGCAGCTCGAGCACGTAGTCGCGCTCCGCGCTCGAGCGGGCGATGGGCCGGAACACCCCCACCCGCCGCACGGAGTGGCTGAGCGTGTCGAGCACGCCGAGGGCGACGGTCGACTTGCCGGATCGGCCCTCCGCGGAGGTGATGAATATGCTCCTGGCCATGCCCCCCACCCTACGGACCCGGGCAGAGAAAAGACCCCCCGCGCACCCGCCAGAGCCCGGTTACCCTTGCTACGTTTCCGTCCTGGGGGAATTGGCCTGGATGGCGCCACGCGGGGAGCCGGGATCCATTCTACCGGACGCCGCGCGGCGCTCGCATATCCCCTCGGACGACGGGGCTAGGTGGACTACTGACGACGTGTCAAGGGGGTACTGAGGCGCCTTTTCTATCAATATTCTGAGAACCACATCGGACCGTTCGGGGCGGGGCGCGGTCTATCGAATACAGCACGATGATTTCCGATCGTTCCGGCGTTCCTCGGCCCGATGCGTCCGCCGCGCGGTGCGCGGCGGCAGCGCTGTAGCGAGGGGCGACCATGGTGATGACGGGGATCGACGGCCACGAGGTCCGGCCGGCCGAGTCGAGGAAACCGCGGAGCCGCGTCGTCGGCCGCAGCGCGGAGTTACGCTCGATCGTCGACGCCCTCTCGGCCGGGTCGAGCGTCCTTCTGTCCGGCGGGCACGGCATGGGCAAGACGTTCCTCGCCGACGCCGTGGACCGCAGCCTCCGGAGCTCGGGCGTTCAGGCGCTCCGCCTGCGCGGCACGGCGGCGGGCGGCGGGCATCAGCTGTACGCACTTAAGGCCGCGCTCGGCGTCGGCCACACGGCCGTCACCGCCCAGTCGGTGCTCGCCGAGGCGACCAAAGCACTGAACCGCGGCCGCACGGCGACGGACCGCGTACCGGTCGTGATCGTCGACGACATCCACCTGCTCGACGGCGAGACGGCCGACTGGGTGGCTCGGCTCGTGTACGCGAAGCGCGTCGCCCTGCTGGCGACGCTGTCGCCGCACCCGCGCGGATCGCGGTCCGAGTCCGTCGCCGCGGCGATGACGCTGGCGAACAGCCTGTGGATCGAGGGGCACGCCGATCGCATCGACCTCGCTCCGCTCACCGACGAGCACGTCACCGAGCTCGTCCTCGAGCTCACGGAGCAGCGCAGGCTGGACCTCGCCACAATCACCGCCATCCGCCTGCGGAGCGCGGGCGTTCCCCTGCTCGTGCGGGAGCTCACCCTCGACGCCCAGCACGGCAGCGGTGCCCCCGAGGCGAGCGACCCCTTCGTGCGCAGCGGCACCGGACCGTCGACGCGCATCCTCGACCTCGTCTCGCAGCACCTCGACTCGCTGACGAACGACCAGCTGCACGGCCTCGCCCTGCTCGGGCGCCTCGACCGGGTCTCGCAGCGCCGCGCGATCCAGCTGCTCGGCGCCGCCGACCTGCAGGTGCTGTTCAACCAGGAGCTGGTGACACGCGGCCCCGGCCGGGACGGGCTGCTGCGCGCGGACCCGCTTCGCGCGGACGCCGCCGCGACACTCGCCGACCCCGCCCTGCTGCAGGAGATGTCCCGCACGCTCGCGGGGCACATGATCCGCGACGTCGTCTCCGGCGAGCGGCTCACGGTCTGCGAGTCGCTGTTCCTCGCGAGCCACTGGCTCGATGACGGCCGGCTGGACGAGCTCGCACCGGCGTACGGCACGGAGGCGGTGTTCGGCACGCTGCTCACCGGCGCCGCGAAAGCCAACTCGTGCGGGCTCTTCTCGCTCGGCGTCTCGCTGGCCCGCGCCGCCCTCGAGCTGAAGTCGACCGTGCCCGCCGCTGTGCAGCTGTCCGTCGCCCTCGCCCTGCAGGGCAGGGTTCAGGAGGCCATCGCCGCGCTGGAGAAGGTGGAGGGCGATCGGCGGGACCGCCGGGAGTCGAACATGCTGCTGCGCTGGTGGACCTTCATCACGACGTGGATCACCGCCGACCTCGACGCGGCCACGCGGCTCGCCGAGCGCGCCGCCGCATGGCACCCGGACGACCCGGCCTTCGCCGCCGAGGTCGAGATGGTCACCCTGTCGCACACGATCCCGCGAATGAGCTGGGCGAACGGCGCGGAGCACGGCGAGCGCATCGCCCGCGACGAGTCCGCCCACGTCTCGACCCGCATCAGGGCGGCGGGCATCGGCGCCGTGGGTCACGCGTTCCTCGGCAACTTCAGCCGGGCCCAGGGCCTGCTCGGTCTCGGCCGGACGCTCAACCGCGGCGCGCGCAGCGACGGGCGGGAGAACCGGGGAATGGCGGTGTACACCTCGCTGACCGAGGCGTTCATCGCCATCACGCTGAGCGACGGCATCCAGGCGCTGAGCGACGAGCTGCGCCAGTGGATGCGCGAGGCGCTGGAGGACCACGACCTCGCGTTCCTCGTGTACCTGGGTCTCATCGCCGCGAACGTCGAGGATCTGCGCGGAAACCTTCCCGCTGCCGAGAGCGAGCTGCGGGGGGTCGACTCCCGCTTCCCCGCCGACGACGTATCCGTCTGGCGCGGCTGGACCCGCGTCGAGCACGCCAGGGTGCTCGCCGAGCTGGGCGAGGCGCCCGCGGCAGCAGCCCTGCTCGCCGACGCGAACAGCACCGCGGTGGCAACGGCCCCCTGGTTGCGATACCTCTCCGACCGCGCCGAGCAGCACATCAGGGCCGCGGCGGGCGACGCTTCAGCAGCGCGCGCGATCGCGCTGCGCATCGCGGACGCGCAGGGCGCGGGCTCCCCCGTCATCCGGACACGCTCCCTGTACGACGCGTTCTGGCACGGCACGCCCGCCGCCGACGTGCGCGACGGGATCACCGCGGCCGTCGCCGCAACGGACAACGCACTGCTGGTCACCATGGGCCGGCACGTTGCGGCCGTCGCGGACCACGACGGCCCCGCACTCGACGCCGTGGCGAGCACGTTCGCCTCGCTGCAGATGTTCGTGCACGCGGCGGAGGCGGCGCGCGGCGCGACCGAGATGCACATCGAGAAGGGGCTGCGCATGGCGGCGCTCGCGAGCAGGAGCGCCTGCTCGGAGTACGAGGCCGCGGCGCAGGGACAGCTCCTCGCGGGCCGCAGGGCGGAGAGCCGCATCGCGACACTGACCCACCGGGAGAGCGAGATCGCGCATCTCGCGGCGAAGGGCCTGAGCAACCGGCAGATCGCGTCGACCCTCTTCCTCTCGGTGCGCACGGTCGAGTCGCATCTCTACCAGGCCCGGGCGAAGCTGGGCGCCGCGTCCCGCCGCGACCTCGCGGCCATCTTCGACGTCTCCGACTGACGGGAACCACGTGCACGACGTCCCGGCGCCCGGCGGGTGCCGGCGGCGTAGCCTTGTCGCATGCGCATCGTCATCGCCGGAGGCCACGGAAAGATCGCCCAGCTGCTCGAACGGAGCCTCGCCGATCGCGGACACGAGACCGTCGGGATCGTGCGGAATGCGGACCACACCGCGGACCTGGAAGCACTCGGCGCGACGGCGCTCGTGCTCGACCTCGAGCACTCCGACCTCTCCACCGTCGCGGACGCGCTCGCCGGCGCGGATGCCGTGGTGTTCGCGGCAGGCGCCGGCCCGGACAGCGGTCCCGCACGCAAGCTGTCGCTGGACCGCGACGGCGCGGTGCTCCTGGCCGACGCGGCCGTCGAGGCGGGGGTGCGTCGCTACGTGCTCGTGTCGTCCATGGGAGCGGACGACTTCGACCCGGAGAAGGCCGCCGGCGGTGCCGACGCGTCGGAGGACGACACCTTCCAGGTGTACCTGCGCGCGAAGAGCGAGGCCGACGCGGCCGTGCGCGAACGCGACCTCGACTGGACGATCGTGCGCCCGGGTGGCCTGACGGACGACGCGGGCATCGGACGGGTTCGCCTCGCCCCCTCGACGGGACGCGGCAGCATTCCGCGCGAGGACGTCGCCGCGATCATCGCGACCGCTCTGCTCGACGGCGTCGCGATCCGGCAGCAGTTCGAAGCCGTCAGCGGCGAGGACACGGTCGCGGACGCGCTCGCGACCCTCCGCTACTGATCCGGGCATCGGCTCGCACGCTGCTGCCTGGCGCCGCGCGCGCGATTCGGTCGGCGCACGGACGGGTAGTATGCTCAGTGGTCGTTGCCCGCGCGAGCGCGGGTGATCGCCTGGAGGATTCGCCTAGTGGCCTATGGCGCACGCTTGGAAAGCGTGTTGGGTGAAAGCCCTCGGGGGTTCGAATCCCCCATCCTCCGCCGCAGACCGAAGCGCTCGCCCCGTGGGGCGGGCGCTTTCGTCGTTCCCGGGGCGTGAGGCGCGATCCGAGGACCCGCGCCCCTCCCCCGAGGATGCGCCCGATCGTCCCCGGTTCTGCTTACACTGTATGCAGGAGTTTCACCATGAGGGGAAACCGCACGCGGTGCCGCCGGGCGCCGCTTCGGGGGGTTCGGTTGAGCGGCATCGGCATGCCCGCGAACGCGCGCGTCCTCCGTCCCAACGGCTCGGTGACGCGCACCGCCGCGCTGACCTGCGTCGCCGTCGTGACACCGCTCTTCGGTGCGCTCTACGTGCTCACCGTTCCCGAGGGCACCTGGCTTCGAGTCCTCGTGGTGCACCTGCTCGTGACGCTCGGCTGCGCCGCCGCGACGGTCGGACTCTGCCGCTCGCGGGTGTGGGTCGCGGCGCCCGGCGTCGTCATGCGGAGCCCCCTCGGCATCCGCCGGAGCCTCGAACGCGACCGGATACGCGAGCTGCTCCTCGTGCGGACCTACCGCGGCGGCACGCTGGAGACGCACTCCCAGTTGTTCGTTGTGACGCACAGCGGCAGGACCGCGATGCGCATGCGCGGCTGGATGTGGTCGCGCGAGAGCATGCGACGCATCGCCCAGGAGCTGGACCTTCCGCTCACGGCGGTCCACGAGGCGATGACGCCCGGGGAGCTGCGGCGCACCCACCCGGACCTGCTCCCCCCGCTGGAGCGCCGCCGGATCGTCCTCGCCGCCGCCGTCGGCGTCGCCGCCGCGCTGGCCGCGCTCATCGCGGCGGCCCTGCTCGGTGCCGTCGGCCTACCGGGCCCCGTCACCCTCTGACCGCGCCGCGGCGTCGCCGGCGAGCGCGGGACCCGTCGCCCGCCGGGCGACCGAGGCGAGCACCCGTTCGAACGGCCCAGCGCCCGCCGTCAGCCGCCACAGGGTCGCGGCCACGAGGGTGACCACGACGAACGCGAGGTAGAGCCCGTAGTCCGTCTGCTCGAACGCCACGTCGCCGACCCAGGCGATGGCGACGATGTGCAGGCTGTACACGGTGAGCGCCATGGCCCCGGTCGCCTCGAGCGGGAACAGCGGATGTCGCGCCCGGTCCGCCGCCATGAGGCACAGCCCGATCACGGCCATGGCGAAACCGCCGGAGCCGATGACCTCGAAGACGGATCCGCTGTGCGGCTCGACGGTGAACACCGCCTCCGCACCCTCGAGTCGCGAGAGCACCCGGGCGAGCGCGACCCCGAGCCCGTAGCCGACGACGGCGAGACCGGCGCCGACGAGCACGAGCCGCCGGCGCACGCGCGGCGACGTCAGATCGAGCCGGCCGATGCCGAGGCCGGTGAACAGGAACGCGAGCCAGATGAGCACGGGGTACTGCCCCGTGACCACGAGCTGCACGATGGCGCTCACCCTCGGCGCGCCGCGCAGCGCGTCGACGAGGAGCAGGTCGATGAGCGGCGCGAGCACCGCGAACATGCCCGCCAGCTCGAACAGTCTGCCGGCGGGCAGCCGCAGGAACGGCAGCGAGAGCGCGAACATCACCGCGTAGAACTCGAGGATGATGCCGACCCTCGTCGCCAGCATGATGAGCAGACCGCCGAGGGCGAAGATCACGACGGCCCGGACGAGGATGCGCAGGCGCACCCGCACGAGCTCGTCGCCCTGCACGGGCGTGCTGCGGCCCGACATGAGTGCGATGGACACCCCGGCGACCGTGGCGAACAGGATGGAGGACCGCCCGTCCGCGATGCCGAGCCAGGTCTCGGGGCTGGCGAAGTCGAAGTCGCGGTGCGCGCCGACGTGCGCCGCCATCATGCCGAGCACGGCGAGGCCCCTGGCGACGTCGATGCCGTGCAGGCGCCGCGGAGAGAGGTCCCCAAGCTGCGTCACGTTGCTGTGGCGTCCGGTTGCTTCCGCCGACGCTCGAGGTGCAGCCGGTGCGCGAACGGCGCCCACGCGATCACCGCGACTCCGGCGCCGAGCACCATGCCGCCGAGCGTGTCGGTGAGCCAGTGCGCACCGAGATAGTTGCGGCTGAGCAGCATGAGGACGACGTACGCCGCACCCGCCACCCAGACCCAGTACCGGCGGAGGATGAGCGCGAGGGCGACCGCCATGGTGGCCGCGTTCGCCGTATGCCCGGAGGGGAACGACCCGAAGTCGGCCGCGACGAGGATCTGCTCGGGCCGGGGCCGGTCGACGGTGTTCTTGATGATCTGCACGAGCAGGGCGCTCACGACGGACGCGACGGCGAAGTACAGCGCCGCCGATCGGCGGCCCAGGAGGAAGAGCACGGCGATGACGGTCAGCGGCACGACGAACACGCCGAAGATGCCGCCGCCCAGGTGGTCGAACGCCAGCGCCATCGCCTGCCAGAAGGGGTGCCGGTGCTCGACCAGCTCCTCCATCCACTCCGCGTCGACGTCGAACGGCACGACGTCGTAGTTGCGCACGGCGATGAGGACCCCGGCGAGTGCGACGAGCAGGACGGCGACGGAACCGCTGACGACGGGCCAGAATCGCTGAACCCGGTACGCGCCCGCCTCTTTCTCACGCTGCCTCGGGGTGATGCTCATCAGGCGAGCCTACCTACGCGGCACCGACGCGGCGCGGCCGCGGTCCGGCGCACAGGCGCCGGACCGCCGCCCCGCCTCAGTTCGCGAGTGCGGGGACCGTGCGGGGACGCACGATGCACCAGATGGACACGATCGACACGACGGCCGTGCACGCCATGACGGTGGCCATCGGCACGGCCGTCTCGGTGCCGAGGAACCCCACGATGGGTGAGATGACGCCGGCCAGCCCGAAGTTGACCGCGCCGAGCAGCGACGCGGCCGTTCCGGCCTCGTGACCGTGGTTGACGAGCGCGAGCACCTGTACGCAGGGGAAGCCGAAGCCGCACGCCGCGATGAAGAACCACAGGGGCACGAGCAGGGCGACGAGGCCGAGGCCGGCCGAGACGACGAGGATGATCGCCACCGCCATGAGCAGCTGAACGGACGTCGTGACGGCGAGCACCCACTGCGCGCCGACGCGCGGGATGAGCCGGGCGCTCACCTGCGTGCCGATGACGACGCCGAGGGAGTTCATGGCGAAGAGCAGCCCGTACTGCTGGGCGTCGAGTCCGTAGACCTGCTGGAAGATGAACGGCGACGCCGCGAGGTAGGCGAACAGGCCCGAGAAGGAGAACCCGCCGATGATGGCGACGCCGACGAAGATGCGGTCGCCGAACACGTTGCGGTAGCGCTGCAGCACCGTGCTCGAGCCCGCATCGTCCGTGCGCTCCTTGGGCAGGGTCTCCCGCACGAAGAAGGACACGGCGAGGATCACGAAGACGCCATAGCCCATGAGGAATCCGAAGATCCCGCGCCAGTCGACGAAGAGCAGCAGCTGCGAGCCGATCAGCGGCGCGAGGATGGGCGCGAGCCCGGTGACGAGCGCCATGCGGGAGAGCATGCGCACGAGCGGCTTGCCGCCGAAGAGGTCGCGCACCATGGCCATGGCGACGACGCCGCCGCCCGCGGCCCCGATTCCCTGCAGCACACGGGCCACCATGAGCCACGTGACGTCGGGGGCGAGGGTCGCCGCGAAGCAGGCGACGATGTGGACCGCGGTGGCGAGGATGAGCGGCAGGCGCCTGCCCACCTTGTCGCTCCACGGGCCGACGATGAGCTGACCGAGGGCGAAGCCAACGATGGTGGCGCTCAGCGTCAGCTGGGCCGTGCCCTCGGCGATGCCGAAGTCGCGGCGCAGCACCGGCAGCGCGGGCAGGTAGAGATCGATCGTGAACGGGCCGAGGGCGACGAGGCCGCCGAGCACGAGGATGTAGACGAGGCGTTGCTTGCGGGAGAGGGCGTCACCTGGGTGAAGGACGGTCGACACAGTGTTCCTTGCGAATGCGGGGGGAGATGACGGCACGCCCGATGGTCGGCGTGACCATCGTTGGACAGGCGGTACTCGAAAGCTGACGGAAGGGTCGGCATGGGACCCGGATCGTGAATCGTCCGGCAGCCCTCCCCCCGGACTACAGGTTAACCCGGGACGCCGCCGAAGTGCACCCCCTGCAATTTTTTCGTGCGGGGCTGGTGACATCACCGATCCGCGTGCTATGCGATATCGATTTCACGGCCTGCCGTTGACCTCGGCCGCCCTGCGTCAGTACGGTCTCCCTTCATGAGCCCGGGCATCCGGAACGACGTAGAGGTGGCCGTGTTCGGCGCCACCGCCTCCGGGGTGTGCGCGGCCGTCGCCGCCGCGGAGTCCGGCGCGCAGACCCTGCTTCTCGAGCCGGGCGGGCACGTGGGAGGCATGGTGTCCGGCGGGCTCGGGTACACCGACATCGGCGACCCCCGCGTCGTCGGCGGTCTGGCCGCGCGCTTCCGGCGCGACGTCGCCGACGCCTACGGCGTCGCGCCCGGCACGTACGCCGGCCCCGAGCCCCACGTCGCCGAGCGCATCCTGCGCCGCTGGCTGGCGGAGGCGGGGGTCGAGGTGATCTTCGGCGAGCGTGTCGCGGGCGTGGAACGCGACGGCGCCCGCATCCGGTCGGTGAGCACCACGACCGGGCGCACCGTGGCCGCGGGCGTGTTCATCGACGCCGGCTACGAGGGCGACCTTCTGCACGCCGCCGGCGTGCCCTCCGCGGTCGGGCGCGAGGACCGCTCGCTGCACGGGGAGAGGTACGCGGGGCGCCAGGAGCTGCTGCCCGGGCGCCACACCATGCCGGCCTGGATCTCCCCCTTCCGGGACGACGAGACGGGCGAGCTGCCCGGTCCGCTGCTGCCGCAGATCAAGCCGGAGCCTCTGGTGGACGTCGGAGCGGGCGACGGCGGGGTCATGTCGTACGGCTACCGGTTGTGCCTCACCACGGCGGCGGACCGTATCCCCTTCGCGCGACGGGACGGGTACGACCCGGCGCACTGGGAGCTCGGCCGGCGGCTGTTCGACCACTGGCGACGCGCGGGCGTCGAGCTGCCCGCCGGCCGGCTGCTCGGCCTCGAGCAGAACCTGCCGGGCGCCAAGGCCGACGGCAACTCGCTCGGTCCGTTCTCCCTCAGCGTGCTCGACGGCAGCGCGTGGGAGTACCCCACCGCGGGTGCCGAGCGCCGCGAGGAGATCCGCCTGCACCACCTCACCCACGCGCAGGACTTCCTGTGGTTCCTCTCCACCGACCCCGCCGTGCCCGCCGCGGTGCGCGACGAGCTCGGCCGGTGGGGCCTGCCCGCTGACGAGTTCGCCGACACCGGCCACCTGCCGCATCAGCTGTACGTGCGCGAGGCGCGGCGGATGCGCGGCGAGGTCGTGCTCACCGAGCACGACCTCGTGGGCGCGCGGCCGCAGCACGACGTGGTGGCGATGGGGTCGTACCACCTGGACGTCCGCGAGGTGCAGCGCGCGTGGCGCTTCGTGCCCGAGCACCCGCGACCCATCGGGATGGTGTTCACGGAGGGCTACCTCAGCGTCGGCGTGCCGCCGTACCCCATCCCCTACCGGGCGCTCCTTCCCCGGCGGGAGCACTGCGAGAACCTGCTGGTCTCGGTGTGCGTCTCCGCGTCCCACGTCGCGTTCTCGTCCATCCGCATGGAGGTGCAGTACCAGATGATGGGCCAGGCCGCCGGCACCGCGGCCGCGCTCGCCGTCGCTGCGGGAGCCGAGCCCCGCGTGCACGAGGTCGACGTTCCGCGGCTGCAAGCCCGCCTCCGTGACGCGGGCCAGGTCCTCGCCCTCTGACCGAGCACGGGGAGAGTCGTCCCACACGGTTCTCCCACATTTCTGCGTAGAGGTCACGGTGATCCCCGCAGAAGCGGCAGAAAAACTCGGAGAACCGCTGATCTTCTCCTATGGCATCGATACCAGATAGCCTCGAGTGAACCCGGCTCGTGACGACGCGTGCCCATGCCCGTCCCGAGGAAACCAGCGGCGCCAGGAGGCGACAACATCCCGTGACCACCCCGCAGCACAGCAGCGCGTCCGGCGTCCTGACGGTCACCGGGGGGTCGTACGTGCTCTCCGTGCCCGACTCGGAGGCGGGGATCGCGCGCGCGCCGTACCTCACGCTGAGCGACACGGATGGCGGCGTGTGGACCGAGCTCAGCCTCCTCACCTCCGTGCACCGAACGGACGCCAGGGACGAGGTGTGGGCCGTCGACGTGCCTACCGTCGAGTCCGCGCCCGACGGCGCGATCACCATCGTCGTGCCGACGCCGAGCTCCGGCTGGGCCGCGCACGAGTTGCGCATCCACTGCACGGCGGACGCCGTCGCGCTCACCGTCACCGTGCGCGGGACGGGCCGCATCGGCGACGTCGTGCTGCTGGGCGGATCCGGCCGGCTTCCGTCGGGCGCCGCAGGCGAGTTCCGCTCCCTGATCGAGTTCTCCAGCGTGTTCGTGCCCGCTCCCGGCGAGCCGGTCGCGTTCGTCCGCCCTGCCCGGTCGGCGGCGGCGCTCGGGGTCGTCGGCGACGCGGACCCCGGCCGCCTGAACGCCATCTTCTCCCCGTCTCCGCTGGCTCTCGGCTTCGGGCGGCAGCCGCCGGCCGGTGCAACCGTCCTCCCCGGGGGCGACTGGCTCGGGCTCGGCCTGCGAGCGCCCGTGACCGCACTCACCTTCACGACCATGCGGTACGAGCCGCTGGAGGACGGCTACTGGCTGCGGCTCTCCTACGAGGGTCACACGTCCGTCGACGGCGAGTGGACGTCGCCCGCGGTCGTGCTGCGGCCGGCGGCGAGCGCCCTCGGCGTGCTCGAGGACTACCGCGCCGACCTCGAGCACAACGGGCACGCTCCCGCCGCGCCCGCCGCCACTCCGGACTGGTGGCTCGAGCCCATCTTCTGCGGCTGGGGCGCCCAGTGCGCGCGGCTTCTGCACGCTCTGCATGACGCTCCCGCTCCGCATGCGCCCACCACGCCCGAGAGCGGCCAGGAGGAGAACCGCGTCGTGAAGCTCGCCCCGCAGTTCGCCCGCCAGGACGTGTACGAGGAGTTCCTCGCCCGCCTGGCCGAGCACGACATCGTGCCGGGCACCATCGTGCTCGACGACCGCTGGCAGGCCGAGTACGGCACCGCGACGCCCGACCTCGAGCACTGGCCGGACCTCGGCGGCTGGATCGCGGAGCGGCACGCCGCCGGTCAGCGTGTGCTGCTCTGGTGGAAGGCGTGGGATCCGCAGGGCCTGCCCCTGGACGAGTGCATCCTCGACGCCGGCGGCCGGCCAGTCAGCGCGGACCCGGCCAACCCGAGGTACCTCGCCCGCCTCCGCTCCATCGTCACGGCTCTCCTGTCGCCCACCGGGCTCGACGCGGACGGCTTCAAGGTCGACTTCACGCAGCGCGCGCCGAGCGGCGAATCGCTCACCGGCACCCCGGGACCGTGGGGCATCGCCGCCCTGCACGCCCTGCTCGCGGAGCTGCACGCAGCCGCGAAGGCGGCGAAGGACGACGCGCTCGTCATCTGCCACACGGTCCACCCGTCGTTCGGCGACGTGCTCGACATGGTGCGGCTCAACGACGTCTCGAAGTTCGACGCCACGGGCTCCCGGGTGCCCGTGGTCGACCAGCTCACGATGCGGCACGCCATCGCGAGCAGGGTCCTGCCCGACCACGTCGTCGACACCGATCAGTGGCCCATGCCGAACCGCGACGAGTGGCTGCGTTACGCAGAGGCCCAGCCCGCACTCGGTGTGCCCGCCCTCTACTACGTCGAGGCGATCGACCGATCGGGTGAGCCGATCCGCGCGCGGGACCTCGACGCCGTCGCCGGCACCTGGCGCCGTTACCGCTCCGCCCGCACCGCGCGCGCCCGGCCCGAGGAGGCGGAGCCGTCATGGGCGTGATCGCCGCGCCGCCGCGCCGGGACCAGCTCGAGGAGGTCGAGCGCGGCGTCTTCCGCATCCGCGACACCTGCAACGTGTACGTGATCGTGGCGGACGGCGCCCGCACGGGCGTCGCGGTCGACTTCGGGTCCGGCCTGGTCCTCGACCTCCTGGACGACATGGGCATCGACCGCATCACCGACGTCGTGATGACGCATCACCACCGCGATCAGGGCCAGGGCCTGAACCTCGCGGTGGACGCCGGCATCGCCATCCACGTGCCGCCCGTCGAGGTCGACCTGTTCGCGCGCGTCGAGGAGATGTGGGAGACGCGGCAGCTCGACAACGACTACAACCTGCGGCAGGACCGGTTCTCGCTCCTGCGCTCCGTGCCCGTGACGTCGACGGTGCGGGAGTACGCCGTCACGGACTTCTCCGGCGTGTCCCTCCGCGTCGTGCCGACACCCGGGCACACCATCGGCTCCGTCAGCTACCTGCTGGAGCGTGACGGCAGGCGCATCGGCTTCAGCGGCGACCTCATCTACTCCCCGGGCAAGGTGTGGTCCCTCGCCTCTACGCAGTGGTCCTACAGCAACGCCGAGGGCCCCGCGATGACGGTGATCAGCTGCTATCTGCTGCAGGACGAGGCGACCCGGGTGCTGCTGCCGTCGCACGGCGATCCCATCCGGGACCCCCATCGAGCACTCGACCTCCTTGCGGACCGGATGCAGTCGTACGTCGACTCCCGCCGCTGGTACTCCTGGGACCTGCGGGACCGGCTCCGTGCGCCGTTCGTGCGCATCAGCGACCACCTCCTCCTCAACCGGTCGAGCCTCGCGACCGGTTACGTGCTGCTGTCCGACACGGGCGAGGCGCTCTTCATCGACTTCGGCTACGACATGACCACCGGCCTCCCCACCGGCACCGACCGGGCCGCCCGGCGCCCGTGGCTCGCGTCGCTTCCCGCCCTCAAGAGCGAGTTCGGCGTGAGCCGCGTCTCCGTGGCCATGCCGACCCACTACCACGACGACCACGTCGCCGGCCTGCCCCTGTTGCGCGAGGTCGAGGGCACCGAGATCTGGACGCCCGAGAACGTCGCGCCCATCCTCGACGACCCGCTGCGGCACGACCTGCCCTGCCAGTGGTACGAGCCGATCCCGTCCGATCGCGTGCTGCCGATGGGCACGGCGGTGCAGTGGAACGAGTACGCGATCACGGTGCACCCGCTGCCCGGTCACACCCTGTTCGCGGCCGCGTTCGAGGTGGACGTCGACGGCGTGCGCGTGCTCTTCACGGGCGACCAGCAGGAGGGCCTCGGCATCCCGGGCGACCGGCGCGAGATCCTCAACTACCAGTACCGGAACCGGTTCCGCATCACGGACTACCGCGACAGCGCCGCGCTCTACAAGAGGATCGCCCCGGGCCTGCTCGCGAGCGGCCACTGGGACCCGCGCTGGGTCGACGAGGGCTACCTCGACTACCTCGCCTACGCGGGATGGGACCTCATCGAGCTGCACAACGCCCTGCTGCCGCTCGACGAGATGGACCTCGGCGCCGACGGCGTGCTCGCCCGCATCGCCCCCTACCGCCGCGACGCCGAGCCGGACGAGACGCTGCGCTACTCCGTGAGCGTGCGCAATCCGCACGCGACGCGCGCCGATGCGGTGCTGCGCCTCGTGCTGCCGGACGGCTGGCGGGCGGACCGGTGGACGCTGGAACGCGCGCTCGACGCCGGCGAGGAGGCCGAGCTGTTCTTCGACGTGCAGGTCGGGCCGACGGCGGTCCGCCGCGCCCGCATCGCGGTCGACGTCACGGTCGGCGGGCTGGCGCTCGGGCAGCACGCGGAGGCCCTGGTCACGGTGGCGCCGCGGTCCGCGAACGGCGCGCCCGACGCGTCTCCCGGGCGCGCCGGCGCGCCACGCTGATGGTTGCCGGATCCCGAGAACGGGCCGTAGTATCTGTGGGAACGATGCCACAGTCACTCGCGCGAGGTCCTGCTCCGCGTGGCCGAACGGAGGGAGCTGCGGTGGGTGCCAGACAGCGTGCGGTGCTCGCGCTCGACATCGGCGGCACGAAGCTCGCGGTCGGCGTCGTGACCGGGGACGGCCGCTCGCACGGCTTCCTCGTGGAGCCGACGCGCACAGAGGAGGGCCCCGACGCCGTGCTGCGCCGGCTCTTCGACCTCGGCGCGCGCTCGATCGACCTGGTCCGCGACCAGGGCGTCACCGCCCCCGTCGACGCCGTCGGGATCTCCTGCGGCGGGCCGCTCGACGCGAGGAACGGCGTCCTGCTCAGTCCCCTCCACCTGCCGGGCTGGACCCGCGTGCCCATCGTCGAGCTCGCGGCGGCCCGATTCGGTGTGCCCGCGGCGCTCGAGAACGACGCGAGCGCTGCCGCCTTCGGCGAATACCGGTTCGGCGCCGGACGCGGGACCGAGACGATGCTCTACCTCACCGTCTCGACCGGAGTCGGCGGCGGCGCCGTGCTGAACGGGCGACTGCACCGGGGAGCTGCCGGCAACGGAGGCGAGTTCGGCCACATCTGCGTCGATCCGGCTGGGCCCCGGTGCCTCTGCGGCCGGAACGGCTGCCTCGAGATCGTCGCGTCCGGCACCTCGATCGCCCGCCGCGCGAACGAGGAACTGGCGGCCGTGGCAGAGCCGTCCGCTCTCCGGGCCCTGACGAGGGTCAGGGCGGAGGACGTCTCCGCGGCGGCGGCGGCGGGAGACCCGCTGTCGACGCGCGTCTGGGCCGGCACCGTTGCCGCGCTCGTGTCGGCCATCACCGACCTCGTGAACGTCTTCGAGCCCGACGCGGTCGTGCTGGGCGGCGGGGTGACCCGCTCCGGCGACCTGCTGCTCGACCCCGTGCGCTCCGGCGTGCTCGCCGCGGCGATGCCGCCCGCCGCCGCCGCCGTGCGGATCCAACTCGCCGAGCTCGGCGACCGCGTCGGTGTCGTCGGCGCCGCCGCCATCGCCCTCGACCTCGCCAAGGAGCCCGCCCGTGTCTGACCCCGTGACCGACAGCAGCGGCTCGGCCGCAACCGACGCCGCGCCCGCCGACTGGATGGAGCAGCAGCTCCTCGACCACATCGCGACCGCCCGGGCGGCGAAGGACCTCCTTCCCGCCGTGCGCGAGGTCGCCCGCCTGCTCTGCGCGGCATACGAGCGGGGCGGCATCCTCTACACGTTCGGCAACGGCGGCAGCGCGGCGGACGCACAGCACTTCACCGGCGAGATCATCGGGCACTACAGCCGCGACCGGCGTGCCCTCGGCGCCGTGACCCTGAGCACCGACCCCACCACCATGACCTGCATCGCCAACGACTACTCGTTCGACGACGTGTTCGCGCGGCAGGTGGCCGGGCTCGCCCGGCCGGGCGACGTCGTCGCCGCGTTCACCACGAGCGGCCGCTCGCCCAACATCGTGGGTGCCCTCAGGGCCGCCCGCGAGCGCGGCGCGACGACGGTGCTGTTCGGCGGCGGCGATGGCGGACCCGCGGCGGAGTTCGCGGACCACCTGCTGCTCTCGCCGTCCACGACCACCCCCCGCATCCAGGAGATGCACACGTTCATGCTCCACGCCATCAGCGAGTTCGTGGATGCGTGGGCAGCGGGAGACAGGGAATACGCGTGAGCATCGCACCCATGGCCAACGCCCCGTCCGGCCGCAACGAGCCGCGCCCCGACGGGACCCCGCGCCCGACCGCGACCCCGGATCGCACGATCCACATGATCGGCAACGCGCACCTCGACCCCGTGTGGCTCTGGCCGTGGCAGGAGGGCTACCAGGAGGCCCGAGCGACGTTCTGGTCCGCCATCCAGCGCATGGACGAGTATCCCGACTTCGTGTTCACGTGCGACCAGGTGGTGCTGCTCAGCTGGGTGGAGGAGTCGGACCCCGAGCTCTTCGCGCGTATCCGCGAGCGCGTCGCGGAGGGCCGCTGGGTCAACGCGGGCGGCTGGTGGGTCGAGCCGGACTGCAACATGCCGATGGGCGAGAGCTTCGTGCGCCAGGGCCTGTACGGGCAGCGCTACCTCCAGTCGCGCTTCGGGCGGATCGCGACGGTCGGCATGAACGTCGACCCGTTCGGGCACAACGGGATGCTGCCGCAGATCCTGCGCGGCCAGGGCATGGACTCGTACATGTTCCTGCGCCCCGGTCCGCACGAGAGCGACTTCGACGACACGCTCTTCTGGTGGGAGGCGCCGGACGGCAGCCGCGTGCTCGCCTACCGCATCCCCCACGAGTACGGCAGCGCGCCCGGCTCCGTGGACGGCCAGACCGACAAGGCCCTCGGCGCGCTCGACAGGACGCTCGGCGACATCATGGTGTTCTACGGCGTCGGCAATCACGGCGGCGGACCGACGAAGGCGAACATCGAGTCGATCTACCGGTACGACCGGATGGGCTCGTTCGGAAGGATGGTCATGTCCTCGCCCCGCACCTACTTCGACGAGGTCCTCGCGCGGGGGGACGCCTTCCTCGACGGCCTCGGGGTGCGCCGCCACGACCTGCAGATGCACGCTCGCGGCTGCTACTCGGCGCACTCCGGCATCAAGGCCTGGCAGAAGCGCGCGCAGTTCGCCGTGCTGTCCGCCGAGCGGTGGGCGGCCGTCGCGGCTGTGCGCGGCGACATCGACTATCCGCGTGAGCAGCTCGAGACGGCGTGGAAGCAGATCCTGTTCAACCAGTTCCACGACGTGCTTCCCGGTTCGGCGATCGAGCCGTCGTACGAGGACGCCCGCGACCAGCTGGGCGAGGCCGTGTCGATCGCGAAGCGCATCCTCGTGCGGGCGCACAACGTGATCGCGCGCCAGGTGGAGGTGCCCTTCGAGGACCGCACGCAGCCCGTCCTCGTCTTCAACCCGCATCCCTGGCCGGTGTCGACGGATGTGGAGCTGCAGTACGGCGCGCAGCGGGGCGGCGTGCACGTCGTCGATGACTCCGGCGCCCGCGTGCTGTTCCAGAACACGCAGTCGACCGCGACGACGGACGACGTGAGTCGCGGCGCCGTGGTCTTCCGCGCCGACCTTCCCGCCCTCGGCTACCGGCTCTACCGGTTGCGCCCGGGGCCCGCACCGGAGGGCCCGTGGAGCTCCGGCGCCCCGACGGCGCTCGCCGTGAGCCGCACCGTGCTCGAGAACGACCACGTGCGCATCGAGCTCGACCCCGAGACGGGCTGGATCCGCTCCTACCTCGACCGGGCGACGGGGATCGACGTGATGGCCGGGGTCGACGGGCGCTCGCACACGCAGGTGTGCGAGGACCCCACCGACACGTGGGGCCACCGCGTCGTCTCCTACGCCTGGCCGGGCGCCACCATGCAGCTGGAGCGCATCGTGGTGCGCGAAACCGGGCCGCTGCGCTCCCGCGTGCGGGTCGAGCGCTCATGGGGAGCCTCCACGCTGGTCGAGGAGCTCGTCCTCGACCATGACTCGGCCGTCCTCCGGGTGCACGTGACGCTCGACTGGCGGGAGAAGGCGCACCTGCTGAAGCTGCGATTCCCCACCGTGCTCGCGGAACCCTCCGCCACCTACGAGATCCCGTTCGGCTCGATCGGGAAGAACGCCGACGGCGCAGAGGAGCCCGCCCAGGGCTGGGCCGACGTCACCGGAACGGTCGACGGCCGGCCCGCGGGCCTCACGGTGATCGCGACGAACAAGCACGCGTTCGACGTCTCCCCCGGCGACCAGCCGAGCGTCGGCATCACGGCGACACGCAGTCCGGTGTACTCCTGGCACGACCCGCGCCTGCTCGATCCCGAGGGCGTGTACAGCTTCCAGGACCAGGGCACCCAGCGCTTCGACTACGAACTCGTGCCGCACGCCGGGGACCGGCGGGCCGCGCAGCCGAGCCGGCGCGCGATCGTGCTGGGCTCCCCCGTGCGGGCCATGCTCGAGTCGTCCCACGGCGGTCCGCTCCCGCCCGTGCACTCGTTCGCATCGGATGGCGGCGCTGCCGTGCTGATCACGGCTGTCAAGGGCAGCGAGGACGCGGTCGAGGACGCCGGCACCGCCGACCTCATCGTGCGCGCCGTCGAGACCCGCGGTGAGGGCGGCGTCGCCCGCATCGAGCTGCCCGTCGTCGACCGTGTGCTCGAGGAGCACTTCGGGCCGAGCCAGATCCGCACCTTCCGCGTGCCGCGGGATCCGTCGCGGCCCGTCGTCGAGGTCGACCTCCTCGAGCGCCCGCTCGCCGACGGCGCGGGTGAAGCGGCCCCCGGCGCGACCCCGGAGACGGGGAGCACCGAGGACGTCGCGCCCCTTCCCGAGCCGGGAGCCGAGGACGCGGCGAACTCACCGGCCGACGCCGGCCCGCAGGCCTGACGCACGCCCGCGCCGACGCACGCGTCGCCCGGACACGCTCGCCCGGACAACGCGGTCGCACCCGGGCGCTAGCCGTGGCTGCGACGCAGGTGCACGTCGGCGACGCCGAGCGCCCCGAGCGGCACGGCCTTGCCGCCCATCACGCCCGCGCCGTCCCACGCGACGGTTGCGGTGAGCGGCTCCGCCGTGATGTTGCGCAGGCGCAGGCGCACCGACCCGTCCTCGACCGGCCGGAGCTCCGCGAGCACGTGCTCGGCCGGCTCCACGCGTAGCCCGCTGCCGCCGAGCATGCGCACCGGCCCGGCATAGTGCCTCGCCTGCAGCGGCTCCAGCAGGTCGCGGCCGTGCACGCGGACGTCCGCGCGGCTCACGACGCCCTCGCGTGGCACGAAGCGGTACCGGAACGTTCGCGTGCCCTCCTGCCGGGCCTGGAAGTTCGTGAAGTGCAGGTTGTTCATGAGCCAGCTGTTGACGGCCCCGCCGGTGGCCTCGAGCGTCCGAGCCCACTGCCCGGTGTGGATGCCGCCGAACTGCACGAGCGGCGCGTCGACGCTGCCCCAGAGCACGCCGTGGTCTGCGCCCGCGATGCCGACGGCGTGCTGGATGGAGTACCAGTCCTTGCTCGTGTCCGGCAGCTGCTCGCTCTCGGCCGCGAACACCGCGCCCGCCGTCTCGACCAGGAACTCCGGGTCGTCCACCGCGAACGGGAACGTCACGAACACGCTCTCCGGGCCGAATCGCTCCGGTTTCACGACGTCCACCTCGACGTCGATGAGGTCGAGGTCCCGGTAGAGGGTGAGGGTCGAGCGGATGCCCGGCACGCCGGGCGCGGTCGACCGCCACTCGATGGAGACGAAGTCGTCGCCCTCCCGCACGACGGGCTCCGCCTCCCCCGTGGCGGCCGTGCGGATGAAATCGGGCCCCGGGTTGTCGGGATGGAAGTCCTTCGGGTTCCGAGTGACCATCGGGTGGGCGCTGTCCGGCGGCACCGTCTCCACGAGCACGGCGGCGAGCGCGTGACCGACGGACGCGTCGACCAGCTCACGCCCGGATCGCAGGTCGACCAGCGACGCCACCCCGCCGCGGATGGGGTCGACGACGACGCGGTAGCGCCCCGTCGCGATCGTGCGGCCCTCGCCGCGCTCACGCGGATCGCCGGGCACCGGCAGCACGGCGGATCCGAACGCGGGCGCGCCGACCACGGCGCGGGCCCGTCGGGATCCGGCGACCTCCACGACGACGGGTTCCACGCGGTCCCGCTCGCTCGGGTTCAGCACGGCGAGCACCCCGTCGGCCGGCGCCACCGTCGACACGCCACCCGGCCCGGCCGCCGTCGCGTCGTCGACGCGCGCATCCTCGCGTGTCGCGCTCTCCGGGGCGTCGGCGGGGTCCGCTCCGCTCGCGAGCGCGCGGAAGAACCCTTCGATGGCGAGATCGCGCGCCCAGTCGTACGCGTCGAACGCGAAACCCGCCTTGGCGTTCGCGGAGGAGTGGCTGAAGGTCGAGTGCGGCTTCGAATACGTCTCCCAGGATCCCCAGGTGTGCTCGCCGTAGAGCAGCAGCTGTTCGTCGACGTGCCCGAGGCGCTCCGCCACCTCGCTCGCGCTGCGCAGCCGCACCGGTCCGCGGCGGTAGCCCAGCACGGTGGCGAGTGCCGGCTCGCCGTCCCCGCGCAGGGCGGCGATGCCGAGGGTCACGGCCGCCGCCCGCGCGAAGGAGCGCGCCTCGCGGTACACCGCGACCTCCCGGGCCGTCGAGCCGTGCCCGTGCGACCACCAGTCCGCCCACTCGCCCCGCACCACGGGCACGTCCGCCTCCCGCGCCTGGGCCACGAGCACGTCCATGGCTTCGTCGACGGTCGCGGTGCGCATCCGCACGCCGGGGTGGCGCGCGTTCCAGTGCCGCACGACGTCGAGGAACAGCGCCGTGGGCCAGCGGTTGTCGTTCGCGGCGTGCACGATGGCGGTGTCGTACGGGTAGTCGTCGCGGGCGGCCAGCCCGTCGAGGAACGCCTCGATGTGCCGCTCGGCGCGCTCGACGTCGCCGTCGACGATGCCCCACTCCTCGCCGAAGCCGTAGTGGGTGGAGAGCCAGGTGAACACGCGGTCGCCGCGCGGGCCCTCCCACCAGAACCCGGTGGGCTGGCGGAAGGGCGGACGGCCGTGGTCCGGGTTCAGCGCCATCACGAGCCGCTCGATGCCCGCGTCGCGCATCGCCGTGACGGCACCCCACGCGATGCCGTTCACGTCGCCGTGCTGCTCGGTGCGCACCGGGATGCCGGCGAGCGAGAGGTCGCGCAGCCGGTCGTACGCCGCGCGGAACTCGGCGTCGGACGGGAGCTGCGTCATGTTGAGGTAGCCGCCGGTGACCGAGATGCGGCCGGAGGCGACGAGGCGGGAGAGCCGCTGCACGTCCTGCTCGCTCGCGTCGCGCAGGAAGGTCAGGACGGGGCGGGCGACCTCGAAAGTCCAGCGGAACGCGTCGTCGCCCTCCGCCGGATCCTCGTCGCACAGATCGAGCACCCGCGAGACGATCCTCCGGTGTGCGTCGTCGATGATGCGCGGGCTGTTCGTGTACCCGACGTCATGATGGGTGTGGCCGAGGAGTAGAACGGTACGGATGGTCGGCATGCTTGCCCTCCCTCTTTGTGGCAACGTTGCCACACAGATCTTAGCCAGGAAACCCGGCGTCGCACAGGCCTGAATAACGGTTCTCCAACGGAATGACGCCCCCCGGCGGGGCGAGGCTTGTCCCCGCGTGCGCCCTGCACTAGCTTGCAATCTGGAAAGGATTCCACTTCTCTGTGGTGCCTTTCCGGCACTTCCGGGCTCCGGCACCGGGTGGGCGGCGACGACGACGCCCACGACTTCATCGAAGGGAAAACAGATGACTAAGAGGCAGAGGGTCCTCGCCACGTTCGCGATGACCGCGTCTGTGGTCGTGCTCGCCGGCTGCGGTGGCGGCGGCGGCAACGGCGGCAACGCCGCAGCGGAGGACGTCGACTACTCGGCGGCCCCCACCGGCACGCTGAACGCGTGGGGCTTCGAGAACGCGGACGACGTCGGTCAGGCCCGGCTCGACTACGCGGAGGAGCAGCTCTCCGACGTCGACATCAAGATCGAGGCAACGGCGTTCGACGCGCAGAAGTTCACGGCCGCGACGGCGAGCGGCCAGGTGCCGGACGTCGTGCAGATGAGCTCGCAGTTCGTCGGCACCTATGCGGCGAAGGACCTCATCCTGCCGCTCGACGACTGCCTCTCCGCGAACGACGTGTCCGCCGACCACTGGTACGACTCCGTGGTCGAGGACGTGACCTACGACGACAGCATGTACGCGGTGCCGCAGTTCTACCAGCCGCCGGCGATCATCGTGAACACCCGCCTGCTCGAGGCCGCCGGTCTCTCCCCCGAGGACATCGACACGTCCGACCACGACGCGCTGCTCGCCAACGTCGCGACGCTGTACAAGCAGAGCGGCGGCAACCCGTCGACCCTCGGCATGAACCCCGACCTGCCCGCCTTGGCCGGCCTGTGGTTCCTCGGCAACGGCGGCGCCATCATGGACGACGAGGGCAAGCCGACGCTCGACAACCCCGAGAACGTCGAGACGCTCACGTTCCTCAAGGAGCTCACGGACGCCCAGGGCGGCTTCGCCAAGGTGAAGAGCTTCATCGACACCTTCGACATGTTCGGGGCGGCCAACCAGTACGTGAAGGACCAGGTCGCGTCCGGCGTCTACGCGCAGTGGTACCCCAACGTGCTCGCCGCGACGCAGGCCGACATCACGATCAACGCCGTTCCGTTCAAGGACCAGGACGGCAACCCGTTCACGGTCGCGAGCGGCACCGCGTTCGTGATCCCGAAGGGCGCGAAGAACCCGGCTGCGGCGTGTGCCTGGGCCCTCGGCCTCACCTCCGACGACGCGTGGATGGCTGCGGGCGAGGCCCGTGCGACCACCATCGATGAGGACCCGGACCCGAACCGCATGAACACCGGCCTCTTCACCGGCTCTCCCACCGCCGACCAGGCGATCCGCGAGCAGTTCGTGGTGCCGACCGGCAACGCGGGCTTCGACCAGGTCATCGACACCTATTACGAGGTCGTGGGCGAGGGCAAGTCCTTCGGCTCCTCGGCCGCGGGTCAGGAGATCCAGACCGAGCTGCAGACCGGCGTGACCGCCGCCCTCAACGGCGAGAAGTCGCCCGAGGAGGCGCTGGCCGACGCGCAGGCCGCCGCACTGCGCGCCTGGGAGCAGACGACCGGCAACTAGTCGCTCAGGTCTCTACGCAACACGGGCGGTCCTCCCTTCGGGGAGGACCGCCCTTCGTCGTGCCGGGGGAGGCGCGCCGGGCGCACGGGGAGGCGCGCCGGGTGCACCGCTCCCCCGCGAACCGGCGGACTCGACCGGGGCGGGGCGCTATCCGGCAGGCCCGGCCGGGCACGCCGGTCGTAAGCGCGCGCTCGCCGCGGGCTCCCTCCCGTACGTTCGAGCGCACTGCCCGACCCCGCACCTGCACCCGACCCCGCTCCCGCACATGCACCTGCACCTGCACCGAGTACGCACACCCGCGCACGCAGAAGAGGGGCCCCGCCTCTCGGCGGGGCCCCTCTTCTGCGTGCCGTGCGGGTCAGCCCTTGCGGCCCTGGGTCGCGATGCCCTCGATGAAGTACCGCTGCCCGAAGGCGAACAGGATCAGCATCGGCAGCGTCACGATCAGCGCGGCAACCATGACCCACTGGTAGTCGCCCTGGCCACCGTTGCCGGGGCTGAAGGCGGTCATCGCGTAGGAGATGCCGAGCGGAACCGTGAAGTTCTCGACCGCCCCGAAGTTCAGGTAGATGAGCGGCGCCTGCAGGTTGTTCCAGCTGGCCTGGAACTCGAAGATGAACACGATGATGAACGACGGGATCGACAGCGGCACCGCGATGCGCCAGAACATGCCCCAGTAGCTTGCACCGTCCACGCGGGCGGCCTCGAACAACTCCCGTGGCAGCCCCAGGAAGAACTGCCGTTGCAGGAAGATGTAGAACGCCGAACCGAACAGGTTCGCGCCCCACAGCGGCACGGTGGTGCCGACCAGCCCCAGGTTGTTCCAGATGAGGTACGTCGGGATGAGCGTCACCGCGCCCGGCAGCATCATCGTGGCGAGCACGAGGCCGAAGAGGAGGTCGCGGCCCGGGAACTTGAAGTACGCGAAGCCGAACGCCACCACCGAGCTCGAGAACGTCACGAGCGTGGCCGCCAGCACCGCGATCAGGATGCTGTTGCCCATCCAGTTGAGCAGCGGCAGCTTGTCCCACACCTCGGCGTAGTTCTGCGGGTTGAACGTCCGCGGGATCAGCGCGTTGTCGAAGACCTCGCCGCGCGGCTTGAAGCTCGCCGAGACGAGCCACAGGAACGGGTAGAGGAACGCGAACGCGAAGCCGATGAGCAGGGTCCACAGGGCGACCCTGCCGACGACGCTGCGCACCCGGCGGCCGGGGGACGCGGGACTCTTCCCGCCCGTCCGCTGCACGCCGATCGCCTGCATGCGCGGGTCGACCGTCGCGTTGCTCGTGCCGAGCGTCGTGGTCATCGCCGGTCCCCCTCGTAGTAGACGAAACGATTACCGAACTTCACCTGGATCACGGTGATGATCATGATGATGAGGAAGATCAGCCAGGCCATGGCGGCCGCGAAACCGAAGTTGAAGTTGCGGAACGCCTGCTGGAAGAGGTACACCGCGTAGAACAGCGACGACTCGGGTGACGCGTTCGTCTGGTTGCGCCAGAACAGCAGGAACGCCTGGTCGAACACCTGGAGGGCGGCGATCGTGAGCACGAGCAGGTTGAAGAAGATCGTGCCGGAGATCATCGGCACCGTGATGCTGAAGAACTGGCGCACCTTGCCCGCACCGTCCAGCGACGCGACCTCGTAGAGGTCGACGGGAACGTTCTTCAGTGCCGCGAGGAAGATGATCATCGTGCCGCTCACAGACCAGAGCGTCATGAGCACGATCGACGGCTTGACCCAGTTCGGGTCGGTGAGCCACTGCGGACCCTGGATGCCGATGGCCGCGAGACCCCGGTTGATGGCGCCGTAGTTGCCGTTCAGCAGGAGCAGGAACACGGAGGCCGCCGCGACGGACGGGGTCATCTTCGGCAGGTAGTAGAGCGTGCGGAAGATGCCGGCGCCCCTGCCCACCCGGTTCAGCAGCATCGCGAGGAACAGCGCGAACGCGATCTCGAGCGGCACCGCCATGACCGCGTAGAACAGGGTGTTGCCGAGGGCGAGCATGACCTTCGGATCCTCGATGAGGCCCGCGTAGTTCTCGAAACCGATCGGCGTCGCCGTGTCGGTCGCGAGGTCGTAGTCGCTGAACGAGATGACGAGGCTGTAGATCATCGCGCCGAGGGTGAAGACGAGGAACCCGAGCACCCACGGCAGGATGAACAGGTACCCGGCGATGGCCTCCCGGCGGTTGTACTTCACGCGCACCTTGGGCGGCTTCGGCCCCTTGCCGCGCCTGCCGCGGTCGACCGTCCCCGCGGGCTCCACCGGAACGACGGGCAGCGCCTTCAGCGTGCTCACGGAGTTCCGCCCGGAGCGGGTGCTGCAGCGGTCGCGCTTCTCGTTGTCATGGCCATCCCTTTCCAGGAGAGCTCTCGCCGGCCCTCAGTGTGGCATCGTTGCCACACAGTCAGCACTGTAAAGCCATCGCATACCGATGGCAAGGGCGGTGCTCCTTCGGCTCACGCTATACCATCGTGAATCGGGGCCGACGGCACCGGGATTCTCGCACGGGGCACGACGGGCACGGCTCCCGCGCCGTGGCGAACCCGCAGCGAAGCGAAGGGAGCTCCATGGCCGACAGCACGCCACGACAGGCCACTCCCCGCCGCGCCACCCTCAAGGACGTGGCACGCGCGGCCGGGGTGTCGCAGTCGACGACGTCACGCGCCATGAGCGGCGAGGGGTACGTCGCGGCGGTGGTCCGCGAGCGCATCCTCGCGGCGGCGGACGAGCTCGGCTACGTGCCGCACGCGATGGCGCGCAGCCTGCGCAAGCAGGTGAGCCGCTCGGTCGGCGTGCTCGTCTCCGACCTCCGCAACACGTTCTACGCGGACCTCGCCGCGGGCATCGCGGGGCGCGCCCGCCAGGGCGGCTACACCATGATGCTCGTGGACGATCAGGGCCTCCTCGAGGAGGAGCGCAGCGCGGCGCAGGCCTTCGTCGCCACGCGTGCCGCGGGCGTCATCGTGACGCCGCTGTCCGGCGACGTGTCGCAGTACCTCCTCCGCCAGCACATCCCCGTCGTCGAGGTGGACCGGCAGTTCTCGGGAGGCGCCTGCGACGCCGTGGTCATCGACAACGCCGGGGTGGCCCGCCGCATGACGGATCACCTGATCGCCCTCGGCCACCGCCGCATCGCGCTGCTCATCGACGAGACCGACTGGACGACGGGCGGCGAGCGCGTCGCCGGCTACCGGCGCTCGCTCGAGGAGTCCGGGATCGCCGCCGACCCGAGCCTGCTCATCTCGGCGGGCTGGGACGCGGACCACGCCCGCACCACCGCGATCGACATCCTCGCGCGCCGCGACCACCCGACCGCCGTGTTCGCCGCCAACAACCTGCTGGCGGAGGGCGTGTGGCGGGCCGCGAACGATCTCGGCCTGCGCATCCCGAACGACCTCAGCATCGTGTCGTTCGACGACGCCCAGTGGATGAGCATGGTGAGCCCTGGCATCACGGCCGTCGCCCAGGACGCGGTGGCGCTCGGCGAGTCCGCGATGGACAGGCTGCTCGCGCGCATCGCGGACCCCGAGGCGGAGCCGGTCACGCAGGTGCTCGACGCGCAGATCCTGCCGCGCGGCTCGACGGCCGCGCCGCGCGCGACCTCACCGGCCTAGCCCGTCGAGCGGCCGGGGGTCGCGCCGGCCGCGGTCAGGCCGTCACGAGCGACGACGGGCTCATCACCGGCGCGACGCTGCGGGTGCGCGCCGACTCGTACGCCGCCAGGATGATGCCGAGCACCTCGATGCCCTCCTTCTCGGTGTGCAGGGGCCGGGTGCCGTCGGTGACGCTGCGCGCGAAGTGCGCGATCTCGGCGGAGAACTCGTGCACGGGCTCGAAGTCGAGCGTCACCGGGTCCTCGCCGCGCAGCTGGTAGGTGAGGGAGGTGCCGTCGCTGAAGAGCGAGCCGCGCTCGCCCACTACCGAGAACCGCTCGGTGTTGCCCGACGGCTGGTATGCCCAGCTCGTGACGATGCTGCCGAGCACGCCGTTGTCGAACCGCACGAGCACCTGCGCGGAGTCCTCGCCCTCCATGAAGGTGAGCCGGTACGTGCTCAACATCGCCATCGCCTCCACGGGCACGCCGCCGGCGAGGTGGAGCAGCAGGTAGGAGGGGTGGTACCCGGTGTCGATCAGCTCGCCGCCGCCGCTCGTCTTCGCGTTCGCGCGCCAGCCCATGCTCTCCGGCGTGAAGTCGTTGAAGAAGCTGTCCGTGGTGCGCACCTCGAAGACCCGGCCGAGCAGGCCGGAGTCGAGAAGCTCCTTCGCCTTGGCGACGGCGGGGAGGAACAGCTGGTTGTGGGCGCACATCACGGTGATGCCGCTTGCCGCGACGGCCTCGGTGATCTCGGCGGCCTCCGCCGGGGTGAGGCACAGCGGCTTCTCGCACAGCACGTGCTTGCCGGCGCGGGCCGCGGCGACGATGGCGTCCTTGTGCAGGTGATGGGGAAGGCAGATGTCCACAGCGTCGATGTCCGCCTCGGCGAGCATCGTGCGGTAGTCGTCGTACACGGCGGCGTCGAACTCCGCGGCCCGCTCGACGGCGTTGGCGGTGACCGGGTCGGCAACGGCGGCGAGCACCACCGCTTCGGGATTGCGGCGGTAGCCGCCGGCGTGGGCGACGGTGATGCCGCCCGCGCCGATGAGGCCGACGCGGAGGGGACGGGCGGGAGCGGAGAGGGAAGACGTGGTCACGGGAGGATCTCGATTCGAAGCTGGAGTCGGTGGACGGCGGGAAAGGGGGACCGGGCTGCGGTCAGGAGAGGGAGGACGACGCCGCGGAGGACGGCGCCGGGGAGGCGGCTGCGGCGCCGTACGGGATGGCGACGCCCTGCGCGGCGGCCTCGTTGGCCGCGACCACGAGCCGGGTCAGTTCGACCGCGGCGCGCAGGTTCTCCACGGCCGCCGTGCCGCCGCGGATGTGGTCGACCCACTGGGCGAAGGGACCGGGTGCCGCCGCGGGCAGCGGCACATCGCGCCACGCGTCCCCGCCGAACGCGGGTCCCTTGACGAGCAGCTGCTCGGACGCGAATCCGTGCAGGATGCTGCCCTCGGTGCCGCGCAGCTCGAGCGTGAAGGCGCCGGGGGTCGTGACGAAGCTCGCCTCGACCACGCCGATGCCGCCGTCGGGGTACGCGAGCGTCACCACGGCGTTGTCCTCGACCTCCCGGCCGCTCACGCTCGTGTAGGTGGCGCTCACGGTCACCGGCTCCGCACCGAGGAAGAGCTGGGTGAGATAGGCGGGGTGGCAGCCGAGGTCGGCGAGCGCCCCGCCGATGGCCGCATCCCGGTCGGCGAACCGCTCGGGCAGCCATTCGCGCACCCAGCCGTTGTGGGCGAGCCGGATCCGGCAGTAGGTCAGTGTGCCGAGCGCGCCGCCCTCGAGGATGTCGAGCACCGCGAGCGTCGTCGGGTCGGAGAGCCGGGGCAGCGACACGACGACGCGGACGCCGGCGCGCTCCGCCCGATCGAGGATGTCCTCGGCCTCCGCGACGGTGGGCGCGAGCAGCTTCTCGGTGAAGACGTGCTTGCCCGCGGCAACGGCCCGGGTCAGCACGTCGTGGTGCTCGCTGGTCGCGGTGGTCACGGTCACCGCATCGATGTCGTCGCGGGCGAGCAGCGCGTCGAGGTTCTCGACGAACTCGACGCCGAACTCCTCAGCACCCGCCCTCCCCCGCTCGGTGTCCGGATCCCACACGGCCGTGAGGGTCGTGTCGGGATGGGCGAGCACGGAGCGGGCGTAGTCCCCCGCATGAACGTGCCAGAACCCGAGGACGGCGACCGACAGTGGCTGGGGCATACGGAGCGTTTCCTTCGCTGTTGTGGGAACGATGTCAGGGTCGAACCGGGAAACCATAACTTCTGCTTCTCGGGTAGCGCCAGTCCATTGCCACGGTTTGCGCACATCGGCCTGGAATCGTTTCCATCCGGCCCGCCGCGCGGAGCATCGTAGGGTGGGTGCGTCAGGAGGTCGGCATGCAGGGCACGCGTACGGCGCCGACGCGCACGTTCCCGCCCTGGCGGTCGATCGCGGTCGTGCTGCTCGGTGGGACGGTGGGCACGGCACTCCGCGAGGGGATGACGCTCGCGGTGCCGCGCATCGACGGGGTGCCGATCGCCACCGTCGGCGTCAACGTCGCCGGCGCCTTCGCCCTGGGGGTCCTGCTCGAGCACCTCGCCCGGCGGGGCCCGGAGAGCGGCCGCGCCCGCGACCTCCGCCTGCTGCTCGGCACCGGTGTGCTCGGGGGTTTCACCACCTACAGCGCACTCGCGGTGGACACGGTGCTGCTCGCGTCCGGCGGCTCGGTGGGCATCGCCGTGCTCTACGCCCTCGGCACGCTGGTGCTGGGCGGCGTCGCCTCCTGGGCGGGGATTGCCGTCGCCGCCGGGCGCGCGGGGCGCCGCCCGTGACGGCCGCGCTGCTCGCGGTCACCGCGCTGGCCGGTGGGCTGGGAGCGGCGTGCCGCTTCGTGCTCGACACGCTGCTGCGAGCCCTGCGGCCGACGCCGTACCCGCTCGGCACGGCCGTGATCAACGTGACCGGATCCCTGCTGCTCGGGCTCGTGACCGGACTCGCCGCGGCCTCGCTGATGTCCCCCCAGTGGCAGGTGGTGCTGGGCACCGGCCTGCTCGGCGGTTACACGACGTTCAGCGCCGCGAGCGTCGAGACCGTGCGCCTCGCTCGCGCCGGGCGCCGCGGCGCCGCGCTCGCCCACAGCCTCGGGCTGCTCGTCACCTGCACGGCCAGCGCGGCACTCGGCCTGCTCGCCGGCACCGCGCTCGCGGGCTGAGTCCCCGGCTCGCGTCGGCCGGCGGCCGGTGGGTCAGAGCTGCTCGGGCGGGTAGGACTTCACCGGGCCGGTCGGCGGGCTGTGCCGGTCCTCCGGACCCACCGGGGCGGGATTGGGCCGCAGCGGTGATCCGATGATGGGGGTCGTGCCCCCCGCCGTGCGGTGGCTCCTCGCGTGCGGCGGTGCGGGACGCACGGCGATGGCGTCCGCGATGGCCATGAGGCGTGCAGCCGCGAGCAGCAGCATCCCGGAGGAGATGAGCGAGATCGCGACCGCGGCGAGCGCCGAGAGCTCGTATGCGGCACGTGCGGCGTTCCGTTGTGCGGTCATGCTGCTTCTCCCCTCGTTCCGTCCTGCCGCCACGGTACCGAAAGCGCGGGCCGTTCGCGCTACGGGATCCGGTCGCGCCACGGTCCGCCCGGTCACGCGCGGCGGGGCAGGGTCTCCGCCTCTCGCGGGTTTGCGAGCAGGTCCGAGAAGGCGAGCTCCGCCGCTCCGATGAGCAGGCTGTCCCGGCCGAGCTCGGCGCGGACGATCCGCACGCCCTCCCGGGCGCCGCGCATGGCCTCGCCCCGCACGGCGGCCTCGATGCGCTCGGGCGCCACCCGGTAGAGCGACCCGAGGAACCCGCCGAGCACGATGAGGCTGGGGTTGACGAGGTTCACGGCGTTGCGCAGCGCGATCGCGAGATACCGGGCCTGCCGGGCGACCTCGCCGGCGAGCGCGGGGCCAGGCCCGGGCTCGGCGGCGAACGCCGCGACGAGGTCCTCCTCGAGCCGGTCGGAGTCGCGCGACGAGAGGCCGAGCGCCGAAAGCAGTGGCGCTCGCGACACCTCGGTCTCGAGGCAGCCGTGCGCGCCGCAGTGGCAGAGCCGGCCGGAGCTGTTGACGAGCGTGTGCCCGAGCTCCCCGGCGTAGCCGGCCGTCCCGGTCAGCGGGGAGCCCTGCGTCACGATGCCGCCGCCGATGCCGCTCGCGCCGCCGTTCAGGTAGATCACGTCCGACGCGCCTCGCCCGGCACCGAAGAGGATCTCGGCCGCCGCTCCGAGGGTCGCGTCGTTGGACGCGCGCACCCGGTACCCGGTCGCCTCGTGCAGCATGTCCGCGATGGGCTCGTCGAACCACTCCAGGTGGGGGGCGTAGGTGACCATGCCGTCATCCGCGCGCGTGAGGCCGGGCACCGCGACCCCGATGCCGGTGACGCGGTACGTCGCGTCGAGCTCCGGGCGCATGCCCTCGATGATGGCGGCGGACACGTTGGCGACCTCGCGGGCCGACGGCACGCGGTCGGTCTCGTAGCGCACGCGCTTCAGCACGACGCCGCCCAGCCCGACGAGGCCGAGGGTGATCGCGTCGATCTCGGGGTTGAGCACGAGCGCGGCGGTGGCCGGGTCTGCGTGCACCATCGGGCTCGGCCGCCCGATCTGGCTGGCACCGGACGGCGCCGCCTCGTAGGCGAGGCGGAGCTCCGCGAGCTGGCCGGTGAGGGTCGCGATGGTGGAGCGGTTGAGCCCGGTGGCGCGGGTGAGCTCCGCCCGGGAGAGTGCCCCCTTGCGGTGCAGGAGGGAGAGCACGAGGGCCAGGTTGCTCCGTCGTCCCACATCCCCCGGTGCGGGGGTCGCCGGGGGTGTGTCGCTCACGGCGCTCCCTTCCCCGGCCGCACGAGCACGCGGGCGACCGGCCGGCGGACGGCGGCCATTCGGGTCCCCGCTCCGCCGGCCGGTCCGGCCAGTCTCGCCTATCGCGTGCTGAACGCCGCATCGAACGCGGCAGTCGGCGGGTCGAACGCGAGGCTGCGGACGAACTCGAGGGCCTGCGGCGCGCCGAGGAGGCGGTCCATGCCGGCGTCCTCCCACTCCACCGAGATGGGGCCGTCGTAGCCGATCGTGTTCATCATGCGGAAGCACTTCTCCCAGGGCACGTCGCCGTGCCCCGTCGACACGAAGTCCCAGCCGCGCCTCGGGTCGGCCCACGGCAGGTGGGAGCCCAGGATGCCGTTGCGCCCGTTGCCGATGTTGAGCTTCGCGTCCTTGCAGTCGACGTGGTAGATCCGGTCGCGGAAGTCCCACATGAACCCCGCCGGATCCAGGTTCTGCCACACGAAGTGGCTGGGGTCCCAGTTCAGGCCGAACGACTCGCGGTGGCCGATCGCCTCGAGCGCGGCGACGGTGCTCCAGTAGTCGTACGCGATCTCGCTCGGGTGCACCTCGTGCGCGAAGCGCACGCCGACCTCCTCGAACACGTCGAGGATGGGGTTCCACCGGTCCGCGAAGTCCTTGTAGCCGGCCTCGATGAGCGCGGGCGACACGGGCGGGAACATCGCGATGTACTTCCAGTTCGCGGATCCCGTGAAGCCGACGACGGTCTTCACGCCGAGCCGGGCGGCGGTGCGCGCGGTGTTCTTCATCTCCTCGGCGGCGCGCTGGCGCACGCCCTCCGGGTCGCCGTCGCCCCAGATGGCGTCGGGCAGGATGTCACGGTGCCGCGCGTCGATCGGGTCGTCGCAGACGGCCTGCCCCTTCAGGTGGTTCGAGATCACCCACACCTTCAGGTCGTACTTCTCGAGGATGTCGAGCCGGCTCTGCAGGTATTCGTCATCGGTCGCCGCGCGGTTGACGTCGAGGTGGTCGCCCCAGCAGGCGATCTCGAGGCCGTCGTAGCCCCACCCGGAGGCCAGCTTCGCGACCTCCTCGAAAGGCAGGTCGGCCCACTGTCCGGTGAAGAGCGTGATCGGTCGTGCCATGCGTGTTCTCCTTCTGTCGTTCCTCAGGGGTGCCGTCGTGCGGCGGGCGGTGACCGGAGGGCCGGTCAGGCGATAGCGGTCCACGCGCTGCCGTGCACGGCGCTCTCCTCGACCGCCTGCAGCACACGCTGGACCTGCAGGCCGTCGGCGAAGGACGGCGTCGGCTGCTCCCCCGCGTCGATGGCCTCGAGCAGATCCTTCACCTGGTGCGAGAAGCCGTGCTCGTAGCCGAGCATGTGGCCCGTCGGCCACCACGCGTCCATGTACGGGTGGCCGGGCTCGGTCACGAGGATGCGCCGGAAGCCCTGCTCCGTGTCCGGGGCGGTGGCGTCGTAGTACCCGAGGGTGTTCAGGTCCTCGAGATCGAAAGAGATCGCTCCCGTCGATCCGGCGATCTCGATGCGCAGCGCGTTCTTCCGTCCGGTACTGAACCGCGTCGCCTCGAAGGATCCGACCGCGCCACCGTCGAAGCGGCCCGTGAACAGCGCGAGGTCGTCGACCGTGACCTCGCCGCGCTCGGTGGACGCGGTGCCGGACAGGCCGCGCCCGCTCTCGAGCAGCGGGCGCTCCTTCACGAAGGTCTCCAGCATCCCCGAGACCGTCGTGAGTCGCTGACCGGTGATGTACTGCGTGAGGTCGATGATGTGCGCGCCGATGTCGCCGAGGGCACCGGACCCGGCGAGCTCTTTCTTCATGCGCCAGGTGAGGGGCGCCTCCGCGTCCGCGAGCCAGTCCTGCAGGTACACGGCGCGCACCTGGCGGATGTCGCCGATCTTGCCCGCCGCGACGAGGTCGCGCGCGAACGTCGTCGCGGGCACCCGGCGGTAGGTGAAGCCGACCATGGAGCGCACGCCCTTCGCGGCGGCGCGCTCGGCGGCCTCTGCCATCGCCTCGGCCTCCTCGACCGTGTTGGCCAGCGGCTTCTCGCAGAGCACGTGCTTGCCCGCCTCGAGCGCCGCGATCGCGATCTCCGCGTGCGTGTCGCCGGGCGTCACGATGTCGATGAGGTCGATGTCGTCGCGCTCGATGGCGCTGCGCCAGTCGGTGTCGGTCGCAGCCCAGCCCCACTTCTCCGCGGCCTCGCTCACGGCCTCGGCGTTGCGGCCGACGACGAGGGACATCTCCGGCTCGAGCGGGAGGTCGAAGAACCGCGGGGCGACTCGCCACCCCTGGGAGTGCGCGGCCCCCATGAACCCGTATCCGATCATGGCGACGCGAAGCGGAGTGGCTGGCATTGAAGTCCGTGCTTTCTGTTGGGGATGGAGTGCGCGGGTGCGCCGCGGGGGGAGCGGGGCGCCCGGGAGTCAGGACTCGAACGTGGTGGGCGGGTACTGCTCCACGTTCTCGCCCGTCACGACGGGGGCGTTCAACACGATGCGATTCGGCACCTCGACCTCGACGAGGTCGCTCATCGCCTTGCCCTGAACGAGCAGGCCGTGAGGAGAGCGGGCGTTGCACCGGACCCGACGAGGACTCGGAGTCCCGACGACGGTGTGGCGAGCATGTGGTCCTCCTTGACTGAAACCGCGTTGCGCCTACGCGGTCTCCGCTGAGGCGCGAGGACGGCCGCGATCTAGCGCTCTCGCTTCCTGAGTCCTCACCGACGTTCCTGGCAACATAACAGACATCGCGGTGGCCTGGCGGAGCCCGTTCCGGCGCCCGATTCCCGGAAAACCCGGGGGTAGCGCTCCCGCCGCGCCGAACCTAATATGTTTGGCAGAGCAACATATTCGTTCCGACTCATCAACGACGCTGAAAGATCAGGTGCCCCATGGCTGAGCAGCCCACGCGCGACGACAGGTTCTCCTTCGGACTCTGGACGGTCGGCTGGACCGGCAACGACCCGTTCGGTCCGCCGACGCGTCCCGACCTCGACACGGTGGAGGCCGTCACCAAGCTCGCAGAGCTCGGCGCGTACGGCCTCACGTTCCACGACGACGACCTCTTCCCGTTCGGCTCGAGCGACGCCGAGCGCCAGCGCGAGATCGACCGCCTGAAGCAGGCCCTCTCCGACACCGGCCTCGTGGTTCCGATGGTCACGACCAACCTGTTCAGCCACCCCGTCTTCAAGGACGGCGGCTTCACCTCGAACGACCGCGCGGTGCGCCGCTTCGCGATGCGCAAGGTCCTCCGCAACATCGACCTCGCCGCCGAGCTCGGCGCGAAGACGTTCGTCATGTGGGGCGGCCGCGAGGGCAGCGAGTACGACGCGGCCAAGGACATCCAGGGCGCGCTCGAGCGCTACCGCGAGGCCGTCAACATGCTGGGCGACTACGTCACCGACAAGGGCTACGACATCCGCTTCGCGATCGAGCCGAAGCCCAACGAGCCCCGCGGCGACATCCTGCTGCCGACCCTCGGCCACGCGCTCGCGTTCATCGAGACGCTCGAGCGCCCCGAGCTCGTCGGCATCAACCCCGAGGTGGGGCACGAGCAGATGGCCGGCCTGAACTTCACCCACGGCATCGCCCAGGCGCTCTACCAGGGCAAGCTGTTCCACATCGACTTGAACGGTCAGCGCGGCATCAAGTACGACCAGGACCTCGTGTTCGGTCACGGCGACCTGCAGAACGCGTTCTCGCTCGTCGACCTGCTCGAGCACGGCGGCATCGACGGCGGCCCCGCGTACGACGGTCCCCGCCACTTCGACTACAAGCCGAGCCGCACCGAGGACTACGACGGCGTCTGGGCGTCCGCCGCGGCCAACATGCGCATGTACCTGCTGCTCAAGGAGCGGGCCGCCGCGTTCCGCGCCGACCCCGAGGTGCAGGAGGCGCTCGAGGCCGCCCGCGTTCCGGAGATCCGCACGAACACGCTGAACGACGGCGAGTCGTACGACGACCTGCTCGCCGACCGTAGCGCGTTCGAGGACTTCGACGCCGACCAGTACTTCGGCGGCAAGGGCTTCGGCTTCGTGCGCCTGCAGCAGCTCATGCTCGAGCACCTGCTCGGCGCTCGCTGACCGCACGCCCCCTCCTCCCCTCCCCCGCGGCACCGCCTCCCCGTCCCGCGGCACTCGATCGCTCGAGCGCCCGGCGGGGATGACGGGTCGCGAGGGAGGGGCTCTTCGCACGTCCCGACAGGAAGGCCGCCGATGGCGCTGGTGATGGGGGTCGACTCGTCGACCCAGAGCTGCAAGGCGGTCGTGCGCGACCTGGCGACCGGGGAGGTCGTCCAGCGCGGCCGGGCGACGCACCCCGCGGGCATCGAGGTCGACCCGCAGGCGTGGTGGGACGCCCTCCTCGCGGCCGTCGCCGAGGCCGGCGGTCTGGCCGACGTCGCCGCCATCGCGGTCGCGGGCCAGCAGCACGGCATGGTGACGCTCGACGAGGCCGGCAACGTCATCCGCCCCGCCCTGCTCTGGAACGACACCCGCTCCGCCCCCGCCGCCGCCGACCTGATCCGCGAGCTCGGTGCCGCGGAGCTCGCCGCGCGCACCGGATCCGTGCCCGTCGCATCCTTCACCGGCACGAAGCTGCGCTGGCTGCGCGACGCGGAGCCGGACAACGCCGCGCGCGTCGCGGCCGTCGCGCTCCCCCATGACTGGCTCACCTGGCGCCTCCGCGGCTACGGACCGGCAGACGACAGTCTGTACGGGCCCGACCTGGAGCACCTCGTGACCGACCGCTCCGATGCGAGCGGCACCGGGTACTGGAGCCCCGCGACGGGCACGTACGACCTCGAGCTGTTCGAGCTCATGCTCGGCCGGCCGGCGCGCGAGGCGCAGCCGGGCAGCCGCGGGCTGCCGGGCGTCGTGCTGCCGCGCGTCCTCGCGCACGACGAGGCGGCCGGCCTCGCCGTCGTCGGCGGCGCGACCGCGGAGTCCGGGGTCGTCGTCGGCCCCGGGGCCGGCGACAACGCGGGGGCGGCACTCGGCCTCGGCGCGAGCGAGGGCGACGTCGTCGTCTCGATCGGCACGTCCGGCACGGTGTTCGCGGTCACCGATGCCGTCGCGAGCGACGAGTCCGGCGCGGTGGCGGGATTCGCGGACGCCAGCGGGCACTTCCTCCCCCTCGTCGCCACGCTGAACGCGGCCCGCATCCTCGACTCCGTCGCCGGGCTGCTCGGCGTCGATCACGCCGAGCTCGGCCGCCTCGCGGTCGCGGCGGAGCCCGGCAGCGACGGACTCGTGCTCGTGCCCTACTTCGAGGGCGAGCGCACGCCCAACCGCCCCGACGCCACGGCGACGCTGAGCGGCATGACCCTCGCGTCGACCACCCGGGCGAACCTGGCCAGGGCGGCCGTCGAGGGCATGCTGTCCGCCCTGGCCGACGGCCTCGACGCCGTGCGCGCGACCGGGGTGCGCGAGAGCAGGCTGCTGCTCATCGGCGGGGCCGCCCAGAACGAGGCCGTCGCGCGCATCGCCGCCCAGGTCTTCGACGCCCCCGTCGTCGTGCCGGCCCCGGCGGAGTACGTCGCCGACGGCGCCGCGGTGCAGGCCGCGTGGGCACTGACCCGCGAGCGGCCGGTCTGGCCGGTGACGATGCTCAGCGAGCCACAGCCGGACACCCGCCCCGTCATCCGACGCCAGTACACGGAGCGCGCCGCGCTGCCCTGACCCGGCCCGCCGCGAGTGCGGTCGGAGCCGGGCGGGCGGGCGACCCGGCGGGTCAGGACCAGTCGATGGCGGCGAAGTCGATCACCGTCGGCTCGGCCCTGTCCGCCCAGTGGATGACGACGCGGTCGCCCTCCCCCTCGACGGTCGCGAGGTCGTCGAGCGGGCCGGGATCCGCGGATCCCGTCACCGAGCCGAGCGCCACGAAGAGCTCCTCGGACGCGCGGCCGTAGAGTTCGGGCACGACGGCCCACTCGCCGAACGCCGTGCCGTAGGTCGCGGGTGTCGTCGCGGCGCGGTCCCACCCGCGCACGCCGACGAGCTGGGACGCCACGGGCCCGTCGACGCCATGGGCCGTGACCGTCGCCGTCACGCCCTCGGCCGCCGCGCGGACGGCGTCCGGGTTCGCGGCGGACGCCGCCCACCCGGACAGGCGCACCGGCACCCCCGGCGGAACGCCGACGAACCGGGTGACCCGCACTTCGACGCGTGCCGAGACGGCGACCGCGCTGAGGATACGCGTCGCCGGGAGGCGCGGGCCCTCCGAAGCGGACTCGCCCGCCAGGAAGGCGCCGCGCACGATGAAGCTCGGCGCGTGCCATGAGGCGACCCAGTCGGTGCCGCCGGGCACCGGGTGGATGCGGCGGCGCCCGCTCCACGCACCCCCGACGGCGATCTGCACATCGTTGTCGGACGGGTTGTGGACGTCCGTCGGACCCGTCCGGGTCGAGTAGGCGAACCGCGCGTACAGGGGATCCGGGACCCCGCCGTCTGCGGCCTGCGGCCCGAGGTGGTCACTGCCGTGATTGTGCACCCGCACGAGGCCGTCCTCCGCCGTGCTCTGCACGAGCATGCCCACGGCACCGATCACCCGCCGATGGTCGTGGCGATCGGCGTCGAGCTCGGCCTCGGTCGCGCTCCACACGGCGTGCTCCGCGGGCAGCATCAGGGCGGAGAACCCCTTGGCTGCCCAGTATGGCGACCCCGGCCCGGAGTACCGCTGCAGCGTCGGCAGGTGCGGGCCGTGCCAGCCGAGCGTGAGAACGCCGTCATGGGTGGCGCCGCGGTCGAAGAAGTACCGCAGCCCGGCCGAGAGGATGCGCCGCGACTGCCCGGGCGCGAGCGGCGTCGACGCGCCGACCTCGCCCATGGCGACGGCGGCGAGCGTCGCCATGCGGTAGGTCATGGACCGACCGTGGTAGAGCGGCGCGCCCGTGCGGTCGAACGTACGCGCGAAGCTGTCGAGGAACTCGTGCAGACGGCCGCCGAGGCGTTCGCGCAGCCCGGTGTCCCCGCGCAGCACGGCGTGGAACATCGGGTACAGGTGCATCGCCCAGCCGACGTAGTGGTCGAACGCCCGGCCGTCCCCATCGCTGTACCAGCCCTCGCCGCGGTACCACCCCTCCAGCAGCCCGAGGCCGCGGTCGATCGCCCACGCGGTCTCGGCGTCGCCGCGGCCGACGGCCTCGAGGAAGCTCGCGACCGTGAGCGGGAAGAGGTACCAGTTGTTGGGCGCGGGCAGCCGCCGGAGCGCCTGCCGCAGCCACGCCTCGAGCCGGTCCTGCTCGTCGGGCGCCATCGCGTCCCAGGTGCGCGTCCTCGTGAGGTGCAGGGCGAGGGCGATGGAGGCGGCCTCGACCTGCGCCTGGCCGACGGTGCTGCCGACGTCGCCGATCGGGGCCCAGGCCTCCCGTCCGCCGCCCCGGGTCCCCGCGACGGCGCCCTCGGTGTAGCGGGCGAGGTGGCCGCGGGGGTCGCCGTCCGCCGCGTGGGACCGGAAGGCGGCGAGCAGAAACGTGCGTGCGAAGCCCTCGAGCCCGTCGAGGAGTACGCCCTGCTGGGACGGCCGGCCCGGCAGGTCGATGCGGGCGCCGTCCGGCGACCGGTAGCGCGCGGCCGACAGCAGCAGGTCGTCGGCGGCCGCGACCCAGTGCTCGCGGGTCAGGCCGGTGTACGGGCTGCGGACGCGGTCCTCGGGCGGCGCCTGCACGTGCGCGAAGCCCGCCCCGAACGGCGTGCCCGTGATGACCGGGGGCGTGCCGGCGGTCATCCCGGACGGCGTGGTCGAGGTCATGTCGGTATCCCCTGCTCGAGATCGAAGGCCGGCTCGGGCCGGTGCACGCCACGTGGCCGATAGCCGAGCGATTCCGAGACGCCCGCGAGCTCGGCGAGGTACCAGACGACCGCGAGCCACATCTCGGTCCCCTTCAGGGTCGGCGCGCAGTCGGGCGCCGACGACCCACCGCGGGGCGGAAGGCGGAAGGGGAAGCCCTCGCCGGGGACCCACGCGTCCAGCACGTCCGGCAGCAGCCGGACCGCAGCGTCCGTGGCCTCGCCACGGCGGTGCTGCGTCTGGCCGCCGACGAGCCAGAGGGGATGCGCGACGTCGAGCACGTTGCACGACGTCGACCGCCCGGGTCCGAAGTGCCGGTCGTCGCCGAGCTGAGCGAGCACGGTGTCGACGACGCGCTCCGGATGCGGAACGGGAACGCCGAACTGGGCGAACGTGCCGCGCGTCGCCCGGTAGTACCCGTTGACGGGCTGCAGCAGGCCGTCCGAGAGCCGCGACGGCGACCACATGCCGGTTCCCCGCTGCGCGTGGCTGGTCAGCCAGCCGAGCACCGCATCGAGTCCGCGCCGTGGCACCCGTCCGTGCTCGTCCGCCCTGAGCGCCCAGAGCAGCGCCGTGCCGATGCTGTCGATCGCGGCGCCGGACGACCAGCCGGCACCCACCCACGGCTGAGCCGCGCAGAAGTCGAGCAGCCCGTCAGTGCCGAGGTCGGTGACCGCCCGCAGCGGATGCTCGAAGGAGGAACCGAGCAGATCGAGCGCGTAGCCGACACTGAGCACGTGGTACAGCGCGTCGCCGTCGTCGACGCCCCGTGCGGCGCCGCCCGCGCGGAGCCCGGCCTCCGTGAGCTCGGCGGCGAGGCCGGTGCGCGGGTCCTGATGGCTGCGGAGCCTGCGCACGTGCTCGTCGTGGGCCAGGTGGGCGGGCGGCGCCCCGGTGAGGAGCATCGCGATCTCGACCGCGTCGGCGTGCGCGCGCACGGTCGGCCTGCCGCCCGGGGCGTCGACGTAGCGGCCGAGGGACTCCCCGTCCGCCCACGGGGCGTCCGGCTGCCAGCTGCGGTCGAGCACCGCGCCGACGTCGCGCCCGGCCGTCGCGGCGAAGGCGGCGAGCCGCTCCCCCAGCGCGGCGGCGCGGTCGGGCGCCGGCGGCACGGGCCGCGGCACGCGCCGGTCGCGGATGACGCGGGCGGGGTTGCCGCCGACGACGGCCCACTCCGGCACGTCGCGGGTGACGACCGCCCCCGCGCCGAGTACCGCGTGCGCGCCCACCGTGACGCCGTCCACGATCACGGCGTTGGACCCGATCCAGACATCGTCGCCGATGGTGATGCCGCGGCGGGTGTGCGGCTGCACGCGCACCGGGCGGTCGGGCTCGAACCCGTGGTTGAAGCCGAGGATGGAGGTGTGCGCGCCGATGCGCACGCCGGAGCCGATGGTCACCAGCCCGCGGATCGTGGTGAAGACGTTGACGGAGCAGCTGTCGCCCAGCCGGATGTCGCCGGTGAGGTATGCGTGCGCAGCGATGTAGCAGTCCTCGCCCATCGACAGGGTGTCCGGAGCCACCATGGCGAGCTCGGAGATCACGCAGCGGTCGCCGATGCGTCCCCCGGTGCGCGAGACGATGTCGGCCCGCCGCGTCCGCTGCCGCTCCCTCTGCTCCGGCGTTGCGCGGGACGCGAACTCCCACACGTTGTAGTCGAGCAGCAGGTCCTCGCGCCCGGCTTCCGTGCTCCGCGCGGCATCCGTCACGCAGCGCCCCCGCTCCCCGGGGAGGGGGCCGGCGTGCGGACCGCGCCGAAGTACCTCTCGTACCAGGGCACGGTGGAGCGGAGCGCCTCGTCGAGCCGCGGCGCGGCGGGGTGCCACTTCCGCTCCCACTCGAGGCAGACGGTGCCGACGAAGCCCTCGCCCCGCAGCAGTGCGCCGAACTCGTCCACGGGCAGGGTGCCGTCGCCGATGGCGACGGGGGTCGCGTCCTCCGGCAGCCGCGCGTCCTTGATCTGCACACCGCCGCGGTCGTCGCGCAGCCACGGGCCGAGCAGTTCCCACGTGCGGGCCAGGGGCTCGCCGACGCGCCACGGGTGCATGAGGTCCCACACGGCGCCGACGGGGCTCGTCGTGCGCTCGAGGATGCGGGCGATGTCCTCGCCGCGCGGATGCGAGTCGTGCGTCTCGAGCAGCGGGCGCACCCCGAGCTCCTCCGCGATGCCCGCGACGGAGTCGAGCCGACGCGCGGCCCGGTCGGCGACGACGTCGGCGGACTCCAGGAGGTCGGGGACGCGGTCGTAGCTCGACGGCAGGGTCGGAGCGCCGGGGAACACCCGCACCACGGGAGCGCCGAGGTCGGCGGCGAAACCGAGGGCGTGGGCGAGGGCGGCGGTGACCATCTCGTCGTTCGCGTCCGAGGCGGCGCGCACGTAGCTCGCGATGCCGGAGACGGTGATGCCGGCGTCGTCCAGCCGACGCCGCAGCTCCCCGCGTTCCCGCGCCGTCATCCCGGGGTCCGCGAGCTCGCCGGCGCTCAGCCGCAGCTCGACCGCGCCGACACCAGCGTCGCGCAGCCAGCCGATGACGGTGTCGAGCGACTCGTCGGGCGCGCCGAGCGTCGACACGGTGAGCCGGGTGGGGGAAAGGGCGTCGCGGGACATCAGGCCATCCGATCGAGGTCGTCGAGGGTCACGGGGTAGACGAGCGGCTCGCCGGCCGCGAACCGCTCCACCTCCGTGACGGTGTAGTCGCCCATGAGCGGCAGCTCGTTGCCCATGGACCCCGCCACGTGCGGCGTCAGCACGACGTTGGGCAGGCGGTAGAGCGGGTCTCCCGGAGGAAGCGGCTCCGGGTGGGTGACGTCGAGGATAGCGGTGATGCGGCCGCTCACCGCCTCGTCGCGCAGCGCGTCGTGGTCGACGAGCAGTCCGCGCGCCGTGTTGATGAACGTCGCTCCGTCCTTCATGGCGGCGAGCTGCTCGCGGCCGATCATCCCGATCGTCGACGGCAGGACCGGCGCGTGCAGCGACACGACGTCGCTCTCCGCCAGGAGCCGGTCGAGCGGCACGAGCGTGCCGCCGAGCTCACGCGCGTCGTCGTCGGTGAGCTCGGGCGACGTGATGAGGATGCGGTGGGAGAACGGTCGCAGCAGCTCGAGCACGCGCCGGCCGACGCGGGACGCGCCGATGATGCCCACCGTGCTGCCCATGTTGCCGATGGTCGGCGGCAGCAGCTCCTTCGCGCTCATGTCCTGCAGCCGCGAGAAGTGCGCGGCGGACTGCAGCACGGCTTTGGCGGAGAGCAGGATGAACGCCAGCGTGTACTCCGCGACCGGCACGCCGTTCGCCTGCGCGGCCGTCGTCACCGCCACGCCCCTGTGCCACGCCTCGCGGTCGATGTGCCCCTTCACCGTGCCGGCGGAGTGCGCGAGGAGGCGCAGCCGCGGCGCCGCGTCGAGCACCGTGCCGTCGATGGGTGGGCATCCCCACCCGGTGATGAGGACGTCGGCCTCGGCGAGCACGGCGAGCGCCCGAGCGCTCGCGAACTCGGTGAGCACGTCGGCAGAGATGACGTCGGCCGCCCGGGCGAGGCGCGCATGCGCCTCGCCCGAGAAGATGCTCGCCGCGAGCTCGTTCGACTTCATGGCGAAGGCGACTTTCGGCCGTGTCGGCACAGGCACCCCGTCAGCCCTTCAGCCCGGCGTTGGCCATGCCCTCGACGAAGCGCTTCTGGGCGAACACGAAGAGCAGCACCATGGGCAGCGTGGCGAGTGCCGTCCCCGCCATGAGGTAGGGCCACTGGATGCTGCTCGGGTTCTGCGAGAAGATCGCGAGGCCCAGCTGCAGCGGTCGCAGCTCGTCCGAGCTCGTGATCATCAGCGGCCAGAGGAACCCGTTCCACGCCGCCTCGAGCTGGAAGACCGCGATGGTGATGAGCGCGGGCTTCACGAGGGGCGTCATGATGCGCAGGAAGATTCCGAACTCCCCCACGCCGTCCATGCGGGCGGCGTCTGCGAGCTCGGCCGGCAGCGAGACGTAGAACTGGCGGGCCAGGAACGTGAAGAGGGGCGCTGCCGCGAGCGGCACGATGAGCCCCCACCAGGAGTTCAGCCAGCCCGTGCCGCCCTGACCGAGGATGTCGTTCCCGCCGAAGAGCGGGATGGACTTCACGATGAGGAAGAGCGGCACCAGGATGATCTGGAACGGGATCATCAGCAGCGTGATGAAGTAGCTGAGGAAGAACCGCGATCCGCGGATCGGCACGCGCGCCAGCGTGTAGCCGGCCAGCGTGCAGATCACCAGGGTCACGATCGTCTCCCCCACCGCGATGAGGAGGCTGTTCCGGAAGTAGCGCAGGAACGGCGCCGTCTGCATGGCCTCGACGAAGTTGCTCCAGCGCCACTCGCCCGGCAGCCAGGTGAACGTCGCCACCTCGAGCTCGGACTTGAGCGCCGTGAGGATCATCCAGAGGAACGGGGCGATCATCACGATCGCCCCCGCCGTGAGCACGATGTAGAGCAGCACGCGGCCGAGGGTCAGTCGGGGCCTGCCCGGCCTCCTCGTCCGCGCGGCACCGCGGCGGTTCTTCACAGGTGCAATGGCCGGCACGAGGCCGGTTGCGTCGCTAGTCACGGGCGTTCGCTCCCTGCAGTCTGCGGCCGATGAGGATGAAGGCGCCGATGAGGATCATCATGATCACGGTCTCGGCGGACGCGTAGCCGAGGCGCAGCGACTGGAACGCGTTGTTGTAGACGTCGAACACGAGAACGTTCGTCGCGAGGCCGGGGCCGCCCTTGGTGGTCACGTAGACGAGGTCGAACACCTGGAACGTTCCCACGATCGACGTGATGAGCACGAAGAACTGGGCCGGCGCGATGGACGGCCACGTCACGTTGCGGAAGACCTGCCACCGGCCGGCGCCGTCCAGGTTCGCCGCCTCGACGAGCTGGGCGGAGACTCCCTGGAGGGCGGCGAGGTAGATGACCATCTTGGCGCCCAGGCCCTGCCAGATGCCGACCACCATGAGCGACGGCAGGGCGAGGTTCGGGTCCGTGAGCCAGCCCACGGGGGCGAGGCCGAACAGCGCGAGCACGCCGTTGGCGAGTCCCGAGCCGGGGTTGAAGATCCAGAGCCACACCGTGCCGACGGCCACCGTGGCCGTGACCACGGGGATGTAGTACGCCGTGCGGAACGCACCGAGCGCGTGGATCTTCTGGTTGAGGGCGATCGCGACGAGCAGCGCGAGCACCATGGACACCGGCACGACGATGACGACGTACAGGACCGTGTTGCCGAACGCGGCGTGGAACCGTTCGTCGGCGAACAGCTCGACGAAGTTCGCCGTGCCGACGAAGTTGGGCGTGCCGCCGAAGCTGTAGTCCGTGAAGGCCAGCACCACGGCGGCGATCGTCGGCACCGTGATGAAGACGAGCGAGTGCAGGAGAGCGGGGGCCAGCATGAACCAGCCCGCGCGCTTCTGCCGCGAGAGCACCGATCCTCGGCGTCCCGCCGGGGCGGGGCCGCCCGGCCGGGAAGGGCGCGCTGCGCCCTTCCCGGCCGGCTTCGACAGCAGTGCGGTCATCGGGACAGCGCCGCCAGCTCGCCGAGCACGTCGGCGGCGTCGCGCTTGCCGAGCAGCACGTCATCGATGGAGGAGTTGAAGTTGTTGCGGACCTCGAGCCAGTTGCTCGCGCCGCCCTCGTAGATCGCCTTGTCGAGGTTCGCCGCCACGAACTGGCTGAGGCCGTTCGACTGCACGACCTCGGACTCCTCGGTGTCCGAGGTCGCCGGGATCTGGTTGTTGAGGCGCGCCTGGCCCTCGAGCGCGGGATCGGAGCTCAGGGACTCGATGAAGCCCCACGCCGCGTCCTTCATCTTGCTGTTCGCGCCGACCGACGCGAGGTTGCCGCCGACCATCTCGATCTCCTCGCCGTTGTCGAGCAGGAAGTAGCCGAGGTCGTCGCAGTTCGCCTGACCGATGCCGGCGTCGGAGCAGTCGACGCTGCCGCCGATGAAGCCCATCGCCGCCTCACCCGTGTAGGTCATGGGCTTCTGCGCTGCGTTCTGCTGACCGAAGGGCTGGACGTTGTTGATCATGCTCTTCATCCACTCGAGGGTCTCCACCGCCTCCTCGTTGTCGAAGTTCGGCTTGCCGTCGACGTACAGCGGCTTGCCGTTGGCGGCGAGGAGCTGCACGAAGGCCTGGCGGTAGCTGCCCGCCGGCGCGTTGAAGTCGAAGCCCGGACGCGTGATGTTGCCTGCGGCGTCGCGCACCGTCAGCTTCTCCGCCGCGGCCTTGATCTCATCGAAGCTCGTCGGCGGGTTCTCCGGGTCGAGGCCGGCCTCGAGGAAGGCGCTCTTGCGGAAGCCGATGGCGCGGGCGTCCGCGGTGAGCGGCCAGCCGTAGATCTTGTCCTGGTAGGTCACGGCCGCGGAGAGGGCCGAGGTGGTCTCCTCCGCGAGCTTGTCCTGGGTGACACCGTGGTTCGCCAGGTCCTCGAAGACGTTCTTCGCCGCGAAGGGCTGGATCCAGCCGACGCCGGTGACGAGCACGTCGTAGCCGCTGCCGCTCGCGATGGAGGTCGAGATCTTCTCGTTGAGGTTGGAGTACGTCGCGAAGTCCGGCTCGACGTCGACGTTGGGGTACGTCTCCTGGAAGTCGTCGACGACCTCCTGGAACGCCGCCTTGCCCTCGTTGCTCGCGGGGTAGGCGGGGATGAGCACGCGGATGGTGCCCGACACGTCTGCGGGGTCGGAGCTCGACTCTGCAGCGGCTCCGCCGCCGCCCGAGCTGCACGCCGAGAGCGCCAGCATCACGGCGAGGGCGGGTGCGACCGCACCGATGATTGCGGGACGTTTCATGTTGTCTCCTTCGACAATTGCTGCGGGAAAGCGCTATCCGACACCGTAGAGGCCGCGCGAGCCGCGGTCAACTGCAATCTCCGAGATTCCAGGATCGGGCGTTCGAGCGCGCCCCGGACCGGTCGATGGCGCCTCGGGAGGTCGCTAACATGGGCCTTCCGCGCGGGCGTCCCCGCCGCGCCAGCCCAGCGAAGGAGCCGGCATGTCCGACCGCGTGAAGCGGCCCTTCCGCGTGCTCACCGCGCTCACCCTCGTGGGCGACGTCCTCCTGCTGCAGCTCAGCTGGCTCGTGGCCTCCCTCGCCGTCGTCACGGCCGTGCCCGCCGCATTCGCGCTGCAGCGTTGCCTGACCGAGGTGCTGGACGACGCCCGCGCCGACGACGCCCCCGGCGACGCGGGGCATGGCGGCGTCGGATGGCGCACCGGCACCGGCAGCGGGCGCGGTTTCTTCCGCCGCTTCGTGACCGCGCTGGGCCGACTGTGGCCCCTCGGCGTAGCCGCACCGGTCGTGCTCGCGGCGTTCGCGTTCTCCGCCCTGTTCTGGATCTCTGCGGAGGACCCGCCGCGCGTCATCGCGCTCGCGGTGCTCCTGCCGCTCGGGGGGCTGATGCTTGCGGTCTACCTCGGCATGCTCGGCGCCGCGACCGGCCACGACGAGCGGACCGGGGTCCGCGATCTCGTCCGCGCCGGGTGGCGGACCGTGGTTCTCCGGCCGCTGCACGCCGCCGCCTGCATCGTGCTCCTCGTCACCTGGTTGCTCGTGCTGTCGCGGCTGCCGACGCTGGTGCTGATCACGAGCGGCGTCGTCCCCGCGCTGGCCGCATACTGGCTCGCGCGCAGCCCTCGGGATGCGGCGGCGGCCGCGATCACGGCCAGGCGCTGAGAGCGCCCTCCGCGCCTATCCGCGTGGTGGGGTGCTCTCGCGGAGCACCGTCTCCGTCGCGACGTGCACGACGGCCGCGTCCCCCGGCTCCTCGCGGAGGGCCAGCTCGACCGCGCGCCGGCCGACCTCCGCGAGCGGGATGCGCACGGTGGTCACCGCGGGGGTGACGTCGCGCAGTGTCGCGATGTCGTCGAAGCCGGCGATGGCCACGTCTCCCGGCAGCGCGAGGCCGGCCTCGCGGAACGCGGCCATGGCGCCGAGCGCCATGACGTCGCTCGCGCCGAAGATCACCTCCGCGCCGCCGGACCCGCCCGCCAGATAGCGCTTGGCGGCGTCGTATCCGCCCTCGCGCGTGAACTCCCCCCGCACGATGGCGCCGTCGGGCAGCGCGATGCCCCGCTCCCCCAGGCCGGCGCGGAATCCGGTCACCCGCTCGCTCGACGTCATGAGCCCCTCCGGGCCCGCGAACACGACGAACCGCGTGTATCCGAGGTCGGTGAGCGCCCGTGCCAGCTCGGCAGCGCCGCCCACGTTGTCGAGCAGCACCGTTGCGAACGGCAGCTCGCGCTGGCTGATCATGACGACCCTGCCGCCCGTGCGCTCGAACGCCCGCAGCTCGGCGACGAGCGCCTCGCGACCGGCGGCGTTGGTGAATCGCGACCCCGCCAGGATGATGATCTTCGGTCGCTGGCCGCGCAGCACGCGAACGAGCTCGATCTCCCGCTGCGGCATCCGCTCGGTCACCCCCATGGTCACCTGCATGCCCGCCTCCTCCGCGGCCTGCATCACCCCGGAGGCGATGGTGGAGAAGTACGGGTCGGCGATCTCGGCGACGAGCAGGGCGACCGTCATGGATCCGCCGCGCACGACGGCCTGGGCGGACAGGTTCGGGGTGTACTCGAGTTTCTCCGCCGCGGCGAGCACGCGGGTGCGGTACTCCTCGGCCACCTGGCGCGTGCTGCCGTTCAGCGCGCGCGACGCGGTCGCCAGGGACACCCCCGCCTCACGCGCGACGTCCTGCAGCGTCGCGGCGCGCGGAGTGGTGGCGGACATCAGGGCTCCTCGCGGTGCTCCGGGCGGGGCGACTCGCGGGCCAGCATATTGCCTGCACCGCCGGGCGCACGCGCAGCGCGGGCGAGGAGCGCGCCGGCCTCGCGGAGGTAGCGCTCGGCCTGCGCGAGCGCTGTCGCCCCGGAGCCCGCGATATCGCTGAGCGAGACGGCATGCGCGAACCCGTGCGTCGGGGCGCCGATGCGGCCGGCGACCAGCGCGACGGGCACTCCGGCCGCCGCCCCGAGGGAGGCGATGTGATGCGGCACCTTCCCGGCTGCGGACTGCTCGTCATACGACCCCTCCCCGGTCACCACGAGGTCGGCGCGACGGATGGCGGCTGCGAGATCCAGCGCGGCCGCGACGGCCGTGGACCCCGGGGTGAGCGCCGCTCCCCACGCCAGCAGGCCGAATCCCGCACCGCCCGCGGCGCCCGCGCCGGACGCGTCGGGATCGACGTCGCCGAGAAGGGCGGCGAGGTGGGCGAGCGCAGCATCGAGCGCGGCGACGTCCGCGTCCGACGCGCCCTTCTGCGGGCCGAAGATCGCCGCGGCCCCGAGGGGACCGAGCAGCGGGTTGGCCACGTCGGTCAGCACGGACGCTCCGCCCGCGGGCAGGGGGCGGAGCCCCCGGAAGTCGACCTCGGCGACGCGGGCGAGCGCGCCTCCACCGAGGGGCACGGCCTGGCCCGCATCGTCGACGAATCGCGCACCGAGGGCGGTCAGGGCGCCGGCACCGCCGTCCGTGGAGGAGCTCCCGCCGATGGCGAGCAGCAGGCGCCGGGCGCCGCCGTCGAGAGCCGAGGCGATGGCCTGCCCGAAGCCGTAGGTGTGGGCATCGAGGGGGCGGAGAGGATCGAGGAGGGTGATCCCGCTCGCGGAGGCGAGCTCGACCACGCCCGTCCCGTCGGGCAGGAGCAGCCACGCGGTCGACACGTCCCGGCCGTCGGGACCCTGGACCGTGACCGGCATCCGTCTGGCGCCGGGAACGGCGAGCTCGAACGCGTCGACCGTGCCCTCGCCGCCATCGGCCATGGGCCGGAGCACGATGTCGTCATTCGGGCGCTCGGCAGCCCACCCGTCCGCGAGCGCTCGGGCCGCGACATCGGCGGCAGCGGATCCCTTGAACGAATCCGGTGCGAAAACGACGGTCGACCCCGGCACTGCACTCCCCTCGCTGGACGTGTGGCCCAGCGTAGCGAGTGCGGTGCCGGGGTCGAACCGGACGCCGTCAGTGGATCAGCGGCGCAACGCCGACTTCAGCCAGCCCGCGGCGGGGCGCTGCTGCTCGCCCTGCTGTGCCGCAAGCACGATGAGCGCGGCGGTGAAGGCCGGGATCAGCCACTGCAGAACCTTCTGCTGCGCCTGCGCGGCCTTCAGGCCGCTCGACGACGCGGAGGAAGGCTCGGTCGCGCCCACGGTGGGCTCGCCGATGTGGTCGGCCTGCTTCTTCCCGACGACGCCGGAGTACAGGGTCGTCACGATCGCGGCCCCGGTGACGGCCAGCTTGATGGTGGTGTTCGTGCGCGCCTCGCCCTGCTTGGCGAGACGGTCCTTGTTGCCGAGGATCAGGCCGATTCCGCCGATTCCGTGCGTCACCATGGCGGCGAACTGCACCGGGGACCAGCGGCCCCAGCCGATGGAGGAGATGCGCAGGCGCTCCGTGGCGTCCCGGGCATCCGAGGCGGCGCCGTTCAGTCCGACGACCCCCATGAGCGAGCCGCCGAACCAGGCCGCGAGGCCGAGGTCGTGCATGCTCCGGACGAGCGTGTTGCGTTGTGACACGTGTACTCCTTCTATTTGTCGTGCAGCGTGCCGCTCCGGGTGGCCCGGGCGGCCGAGAGAACGAGGAACGCTAGGCGGGTGCGCCCGCGATGTCCTCGTCGCCGACCCCTGTGCCGGGGTGATCCATGAGTCCCGGCGACTCCGAGGGGCTTCCCGCGTCGTCGACGGCGTCGCCGCCATCATCGACGAGGTCGCCCTGATCGAGGCCGTGCGGATCCGGCTCTGTGCTGTCGGTCATGGCGAGAACCTACGCCGGTCGGAGCCCCGGGTTGCGGCTCTCAGCACACAGACAGGTTGATTCCAGTCCCACGGGACGCTTCCGTCCGGCCCCGCCGCGTGTCGCGCGGCGCTGCCGAGGCGGCGCCGGCCCCGTCGAGCGCGCTCGTGACCGGTTCGCGGGCGTCGCGCCGCCGCGCCACACTTGACGGAATGAGAGCCCGACCCGTCCCCGCGCCCGCCCTGGCGATCACAGCGATCTTCTGCGTGCAGTTCGGCAACGCGCTGGCGGGATCCTTCTTCGAGCAGGTGGGCCCGCTCGGTGCCGCGGCGCTCCGGCTCACCTTCGGGTCGCTGATCCTCGCGGCCGTCGTCCGCCCGCGCGTCCGGGCGTGGGACGCACGCACGTGGGCCGGAGTCGGCCTCCTCGGCGCGGCGCTCGCCGGCATGAACAGCCTCATCTATCTCGCCATCGCTCAGATCCCCATCGGCGTCGCCGTCACGGTGGAGCTGTTCGGCCCGCTCGCCATCGCCGTCGTCGGCATCCGTCGCATCGTCGACGCGGTGTGGGTGCTGCTCGCCGTTGCGGGTGTCACCCTCCTCGCTCTCGAGGCGGGGGGTGCGCTTGCGCCGGCGGGGCTCCTGCTCGCCGCGGGGGCCGCCGCCTTCTGGGCGCTCTACATCGTCGCCTCGTCGCATCTCGGCTCACGGGTGCGGGGCGTCGACGGACTGTCGGTGGCGATGCTCGTCGCGCTCGTGCTCGTGCTTCCGTTCGGCGTCGGGCCGGCGACGGCCGCCGTCACCTCGGACCCATGGCTGCTGCTCATCTTCGCGGGCGTCGCGCTGCTCACCTCGTCGATCCCGTACTCGCTGGAGTTCACGGCACTGAAGTCGATGCCGTCCCGCGTGTTCGGGGTGCTCTCGAGCCTGGGGCCCGCGGTGGCCGCGCTCGCCGGGCTCGTGGTGCTGCACCAGCTGCTGTCCCTTCCCCAGCTCGCCGCGATCGTGCTCGTGACCGCCGCGAGCATCGGGGTCGTGGCGACGTCCCGCGCGCCGGGGCCGGCGCCGGTGCCGACGCCGGCGCCGTCCGGTTCGCTCTAGCGGCGGGCGGGGGCCGCGGGGGCCGCGCAGAAGCGCCGCCGCCACCGCTTGACTGTTAGATCTCTAACTATTAGGGTTCTAAACATGGACGACGGCGGAGTGCGACTCACGAGCACCCTCGAACTGGTGCGGTGGATCGGCTGGGCCCAGCGCAAGGCCGGTGACGGCTGGATCCGGGCGCGCGAGCTGAGCCACGAGCAGGCCTTCGTCCTCGGCTACCTCGCGAAGAACCCCGGCTCGATCCAGCGGAACATCGCCGAGGTGAGCCGCACGAGCGCGGCGAGCGTGTCGAGCCTTCTGCAGGGGCTCGAACGCCGCGGCCTCGTCGAGCGCCGGGCGGTCGACGGCGATGTGCGCAGCAAACGCGTGTTCGCGACTCCCGCGGGCGTCGACCTGATCGCGGGCTTCGAGGCGGCGATGGCCGCGGCGGACGAGGTGATCCTCGGCCCGCTCGACGCGTCCGAGCGGGCGAGCCTGCACGCACTGCTCACGAAGATGACCGCCGAGCTCCCGCAACCCTCCCGGTCCTGAATCCGACTGCGCGGCACCGCCGCGCAGTCCATCACACCCCTCGCCGTGCCGGCGCTCGTCGGCGCGCGCTTCCGCCTGCCCGGAAAGGAGCAGTCATGAGCAACACCACCGACCATCAGGAAGCCGCGGTCCCAGCGGGGAGCAACCGCTGGTATCTCTCGTCCGCGCCCATCCTCAGCGCTCTCGTGCACCTGTGCGTGCCCATGGCCGCGGCCATGATCGTCGGCGCGGTCTACAACGTCGTCAACGCGGGCTTCATCGGCTCGCTCCACGACACGGCGCTCCTCGCCGCCGTGACCCTGGGCTCGCCGCTGCTCGTCATCGTCATGGCGGTCGGTGGAGTGTTCGGCACGGGTGGTGCCGCGATGATCTCCCGGCTGCTCGGCGCTGCCGAGCACCGGACAGCCGAGGCCGCGCTCATCAAGCACGTGTCATCGTTCGCCCTGTGGGGGTCCGGGACCGTCGGAGTCGTGCTCGGCGTCGTCGGCCTCCTGCTGCTGCGCCCCCTGGTGACGATCCTCGGTGCGGATCCCGCCGCCGTGCCCGCCACCACCGCGTACGTGGCAGTCATGCTGGCGTTCATCCCGGTGCTCGCCGCCGCATTCTGCCTCGAGCAGCTCGTGCGGGCGGAGGGCGCCGCGCGCCAGGTCATGGTGGGGCTCATCCTGTCGACCGTGGCCAACGTTGTGCTCGACGCCCTGTTCATCCTCGTCCTGGGCTGGGGAGTGGGTGGTGCCGCGCTGGCGGTCGGTCTCTCGAACGTCGTCGTGGTCGCCTACTTCGCCGTCTGGCTGACGCGGTACAGCGAACACGTGAGCCTCGCACCACGGTGGTTCACGCTGTCGCCGGCCGTTCTGAAGCCCGTGCTCGGCGTCGGCGTCGGCACGCTCCTGCAGTCCGGTTTCCTGATCGTCACCTCGCTGGTGCTCAACACCCTCGCGATCGCATACGGCGACGGCCCGCTCGCGGCCATGGGCGTTGCCGTGCGCATCGCCCAGGTACCGGAGTTCCTCCTGATGGGCGTGACCCTGGGCGTGCTGCCGCTACTCGCCTACGCCTACGGCAAGGGCGACCGTGACCGACTGGCGTCGGCGCTGCGCGCGTCCGCGATCACCGTCGGCAGCGTCGGACTGGTCGCGGCGGCCGCCCTGTTCATGTTCCGGGAGCAGGTCGTCTCGGCATTCTCCGCCGACCCCGCTGTTCTCGGGATCGGGGTCACGATCCTCATAGCGCAGCTCACCGCGATGGTCGCGAACGGCTTCACGGGATTGATCACGACGCTGTTCCAGGCCACGGGACGGGTCATCGCGGCGACCGTCATGTCGGTGACCCAGGGCGTCCTCTTCCTCCCGATCGTGCTCCTCGGCAACCTCTGGTTCGGCCTGGCCGGTATCGTCTGGGCGCTCACGGCCACGGAGATCGCCCTGCTCGCGGTCGGCGCCATGCTGTGGCTGTTGTCCCGCGGCGCGATCGCTCGCGGGCTCCGCGAGGGAAGCTCCCGGCGCGCCGAGGAGGCGCTCGCCCAGGTCGAGGGTTGACGGCGGGGTCGGGCGGCGGCGGGGCGGAGGACGTCCCGTCGCGCCACCCGCAACGGCGGACGACCCGGGGAGGACCGGAGCTGGCACACTGGCCGGATGCGTGATGCAACGGCGGTACTCGATCGGTTCGTCGCCGGAGTGGAGGAGGAGGGGCTCGGCGCCTACGGCGTGCACGTACTCGTCGGCGACGAGGAGCGCGGGCATCGGTGGCGAGCGACGACCGCGTGAACGTGTACTCGGTGTCGAAAGGCGTCTGCGCCGTCGCGGCGGGCATCGCCGTCGACGAGGGCCTGCTGTCCCCGTCCTCGCGGGTCGGCGACGTGCTGCCAGAGGCGTGTGCGGGCCAGGGCGTCGAGGACATCACGCTCCGCCACCTCCTCACCATGTCGAGCGGCATCGACTTCCCATGGTTCGGGGACGAGCCCGTGACGTGGCCGGACCTCGCCCACGAGATGCTTGCGCGACCGACGCGTGGGCCCGGCACGGTGTTCCAGTACTCCGACGCGAGCACCTACGTCGCCATGCGCATGCTCGGGGCCGTGGTCGGGGACGTCCGCGACTGGCTGATGCCCCGGCTCTTCGATCCGCTCGGGATCCACAATCCCCAGTGGCACAGGTGCCCGCTCGGGTGGATCGTGGGCGGAAGCGGCCTCGAGCTGCGCACGGAGGAACTCGCGCGCATCGGCCGGGTGCTGCGTGACCGCGGGTACTGGCGTTCTCAGCGGCTCGTCTCGACGGAGTGGGTCGACGCCATGCACGGCGACTGGGTGGACACCGGCGGGGATGCGCCGTTCGGTCAGTACGGGCTCGCGACGTGGCGGGGCCCCGGCCGGTGCTGGCGCTTGGACGGCCGGTACGGCCAGTACGTGATCGTCGACCAGGACCGTGACGCCGTCGTGACCGTGACGGCGCACGAGGAGTCCCGTGACCACCGGCTGGCGGCGCTGGCCGCCGAGGCGCTGGACGCCTGACGGGCGCGCGCGGCGGGGACGTCGACGGGCCGCGAAACGACGGAACGCCCCGGCCGAGCGGCCGGGGCGTTCCCTCTGCGGTGCGGTGCTGCGTCAGCTGCTCGCCTTCGCGCCACGGCTCTTGTTGAAGACGTCGAACGCGACGGCGAGGAGCAGCACGAGACCCTTGATGAGGGACTGGTACTCGGTGCCGAGGCCGAGCAGCGACATGCCGTTGTTCAGCACACCCATGATGAGACCACCGATCATGGCGCCCGTCACGGTTCCGATGCCGCCGGTGACGGCCGCGCCACCGATGAACACGGCCGCGATGGCGTCGAGCTCGAAGCCGTTACCCGCACCGGGCAGCGCCGAGTCGCTTCGGGCGGTGAACGCGATGCCGGCGAGGGCCGCGAGCACGCCCATGTTCACGAACAGCAGGAAGTCGACCCGCTTCGTGTTGACGCCGGACAGCTGTGCGGCGTTCAGGTTGCCACCGCGGGCGTAGATGTGCCGGCCGAAGATACTCCGGTTCATGACCGCGGTGTACAGCAGCACGAGGGCGGCCAGGATGACCAGCACGATCGGGGTGCCCTTGTAGCTGGCGAGCAGGTAGGTGACGCCGAGCACCAGCACGGCGATGAAGGCGATCTTCGTGACGAACCACGCGAACGGCTCGTCCTCGAGGCCCAGCTTCACGCGAGCACGACGCTCGCGCACCTGCTGCAGCACGAGGAACAGGGTCGCCGCAACACCGAGGGCGACCGTGATCCACTCGAGGATCGAGGTGCCGTTGGACGGGTCGGGCAGGTAGCCGGCGCCCACCGCGACGTACTCGTCGGGGAACGGCGTGATCGGGCGGTTGTTGAGCACGATCTGCGCGAGCCCTCGGAACGTCAGCATGCCCGCCAGGGTCACGATGAACGCGGGTATGCCGACGTACGCCACCCAGAAGCCCTGCCAGGCGCCGACCAGCGCGCCGATCACGAGGCTCGCGAGGATGCTCGCCCACCACGGCCAGCCCCAGTTGACGGCGAACACGCCGGACATCGCGCCGACGAACGCGACCACCGAACCCACCGAGAGGTCGATGTGGCCGGCGATGATGATCATCACCATGCCGATCGCGAGGATCAGGATGTAGGCGTTCTGCACCACGATGCTCGTGACGTTGCGCGGCTGGAGCAGTGTGCCGTCGGTGAGGATCTGGAACAGCACGACGATGAGCAGCAGAGCGATGAAGATGCCGATCTGGCGCAGACGGCTCGTCAGGAAGCTCAGCACAGAGCCGACCTGCGACGGCTCGTTGGGCTGGGACGGTGTGCGGTTCGGCGCCGCCACATCGGTCAGTTGGGACATTTCGCGGCTATTCCTTTTCCTTGGTCATGTAGATCATGAGAGATTCGGGCGTTGCCTCCGAGATGGGCAGCTGACCCGTGATGCGGCCCGCCGAGAGGGCGTAGATGCGATCGCAGATGCCGAGCAGCTCGGGCAGCTCGGAGGAGATGACGATGATCGCCTTCCCCTCGGCCGCGAGCTTGTTGATGATCGTGTAGATCTCGTACTTCGCGCCGACGTCGATGCCGCGCGTCGGCTCGTCGAGGATCAGCACGTCCGGGCCGGAGAACATCCACTTCGACAGCACGACCTTCTGCTGGTTGCCGCCCGAGAGCTTGCCCGTGATGGAGCCGACGCTCGGAGCCTTGATGTTCATGCTCCTGCGGTAGTCGTTCGCCACGACGTACTCGCGGTTCGCGTCGACCCAGCCGCGCTTGGCGAGCTTGTCGAGCGCGGCTCCCGAGATGTTGCGCTTGATGTCGTCGATCAGGTTGAGGCCGTAGCGCTTGCGGTCCTCGGTCGCGTAGGCGATGCCGTGCTCGATCGCCTCGCCGACGGTGCGGGCCTTGATCTCCTTGCCGTACTTGTACAGCCGGCCGGAGATGTTGGCGCCGTAGGAGCGGCCGAAGACGCTCATCGCGAGCTCGGTGCGACCCGCGCCCATCAGACCGGCGATGCCGACGACCTCGCCGGCACGCACGTTCAGGTTGGCGCCGTCGACGATCTTGCGGGCGTGCTCCAGCGGGTGGTGCACGGTCCAGTCCTCGATGCGCAGCACCTCGTCACCGATCTGCACATCGCGGTCCGGGTAGCGGCTCTGCAGGTCGCGGCCGACCATGCCCTTGATGATGCGGTCCTCGCTGACCTCGTCCCGCCCGAGGTCGAGCGTCTCGATCGTGCGGCCGTCGCGGATGATCGTGACGGAGTCGGCGATGCTCTTGATCTCGTTCAGCTTGTGGCTGATGATGATCGACGTTATGCCCTGCTCCCGGAGGTGCTTGATCAGGTCGAGCAGGTGCGCCGAGTCCTCGTCGTTGAGAGCGGCGGTCGGCTCGTCGAGGATGAGCAGCTTCACCTCTTTGGAGAGCGCCTTCGCGATCTCCACGAGCTGCTGCTTGCCCACCCCGATGTCGGAGATCTTGGTGATGGGGTTGTCGCGGAGGCCGACGCGGGCGAGGAGCTTCGCGGCCTCGAGGTTGGTCTTGTTCCAGTCGATGAAGCCGCGGGTCGCCTGCTCGTTGCCGAGGAAGATGTTCTCCGCGATCGACAGGTAGGGGCTGAGCGCGAGCTCCTGGTGGATGATGACGATGCCGCTGCGCTCGCTGTCGCGGATGTCCTTGAACTCGACGACGTCGCCCTCGAAGACGATGTCGCCCGTGTACGTGCCGTGCGGGTAAACGCCGGAGAGGACTTTCATCAGCGTGGACTTGCCCGCGCCGTTCTCTCCGCAGATCGCGTGGACCTCGCCACGCGTCACCTCGAGACTGACGTCCTGCAACGCCTTGACGCCCGGGAACGTCTTGGTGATGTTGCGCATCTCGAGAATGTGGTTGGCCATGGCCTGCCTCACTTGATCGCTGTGTCAGATTGTTGTCGTGCTCACGGGTGATGCCGGGGGCCTCTCGGCCCCCGGCACCCGGTTGGGGCTATTCGCCCTGGTCGATCTCGTCCTGCGAGTAGTAGCCGCTGTCGACGATGACCTCGACGAGGTTGTCCTTCGTCACCGTGACGGGCGGGAACTGCTTCGTCGGCACGTCCTTCACCTTGTTGTTGTAGGAGTCGGGCGCGTCGGGCTCGTCACCGTTCAGCAGGTCGTCGACCATGGTCACGGCCTCCTTGCCCAGCAGGCGGGTGTCCTTGAAGATCGTCGAGTACTGCACGCCGTCGAGGATCAGCTTGTCGGACGCCTTCTCGCCGTCCTGGCCCGTGATGACCGGCATCGCGTCATCGGCGACGCCGCTGGAGCGCAGCGCGTTGATGATGCCGCGGGACAGGCCGTCGTAGGGCGAGAGCACGCCGTCGAGCGTCTGGCCGGAGCCGTAGAACCCGCTCAGCAGGTTCTCCATGCGCGCCTGGGCGCCCTCGAGCTTCCACTGCTGGATGGCGACCTGGCTGAACTCGGACTGGCCGGAGCCGATCGTGATCTGGCCGGAGTCGAGGAAGGGCTTCAGCACGCTCATCGCGCCGTCGTAGAAGAACTGGGCGTTGTTGTCGTCCGGGCTGCCGGCGAAGACCTCGATGGTCTTCTTCTCGGTGCTGCCCGTGGAGTTGCCGTCCGCGTCGACGAGACCGAGGCCCTCGAGCAGCGAGTTGCCCTGCAGCACACCGACCTGCTGGTTGTCGAAGGTCGTGTAGTAGTCGACGTCCTCGGTGCCGTTGATGAGGCGGTCGTACGCGATGATCTTGACGTCGTCGTCCGCCGCGGTCTTCAGCACCTGCGTGAGGGCGGTGCCGTCGATGGAGGCGACGATCAGGGCCTTGGCGCCCTTGTTGAGCATGGACTCGATCTGCGAGATCTGGTCCTGCACCTTGTCGTTCGCGTACTGCAGGTCGACCTTGTAGCCGAGGTCCTCGAGCGAGGACTTGACGTTGTTGCCGTCGTCGACCCAGCGCTCGGAGGTCTTGGTGGGCATCGCGACGCCGATGAGGGCGCCATCGTTGGACCCCTCCTCGGCCGCTCCGCCGCCGCCACGGGTGCCGCCGGAGCATGCCGCGAGCGAGACCGCGAGGCCCGCTGCCGCGAATCCGACGAATACCTTCTTCATCTTCATGTGTTCTTTTCTCTTTCGTTCTGTGGATGGTGCGTAAGGGATTGGTGCTCCCCGGATCGGGTTCGGTCCGGCAAGTGGGTGGGGCGGCGAACCGCCTAGAAGCCCTGGGCCAGGCGGTAGTACGCCTGGTTCCAGCGGACCTCCTTGGTGAACTCCCGCAGCGTCGTGTGCTCGTCGATGACGAGCAGCTCGGTGCGGGCGATCTCGGCGAAGTCGGCGAACGCCTCGACGCCCACCTGGGTGCTGAGCACGGTGTGGTGCGCGGCACCCGCCGTCAGCCAGGCCGCGGCGGACGTGGCGAAGTCGGGCGCGGGCTTCCACACGGCGCGGGCGACGGGCAGGTTCGGCAGCGGCTCGTCGAGCGGCACGACCTCGACCGCGTTCGCGGTGAGGCGGAAGCGGTCGCGCATGTCGGAGAGGGCGACGACGACACCCACGCCCGGATCCGTGTCGAACACCAGGCGCACCGGGTCCTCGCGGCCGCCGATGCCGAGCGGGTGCACCTCGAGCGACGGGCGGCTCGTGGTGAGGCTGGGGCAGACCTCGAGCATGTGGGCGCCCAGGATCTTCTCCTCGCCCGGCACGAGGTGGTAGGTGTAGTCCTCCATGAGCGAGGCGCCGCCGGGGAGGCCGGCTCCCATCACCTTGGCGACGCGCACGAGCACGGCGGTCTTCCAGTCGCCCTCGGCGCCAAAGCCGTAGCCATCGGCCATGAGCCGCTGCACGGCGAGGCCGGGGAGCTGACGGAGGCCGCCGAGGTCCTCGAAGTTCGTGGTGAAGGCGCCGAAGCCGCCCTCCTCGAGGAAGGAGCGCAGGCCGATCTCGATCTTCGCGCCGTAGCGGAGCGACTCGTGCCGCTCGCCGTCACGGCGGAGCTCCGGGGCGACGTCGTAGAGGCGCTCGTACTCCTCGATGAGCGCGTCGACGTCCGCCTCGCTCGCCGCGTCCACCCGCTCGACGAGGTCGTTCACGCCCCAGGTGTTGATGGAGACGCCGAGGCTGATCTCCGCCTCGGTCTTGTCGCCCTCGGTGACCGCGACGTTGCGCATGTTGTCACCGAAGCGGGCGACCTTGAGCGAGCGGACCGCGGCCCAGCCGGCGGCGGCGCGTGCCCAGGTGCCGACCATCGCCGTCACGTCGGGGTTGGAGACGTGGCCGACCACGGTCTTGCGCGGCACGCCGAGACGGGCGGCGATGTAGCCGAACTCCCGGTCGCCGTGCGCGGCCTGGTTGAGGTTCATGAAGTCGAAGTCGATCTCGGACCACGGCAGGGCGACGTTCGCCTGCGTGTGCAGGTGCAGGAACGGCTTGCGCAGCGAGTCGAGGCCGGTGATCCACATCTTCGCGGGCGAGAACGTGTGCATCCAGGCGATCACGCCGATGGTGTTGTCGGCGGAGTTCGCCTCGAGCGCGAGACGGCGGATCGAGTCCGCGTCCTTGAGCACGGGCTTCCACACGATGCGCACGGGTATGTCGCTCGACTCGCCGAGCCGGCGGGCGACCTCCTGCGACTGCTCGGCGACCTGGCGGAGGGTCTCCTCGCCGTACAGGTTCTGGCTGCCGGTGACGAACCAGATCTCGTACGCGTCGAGGGACGTTGACAGACTGCTCACTTGATTGCTCCTTGGGGTGCTTGTCCGTAGACGTTCTGGTACCGGTCGAAGAGTGAGTCGATGGCGGACGGGTCGATCGCGACGGGCTCGCCGAGCTGGCGGGAGATGTGCACGGTGCGGGCGACGTCCTCCACCATGACGGCGGCCTTGACGGCGTCCTTAGCGTCCTTGCCGATGGTGAACGGCCCGTGGTTGCGCATGAGCACGGCACGGGAGCGGTGGCCGCGCAGCGTCTCGACGATGCCGCGGCCGATGGAGTCGTCGCCGATGATCGCGAACGGGCCGACGGGGATCTCGCCGCCGAACTCGTCGGCCATGGCGGTGATGACGCAGGGAATGGGCTCGTTGCGCGCGGCCCATGCCACGGCGTAGGTCGAGTGCGTGTGCACGACGCCACCGACGTCCGGCATGTTGCGGTACACGTAGGCGTGCGCGGCCGTGTCGCTCGACGGCGAGCGGTCGGAGCCGGGGGTGTCCGGCACGACGGCGCCATCGAGGTCGCAGAGGATCATGTTCTCGGGGCCCAGGTCGTCGTAGGAGACACCGCTCGGCTTGATCACGAAGAGGTCGGTGCCGGGCACCCGACCGGACACGTTGCCCCCCGTCCAGACGACGAGTCCGTAGCGGGTCAGCTCCGAGTGCAGCTTCGCGACGTCGGCTCGCACGCGCGCGATCGCCACCTCGATCTCGGGTGTGTTGGTGCTCACGCGATGACCATCCTCTCGAGTGCCCTCGGACCGCGCGGCACCGCACCGCCGGTCGGGGTGCCGGGGACGGCCCTGAGGAGGCGCGGGTGGGCCGTCGTGCTCAGCGCGACATTCCTCAATGCGTCGACTCCCTTGTCATCACTTCCGGGCGGCCCGTGTTCCTTGGCCGTTCACGTGATGATGTGAACGGTCACATTGGCATTGAGTACTCTACCCCCGCGCCTCACGGTGTCAAGCGGGGCGGGGGCATGCCCCCACCGGCGCGACGAGGTGGCATGAGGCGGCGGGCATTCCCTCTGCGCGGAGATTGACAGCCCGCCGGAGCAGAAGGTCCAATGTTGCGATGCCCATCGCCGAGCGCGCCGCTCGCCCCATCGCCGTCCTCGACTCCCTTCTTCCGCTCCCGCGAGCCGTCGCCGTGCACTCGGCCGCCGCGGGGGCCGACTCGGTGCAGCGGGACCCGCAGGACCCCGCGAGGACGGACCTCGAGGGCATCGGGCCGGACAGCGAAGCCTGGCGCATCCTCGGCGGTCCGGACGCCGCTGCCGGCCCCGAGGCCTACGTCCTCCGCGTCGACGACGCGGGTGGTGCGGTTCTCGCCGCGGCGACCGAGGCCGGCCTCCTCCGCGGCCGGTGGACTCTTCGCCAGCTGCGGCACGCGCCCACCGGCGCGCCGGCCGTCACCGTGCGCGACGAGCCCGCGCTCACCCGCCGCGGGGTGGTCGAGGGCTTCTACGGCGACCCCTGGACCCACGCCGAGAGGGTGGATTTCCTGCGCTTCGCCGAACGCGTCGGCATCAACGAGTACGTGTACGCGCCCAAGGACGATCCCTTCCACCGCGAGCGCTGGCGGGATCCCTACCCGGCGCGGGAGCTGGCCGACCTCGCGGAGCTCACCGCCATCGCCCGCGAGCACGGTGTGCGGCTGATCTACGCCGTCGCCCCCGCCCTCGACATGACGTTCTCGGAGCCCGCCGAGCACGCGGCGCTCGCCGAGAAGGCCGACCAGCTCTGGGCCGCGGGCGTCCGGTCCTTCTCCCTCCTCTTCGACGACGTGCCGCCGGGCCTCGCCGAGGCGGCCGACGTCGAGCGGTTCGGCGACGGTCCCGAGGGCGCCGGCCGCGCGCATGGCGACGCCTGCGCCCGGTTCCAGGAGCACCTCCGGGCGGCGCACCGCATCGCCGAGGCGCTGCCGATGTGCCCGACGGACTACGCGGGCTGCGCCGATTCGCCGTACCGGTCGGGGCTCCGCCAGACGCTTCCGGACGATGCGATCGTCATGTGGACCGGCGCGGACATCGTCGTGGGCGAGGTGACCCGAGCGGACATCGACGCCGCAGCGGCCAGCTATGGGCGGCCCCTCCTGCTGTGGGACAACTTCCCGGTGAACGACTTCGACCGCAGCCGGCTGTTCCTCGGCCCCCTGCTCGGCAGGACGACCGATCTCGCCGGGTCCGCGCTCGTCGGCATCGTCTCGAACCCCATGGTGGAGGCGGCGCCATCGCGGTTCGCGCTGGCCAGCGCGGCCGACTGGGCGTGGAATCCCGCAGGCTACGACCCGGCGCGCTCGTCCTCCGCCGCCGTGCTCGCCGTCGCCGGGCGGCACGCCGACGCGGTCGAGGCTCTCGTGCGGGCGTGCAGCGCGTGGCCGCCGGAGGTGCAGCAGAGCCCGGAGCTCGATGCCCTCGCCGCGGATGCGCTCGCCGGCGACCCTGAGGCGCTCGACGCGTTCGAATCGGCTCTGTCCGCGCTCGCGACGCTGGGCGACGCCGACGCGGCGACCGTTCCGCTCCCCGCCGATGACGCGCTCGGCTCGGCGCTCGGCCCCTGGATCGCCGCGGCCCGGGCGGCGGGCCGGGCCGGCGTGCTCGCGTGCCGTCTGCTGCGCCGGCTCCCCGCCGCGGCCGGACCCGTCACGCCCCCGGATTCCTTCGTCCCGGACCGGGACCGCGTGCGCGAGGCCCAGGCGGAGGCGGACGAGCACTTCCCGAACGTGCTCCGGTCGCTCCTGCCGGAGTTCGTGCACGACGTGCTGCGACGCACGGGCGCGGAGGACCTGGTGCCGCCCCGGCGGCTCTCCGTCCTGATGCTGACCTCGGGGAACCCCGCCCCCGGTGACCGGCACCTCGTGGAGCAGCTGACGGCCCGGGGCGCGCACGTGACCGTCACGGGCGTCGCTCCCGGCGGGGACGCGCTCGGTGACGTCGACCTCCTCCTCGTGACGCCCTCGGTCGCGGCCGAGGAGGCCCGGGCCGTCGCCTCCGCGCCGGTGCCCCTCCTGGCCTGGGGCCGGCACGACACCCTCGGTCTCTCCCGAACCTCCGGGGTCATGCTCGCCCAGGAGGAGGTCGAGATCGTGGCAGAGGGGCATCCGCTCACCGCGGGGCTCGCCGGCACGGTACGCGTCTATCGCGGTCTCGGGAAGCTCACCTGGTGCGAGCCCGGGGAGGACGGCGTCGTCGTCGCGCGCCTGCCACAGACGGGGCAGCCGGTGCTCGTGCACTACGACACGGGGGCGACCCTCGCCGACGGCACGACGACGGCGGCGGACCGGGTGGCCTTCTTCCTCACGCGCGAGGGCTTCGCGCCCTGGCTGCTGACCCCCGACGGGGCGGCGCTGTTCTTCGCCGCGGTCGACTCGCTCACCGAGGGGCGTCGCCCGACCGCGGGTACCGTCGGCACCGTCGGCGGACAGCACCGGTAGCGCGGCGCCGGGGGGTGCGTGCCGGAGCGCTCGGCGCTGCGGCGGTCACCGCCGGGGCGGGGCCGTCGACTTCCGCACGATGAGCTCGGGCGCGATCGTGCCGCGATAGCGCTCCGCGTCGCCGGTGAGGCCCTCGAGCAGCCGGGCGATGCAGCGCCGGCCGAGCTCGGCGAAGTCCTGGCGCACCGTCGTCAGCGGCGGCCAGAAGTGCGACGCCTCCGGGATGTCGTCGAAGCCCACGACGCTCACGTCGCCCGGCACGTCGAGCCCCGCCTCGCGGATCGCGTGGATCAGGCCGAGGGCCATCTGGTCGTTGGACGAGAAGATGGCCGTGAAGTCGCGGATGCGCAGCATCTCCCGGCCCGCGTAGTAACCGAACTCGGCCGTCCAGTCGCCGAGGATCGGAGCGGTCGTCGGCACCTCGCGGTCCCCCATCTCGTCGAGGAAACCGCGCATCCTCGCCTCGGCCTCGATCCAGTCCTGAGGACCGGCGAGATGGTAGATGTCGCGGTGACCGAGCTCGATGAGGTGCCGCGTCGCGAGCCTGGCGCCGCCGATCTGGTCGACGGAGGGCACGGTGTCGTCGAGCAGTCCCGTCGACTGCATGGTGACGTAGGGGATGTCGACCGGCAGCTCCGAGATGGCGTCGACGACCCGCCGCTGCGGAGCGATGACCACGAGCCCCTCCACAGACTGCTCGACGAGGTGCGCGAGGGCCTCGCGCAGGGTGCCGCTGTCGGTCGACGTGACGCTCGAGGTGAGCACGAGGTAGCCGGACTCCCGGGCGGCCTCCTCGATGGCGCGGATGCTGGAGGCCGGGCCGTACTGGTCGCTGCGGGTCGTGAGCACGCCGATGGTGCGGGAGCGCGCGGTCACGAGAGCGCGCGCCGCGCGGTTGGGCCGGTACTGCAGCTCCTCCATCACCTCGAGCACGCGCTGCTTCGTGGAGTCGCGGAGGCTCGGATGCTCGTTGAGCACACGGGAGACGGTCTGGTGCGAGACGCCCGCGACGCGCGCGACGTCGCGGATGCTGGGCGCGCGGCCCTTTCCTGCTTCGCTCGGCACTGGTCGATTCGCTCCCTCGCCGATGCGCACGTTCACATGCTGGCGTCGATCCATTATGCGGCCCACCGCGCGAGGTCGATCCGCGAACGGGGAGCGGATGCGCGGCGGCGGGGCAGGCGGGCGACGGTCGCTACTTGGCGCGCTTCTGCGATCGGATGAGCGCCGCGTCGATGTCGGCGATGAGGTCGTCGACGCTCTCGATGCCGACCGACAGGCGCACGACGTTGTCGGGCACCTCGAGGGCGGTGCCGCGCACGGACGCGTGCGTCATCTCCGCGGGATAGTTGACGAGCGACTCGACGCCGCCGAGCGACTCCGCGAGCTGGAACAGGCTCGTCGACTCCGCGAACCGGCGGGCCGCCTTCGCGCCGCCCTTGATCGCGAGCGACAGCATGCCGCCGAACGCGCTCATCTGCTGCCTGGCGAGCTCGTGCCCCGGGTGGTCCGGCAGGCCGGGGTAGTAGACGCGCTCGACCGCCGGGTTACCGACGAGGTGCTCCGCGATCGCCTGCGCGTTGCTGCTGTGCCGCTCGACGCGGGGGGACAGGGTCTTGATGCCCCGAACGGTGAGCCACGCATCCATCGGCCCGGACACCGCACCGGCGGCGAACTGGATGAACGCCACCTTCTCCGCAAGCTCCTCGTCGTCGACCACGAGCGCACCTCCGATGACGTCGGAGTGGCCGCCCAGGTACTTGGTGGTGGAGTGCACGACGACGTCCGCGCCGAGCGCGAGCGGCTGCTGCAGCGCGGGCGACGCGAAGGTGTTGTCGACCACGACGATCGCCCCGGCCTGGTGCGCGATGTCGGAGAGCTCGGCGATGTCGCTGATCTTCATCAGCGGGTTCGAGGGCGTCTCGATCCACAGGATCTTCGTCGTGCCCTTCTTGAGCGCGGACTGCACCTCGAAGAGGTTCGACATGTCGACGACCGTGTTCGTGACCCCCCACGCGCCGTGGATCCGGTTGATGAGGCGGTACGTGCCGCCGTACACGTCGTCGCCGAGCACGACGTGGTCGCCCGGGCTGAGGGCCGCGCGCAGCAGCGCATCCTCCGCGGCGAGACCGGAGGAGAAGGACAGCCCGTACCGGCCGCCCTCGAGGGAGGCGAGCAGGTCCTGCAGCGCGGTGCGGGTCGGGTTCGACGCGCGACCGTACTCGTACCCGTTGTGCAGCTGGCCGATGCCCTTCTGCACGAAGGTGCTCGTGAGGTAGACCGGGGGGATGACCGCGCCGGTGGTGGGGTCGAAGTCCTGGCCCGCGTGGATGGCGCGGGTGTCGAAGTGCGCGTTCTTGTCGCTCATGTTCCCTCTCGGTTCGTTTCGGTCCGCGCGAGCGGGTGTCACTCGGTGACGAAGCTCAGCAGGTCGTGCCGCGTGATGACGCCGGCCGGCTTCCCGCCGTCGGTCACGAGCAGGGCCGCGGCGGAGCCGAGCGCCTGCCACGCGTCCGACACGCCCTCGTGGATGCCGATGAGCGGCAACGGGTCGCCGATGAAGCCGCGCACGAAGTCGGTGAGCGCCGCCTTGCCGCTGAACACGAGCTCCATGAGCCCGCGGGCGTCGATCGCGCCCGCGACCTCGCCCATCACGACGGGCGGCTCCGCATTGAGGATCGGCAGCTGGTCGACGTCGTACTTCGTCATGATCTGGATGGCGTCGCGCACCGTGTCCGACGGGTGCGCGTGCACGAGGTCGGGCAGCGATCCGGTCTTCGCCTTCAGCACGTCCGAGACGGTGCTCTCCTGCTTCACCTCGGAGAAGCCGTAGGAGCGCATCCACTTCTCGTTGAAGATCTTGCCGAGGTAGCCGCGGCCGCCGTCGGGAAGCAGGATGACCATGACGTCGTCCGCGGTCAGGTCCTTCGCGGCCTTGAGCGCCGACGCGACGGCCATGCCGCTCGATCCGCCGACGAGGAGGCCCTCCTCGCGTGCGAGCCGCAGCGTCATGTCGAAGGACTCCCTGTCGCTCGACGCGATGATGTCGTCCACGACCGACGGGTCGTACGCCGACGGCCAGAAGTCCTCCCCGACGCCCTCGACGAGGTAGGGGCGACCACTGCCGCCCGAGTAGACCGACCCCTCGGGGTCCGCCCCGATGATCCGCACGGTCCCGTCCGAGATCTCCTTGAGGTACCGGCCGACGCCGCTGATCGTGCCGCCGGTGCCGACGCCGGCCACGAAGTGCGTGATCCTCCCGTCGGTGTCGCGCCAGATCTCCGGGCCCGTCGTCTCGTAGTGGCTGAGCGGTCCGTTCGGGTTGCTGTACTGGTCCGGCTTGAACGCGAGCGGGATCTCCCGGGCCAGGCGGTCGGACACCGAGTAGTAGGAGTCCGGGTGGTCGGGCGCCACCGCCGTCGGCGTGACGACGATCTCGGCGCCGTACGCCGTGAGCACGTTCCTCTTGTCCTCGCCCACCTTGTCCGGAAGCACGAAGACGCAGCGGTATCCGCGCTGCTGCGCGACAAGCGCGAGGCCGACGCCCGTGTTGCCCGAGGTGGGCTCGACGATGGTGCCGCCCGGCTTCAGCCTGCCGTCCGCCTCGGCGGCATCGATGATGCGGGTCGCGATGCGGTCCTTCGCGGAACCGCCGGGATTGAAGTACTCGACCTTCACGAGGACGGTGGCCTCGATGCCCTCGGTCACCCGGTTGAGCTTGACGAGCGGGGTGTTGCCCACGAGGTCGAGGATGGTCTCGGCGTACTTCACTCACTGCCCCAGTTCCGCCGTGGCAGCGGGGATCGCCCGGCCCGGCACACGAGACGGGCCGATCGGCCCGCCGATCCCAGGATACCAGCGGGCTCTTCCCGTCACTCCGGGGGCCGCTCGATGCTGAGAGTCCGTTCACGTGACGGGTGCGAGAATGTGCGGAGCCCTTCGACGCCGCGCGGGGCTCGCCCCGCGAGCCGGACGCGGCTCCCGCACTCAGGACAGGATCTCTTGTGGCTCGACGCGACGACAACACGCCGGCTTCCCGCGAGGCGACCCCGCGCGGGTCCGCCCGCCCCGTTCCCCCGGCCGCCAAGCAGCAGGAGCGCGACCTCACGGTCAAGCAGCAGCGCGAGGCCCGTCGGGCCGAGAAGGTCGCGGCGCTCAAGAGGCAGCAGGCGCGGCAGAAGCGCAATCGCATCCTCGGCATCTCTGCGGCGAGCGTGCTCGCGCTGGGCGCGGTCGTGCTGATCATCGCGTTCGTCGTGGCGAGCGCACGGCCGCCCATCATCGATCCGGACCGTGATCCCGAGGCCATCAGTGTCGAGGGTGTGCAGGAGTTCGACGGCGTCACCTCCTCCCACGTCGACGGCCGGACGGTCGACTACGAGGGCCAGTACGGCATGAACCCGCCGGCCGGCGGCGAGCACTGGAGCCAGTGGCTCAACTGTGGCGTGTACGACCAGCCGCAGCAGAACGAGAACGCGGTGCACGTGCTCGAGCACGGCGCCATCTGGACGACGTACGACCCCGACGAGGTCAGCGGCGAGGACCTGCAGAAGCTGCGCGACTCGCTGCCCTCCACGTACTCGCTGCTCTCCCCCTACCCCGACCTGCCGGCCCCCGTCGTCATGTCCGGCTGGGGCGTGCAGGTCCAGCTCGACGGCGTCGACGACCCGCGGATCGGCCAGTTCCTCAACAAGTACTGGCAGGCGCCCACCGTGCCCGAGCCGGGTGCCTTCTGCACCAACGGCATCGACGGTCCCGGCAAGGTCTCGTGACCCGGTCCCCCCGGTCGGACCGCGGCGAGAGCCGATCCAAGGCTCTCGCCGACCCGGTCGAGTCCGACGAGACCGCGCTCGACGACGCCGAGCCCGACGCGACCGGTGCCGGCGGAGCAGAGGGCGGCCGGCGCTACTCGGTCACTACGCGCCTCATCATCGCCGCGATCCTCGCGGGCGCGCTCCTGCTCGTGATCGGCTTCGGCGCCGGGAGGTTCTCGGCCGACCGGTTCGGCGAGGCGGACGCGTCCCCCGGCACGTTGAGCGCCGAGGCGGGTTTCGCCCGCGACATGCAGGTGCACCACCAGCAGGCGGTGCAGCTCTCCGTCCTCGTGCGCGACAGGTCGCAGAACGAGGAGGTCCGCCAGCTGGCGCTCGACATCGCCACCTCCCAGGGGCAGCAGGCGGGCCAGATGTACGCGTGGCTCGCGTCGTGGGGGCTCCCCCAGGCGTCCCCGGGCGAGCGGATGGCCTGGATGTCGCTGCCGACGTTGAGCGGCGACGCAGGCCACGGACATGCCGACACCGGCATGTCGGGCGGCGCCATGCCCGGGCTCGCGAGCGAGGCGGACATCGAGCGCCTCGAGGCGGCATCCGGCACCGACGCGGACCGCATCTTCCTCGAGCTCATGATCGCCCACCACCGGGGCGGGGTCGAGATGGCCGAGGCCGTGCTCGACCGCACCACGAACGCCCTGGTCACGCCGATGGCGCGGAACGTCGTCCTCGTGCAGCAGAGCGAGATCGACTACATGGAGAGCCTGCTCGCGGCCCTCTAGGCACCGCCGCAAACACTCCCGACCCGTCTGGTGCTCCTAGGGCTGCACCGCCTTGACGATCGTCACGGCTCGGGTGACCCAGTCGTCGTCCACGTCCGCCGACTCGTCGACGACCGCCCACATCACGTTCACGATCTCCCGCACGACGACCCACGCCCGCGCGCGCTCCTCGTCCCAGCCCGCCGCGTCGACGACGGTGCGGAAGCGCTCGAGCAGCTCCCACCGCGGATTCCCCGACGCGAGCACCTCGTCCCACCTGTTCCACAGCAGCGGCGCGAGCTCGTACGCGGGATCGCCGGACAGCGGCTTGGGGTCGATGACCAGCCACGGCTCCCGCTCCGCCGCGAGCACGTTCTGGAAGTGCAGGTCGGTGTGGATCAGCGTTCCGTCCGTCGCGGGATCGGTGGCGAAGTCGCGCGCGAGGGACGCGGCCTGGTCGACGTAGCGGCGCGGCACCGCACGGTGCAGGCGCAGCGCGGGGATGCCCTCGCTCCAGCGCGCGGCCTGGTCGGAGAGCAGCCGCAACTGAGGCAGGGCGGGCCGGTGGATGCGGGGGTAGAAGCCGGCGACGACCTCGCACGCCTCGAGCACCGGCAGGGAGTCGAGGTCGACGCCCGCCCTGGCCCGCTCGAGCAGCAGCACCCAGCGCCGCGGGTCCGCGCGCAGGAGGCGCACCGCGCCGTCCCCGCCCCACTCCCGCAGCGCGAGGTGCTCGTGCTCCGCCTCCTCGTGCGGCCAGCCGAACTTCACGGCCGCCGCCTCGCCCTCGGCGGTGATCACGGGCAGCACGAGGGCGCCGTGCCCGGTGCTCGGTGTCCCGTCCGGGGTCAGCCCCCACTCCCCGAGCACGTCCCGCACGAGGCGGGGCAGGCGTTCGAGCCAGGCCGCCCAGTCCGCGCCGCGCGAGGCGTTCGCGAGGAAGGCGGCGGGGATCTGCACACCGGCCGACGTCACAGCGCGGCACTCCGCTGCTCGGAGTACAGGCGCGAGTACGTCCCGCCCGCGGCGAGCAGCTCGTCGTGCGTCCCCTGCTCGACGATGCGGCCTCCGTCGACCACGAAGATGACGTCGGCGTCGACGACGGTGGACAGTCGGTGGGCGATGGACACTGTGGTGCGGCCGTGCGCCGCGGCGTCGAGCGCCCTCTGCACCACCCGCTCGGAGATGCCGTCGAGCGCGCTCGTCGCCTCGTCGAGGATGAGCACGGCCGGGTTCTTCAGGAGCACCCTGGCGATCGCGATCCGCTGCTTCTCGCCCCCGGAGAGCCGGTAGCCGCGCTCCCCCACGATCGTCTCGTACCCCTCGGGGAAGGACGCGATGGTGGCATGGATGTTCGCGGCCGTCGCCGCCGCGACGAGCTCGTCGAGGGTGGCATCCGGCTTCGCGTACCGCAGGTTGTCCGCGATGCTCGCGTGGAACAGGTACGTCTCCTGGCTCACGATCCCGATGCGCCCGAGCAGCGACTCGTGCTGGAGGTCGCGCACGTCGACGCCCGCGAAGGTCACGCGGCCGCCGGCCACGTCGTAGAACCGCGGGATGAGGTACGAGACCGTGGTCTTCCCTGCGCCGGACGGGCCGACGAACGCCACGAACGATCCGGGGGCGATGTCGAGCGAGACGGAGTCGAGGGTCGGCCGCGAGTCCTCCGCCGCGTCCGGGTAGCGGAACACCACGTCCTCGAACCGCACCCGGCCGAGCTCGCCCGTCTCGGGCACGGGCACCGCGGTCGCCCGGTCGGTGATCGCGGGCGAGAGGTCCAGGTACTCGAAGATGCGGGCGAACAAGGCGCCGGAGGTCTGCAGGTCGAGGGCGACCCGCAGCAGCGCCATGAGCGGGAACAGCAGGCGCGCCTGCACGGTGGTGAACGCCACGATGGTGCCCGCGGTGATGCCCGTCGCGCCGTTCACGAGCAGCAGTCCGGCCGCGAGGTAGACGATGGCGGGGATGCTGGCCAGGAAGATGCTGACCATCGCGAAGAACCACTGCCCGCTCATCTGCTGCTGCACCTGCAGCCGGATCTGATTCTGGTTCTCGTCCGCATACCGGGCGGTCTCGGTCGACTGGCGGTTGAAGCTCTTGGAGAGCAGGATGCCGGACACGCTCAGCGTCTCCTGCGTGATCGCCGTCATGTCCGACAGCGACTCCTGCGTCTTGGTGGCGATGCGCGCACGCACCTGGCCGACGCGCCGCTGCGCGATCACGAGGATCGGCATGAGCACGAGCGCGACGACGGTCAGCTGCCAGTTCAGCAGCAGCATCGCCACGAATGCGGCGAGCACCGTCACGGTGTTGCCGAGAACGCTCGAGACGGTGTTCGTGAGCACGCCGGCGACGCCGCCGACGTCGTTGGCGAGGCGGGACTGGATGATCCCGGTCTTCGTCCGGGTGAAGAAGGCCAGTTCCATGGACTGCAGGTGGGTGAACATCCGCACGCGCAGCGCGCCCATCACACGGTTTCCCACCGTCGAGGTGAGGAAGGTCTGCCACACGCCGAGCAGGGTCGACGCGACGTAGATCACGATCATGAGGGCCACGAGCTCGGCGAGCCGGGCCAGGTTCGGCCCACCGCCCGGGGGGAAGAGGCCCTGGTCGAAGGCGCGCTGGATGAGCAGCGGAGGCACGACGCTGAGACCGGCCGCGACGATCACGAGCACCGCGGTGAGGACGAGCGACGCGCGATGCTCCGCGAAGAGCGAGACGATGCGCCGGAACAGGTGCGGGATCTTCGGGGCCTGGGCGTTGATGGCCCGCTGGGCCGCGGCGTCCCCGCCGCTCACCCTGCCGCCGCGGGGCCCGCGCATGGCGCCGCCCGCCGCCACGTCACCCATCCTGCTCACGGACCGAATCTACGGCCCCTGTCGGTCGCCTCCCTGCGGTTCCGCCCTGGGCGTACGACGAAGGGTCCGGGCGCCTGTCGGCACCCGGACCCCTCGATGCGCTGGGTGGGATCAGCCCTTGCTCGAGCCCGCCAGCAGGCCGCGCACGAAGTAGCGCTGCAGGCTGAAGAACACGATGAGCGGCACGATCAGCGACACGAACGCCGCGGCCGTGAGCCGCTGCCACTCCTGACCACGCGACCCGGTGAGCTCGGCGAGCCGCTGCGTCAGGGGCGCGACATCCGGCGTGCCGCCCGAGAACACGAGGGCGACGAGCAGGTCGTTCCAGACCCAGAGGAACTGGAAGATCGCGAACGACGCGAGCGCCGGCAGCGCGAGCGGGATCACGATGCGGAAGAAGACCTGTCCGTGCCCCGCGCCGTCGACGCGCGCCGCCTCGATGACCTCGCCCGGGATCTCCGAGATGAAGTTGTGCAGCAGGAAGATGGCCAGCGGCAACGCGAAGATCGTGTGCGCGATCCACACCTGCGCGTAGTTGCCCGACGGGATGCCGGGCAGGATCTGCGTTCCGCCGATGCGCAGGCCGAGCGAGAACATCTGCAGCAGCGGGATGAGCGCCATCTGCAGCGGCACGATCTGCAGCGCGAAGATCAGGATGAAGAGCGCGTTGCTGCCCTTGAACTTGACCCACGCGAACGCGTACGCGGCCAGCGACGCGAGCACGAGCGGGAAGACCGTGCCCGGGATCGCGATGGCCAGCGAGTTCACGAAGTACGAGCCGAGCTGCGGTGACGACGCGGACGCCGACAGCAGCACCTCCTGGTAGTTCGCGAGCGTGAAGCCGGGGTTCTGCAGGATCGTCCACCAGCCGTTGGACTTGATCTCCTCCTCCGGGCGGAACGACGAGACGAACAGCCCGAACGTCGGCAGGGTCCACACGATCGCGATGATGAGCGACGCGACGGTCGCGCCGCGGGACGTGAGGCGACGCTTGACCCGTCCGGTCTTGGCGGTGACCGTCGACTCCGCGCGCTTGTACGAGTCGTCGTCCGGGCGAGCGCCCGGGATGGGGAGGTCTACGGGCGCGACGCTGTTGCTCATCGGATCTCCCTTTGCTGACGCATGATGCGCACGTTGTAGATGACGATCGGCAGCACCATGAGGAACAGGATCAGCGCCAGTGCGGATCCTCGCCCGGGCTGCTGCGACCGGAATGCCTGGTTGTACATCTCGTTCGCCACGACGCTGGTGCCGAAGTTGCCGCCGGTCATGGTCTGCACGATGTCGAAGACCTTCAGGGTCGCGATGGAGATGGTGGTGACGACCACCACGAGCGAGCCTCGGATGCCGGGCAGCGTCACGTTGAGGAAGCGCTGCCAGGCGTTCGTGCCGTCCAGCTGCGCGGCCTCGAGCTGCTCCACCGGCACGCCCTTGATGGAGGCGGAGAGCACGACCATGGCGAACCCGGTCTGCACCCAGATCATGACGACGATGAGCAGCAGCGTGTTGATGGGCTCGGCCTGCAGCCACAGCACCGGGTCTCCGCCGAGCCACACCACGACCTGGTTGAGCAGGCCGATCTGCGGGCGCTCGCCGCTGCGGTACTCGTAGATGAAGCGCCAGATGATGGCGGCACCGACGAAGGAGATGGCCATGGGCATGAACACCAGCGCCTTGAATACCCGTTCGCCCTTCGACTTGTCGATGAACACCGCGTACGCGAGTCCGATCACGGTCGAGAGGAGGGGAACGAGGATGACCCACACGACCGTGTTGCCGAGGGTCTGGAGCGCCTCGGGCTGGGTGAACATCCACACGAAGTTGTCGAGCCCGTTGAAGTCGCCGTTGGCATTGCCGAACGCCGTGATGCTCGTGCGGATGGCCGGGTAGATGAGGCCGAGCGCCAGCAGGATGAGGGCCGGCGCGATGAAGGCGATGAGCTGGATGACGTCGCGCCCTCGCTTGGGCGCGCGGTCGATGAGGAACAGGAGCAGGCCGATGACCACCGAGAAGATGGCGAGGGCGGCGATCACCTGCACGATTTTGTTGATGAGGTCGGCGGTCGTCACTGACTGGTGCCCTTCCGTGAGGGGGAAAGAGAGTGCCGGGGCCGCTCGGTCTCCCGAACGGCCCCGGCGAGGGTGCTGCTACTCCGCGGGCCAGGACGCCTCGATGGCGTCCGTGGTCTGCTGGGAGCTCTGTCCGCCCATCCAGTCGACGATCCCCTTGAAGAAGGAGTTCGCGCCGACGGCGGCGGGCATCAGGTCGGACGCGTCGAAGCGGAAGACCGTGTTCGGGTCCTGCAGCGTCTCCGCGGCGTTCTTCAGCAGGTCGCTGGAGGCGTTCGACGTGTCGAGCCCGTTGTTCGCGCTGATGACACCGCCGAGGCTGACGCGGCTGTTGGCCCACGTGTCGCTCGACAGGTACGTCTGCACGGCGACGACCTCGTCCGTGTCGGTGAACGCCGCCACGATCTCGCCGCCACCGGAGATGGCGAGCTCGTCACCCTCCTGGGCGGGCGGGGTGAGGAAGGCCCACACGTCGCCGTCCTCGGCGACCTCGGTGCCCTCGGGCCAGAAGCCCTCGTAGAACGTCGCCTGGTGGTGCATGGCGCACTGGTCGTCCAGGATCGGCAGACCACCCTCGCCGAAGGGCAGGGAGACGATCGAGTTGACCTCGCCGTAGCCGCCGTTCACGAACTCAGGGTTCTTCAGGATGTCGCCGGCGGCGTCGAACGCCGCGACGATCTGCGGGTCGTTGAACGGGATCTCGTGCGCGACCCACTGGTCGTAGACGTCCGGGCCGGCGAGGCGAAGGACCATGTCCTCGATCCAGTCGGTGCCCGGCCAACCGGTTGCGGCGTCGGAGGCGAAGCCGGCGCACCAGGGCTTGACCCCGTCGGCCGCGATCTGCTCGGACAGCGTCGTCAGCTCCTCGAGCGACTTCGGCACCTCGTAGCCGTTCTCCTCGAAGAAGGAGGGGCTGTACCAGACGTAGCCCTTGACGCTCGCCATGAGGGGGGCGCCCACGAACTCGTCGTCGACCGTGCCGTACGCCTTCCAGTCCTCGGACCAGAACTCGTCGACGTTGTCCTCGACGGACTGCGGGGCGGGCTTCAGGAAGCCGGCACGGGCGAGAGATGCCACGAGGCCGGGCTGCGGGGTGATCGCGAGGTCGGGCGGGTTGCCACCCTGGGCGCGAACGTTGATCTGCGTCTCGAACTGCTGGGTGCCCTCGTAGACGATGTCGATGCCGGTGCAGGTCTCGAAGTCCTTCCAGGACTCGTTGAGCCGGTCGGCCTCGACCTCGACGATGGTGCCGTAGATGTTCACCTCGGGGTTGGCGTCCGTGAAGTCCCCGTAGGCCTCGTAGTCGCTGCAGTCCACGTCCGCCGCATCCTCGGCAGCGATGTCACCCGTGCACCCGGCGAGGGTGAGGGCGACGGCACTAGCTGCTGCGAGCGGGAAGACGAGGCGACGGCGACGGTGCAAGGTTGAACTCATTCTGTCTCCTCCTCGTTGAGCGGAACCGGCGCGCGCTGTGACCCGCGCACGAGCGCGGTCGGGAACCGGTTCCACAGGTCAAGGTACGGCACCCTCCCGCGTGGCGCAACACGCGGAAGATAACGAATGCGACAGCCACCGCGTCGCCCGCGCGTGGCGCGACCTGCGCCGTGGGAGCGGTGCCACGGCGGAGCCGATCCGACTGGAACCGGTTCCACAAATCGACCGTCCCGGGGTACTCTGTGCACGCAGCATCGACAGGGCCCAAAGGGGGGACGATAGGCATGAGCGGCATCGCGGACGTGGCACGCCTCGCCGGTGTGTCGAAGGCGACGGCCTCGCGTGCCCTGAGCGGCCGCGGTTACGTCTCCGAGAACACCCGCATGCTCGTCGCCCACGCGGCCTCCGAGATCGGATACGTCGTCAGCTCGAACGCGTCGAGCCTCGTCACCGGGCAGACGAAGAACGTCGGAGTCGTGGTGCCGTACGTCAATCGCTGGTTCTTCGCCGAGATGCTCGAGGGCATCGAGTCCGCCCTCATCGAGGCGGGCTACGACCTGACGCTGTACCGCCTCACCGACGACCGGGAACAGCGCAGGAAGATCTTCGACTACTTCCTCGTGCGCAAGCGCGTCGACGCGGTGATCGCCGTGAGCATCGCCCTCAGCGAGTCGGAGGTCGCGCGCCTCAAGTCGCTCGGCAAGCCCCTGGTCGGCGTCGGCGGTCCGGCGGACGGCATGACGACGCTCTGCATCGACGATGTGGCGGCGGCGAAGCTCGCGACGGAGCACCTCATCAGCCTCGGCCACCGGAAACTGGTGCACCTCGGCGGGCACCCGGAGGAGGAGATGGACTTCCCGGTGCACGAGCGGCGGCTGGCCGGCTTCCGCGAGGCCCTCGCCGACGCGGGCATCGGCACGGACGGCACGTTCCATCCCTCGTCGTTCACCATCGACGGCGGATACCGGGCCGCCCTGCGGATGCTGACGGATCCGCGAACGCGACCCACCGCCGTGTTCGCGGCGTCCGACGAGATCGCGATAGGCCTCATCGTCGCCGCGCGGCAGCTCGGCATCCGCGTGCCCCAGGAGCTCTCGGTCGTCGGTGTGGACGGGCACGACCTCGCCGACATGTTCGGCCTCACGACCCTTGAGCAGCACCCGAAGCGCCAGGGCCGGCTCGCAGTGGACCTCGTGATGGACGGCCTTGCCGCGGGGCCGGGCGGTGGCGGGACCCGCAACGTGACCGTTCCCGTCGACTTCGCCGCTCGGTCGAGCACGACGGCGCCCCCGACCGCCACCCGCTGAGGCGCCCTCGACATCCGGCTCGCAAGGACGCGACCGGACCGGCGGCCCCGGTCAGGCGTCCGCGGCCGTGAGGGCCTCCGCCTCCCCGAGGGGATCGACGTCGTGTCCGTCGACTCTGCGGAGGGCTCCCGCGCCGAGCACGACGAGCAGCAGCGCGACCAGCACGGCGCCACCCGCCATGTAGTACGGCGTGCCCTCGGTGAAGAGGAGCGCGAGCTCGGTCGCGACCGGCGGGGCAACCGCGCCGCCGAGGAAGCGGACGGCCGAGTACGCGGACGACGCCACGCTGCGCGGCAGGTCCGTCGCCTCCATCACGCACTCGGTGAGCACCGTGTTCACGACGCCGAGGAAGAGCCCGCCCGCGACGACGCACGCGACGAGCGCCGGCGGCGTCTCCACGACGATGCCGGCGACCACGAGGTCCGCCGCCAGCAGGGGCAGCACGAGCCAGAGCACGCGCGTACGCCTCATGCGGCGCGTGAGCAGGGGCGCGACGAGCACCGAGGTGACGGCGACGGCGAGACCCCAGCCGAAGAACGTGAGGCCGAGACCGAGCTCGTCGAAGCCCAGCGGGAAGGGGCTGTAGGCGAGGAGCACGAAGAAGCCGACGTTGTAGAACAGGGCGGCCGCGGCGAGCACGGCGAGCGCCGGCCGCCGTAGTGCGCGGATGGGCGCGGAGAGCCGGGTGGGCGACGCGGGCCCGGTCTCCGGCCCGAGGAGCACCGTTATCGCCAGGAAGCCCACGGCCATGAGCGTCGCGGTGCCGAAGAACGGGCCGCGCCAGCTCCAGCTGCCGAGCAGGCCGCCGAGCAGCGGGCCGACGGCGATGCCGAGGCCGAGCGCCGCCTCGTAGAGCATGATGGCCGCCCCGGTGCCGCCGGATGCCGCGCCCACGATGGTGGCGAGGGCCGTGGAGATGAAGAGCGCGTTGCCGAGACCCCAGCCCGCGCGGAAGCCGATGACCCAGCCGACCGTGCCCGAGAGCCCGGCCGCGAGGGCGAAGACCACGATGAGGGCGAGGCCGAGGAGCAGCGTGCGTTTGGCGCCTATCCGGCTGGAGAGCCAGCTCGTGCCGAGCATCGCGATCCCCGTGACGAGCAGGTAGCTCGTGAAGAGGAGCTCGGCCTGCGTGGCCGTGGCGTCGAGGTCCTGCGCTATCGCGGGCAGGATGGGGTCGACGAGGCCGATGCCCATGAACGCGATGACGCAGGCGAAGGCCACGGCGTATACGGAACGCGGCTGGCGGAACATGGTGGCGAACGACGCGCCGTGATCCGATGTTCGCGCCGGGATGGATGGGGTGGACACGGGGATGCCGGTCGCCTCCTTCGGTGGGGATGGGGAATGGTCAGGGGTCGGGAACGACCGCGGGCGGCGGGGGAAGCCGCACGCGCGCCGAGATGAGGTCGACGGCTGCGCGGAGCGTCTGCCGCTCGTCCGGGGAGAGGTCGTCGAAGAGCGGCACGAGACGTTCCGCGAGCTCCTCGCGCCATGCCTCGAGTGCGGCCGCCCCCTGAGCCGTCACGCGCACCCGCCGCACGCGGGCATCGAACTCGTCCGGCACGCTCCGCGCCCAGTCGCGCGCCTCGAGGGACTTCACGATCTTCGTCATCGTGGGCTGGCTCACCCGGCTCTGTGCAGCAAGGTCGCCGAGCCGCAGGGGGCCGAGACCGACGAGCACGGACAGGGTGCGCCAGATCGCGGGCGACTCCGTGCTGCCCGTCGCGGTTGCGGCGAGCCGGCTCAGCCGGTGCGTCACGCCGATGAGGTCGCCGAGCAGTTCCTGAAGAGGCGGGAACGGGGGCGTGGATATCACGCCCTCAATTATATAGCCAAGCTATCCAATCCCGGACGCGCTGTGGCGTGTCCTCCCTTTTGGGGACAGTCCGGGGGACGGATAATGCTCTCCCGCGATGGATTGCCCGGTGCGCGTCGATTAGATTTCAGGAGCACTGGCCGCGTCCCTTACCCGGACATCCCGAGTGGCATTGGAACCCAGACTTGACTACACCAGCATCCGCTGCGGCGTTCTCGCACGCCGTCCAGACGGCGATCAGCGAGGACGACCTCGACGGCGCCGTCGCCATCCTCGCCGAGAACTGGCCCCGCTTCGTCGGCCTGCACGGCGCTCTCGTGCGCTCCCTGCTCGTCGCGCTCCCCCGCGAACGCTGGCACGGCGACCCCTGGCTCGTCACCGCCATGGCGTCGACGCACCGCACGGCCGGCTCGCCCGATCCCGGCGACGCCATGCAGTACTTCACGGCGGCCGACCTCGTGACGAGCGGTGAAACGCCCGTCGCCGTGCGCGCGGCCATGGCCCTGCACCGCGCCATCGCGCTGCGCGGGTTGGGCTGGCTCGCCCGCGCCGACGAGTCCGTTGTGAACGGGCGGACGCTCCTGGCGTCCGACCGCAGCATCCCCTCCGCCACCCGGGCGGCACTGCAGGTGCGCTTCGCGATCCAGGCCTGCATCCTCGCCCTCCACCTCGGCGACTTCGACACCGCGGAGAGCGAACTCGCCGCCGCGTCGGCGTTCGATGACGCCGAGCTTCTGCACGAGGAGCGCGTCGAGCTGCTCGGTGCGTCCGCCTTCCTCGCGTACTGCGTCGGCGACCTGAGCCGGGCCGACTCCCTCGTCGACTCCGCGCGTCGGGCCGCGGGAGCCTCCCCCGACGCTCCCGTTCTGCTCATGAGCAGGCATGCCGCCCCCGCCCTCGTCACGGAGGTGGTGCTCGCCATCGAGCGCGCCGATCACTACAGTGCCGCGGCCATCCTGCGCACCATGCGCCGTGCGGCGCGACACTGCGACTGGGAACTGCTCGCGCTGCAGGCGGAGGCGGGTTCCGCCCTTCTGCACGGCGAGTACGCGCAGGGCCTCGAGCTGCTGCGCGAGATGAGCACCCTCGAAGCGGAGTGGGATCCGGCCGGTGCCGTGCGCACCAGCCGGCTCGCCCTCAAGGCGAGCCTGCTCGTGCGCATGGGCGAGGTCGACCCCGCGCAGGCCCTGCTGCGGACGCTCGCGCCCACCCAGCATCACGTCTCCTGCCCGGCCCTGCACGAGGGTCGTCTCCTGATCCAGGAGGGCGACTTCTTCGCCGCGCTGCGGGCGATCGACTCCTGCTCCGCCATGGGCGACGAGCACTCGATCCGCACCAACGTCGACGTGCTGCTCGTGCGTGCGGCCGCTCACTACGGACTCGGCAACGCGCGGCAGGGCGACATCGCCTTCGACGTCGCGGCGTTGCTCGGGGCGCGGAACGGCGCGCTCCGCCCGTTCGAGTTCTTCCCCGTGCTCGCCCTCGAGCCCATGGTCACGCGCGCCATGGAGCGCAAGCAGCCCCAGCACCTGCACGGCTTCCTGCACCAGGTGCACGGGCGCGCGGTGACGCGGTCCCTCGGCGCGTGGCAGGAGGACGAGCTCACCCATCGCGAGCGGGCGGTCATCGACGGCCTGCGCTCGGGGCAGAGCCAGATGCAGATCGCCGCGTCGCTGCTCCTGCCGCCCGCGACCATCAAGAAGCACGTGCGGAGCATCTACCAGAAGATCGAGGCGACCAGCCGCCAGAAGGCGGCGAAGTACGCGGGATAGCCGGGCGGCGCGACCCGCAGCCGATGCCCGGGTGCCGGTCCGCCGACGCGGATGCGTCGACATGACGAGAGGGCGCCGTTCCGTTGCCGGAACGACGCCCTCTCGTCGTGCATGCCCCTTCGGGGCGGGGACTACTTGAGCGTGACGGTCGCGCCGGCGGCCTCGAGCTGAGCCTTGGCCTTGTCGGCGGCCTCCTTGTTCGCGCCCTCGAGCACGGCCTTGGGGGCGCCGTCGACGAGTGCCTTCGCCTCACCGAGACCGAGGCTGGTGAGCGCGCGCACCTCCTTGATGACCTGGATCTTCTTGTCGCCGGCGGCCTCGAGGATGACGTCGAACGCGGTCTGCTCCTCGACCTCCTCGGCGGGGGCGGCAGCGCCACCGGCAGCCGCAGCGGCGACCGGAGCAGCGGCGGTGACCTCGAAGACCTCTTCGAACTTCTTGACGAAGTCGCTGAGCTCGATGAGCGTGAGCTCCTTGAAGGCGTCGATGAGCTCGTCGTTGGACAGCTTTGCCATGGGTTTCTCCTTAGTGTGTGTGGTTTGTGTCAACCGCGGAAGGCGATCCGCTCCCGTAGCGGGAGCGGGGGATCCTTACGCGGACTCCTGCTTCTCCCGCAGCGCCTCGACGGTGCGAACCGCCTGGGACAGCGGTGCGGTGAAGAGATATGCGGCACCGAACAGCGAGGCCTTGAAGGCGCCGGCAAGCTTGCCGAGCAGAACTTCGCGGGACTCGAGGTCGGCGAGCTTGCGAACCTCGTCCGCGGTCAGCGGGTTACCGTCGAAGTAACCGCCCTTGACCACGAGCTGAGGGTTGGCCTTGGCGAAGTCACGCAGACCCTTCGCGACGGCGACGGTGTCGCCGTGCACGAATGCGATGGCGGACGGACCGGCGAGCTCCTCGTCGAACGACGAGATGCCGGCCTGGTTCGCCGCGATCTTGGTCAGCGTGTTCTTCACCACGGCGTATTCGGCGTGCTCACCGATGTCCTTGCGCAGCTGCTTGAGCTGGGCAACGGTGAGGCCGCGGTACTCGGTCAGCAGAACGGCGTTCGAGTCGCGGAAGTGCCCCGCGAGCTCGGCGACCGTGGCTTCCTTGTTCGCCATGGCGCTCCTCTCTAATACGTCCAGTCCCCGCTCACCACCGAATGGTGGAGGAGGGGGATGCCGGCAGCCCCGGGCCCGACACGAAAAAAGCTCCGGCGCAGGAGGCCGGAGCTTGTGGAGAGGAGTGGCGGTTGCCCGCGTGTTCTCGTTGCTACGAACACCTGCGCAGGTCGTTTCTGTGAGGAAACCTTCGACCGGCGAGCCCGTGGAACAGGTGGGCACGCCGATGACCGGCGGTCTTTGGCTTCGTTGACCATACCACACCCGCGGCGGAGGGCTACTCCGGCGTCCGGGTCGAGCCGCTGGAGAGCGGCTCGGCGATGTCCTCGAGGGAGCGGTTCGCCGCCTCGACGCCGATGACGGCCTCCACGAGCCCGGCCGCGATCATCAGCCCGGCTCCGATGTAGTAGCCGATGACCACCTGGTGGAGGCCCTGCTCCACGAACCGGCCGAACAGGATCGGGCCCACGATGCCGCCGAGGCCGGTGCCCACCGCGTAGAAGAACGCGATGGCCATCGCGCGGGTCTCCATCGGGAAGATCTCGCTCACCGTGAGGTACGCCGCGCTCGCGCCGGATGACGCGAAGAAGAACACGACCACCCACGCCGCGGTGAGCCACGTCGCGTCGAGCACACCGCCGTCGAACAGCATGCCCGTGAGGACGAGCAGCACGCCCGACCCGACGTAGCAGGTCGTGATCATGACCTTGCGGCCGACGCTGTCGAAGAAGCGGCCGAGCAGCAGCGGTCCGGCGAAGTTGCCGAGCGCGATGGGCACGAGGAACCACGGCGCCGTCGCCGTCGGCACGTCGAGCAGCGCGGTGAGCACGAGCGAGTACGTGAAGAACACGGAGTTGTAGAGGAAGGCCTGGCCGATGAACAGCGACAGGCCGAGCACGAAGCGCTTGGGGTACCGGGTGACGGCGACGCGCACGATCTCGCCGAAGCCGATGCTCCTGCGCTGGCGGATCATCAGGTAGCGCTCCGGGTCGGACAGGCCGGTGCCCGTCTCCCGCTCGATCTCCTTCTCGATGCCGCCCACGAGTTCCTCCGCCTCGTCCGCGTGGCCGTGGATGAACATCCACCGCGGCGACTCGGGGACGTTGCGGCGCACGACCAGGATGACCAGCCCGAACACGGCTCCGAGGCCGAAGGCGAAGCGCCAGCCGAGGTCGGCGGCGAGGAAGTCCTCGTTGAGCAGGATCACGGAGACGACCGCGCCGAACGCGGCACCGAGCCAGTACGACCCGTTGATCGCGAGGTCGACGAGGCCCCGGCGGCGGGCGGGGATGAGCTCGTCGATCGCGGAGTTGATGGCGGCGTACTCGCCGCCGATGCCCGCGCCGGTGAAGAAGCGGCAGATGAAGAAGAACAGCGGCGTCGGGGAGAACGCCGTCGCGATGGTGGCGGCGAGATAGACGCCGAGCGTCAGCATGAACAGCTTCTTCCGGCCGAACCGGTCGGTGAGGTAGCCGAAGAAGAGGGCGCCGGCGCACGCCCCCGCCACGTAGATCGCCGCGGCAAGCCCGATCTCCGCCGGCGTCAGGCCGAGGCCGCTGCTCTCCTCGGTGAGACGCGAGCCGATGGCGCCGACGATGGTGACCTCGAGCCCGTCGAGGATCCACACGGTGCCGAGCCCCACCACGATGAGCCAGTGCCACCGAGCCCAGGGCAACCGGTCCATGCGGGCCGGGATGTTGGTGCGGATCTCGCCCAGGGTCGTCTGTGCCACGCGTGCTCCTTCGTCGCGGGAGAAACTACTCTCCCACCCGGGCGCGGACCAAGGAGCACGCTCGGCAGAGCCGCCGCGGTCAGAACCCTTCCGGCGCGTGCGGCACGTACTCGCCCTCGAGCGTCGCGATCTCCTCGGGCGTGAGCACGACGTCGAGGGACGCCACGGCGTCGTCCAGCTGCTCCGGCTTCGTCACGCCGACGATGGGCGCCGTGACGACGGGATTCGCGGAGACCCAGGCGAGCGCGACCTGCGCGCGCGGGATGCCGCGCGCTTCCGCCACCGTCGCGACGGCCGCGGCAACCCTGCTGTCCGCCTCCTCCGACTGCCGGTACAGCGTCTTGCCGAACTGGTCGCTCTCGCTTCGCGACGTCGACTCCTCCCAGTCCCGCGTGAGCCTGCCGCGGGCGAGCGGGCTCCACGGCAGTGCGCCGATGCCCTCGTCGGCGCAGAGCGGGTACATCTCGCGCTCCTCCTCGCGGTTCAGCAGGTTGTACTGGTCCTGCATCGTCACGAACCGCGCCCACCCGTTGGCCCGCTGCAGGTGCAGCGCCTTGGAGAACTGCCACGCCCACATGGAGGACGCCCCGAGGTAGCGCACCTTCCCGGCGCGCACGAGCCCGTCCAGGGTCTCGAGGGTCTCCTCGACCGGAACCGACGGATCCCACCGATGGATCTGGTACAGGTCGATGTAGTCGGTCCCCAGGCGGCGCAGGCTCTCGTCGATCTGCCACAGGATGTGCTTACGGCTGAGGCCCTGCCCGTTCGGTCCCTCGGCCATGCGGCCGTGCACCTTCGTGGCGAGCACGATCTCGTCGCGCTTCGCGAACTCGGCGAGCGCGCGGCCCGTGATCTCCTCGCTCGACCCCGCGGAGTACACGTTCGCGGTGTCGAAGAAGGTGATGCCGGCCTCGACGGCCCGGCGGATCAGCGGGCGTGACGCCTCCTCGGTGAGGCTCCACGGGTGCGCGCCGCGGTCCGGCTCGCCGAAGCTCATGCAGCCGAGCGCGAGCGCCGAGACCTCCGTGCCGGTCGCGCCCAGCCGGACGTACCTCACGAGTTGTCCGCCGCGTCGCGCCAGGAGTACTGCGGCTGGTAGCCGAGGATGCGCTTCGCCTTGTCGATGGAGAGGAGCGTCTCGTGCTCACCGAGCTCCTTGGTGACCCGGACGTCGGGGAACACCTCCGCCGCGAGCGAGGCGCTCGACCGGCTCATGACGGTGTCCTCCTCGGCGATGATGAACACCTCGTAGCCCGTTCCCTGCCACTCGAGCGCCTTCAGCACGGCCTGACCGCCGTCACGTCCGTCGATGTAGCCCCACAGGTTCCACTTGCGCTTGTTCGCGTCGTCGTCGAAGGACGGGAACGCGGCGTAGTCCTCGGGGTTCATCACGTTGGAGAAGCGCAGGCCGACGACCTTCAGCTCGGGGTCCCAGCGCACGAGCTCCGTCACCATGGTCTCCTCGAGGTGCTTCACGAGCGAGTACGTGCTGTTCGGCTGGGCCGGGTACTCCTCGTCGACGGGGATGTAGGGCGGCGGCACATCGAAGGGCAGGCCGAGCACGGTCTCGCTCGACGCGTGCACGATGTTCTTGATGCCCGCGCGCGACGCGGCCTTGAACACGTTGAACGACGAGAGGATGTTGTTGGTGAACGTCTCCACGTCGGTGCGGATGCCCGGAGCGGGGATGGCGGCGAGGTGCACGAGGGCGTCGATGCGGTCGTACTGGTCGTCGACTCCGCAGAGCGCGTCGACGACCTGCCCGTAGTCGGTCAGGTCGAGCTGCACGAAGCCTGCGCCGCGCGTGCCGGCGCGGTCGAGGTTGACGACCTCGTGCCCCGCATCCCGCAGGTAGGTGACGACGCTGCGCCCCAGTTTCCCGCTGCCACCGGTGACGGCAATCCTCATGACGCTCCCTTCGGACGGCCGCCGTGGCCGACCCCCGGCAAGTCTGCCACCCGCCGCTGGCGTGTGCCGTGCGGGGCCTTGTAGGGTCGGCTCGCGGGCGCGTGGCGCGCGAAACGATGGAACAGGGGCGTTCATGTCGGACACGGCTCTCCGCTGGGGAATCCTCGGGGCGGGCGGCATCGCGCGCACCTTCGCGCGTGAGCTCCCCGCGACCCGGACCGGCCGGCTGCGGGCGGTCGCCGCCCGCGAACTGGATCGGGCGGAGAGGCTGGCACGCGAGTTCGGCGCCCCGGCGGCATACGGCAGCTACGAGGAACTGCTGGCCGACGTCGACGTCGACGCGGTCTACATCGCGACCGTGCACACCCATCACCGCGAGTGGGCCGTCCGGGCCGCGGAGGCGGGCAAGCACGTCCTCTGCGAGAAGCCGCTGGCGATCTCGGAGGACCGGGTCCGTTCCGCCGTGGATGCCGCGGGCCGGCACGGCGTCTTCCTGGCCGAGGCCTTCGCCTACCGATTCTTCCCGCAGACGGCGAAGCTCGTCGAGCTCGTCCGGTCCGGCGCCGTCGGGCGGGTGCGCGCGGTCGACGCGCGGTACGTCTTCAGCGCGAAGTACGACCCGGGCAGCCGCCTGTTCGACGCGTCCGTCGCCGGGGGCGGCATCCTCGACGTCGGCTGCTACCCCGCGTCGATGACGCGGCTCATCGTCGGCGCCGCGCTCGACCGGCCGTTCGCCGACCCGCTGACCGTCGCCGGCGCCGGCCACATCGGGGAGACCGGCGTGGACGAGCACGCCATCGCGCAGCTCACCTTCGATGACGGCATCACCGCGACGCTCACGGCGGGCATCCGCGTCGAGGGCGCCCGCCACGTGCGCGTCACCGGCACCCGCGGCCACATCGATGTTCCGTCGCCCTTCTCGGTACCGCAGGGCGAGACGTCGGAGATCCTGGTGTCCGCCATCGGCCGGCCGGTGGAGCGGATCACGGTGCATCAGCCCCTGCAGTACGGCCTCGAGGCCGACGCCGTGGGTGACCGCGGGGATGCCCTCGAGGCGCCTCAGATGTCGTGGGCCGACTCCATCGGCAACGCGCGCCTGCTCGACGCGTGGCGAGCGGAGCTCGGCCTCGTCTACCCCGTCGAACGCGGACGCTGACCGGTCCCGGACGGGACGCTCGGCTCCGGGTCGACCGCGGCGTCGGGTGCGAGGGGCAACCGCACGGTGAACACGGTGTCGCCCGGCGCGCTCTCCACTGCGACCGACCCGCCGGACGCGGCGACGACGCCCTGCACGATGGCGAGCCCCAGCCCCGTGCTCCCGGTCGCCCGCGAGCGGGAGCCGTCCCCGCGCACGAAGCGCTCGAACAGTGACGGCAGGAGCGCCTGGTCGATGCCGGGGCCGTCGTCCGCGACCCGCACAACGGCCATGGGGGCCGCGCCGCCCTGGACCTCGAGGGAGGTCGTGACGCGCGTTCCGGCCGGCGTGTGCACCCGCGCGTTCGCCAGCAGGTTCACGATCACCTGGTGCAGGCGGGAGCCGTCGCCGAGCACGGTCACCGGCTCCTCGGGCAGGTCGAGGCCCCAGGCGTGGTCCCGGCCGGCCGCGTGGGCGTCGCTCACGGCGTCGAGGAGCACGCGCGTGAGGTCCACGGGCGCGCGCTCGAGCTCGCGGCCCTCGTCGAGCCGGGCGAGCAGAAGGAGATCCTCCACGATGGCGGTCATGCGGGTGGACTCGGACTCGATGCGGCCGAGCGCGTGCACGACGTCGTCGGGGAGGTCGTGACCCACCATGCGGATGAGCTCGGCGTAGCCGCGGATGGAGGCGAGCGGCGTGCGCAGCTCGTGGCTGGCGTCCGACACGAAGCGTCGAACCTTGTTCTCGCTCTCCCGCCGTGCGCTCAGCGCCTTGGCGATGTGCCCGAGCATGCCGTTGATGGCATATCCGACGGTGCCGACCTCCGTGCGGCGGTCGGTGTCCTCCGTCGGCACGCGCACGGCGAGAGCGACGTCTCCACGGTCGAGCTCGAGCGCCGCGACATCCGTCGCGGTCTGGGCGACGCGGTCGAGCGGACGCAGGGCGCGTCGCACGACGGCGGTGCCCGCCACGACGGCGAACGCGATGCCGAGGAGCGTGACGATGACGACCACGGCGATCAGCTGTGCGATCGTGGAGTCGACGTCGCGTTGCGGCAGACCCGTGATGACGGTCCCGCCGAGTGCGCTGCTCTCCGCGATGAAGCGGTAGGTACCGAGCTCGCCGCCGAGATCCGCGGACACGGGGCCGGCATCGGGTTCCAGCGCGAGCAGCTGCGCCTGCTGGTCGCTGCTGAGTCCGCGCTGCGCGCCCTGGACATCGAGGAAACGCGCGAACGCCACCGTGTCGCCCACCGCGATGGCCACGAGGGTGCCGGCCCCCTGGCCACGCTCCAGGCCGGAGCCGCCGTCCGGTCCGCCGCCGAACGGGCCTTCGATGGCGCCGAGCGCGCGGTCCGCCGACTGCACGAGTTGGCGGTCCAGCTGCCCCATGAGCGTGCCGCGGAGGAATGCGACGCTCGCGATGCCGATGACGACGCTCACGAGGGCGAGCAGGGCGACGATCCCGAGCACGAGACGCCGCCGCAGCGTCATGAAACAGCCTTGAGCATGTATCCGGCGCCGCGGACGGTGTGGATCATGGGCTCGCGTCCGGCGTCGATCTTCCGGCGCAGGTAGGAGATGTAGATCTCGACGACGCTCGACCGCCCGCCGAAGTCGTAGCTCCAGACCCGGTCGAGGATCTGCATCTTGCTGAGCACCCGGCGCGGGTTCCGCATCAGGAAGCGCAGCAGCTCGAACTCGGTGGCGGTCAGCTCGATCGACTCGCCGTCCCGCGACACCTCGTGACTGTCCTCGTTGAGCACGAGGTCCCCCACCACGAGCTCGGGGTTCGCCGCGTCGCTCACGGTGAGCGTCGAACGCCTGATGAGGCCGCGCAGCCGGGCGACGACCTCCTCGAGGCTGAACGGCTTGGTCACGTAGTCGTCGCCGCCGGCAGTGAGGCCCGCGATGCGGTCGTCGAGTGAATCCTTCGCCGTCAGGAACAGCACGGGGATGTCCTGCCCGTCGGCGCGCACGCGGCCGAGCACCGTCAGCCCGTCGATGTCGGGCAGCATCACGTCGAGCACGATGGCGTCCGGGCGGAACTCGCGCGCTGCGCTCAGGGCCTGCTGACCGTTCTCGGCCGTACGGACCGACCACCCCTCGTAGCGCAGCGCCATCTGCAGCAGGTCGGTCAACGACCGCTCGTCGTCGACCACGAGCACCCGGACGGCCGAGCCGTCGGCTCGCGTCAGGCGCGGCTGGTGTGCGGAAGAAGGGGACTGGAAGGAGCCGTTCGTCGTGGTCACCCGTCCAGTATTCGTGCGACCCCTATGAGCCGTCTATGAGACTCCTCTCCGGTCGCCCTGCGCCGCGACCAGCCGGCGCCGCCTCCCGCGCCGCCCGCCGCACGCCGCGCGGTGGCACGATGGATGCACGCCGGGCGCGATGCCGCGAGCACTGCCCGGGCGATTCTCGAGGACGTACGCGTGGGGAGGCCTGAAGGGTGCGCATACCGCCGGCCGACGAGGCGCGGGCGACCGCGGAGGGACTCCTCGTCGCCCGCTCCGCCCTTGTGCTCTCCGTGCGCAACTGGATCATCCTTCGGGCACTGCGCGATCGCGCGCCGTTCAGCAGCGACGAGACGGCCCGTGCCGTGCGGGGGGAGCTCGTGCGGCTCGCCGGCGAGCAGGAGGCGTACGCGATGCGCGCCGCTGTGCTGAGACGGCGGGCCGAGCGTCTCGTGGGCAAGGCGATGCACGAGCACGACTACGGCGCGGACGACGAACCCGTGCTGCGCCAGCGTGAGGCCGTGCACCTCGCGCTCGCCACCGAGCTCACGCGCTACGCCGATGACGAGGACTACGTCGCGGGGATCACCCGCGCCGCGCATACCCAGGCCATGGACGACGTCGGGGTCGCGATCCTGAACGGACTGGGCTGGATGGGCCCGAAGGACGCGGCGTACGACGCCGAGCGGGAGGACCGCCTGCAGCGCCTGACCACTGACCTGCGCCGGTTGCGCTGGAAGAGGTTCTGACCGGCGCACGCGGCACGGCGGAACGGGAGAGGAGATCAGACGGTGGGTGCTGGACACGTCGTGCTGCTGGGCGACTCCATCTTTGACAACGGCGCTTACGTCGGCGGACAGCCCGACGTCGTCGCCCAGGCACGGGATGCGCTCCCGGACGGCTGGCGGGTCACCCTCCTGGCGGTGGACGGCGACGTCATCGACGGGGTTCCGCGGCAGCTCGCCGGCAAGCCGGCCGACGCGACGCACCTCGTGGTGAGCGTCGGCGGCAACGACGCCCTCGGCTTCGCGCACCTGCTGGCCGAACCGGTGACGACCGTCGCCGAAGCGGTGGCGACGCTCGGGGCGCAACAGGGTCCGTTCGCCGCGGCATACGGGGCGATGCTCGACGCCGTGCTCGGCGCGGGCTTGCCCGTCGCGGTCTGCACGATCTACGACACCCCGTCGTCCGCACCGCACCATGCGGTCATCCGCAGCGCGCTCGCGCTCTTCAACGACTGCATCACCCGGGCCGCGTTCGAGCGCGGTGTCGACCTCATCGACCTGCGCCTCGTCTGCTCGGAAGACGCGGACTACGCGAATCCGATCGAGCCGTCGTCGGCGGGCGGGCGCAAGATCGCGCGCGCGATCACCGCCTGGGCGACGGAGGTGGCGACCGAGAGCACCGCGGGCCACCGGTCGCGGATCATCCTCTGATGCCAGGCGCCCGATACCGCACAGGCGGCCGGGCGCGAGCGTCAGCCGACGGACCCGTCGTAGCGGAATGCGAGGATCGAACCGGGGTTCACCAGCGCACGGGTCGCGTCCCCGTTGCTGCCCCGCGCGGTGCCCGCGCTGTCCGTGGCGACGTAGACGGTCCTGCCGTCGGGCGCGATGGCCGTGTCACGAAAGCGGTTCACGGAGGTCCACAGCGGCTTGCTGCTTCCGGTCAGCGTCCCCGCGGCGGTCACGTCGACGCGGTAGACCTTGCCCGACTTGAGCGTCGTCATCAGCAGCGAGTCGTCCCAGCCCGGGATGCCCGGCCCGTCGTAGTAGTCGAGGCTCGACGGCGCGACGGTGGGATAGCAGATGTAGTACTGGCCGGACGGGTCGCAGGCGTCGCCACGGAAGTCGTGTCCCGTCGGCACCGTGTAGTAGGTGCGCAGCGGCGGCACGAACGCGGGGTCCGTGAACGACGACTCCGTGGACTGCGGGACGGACGCCGGGATGCTGTACGCGTCGTACTTCACGGTCGTGCCGCAGCCCGGCGCGGCCGACCAGTTGCCGTAGACGTAGGCGCTGTCATCACGGTATCCCGCGACGTTCGGCCAGCCGTAGTTCCCGCCCGCGCGCAGAAGATTGATCTCGTCATCGCTCTGCGGACCCTGCTCGGAGGAGTAGAGCTTCCCGCTCGGGGCGAACACGAGGCCCTGCGGGTTGCGGTGCCCGTAAGTGAACACGTGGCTGCGCACGCCCTTGATGACCGGGTTGTTCCACGGCACCGATCCATCGCGGTTGATGCGCAGGGTCTTGCCCTGGTATGCGGTCCAGTCCGAGGCGGCGACCTCGGCCGCGGTGGGAAGCCGCTGCGACAGGATGGGCCGGCAGGCGTTGCCGCTCTGGTTGTTGCCGCGATCGCCGATCGTGTAGTGGAGCCGACCGTCGGGCCCGAACACGAGCCGGCCGGAATTGTGGTCGTTGCTCCCCGGCAGGCCGGCGATCAGGTCCCGCGGGCTGTCGAGCGTGCCCGTCGCGGGGCGGTACCGGTAGCGCACCAGCTTCTGCTTCCGGTCGAGCCCCGCGCCCGGGTCGGCGTCGTAGGTGTGTGCGAGGTAGACGAAGTCGTTCCCCGATCCGTCGAGGAAGCGGGGATCGAGGGCCATGCCGAGCAGGCCGTCCTGGGTGCCGGGCGTGATGAGGACGCGGGGGACGGTGAGCACGGTCCTCGAGGACCCGTCGGCGGGGTTCACCTGCGTCACCTCACCGGAGCTGCGCTCGGTGACCCACAGCCGCTTGTCGGGGCCATAGATCACCTCGAACGGATTGCTGAGCCCCGTGGCGAGCACCCTCTTCGTGAAGTCTCCCGATCCTGCGGTCGGCTCCACCGCCGTGACGGCCGCGCTCTGCGCGACCTGTCTGCTCGATGGCACCTGCGGGATCGGGTCGGCCGCGCTTCCGGCGGCGTATGCCGGGGTGCCGAGGGCGAGGACGAGGATGGCGACCGGGGCGAGCATGGCCGCACCGGCGCGTAGGCGAAACGTCATTGTTCCTTGGCTCCACAGGAAGGCCGATGATCTCGGCGGTGCAGCGGCGGCGGATCGGGCCGGGCGGTGAGGCCCGTCCCGGGCAGCCGGCCCGGCGCCGTCGGCCGCTGACCGACGTCGCCGGTGAGGTTCGGGCCACCATGGCGATACGAGAGACCGAGCGCACGTCGATTCCCTCGGGTACTACGAGTCGTCACGCTACGGGTGTCCGCGAAAACGGTCAATAGCCGGTTCCCGGGGGCGGCCGGGTGCGTCAGGCGCTGACCGACGTCTGCGTCCCCGGGGCGGTCTCGGCGGTGCCGTCCGCCGGGGCGGCGGCCCGGCCCGGCGTGCCACCGGCGTCCGCCGGCGCGCCCGCCGCCACGTCCGCCGTCGCCTGCTCGAACTGCGAGTTGTACAGCCGCCAGTACGCGCCCTTCGCGGCGATCAGCGAGTCATGCGTGCCCTGCTCGACGATGCTCCCGTGCTCCATGACGAGGATGAGGTCGGCATCCCGGATGGTGGAGAGCCGGTGCGCGATCACGAACGACGTGCGCCCCTCGCGGAGCGCCGCCATCGCGTTCTGCAGCAGCAGCTCCGTGCGGGTGTCGACCGACGAGGTCGCCTCGTCGAGGATGAGCACGGACGGCTGCGCGACGAACGCGCGCGCGATGGTGATGAGCTGCTTCTCCCCCGCGGACACATTGGACGCGTCCTCGTCGAGCACGGTGTCGTAGCCCTCCGGAAGCGAGTGCACGAAGCGGTCGACGTACGTCGCCTTCGCCGCCGCCAGGATCTCGTCGTCCGTCGCCGCCTGACGGCCGTAGCGGATGTTCTCGCGGATCGTGCCCGCGAACAGCCAGGGATCCTGCAGCACCATGCCGGTGCGGGCGCGCACGTCGTGCCGGGTGAGCGACACGGTGTCCTGCCCGTTCAGCAGGATCCGCCCGCCGTCGAGCTCGTAGAACCGCATGACGAGGTTCACGAGCGTCGTCTTGCCCGCGCCCGTCGGGCCGACGATGGCCACCGTCTGCCCCGGCTCGACCCGGAACGAGAGGTCCCGGATCAGCGGGTGCTCCTTCGAGTAGGAGAACGCCACGTTCTCGAAGACGATCGTGCCGTCGCCGTCCACCGGCGCGGGGGCGTCCGCCGCGTCGGGTTCCTGCTCGTCCTCGTCGAGCAGCTCGAACACGCGCTCGGCCGATGCCGTGCCCGACTGCACGACCGCGGCCATGCCACCGAGCTCGGAGAGGGGCTGCGTGAACTGCTGGGAGTACTGGATGAACGCCTGCACGTCTCCGAGGCGCAGCTGCCCGCTGGTGACCATGAGCCCGCCGAGCACCGCGATGCCGACGTAGGTGAGGTTGCCGATGAACATCATGCCCGGCATGATCATGCCGGACAGGAACTGGGCCTTGAACGCGGCCTGGTACAGCTCCTCGTTCTCGGCCTTGAACTTCTCCAGCGAGTCCTCCTCGCGGCCGAAGACCTTCACGAGCGCGTGACCCGAGAACGACTCCTCCACTCTGGCGTTCAGCCGGCCGACCTTGCGCCACTGCGTGGTGAACGCGGCCTGCGACTTCGGTCCGATGATGCCGAAGATGACGGCCATGAGCGGCAGGGACACGAGCGTGACGAGGGCGAGCTGCCACGAGATCGTGAACATCATGATGAGCACGCCGACCACGGTGAGCACCGAGGTCACGACCGTGGAGAGGGCCTGCTGCATCGTCTGCGTGATGTTGTCGATGTCGTTGGTGACCCGCGAGATGAGCTCGCCGCGCTGCACCCGGTCGAAGTAGGCGAGGGGCAGCCGGTTGATCTTCGCCTCGACGGACTCGCGCAGCTGCCACATCGTGCGCACCATGATCACGTTGATGACGAAGCCCTGCAGCCAGGTGAGCACCGATGCCGCGACGTAGAGCATCAGCACGATGCCGAGGATGCGACCGAGCGCCACGAAGTCGACTCCCTCGCCCGGCACGAGGTTCTCCATGGCCGCGACCATGTTGGCGAGGTCGTCCTGACCCGAGGCGCGGAGACCGTCGACCGCCTGCGCCTGACTGACGCCCGCGGGCAGCTGCCGGGAGACGACGCCCTCGAAGATGGTGTTCGTGGCCTCGCCCAGGATGCGAGGCGCGATGATGGTGAGCACGACGCCGACGGCGCCGAGCGCGGAGACGAGGACGAACGCGAACGCGTGCGGCCGCAGCAGGCCGATCAGGCGCCCGAAGCTCGCACCGAAGTTCGCCGCCTTGCCCGGCGCGACGCTCGACCAGTCGTCGGCGTTGATGCGCGCCTGTTCGGCGAGCTCGAGCTCGTACCGCTCCTCCTCGGTGAGCACCTTCTCCGGCGCAGCCGCACCCTGCACGGCGCGGGCCCTGCCGCGGCGCTTAGCCCGGCCCCGCCGGGAATCCTGCGGCGAGCCCTGCTCGGAGGCCCGCACGGCGTCTTGCTCTTCACCACCGGTCGGGACGCTCAACGCGCCGCCTCCACTCCGAGCTGGGACTCCACGATCTCGCGGTAGGTCGTGCTCGAGGCGAGCAGCTCCGCGTGCGTTCCGAGGCCGACCATGCGGCCGTCGTCGAGCACGACGATGCGGTCCGCCTCCGTGACCGTGGAGATGCGCTGGGCGACCACGATCTTCGTCACCTCCGGCAGCTCCCGCCACAGCGCCTGACGCAGTCGGGCGTCGGTGGTGAGGTCGAGCGCGGAGAAGGAGTCGTCGAACACCAGGATCTTCGGGTTGTGCACGATGGCACGGGCGATGGCGAGGCGCTGGCGCTGGCCGCCCGACACGTTCGTGCCGCCCTGCGCGATTCGCGCGTTCAGCCCGCCCTCCATCTCGGCAACGAAGTCGCGGCCCTGAGCGATCTCGAGCGCGCGCCACAGGTCTTCGTCCGTCGCGCCCTCCCGGCCGAACCGGAGGTTGGATGCGACGGTGCCCGTGAACAGGAACGGCCGCTGCGGCACGAGTCCGATCGACTCCCACAACGCGCCGAGATCGGCCTGGCGGACATCTGTGCCGTTCACGAGCACCGAACCGCTCGTGACGTCGAAGAGCCGCGGCAGCAGCGACACGAGCGTCGTCTTGCCCGCGCCCGTCGAGCCGACGATCGCGACGGTTTCCCCCGGTGCCGCGGTGAAGCTGATGTTCTCGAGCACCGCGCGCTCCGCGCCCGGGTACGTGAAACCCGCATCCCGCAGCTCCAGAGCCCCGGGTGCCGGGAAGGTGCGCGCGGCGTCGGCGGGTCGATGCAGAGTCGTCTCACTGCTGAGCACGGCGCCGATCCTCTCGCCGCTGACCGCGGCCCTCGGGATCATGATCGTCATGAAGCTCGCCATGAGCACACCCATGAGGATCTGGCCGACGTACTGCATGAACGCGAAGAGCGTGCCGATCTCCACGGCGCCGCGGTCGACCTCGATGCCGCCGAACCAGATGACCCCGACGACCGTGACGTTCAGCACGAGCATCGCGAGCGGGAACAGGAGGACGAAGAGGGAGCCGACCTTGCGTCCGACCACCATGATGTCGGTGTTCGCGAGGCGGAAGCGCGCCTCCTCGATGGACTCGCGCACGAATGCGCGCACGACGCGGATGCCGCTCAGCTGCTCGCGCATGACACGGTTGACGGTGTCCAACCGCTGCTGGTAGCTGCGGAACAGGGGCACCATGCGCCCGATCACGAGACCGGCGACCAGAAGGATCGTCGGTACCGAGACACCGATGAGCCAGGAGAGCCCGACGTCCTGCTGCAGGGCCATGATGACGCCGCCGATGGCGAGCAGGGGCGCCGTCACGAGCATGGTCGCGCCCATCATGGCCAGCATCTGCACCTGCTGCACGTCGTTCGTGTTGCGGGTGATGAGCGAACCGGCGCCGAACTGGGACACCTCGCGCTCGGAGAAGTTCGAGACGCGCTCGAATACGTCGTTGCGGATGTCGCGACCGAGGGCCATGGCGGCGCGCGCGGCGAAGTAGGTGGCGATGACCGACGAGGTGATCTGGCCGAACGAGATCACCAGCATGACGATGCCGGTGGACCAGATGTATGCGGTGTCACCCTGCGCGACGCCGTCGTTGATGATCTTCGCGTTGAGGCTCGGCAGGTACAGACTCGCCAGGGCGGAGAGGAACTGGAAGACCAGCACCGCGAGCAGCAGCCTGCGGTACGGCTTCAGGTACGCCAGGAGCAGCTTTCCGAGCATCATCCCTCCGGGTTGTCACGTCCGCGTGCCGTCACTGCGCACGATATCGAGCACCACCGACATCCGTCGTCGGACCGCCCGGAGGGCGGAGGTCGTGGCCCCGCGCAGGGGACCCTGGGGTCGGCCGCTGCGAGCGACCATCCAGCGTCCCACCCGCGCTCGCCGGCGGTCAAGGCCCGTTCTCGCCCGCGGGCGGTCATCTGCAGGGCGGGAGCCGGATGCGGCTCATATTGTCTCCGTGGTCGCGGAACGGCAGGATGGATTCCGGCTGTGAGAAACAACCGCCGTATGGGCGGGGCAGCGAGAACCGGACGGAGAACCGACATCATGGGGACGCTGCATTACGACGGGGACAGCTTCCCGATCGACGACCGCCTGCTCGCGCACCTTCAGCTGATCTTCACGCTCAAGTTGCGCCGCAAGGAGGGCTTCTTCATCAGCTGGACCATCGACTCCAGCCGGGGCGGGGGACAGGACTGCATCTGGATGGACAACGGCGTTCCGGTGCGGTTCCACTACCAGGGCAATCGTCGCCCGCTGATCAACAAGGAATGGGCCGAGAAGCTCAACCTCGCGGCCAACACCTCCGCGGGACTCGTGATCGGCCGCAACAGCATCGAGTCGGACGACGGCCTGCCCGTCTGAGGAGAGACGGACGCGCCGCAGGGGTTCCGACGCCCACCGGAACCGCACGGCGGGGAATCCCCGATGCTGCGGTCCGGGGTCAGCTTTGGCGCCGCTCCTCGAGCTCGAACCAGGACTGGACGTCCATGTCATCCATGACGGAATCGCCGGCGCGCTCGTCCGGGACGGCACCGACGACGGAACCGGTCATCTCCTGGTGCATGTAGTCGATCAGTTCGGCGTTGTCCGGCTCGGCGTACGCGGAGGTGACGGTCGCCGTCATGAGCGACGCCCCGGGGGTGAGCAGCAACCCCGCCGTCACGGGGTCGCCCGAGGCGCTGAGCACATGGAGCTCGATGGCCTCGGTCAGCCGCAGGGACGCGAGCCGGACGGCGTACGCCATCAGGCCGTCGGCGGCATCGTCGCCGATGAGTACACGTTCCTGGGCGTACGCAAGCGACTTCATGATCCGACCCTAGGCGGCAACCGCCCGGCTGCCGAGCCCATTGCCCGGTGGCGAAAAGTGTGCAGGCGCCTCGTCCCGCCGACGGGGAGTGCGGATCGGCGCGCCCGGCGGGCACCGCCGAGTTCCGCAGCCCGTCACCGCGTCGTCGCGTATCCCGGTCGCAGGTCGAGGGCGAGGTCGTCGCACAGCGTGAGGAACGCCCTCGGCACCTCGGTGCCGGGCGTCGGCGCCTCGTCCTGCCACGCCTCCACCCAGGGCAGAACCCACACGCGGGCCACGCTTCTCGTGATCTCCTGCTGCAACCTCCGCGCCTCCCTGTCGCGCAGTCGGCTCGGGGTCGCGAGAAGCACGAGGCCGTGCAGCCGGACGCTGTTCCTCAGGTCGCTTCCCGCCCACTGCCGGTATGCGCGCTGCGCCGCCGTCAGCCCCTCGGTCGTCAGGCTCGCCAGAAGGACGACGTGGTGCGCAGCAGGCAGGCCCGCCGGCACCGGCCAACAGTGCTCCGCCGCGCGCGTGCCGGCCGCCAGCGCGGCCATGGTGGCCTCGCCGGCACCCGGATGGACCCCGAGCCACCAGATGTTCGCCTGCGTCCGCACCGGCCACTGCGGGAGGTCGTCCGCGGTGCCGACGTCGGGATCTGCACCGGCGCCGGACGGCTCCCCTCCGCTCGCGTCACGCTCCCCGCGACGAAAACGTCGTAGCCCCGCCCACCGATCATCACGCATCCCGCACCCCCTGCAGTGATTGCTGTCGCCGTCCCAGTCTGCTCCCCGCCGATTCGAATCGCAGCAAGATGCGGGGCGCGGCACCGATCCGGGTCTCCGCACGGGTGCGGCGGGCGCCTCCTGGCCGAACTCGGCGCGGCATCCATCGCGGCCACCGGATCCGTCAGCACTCTTGACTCATGCGCATCACCAGCGTCCCCGGCAAGGTCGGCTACGTCGTTGCGGCGCCCGTGGTGCTGCTCCTGCTGCAGCTTCTGGCGCTGTCGATCGCCGGCTTCGAAAGCGGAGGGCTCCTGATCGCCTGCGGCGCGCTCGCCCAGGTGGCGTTCGTGGTCGTGGGCGTCCGCACATTCCGGGGCGAAGGGGAACCGATCGACCCTCCCCGTGCGTGGTGGCGCATGACGGCGAGGCCCCCCGCGGGCTTCGCGCTCGGCGCCCTCTTCCTGGTGCAGGCGGCGGTGTCGACCATCACGGCGGAACCGTCCGCTCTCCGCTCGGCCGCCGTCGCGGTGTGGGCGGTGCTCGGCCTGGCATATCTCGGCGCATCGGTCGCCCTCGCCCGGCGCAAAGCGGCCGACTCCCCCGCAGCCGACTGATCGCCGCGGATCGCCGCCACCCGAGAACGAGGCGAAGCCCAGCATCGCGTGGGGGTCGCGACGCTGGGCTTCCTCAGGTTGCGTGACCACCTGGGTGGGGTGGCCCTGGTTGCGACAACGGAACCGTCACAACCGGCTTGAACGGGGCGGGAGTTCAGACGCTCCGGCCGACCTTACCGGGGTGGGTTCTTCGTCGGGAGGACCCTTGCACCGGCATTCCCGGCACGGAATAATGCGCGGCTGCGGCCGCACCCTAGCACGCGGCGATCACATCTGCGCAGATGTGCGCAGGGTTGCGCAGCGATGGTGCGCGAGCGGATACTCCCCCCTAGGAACCCCCGATCATCAACGGCCGCTCATCAGCGGGCCGCCACAGCGGGGGGCGAGGGAGCGGGGACCCGTCATGAATCACAGCAGGCGCACATTCCTGGGAGCGGCGGGGGCGTTCGCCGCAACCGGATTCCTCGCCGGATGCGCGGGCTTCTCCCGGCCCGCGAGCTCGTCGGGCGCGAACGAGCTGACCTTCACCACGTGGGGCAGCGAGGCCGAGGAGGCGGGCTTCCGCTCCGGCATCGCCGCCTTCGAGAAGGCGAACCCCGGGTCGAGCGTCACGCTGAACCTCGTGCCGTACGAGCAGATGTTCGAGAACATCGACGCGCAGCTTCAGTCCGGCACGGCACCCGACGTGTTCCGCGTGGACTACGGCAACCTCGGCGTGTACTCGAGCCAGGACCAGCTGCTGGACCTCGGCCCATACGTGGACGAGGACGCGGCGGACGCCTTCATCCCGGCGTTCTGGCGCGCGGTGCAGTACGACGGCACGCCATACGGGATGCCGCACCAGACGGACACCTCCGCGGTGCTCTACAACCGCGCCATGTTCGAGGCCGCGGGGATCACGTCCGTACCGGACACCCTCGAGTCCGCCTGGACCTGGGAGGAGTTCGAGCAGGTGGCCCAGCAGTTGCGCGACCAGCTGCCCGCCGATCGCTACCCCTTCGCCTACAACTGGCAGCAGGCCGGCGTGACGCGCTGGCTGAGCTGGCTGTTCCAGGCGGGCGGTCGCTACCTGGGGGACGACCTGACCACCCCGGCCATCGATTCGCCCGAGGGCCGCGCCGCCCTCGACTTCACGAAGAGCTTCTTCGAGAAGGACTTCGTCCCCGCGAACAGCTCGGTGAAGTCCTCGACCTACGCGAGCGACAGCTTCTACTCCGAGACGGCGGCGATGCTCTTCGCGGGCAACTTCCTGCTGCCCGACGTCGAGGGCCTCGCCGACTTCGAGTGGGGCGCGACGTACATGCCGCGCAACGTCCGTGGCGCGAGCGACCTCGGCGGCAACGCCCTCGTCGCCACCGCGAGCACGGAGAAGGCCGACCTCGCCGCGCAGTTCCTCGCCTTCATGGTGAGCGAGGAGCAGATGCGGGACTTCTGCGCCGCTACGACGGAGCTGCCCACTCTGCAGTCCCTCGTGGGCACCGACATCGACTTCGCCACGCGACCAGACGTCATGCCGATCTTCGTGGAGCAGGCCACGACCATCCAGGAGTCCGACGTCGCGCAGCTCTCCTCCCCCGACATGGCGGCGATCAACACGGTGCTGAGCGACCAGCTCGAGCTGGCCTTCACGCAGGGCCAGGGCACCGAGGAGACGCTCGCCAAGATCTCCGAGGGGATCGCGGCGGCGACGGCATGACGACCCGGACGCTCGATCCGGCGCCGGCCACGCCGGTCCGGCCGCGCCCGCCCGCGCCGGCCAGGCGACGGGCATCCCGCCGGCGAGCGTTCGGCGACGCGATCGCCGGATACTCGTTCCTGCTGCCGAACCTCCTGCTTCTCGGTGTCTTCCTGTTCCTGCCGCTCGTGTGGGCGGTGCGACTCAGCTTCGAGCAGACGGGCGGCTTCGGCGCGGGCGAGTTCGTCGGGCTCGACAACTACCGGCGCCTCTTCGGCGACGCCGTGTTCTGGCAGTCGACTCTCAACACGGCGCTGTTCACGGTGGTGACCGTGCCGCTCAGCATGATCATCGGGCTCGCTCTGGCGGTGCTGATGAACTCCGTGCTGCCCGCCCGCGGTCTCTTCCGCACGGTCATCGTGCTGCCGATGGTCATCTCGGGCGTCGCGACCGCGCTCGTCGGGGTGCTCATCTTCGATCAGAACATCAGCATCATCAACAAGCTGCTGCGCTTCGTCGGGCTCGGCGCAGCGCCGTGGCAGTCGGACGGCGCCGCGGCCATCCTCTCCGTCGTGCTCGTGACGCTGTGGATCCGCAGCGGTTTCAACATGCTCATCTACCTGGCCGGGCTGCAGGGGGTCTCCCCCGAGCTGTACGAGTCGGCCCGTCTCGACGGGGCGGGCGCCTGGAACCAGTTCCGGTACATCACCGTGCCCATGGTCGGGCCCTCCACCTTCTTCCTGCTGATCATGAACGTCATCTACTCGTTCCAGGTCTTCGACATCGTGTACGTCATGACCGGGGGCGGACCGGGGTACTCGACGTCGGTGCTCGTGACCTACGCCTACCAGAACGGGTTCGTGACCCGGGACCAGGGCTACGCCGCCGCGATCGGCATCGTGCTCCTGCTGATCACCCTCACCTTCACCGCCGCGCAGTGGCGCGCCAGCCGCACGCGCGATCTCGTCGAATAGGCCCGGACGATGACCGCTGCACCCCCCGCCCTCGCCGTCACCGGCGCCACAGCGTCGAGCGCGTCGCCGCACCTCCGCCGCCGCACCCGGCGTTCCCGGGTCTCCTACGCAGCCCGCCTCGTCGCCGCGATCGTGGTCTCCGTCGTGCTGCTGTTCCCGCTGTACTGGATGGTGGTTGTCGCCTTCTCGTCGAAGCAGGAGCTGCTCTCCCGCGACCTGCGACTCTGGCCGCGAGAGTTCACGCTCGCGAACTTCACGAAGGTCTTCGACACGTTCCCCACGGTCACCTGGTTCGGCAACTCGGTCGTGATCGCCGTATTCGTGACGGCGCTCACGGTGCTCGTGAACCTGCTCGCGGGGTACGCCTTCGCGAAACTGCGGTTCCGCGGAAGCAACGTGCTGTTCCTCCTGGCGCTCAGCACCCTCATGCTGCCCGTGCAGGTGATCATGGTGTCGCAGTTCCGGCTCGTCACCGAGCTCGGGATCTACGGCACGTACTGGGCGGTCATCCTGCCGACCGCGGCGACCGCGTTCGGCATCTTCCTCGCGCGGCAGTTCATCATCGGCATCCCGGAGGAGATCATCGAGGCGGCGCGGGTGGACGGCGCAGGCCACTTCCGCGTCTTCGCGCAGATCGTGCTGCCGCTGTGCAAGCCGCTCATCGCCGTGCTGATCCTCCTGACCTTCCTGTCCACCTGGAACGACTTCGCGTGGCCCCTGATCGCGCTCAAGGAGAGCGAGCTGTACACGCTGCCGATCGGCCTCCTGTTCCTCAAGGGGCAGTTCGGCACCGACTACGGTGCGATCATGGCTCTTGCGCTGATCTCCGTGCTGCCGATGATCATCGTCTTCCTCGTCTTCCAGCGGTACTTCGTTCAGGGCTTCGCAAGGAGCGGCATCAAATGACCTCGACATCCACACCGGGCCCCCCGGCGGCCGCGCCGCTCTCCTCGGAGACGCCCCGGCAGCGCGAGCTGCTCGCCCACATCCGCTCACACGGGGTCCGCCAGGTGCACGAGCTCGCACGGGCGTTCAACGTGAGCGCGTCGACCGTGCGCCGCGACCTCGACGAGCTCGCCCAACGCGGCCTCATCGAACGGCATCACGGATCCGCCGCCTCCACCGACGAGCGCGTGCTCACGACGTGGACGTCGCGTCAGCACACCAATCCCGACAGCAAGAGGCGCATCGGGGCGGCCGCCGTTCCGCTCATCGACCGGGGATCGACGGTGCTGGTGCTCGGCGGCACGAGCACCGACTCCATGGTCTCCGCGCTGCCTCCGCGGTCGGAGTTCACCGTGATCACCAACAGCCTCGGCGTCGCCGGGCGTCTCGCCTACCACAGCGGCATCGAGGTCGTCGTGCTCGGCGGGCTGATGCGGCGCACCGAGCTGACCCTGCTCGGACCGCTGACCATCGCGGCGCTCGCCGAGTTCAGCATCGACACCGTCATCTCCGGCGCGTACGGGGTGGATGCCGAGCACGGGATCAGCCGCACCAACCTCGTCGACGTGGCGACGGAGCGGGCCCTGCTGTCGGGGGGCAGCCGGCTTGTCGTGCTGGCGGACGCCAGCAAGCTCGGCCGGCGTGGGGCCGCCCGGCTCGCGCAGATGAGCGCCGTGCACACCCTCGTCACCGACACGGACGCCGACCCCGACCAGGTGGCCGGCATCCGCGCCGCCGGCGTGCGCGTGGTGCTCGCGTGACCGGCTGGAACCCGGCAGCGCTGCCGGATCAGTCGGGCAGGGTCTTCGTCGTGACCGGGGGCAACGCCGGGCTCGGCTACTTCACGGTGGAGCAGCTCGTGCGGGCCGGCGCGCGGGTCGTCCTCGCCGCGCGCAGCGAGGAACGGGCCACCCGGGCCATGGAGTCGGTGCGCCGGGCGGTGCCGGGCGCCGACCTGGAGTTCGTGCGGCTCGACCTCGCGTCCCTCGCGTCCGTGCGGGAGGCGTCGGCGCGCCTGTCCGCGCTCGACCGGCTCGACGGCCTCGTGCTCAACGCCGGGACGACCTCGGGCTCCGCGCGGCGCGAGGTCACCGCCGACGGGAACGAGAGCACCCTGCAGGTCAACTACCTCGGCCACTTCGCCCTCGCCGCCGGTGTGCTGCCCGCACTGCTGCGCACCCCCGGCAGCCGTGTCGTCGGCCTCGGCAGCCTCTCCACCCGCATCGTGCCCCTCGACCCCGACGACCTGCAGAGCACGCGTCGCTTCGGCTTCTTCCGGGCCTACGCGTTCTCCAAGCACGCCGTTCACGGATTCGTGCTCGAGCTCGACCGGCGGCTCAGGTCCGCCGGTTCGCCGATCACCGCGGTGCTGGCCCATCCGGGCTTCGCGCTCGACGGCCTGAGCTCGCCTCGCCCGGGCGTGATCGTGCCGGAGCACCCGCTGGCGGCCCGGGCGCTCGCATTCGGCGCGCAGGGCAAGAACCGGGGAGCCGCACCCACCGTGCGCGCCCTGCTCGATCCCCGCGTGCGCGGCGGTCAGTTCGTGGGACCCCGCTGGTCGGTCGTCGGCCGGCCCGTGCTCGCCCGCCCCGCACCCTCATCGGCGTCCGAAAGCTTCGGCCGGCATCTGTGGGACCTCTCGGAGCACTGGACCGGCACGGAGTTCGCGGTCGGCTAGGCGTTCCTCCGCCGCGGCTTCGCCGAGCGCGGCGGGTTGGCGCGCATGTGGTCGCGGACCGATCCGAGAACGCGGGCCAAGCCGGCGACATCCCCGCCCGACAGCGGCTCGAAGAAGAGCCGGCGCAGCACGTCGATGTGTCCCGGGAACACCCGCGCCAGCACACCCCGCCCCGCATCGGTTACGGTCACCATCACGCCCCGGTCATCCTCTGCGGCGGGACCACGGGTGACGAGTCCCGCCCTCTCGAGCAGCTGCACCTGGTAGGTGAGACCGCTGCGGCTGTAGACGACCCCGTCCGCGAGCTCGGTCATGCGGCGGCTGCCGTCCGGCGCGTCGCCGAGGGTCGCCAGCAGCTGGAACTGCACGTAGCTGAGGTCCCCGGCGTCGCGCAACTGCTGCTCGACGGTGTGGCGCAGGAGGCTGCTCACCTCGATCAGCGAGAAGTAGGCATCGAGCTCGGTCGGGTCGAGAGCAGGCGAAGAGCCGTCGGCGGTCATGCATGAATCCTACTTGCTTCGACTTCGAAGCAGTGTTAGTGTCTGGATAGTGCTTCGAACTCGAAGCACTATCCACTCGCAGAAGGAAGATCATCATGAAGGCAGTTCGATTTCACGAGTACGGCGATGCCGGTGTGCTCCGCTTCGAGGACGTGGCGCTGCCCGTCCCCGGCGCCGGAGAGGTGCGCATCCGCGTGGCCGCGACCTCGTTCAATCCGGTCGACGCCGGAATCCGCGCCGGGGGCCTCCAGGGCCCGTTCCCCGTGGCCCTCCCCCACACGCCCGGCATCGATGTCGCGGGCACGGTCGACGCCGTGGGCGACGGGGTCGACACGGTCGCGATCGGAGACGCGGTCATCGGCTTCCTCCCGATGGTCGGCGACGGCGCGGCCGCCGAGTACGCCATCGCTCCCGCCGAGGTGCTGACCGCCGCGCCCTCGACCGTTCCGCTGGCCGATGCGGCGGCCCTCCCGCTCGTCGGTCTGACCGCCTGGCAGGCCCTGTTCGAGCTCGGCGGGCTCACGGCGGGTCAGCGCGTGCTCATCACCGGCGCCGGGGGCGCGGTCGGCGCGTACGCGGTCCAGCTGGCGAAAGGCGCCGGCGCATACGTCATCGCGACGGCGAGCGCGCGGAGCGCGGATCGCGTCCGCGGCGCCGGTGCCGACGAGGTGGTCGACCACACCTCGACGGAGGTCGTCGACGCGGTCGCGGAGCCGGTGGACCTCCTGCTGAACCTCGCGCCCATCGAGCCGCCGGAGTTCGCCGCGCAGGTGGCGCTGGTGCGTGACGGCGGGGCCGTCGTCAACACGACCGTGTGGATGCAGGCGCCGAGCGACGAGGCGCGTGGCGTCCGCGGGCGCAACGTCTTCGTCCGCAGCGACGCCGAGCAGCTGGCCCGGCTCGTGGCCGCCGTGGACAGCGGTGACCTGCACATCGACATCAGCCGCCGCATCCGCCTCGAAGAACTGCCGGTGCTGCATGTCGAGGCGGCCGGCAACCCGGTGTCCGGCAAGGTCGTCGTCCTCGCGCCGGGGGCCTGATCCGGTCGTCGCGCGCGGAGAGGGCGTGGCGCGACGGGAGGTACTCCGTATCATCGGATCTAGCTCGCGCCGGCGCACGCCGGACCGGCAAGGACCGGCCCGGTCCCTTCCGGGATGTCTCGCGAGGGAGCACCGCGGACAGGGAGAACATCATGAAGGTCGTCGTCACCGGATCGCGCGGCAAGGTCGGAAGGGCCGCGACGCAGGCGCTCGTGGACGCGGGGCACGACGTGCTCGGGGTGGACCTCGTCCCACCGGTGTTCGACGCCGGCGTCGTGGTGCCGGGACGGTACAAGCAGGCGGACCTGACCGACGCCGGTTCCGCGTTCGCGGTCGTCGCCGGGGCGGACGCGGTCGTGCACATCGCGGCGATCCCGCAGCCCCTCGGCCACCCGGCCCACGTCGTGATGCGCACCAACGTCATGTCGACCTTCAACATGATCGAGGCCGCCGTGCGCTTCGGCGTGAAGCGCTTCGTCAACATCTCCAGCGAGAGCATCGTCGGCAACTTCTTCCCGGAGCGCCCGTTCCTCCCGGACTACGTGCCCGTCGACGAGGAGCACCCGATCTACCCGCAGGACGTGTACGCGCTCTCCAAGGCGTTCGGCGAGCAGATGATGGACGCGGCCGTCCGCCGTTCGGACATCGCGGCGATCACGATCAGGCCGAGCACGGTGCACAACGAGGACAACTACGAGCCGCACCTGGGGCCCCAGGTGCGGGACGCGTCCATCCTCAGCGGAAACTTCCGCAGCTACATCGACGTGTACGACCTCGCCGATGCCATCGTGCTCGCGACGGAGTCCGACCTTCCAGGGCACGAGGTCTTCTACATCGCCAACCCCGACAATGCCGGCGGTCACGACTTCGCCGAGGTTCTGCGCCGGTACTACGGTGACGAGATCGAGCTGCGGCACCTCGACCGCGTCGACGCGTCGGGCATCTCGACGGAGAAGGCCCGCAGGATGCTGGGCTGGGAGGCCAAGCGCTCCTGGCGCGACTACCTCGACAACGAGGGCCGGGCTCTGCGGTCCTGATCCGGCGATGGACCCGATCGCGACTCTCGCCCTCGTCGTCACAGTCCGCGGCCGGGGCGGCGGCGTTCGGCCTGGCTGAGCGACTGCGGAGAAGGCATGCCCACGCTGTCGCACGCGGTCCCGGCGGGCGGTCGGCACGCATCCACGCGGGTCGAGGGCCGGCCCTTGAGCCCCCGACTGGGGGCACGCGGTTTCCGGACAACTTGGTAACGTACTGAGCGTTCGGTTTTCACGGCAGCGGGGGCTGCCGTCTCGTGCAAGGGGGAGCACACATGGTCATTCGGCGTGTCACAATTCTGAAACTCGCATCCGCGGTTCTACTCGCCACGGGCGTCGCGACGGTCGGCGTCGTGGCCGAGGCGCCGGCGGCGCAGGCCGCGCCGGCGAGGCCCACGGTGTCCGTGTCCAACAGCGGGCAGCTGACGGCGGCTCTCCGCAAGGCGGCACCCGGCCAGGTCATCAGCCTGCGGGACGGCACGTACACCGGCCGGTTCGTCGCGTCGAGGTCGGGAGCCGGCTCGGCACCCATCACGCTCGTCGGCTCGCGCAAGGCCGTGCTGACCACCGGATCGAAGCGCGCCGCCTACGGGTTGCACGTCACCGGCAAGAACTGGGTGCTGCGCGGCTTCAGCGTGAGCAACTCCGCGAAGGGGATCGTGCTCGACAACTCCGACAACACGGTCATCGACGGCGTGGCCGTGACGGCGATCGGTCAGGAGGGCATCCACATCCGCACGTCGAGCAGCCACGTCACGGTGCGCAACTCCGTGGTGGACGGCACCGGTCAGTGGATCGCGGGATTCGGTGAGGGCATCTACGTCGGCAGCGGCGTCGGCAACTGGCGGGAGATCATGGGCTCCAAGACGACGCCCGACCGCTCTGACAACGTCCTGATCGAGAACAACCGGATCAGCAACACGGCCGCCGAGGGCATCGACATCAAGGAGGGCACGACCGGCGGTCGTGTCGCCCGCAACGTGTTCAAGAACGCCGGCTACTCCGGCGCCAACTACGGCGACTCCTGGATGGACGTGAAGGGCAACGACTACGCGATCTGGGACAACTCCGGTTCCGGCACACGGCTCGACGCGTTCCAGGTGCACGCCCCGGTCAAGGGCTGGGGTGGCGGCAACAGGTTCCGCAACAACTCCGTCGCCGGTGGCGTGCCCGGCCACGAGGTCAACGTCTCCTCGGCCACCCCCGGCAACGTCGTGTACTGCAAGCCGTGGAAGTCGGCCCGCGGTCTGAGCAACATCAAGTGCCGCTAGGGCGCACGGCGCACCCGGTCACGGGTGCGCCGGGTCAGCTCTCGAGGTAACCGCGATCTGCGCTCTTCCTCAGCTGGGCGATGATCTTCACCTCGAGCTGCCGGATACGCTCGCGCGTCACACCGTGCAGGAGGCCGATCTGCTCGTACGTCCTCGTCTGCACTCCGTCGAGGCCGAAGCGCATGGTGATGATCTCGCGCTCCCGGGTGGACAGGGCCTGCATGAGCGAGGCGACGTGCTCGTTCAGCATCGATGCCGCGACCATGTCGAGCGGCTGCACGGTGTCGGCATCCTCGATGATGTCGCCGAGCTCGCCGCTGTTCCTCTCGTCGCTCAGCGCAACGTGCAGGGAGATCGGGTCCCGGCCGTGGTCCCTGAGGTCCTTGACCTTGTCCACCGGCAGGCTCACGCCGGCGGCGATCTCGTCCAGTGACGGTTCGCGGCCGGATCCGGTGCGGAGCTCCCGCTCGAAGCGGGCGATCTTGTCGATCAGCTCCACCGTGTGCACCGGGATGCGGATGGTGCGGGACTGGTCCGCGAGCCCGCGGGCGATGGCGTGCCGGATCCACCAGGACCCGTAGGTCGAGAACTTGAACCCCGCCGTGAAGTCGAACTTCTCCACGCCGCGGACGAGCCCGATGTTGCCCTCCTGGATCAGGTCCATGAACGGCATGCCGCGGCCGGTGTATCGCTTGGCGATCGAGACCACGAGGCGCAGGTTGGCGCTGACCAGGTTCTCCTTCGCCACCGCGCCGTCGCGGGCGAGCCACTTCAGGTCACGGCGCAGCTCATCGTCGAGGCCGGTCTCGGTGTCGAGCTTCTCCTGCGCGAACACGCCGACCTCGATCCGCCTCGCGAGCGAGACCTCCTCCTCGGCCGTCAGAAGCGGAACCTTCGACAGCTGCCGCAGGTAGTCCTTCACCGGATCGACGGAGGCGCCGACGATCGCGGCGGCGCGCGACTCGACGTCGTCGTCCTCGTGGAGCGTGATCCGCAGCGCCATGTCGTCCCGCGCGTGCGTCGTTCCCGTTGGTGCGTCCTCGGTGAGCGTCACCCGTCGTCCTCTCGCGCTGACCCGAGACACACGGGGCATGAGAACTTACATCGTAAGTCCGTGGCGAGCTTACAGCGTACGCAGCGGCGTGGGGCAACCGCCTCGCTCACGGAGTTAGGTTTGAGGGGAAGAAGGGGGCCGACCATGGCGGGGCGTGGAACGAAAGGGGCGACCAGGTCGCCGGCGACGAAACTCAGCCGAGACCTCATCGTGGAGACGGCACTCCAGCAGATCGACAGATCGGGGGCGCAGGGCCTGTCGATGAGATCGCTCGCGCAGGAGCTCGGCGTTGAGGCCATGTCGCTGTACCGCTACGTGCACGGCAGGGAGGACCTGCTCGAGGCTGTCGTCGCGCTTCTGATGGGCAACCTGACCTCCAGCCTCGACGACGAGCTCAGCGAGCACTGGCAGGGCTTCCTGCAGACGGTGGCGCACGAGGTGCGCCGTATCGCCACCGACCACCCGATGGCCTTCCCCCTGGTCGCAACCCGGCACCCGGCCGCTCCGTGGCTTCGTCCGCCGCTGCGCAGCGTCGACGTGGTCAACACGTTCCTGCTCACCCTGATCGGCCACGGCTTCTCCGATGCGCAGGCCGTGGGCGCGTACCGGTCGTTCAGCAGCTTCCTGCTCGGTCACCTGCTTCTCGAGTCCGCGGTGCGCGGCGCAGAGACCGGTCCGGTGGAGGAGCCGTTCGACGAGGGGGACGCCGCGATCCCGGAGGGCGACGGCAAGGTCACGCTCGACGACGCGCCCGAGGTCGGCCGGCTCCGATCCCTGCTCAGCGAGGACCGCAGCGAGGAGGAGTTCGAGATCTCCCTCGAGGTCCTGCTCGACCGCCTGAACCGGGACCTGTCGCAGTAGCTGCACGCGGTCCGCTCGGCGAGCGCGTCCCGCCTCCCGCTCCGGATCGAACCGATCCTTCGCGCGAGGGGGACGCGCTCGGTGCGCGCGAGCGTCAGCCCGCGGCGACGGCGATCTCGTTAGGGGTGATGTCGAGCTCGCCGGTCGCCAGAACGTCGCCGGTAGTGAGGTCGACGGCGTGGACGCTGTTCGCGGCCGGCTCCGTGACGTAGGCCGTGGTGCCGTCGACCACGATGGCGGGGTGCGGATCCTGCCACTCGGCCGGCCCCTCCCATGCCTCGACGACCGGGAACGAGTCGACGATCTCGGCGGTGGCCGGGTCGAGCACATGGATCGCGCCGTCGCTCGCGAGGATGTACGCGAGGTCGTCCGGTCCGCGCGCGACGTCGCGGAAGGTGTACTCGGCGCCCTCGGGGAGTTCGACGACCTCGAGGGTCTTGGCGGCGGTGTCGATCAGGGTAACGGCGCCGAGCAGGTAGCCCTCGGCGTCGGGGTCGCTCTTGTAGTCGCCGACGATGATCGGGCTGGTCTCGCTCACGTAGGCGTTGCCCATCCGCCCGTACGGCTGATCGGGAGCGTCGAGCTTCACGATCTCGCCGTCGGAGTAGACGAGCGCGCCGTTCTCGCAACCGAACACGACGGCCTCGTCCTTGGCGGTGCCCTCACCGTGGACGCCCGGGCACTGGTCGTTCTCGGCGATCACGGCGCCGGAGGCGTCGCGCGCCTCGATGCCGTTCCGCCCGTCCGCGTTGCCGACCGTCGTGAGGAAGGTGCCGTCCTCGAGCAGGATCGACACACCGTGGTGCGCCTCGACGCCCTCGATCGTCTCGGTCTCCGGCGCCGCATCGGAGGCGGCGAGGTCGGCCGACTCGAAGATGGTCGTGTCGCTGGTGCCGTCGGCGTACAGGATGGTCTTGCCGCCGTGGCGTACGACGTGTCCGGGGGTGTCGGCGGCGAACACGACATCGGTGAGCTCCGGCTCTTCGCCCGTGCCGGCGCCGGTGTCGAGCACCTGGAAGCCCTCGCTCATGGTGACCATGACGTGCCGGTCGTCGCCGGCGGCGTTCAGCCGGGTGAACTCCTCGGAGTCGAGGTCGGCGACTGTCTCCAGGGTCTCGCCGTCGAGGACGACGATGCCGCCCTCGTAGGCGACGGCGACGCGCACGCCCGCTTCGGCGGAGGTGCTCGGGCTGCTGCTGGACTCGGGGGCGGAGCCGGCGCTGCCGCCGGTCGAGCAGGCCGCGAGGGTCGCGACCGCTCCGATGGCGAGCGCGGTGATGCCCGCGCGGCGGGAATGCGAAGTGCGCATGGGTGCCTCTTTCTTTCTTCTTGGGGGGAACCGGGCGGTCACGGGGAGAGCCCGGTGGCGATGCGCTCCGTGTTGGTGCGCATCATGGTCAGGTAGTCGGGGGCGCCGCCCTCGGCCTCGGTGAGCGACTCCGTGAACAGCTCGATGACCTCGACGTGCACGTCCGCCTCGTTTGCGAGGGCCTGCACGAGGCGATCGGGCGAGGAGGACTCCGCGAAGATCGCGGGAACTCCGGTGTCTTCGACGGCGGTCACCAGGTCGGCCAGGTCGGACGCCGACGGTGCTGCGAGCGTCGTTCCGCCGGGGATGACCGCACCGATGACGTCGAAGTCGAAACGCTGCGCGAGATACCCGAACACGTGGTGGTTGGTCACGAGGGCGCGCCGCTCGGCGGGGATCGCCGCGAACGCCTCGGTCATCTCCGCGTCGAGCTTCTCGAGCTCGCGGCGGTACTCGGCGCTCTGCGCCTCGACCGCGTCGGCGTCCACGCCGTCGACCTCGGCGAGCACGGGCCGGAGGGCGTCGACCACAGCCATCATCCGGGCGGGATCGGTCCAGAAGTGCGAGTCCGGCATCCCTGCCGCGTCGCCCTCGCTGTAGTCGAGCACCTCGATCGCGTCGCCGGCGACGAACGTGGCGACGTCGTCGGCTTCGGCCGCGTCGAGGTGCTGCTGCAGGCCCTCCTCGAGGCCGAGGCCGTTGGAGACGATCAGGTCCGCGGTGCGCACCCGCCCCGCATCCTGCGCGGAGATCTCGAAGGAGTGCGGGTCGGCGTTCGGCTTCATCAGCGTCAGGACCTCGGCCTGGTCGCCGACCAGCTCGTCGACGACGTTTCCGAGGATGTTCGTGGACACGACCACGAGGGGGCGGTCGTCGCTCGCGGACGAGCACCCGGCGAGGCCCGCGGCTACGGTGCCGGCAGCCGCGGCGAGCGCGGTCGCGAGCCTGATGCGTGCCATGCTCATCGCCCCGTCTCGGCGGTGAACGCCGGCGGAGCGGCCGTGTCGAAGGTGCGGGCGATGCGGGCGCCGTCGGCGAAGTCGATCTCGAACAACCGCCGCTCGGCCGGGCCGCTGAGGTACGCGCGCTGCTGATCCGCGATCAGAGCGGGGTCGTCACCGGCGGCGAGCGACTCGGCGACCAGGGCGTCGGTCTGCGCGAGCACCGTCCCGTCCTCGCCGTTCAGAACGAGCACCCGCCCTTCGGCGGTGAGCGCCAGCACGTGCTCGGCGTCATCGTCGACCGCCGTCACGCTCACGAGCGGGGCGGGCGCGGGCAGCAGCGTCCAGGACAGCGCGCGCGTGTCGAGCAGCCAGACGGCGTCCGGGCCCGCGAGGGCCGCGACCGTGGGACGGCCCTCCCGGTTGGCGAAGGCGGTGGCGGCCGGGGCCGTCGTGCCGTCGGGGTAGGGGATCCGCTGGACGACGAGCTCCTCGTCCTGCAGCGTCGCCAGCAGTGCTCCGTCGTCGCAGCCGATCGCGGCACCCACCCGGGTGGTGATCGTGCCGGAGGCTCCGGGGCAGGGCTCCTCGAGTCCCGTGGGCGTCCCCTCAGCGGTGTACCCGACGACGGACGCGGCGACGCCGTCCTCCGCCTCGGTGACGAGGGCGAACGAGCCGATGGGCACGACCATCCCGGCGTGCGGGTCGGTCTGTATGCGGAACCGCTCGACCACCTCGCCCTTCGACAGGGCCTCGGTGTCGAGCAGCACGGCGCTCCCCGATGCGGCGAAGTAGACCCCGGTTCCTCCCGTCGTCGACAGGTTCGTCGTCGCGACGGTCACCGGGCCCTCCCCCGGGACGGTACCGATCAGGCTCGGGTCGGCGCGGTAGTAGTGGAAGTGGTCGACGTGGTCCCACGTCCACACCCCGCTGTCGACGACCTCGACACCGATGGCCGTCGAGGCGAACAGGTAGCGGCCGTCGGTCGCCATTCCGCTCGGCTGTCCGATTTCACCGATCTCGACGACGCTCTCGTCGAGGAGGTCGAGGTGGCGGACTGCGCCGGCGGGGTCGACGGTCGTGAGGCCGAGCTGCGGCTCGGCCACCTCGGCGGCACCGGTGACGGCACCGTGACCGTCACCGGCGGTCGGTGTGTCCGCCGGCTCGGCCGGCGGGTCACCGGCACAGGCGGTGAGGCCGAGGGCGAGGCCGGCGGCGACGGTGAGCGACAGGAGGCGGGGGTGCACGTGGTCCTTCCGGGAGCGTGATGGTGCGCAGAAGCGCGGAGGTGCGGGGCGGCGTTCGTGCGCCGGGGGAATCACGATGGACGTGGGATGGGTCAGGCGCCCACGAGCGCGACGGGTCGCCTGGACCGAAGACGATCGAAGACGGCGCGATGGAGCCAGGACACGCCGGAGAGGGCGATCGCGGCGGCGGCGACCGACGCGCCGGCAGCGGTCGCGGCATGCCAGGACACGAGCAGCCCCGCGAACACCGCGACGATGCCGAACACGGCGGCGAGCAGCATCCGGGTCGGGATTCGGGTCGTCCAGTGCCCGGCGGCGACCGCGGGGGCGAGCAGCAGGCCGACCACCAGGAGGGACCCGACCGCCTGGTACGAGGCGACGACGGCGAGGGTGACGAGCCCGACGAGCGCGGCCTGCGCCAGGCGGGGCGCAAGGCCGAGCACCGCTGCGATGCGCGGGTCGAGCGCGAGCGCGACGAGGGAGCGGTGCGCGGCAGCGGCGACCGCAACGCCGAGTGCGGCCGCGACGGCGAGCAGCACGATGTCGGCCGGCGCGATGGCGAGGATGTCGCCGAACAGGATGGACGTCGCGTCGGTGGCGAAGCTGCCCGAGTGGGAGATGACGATGACGCCGAGGGCGAGCATCGACACGAACAGCAGGCCGATGCTCGTGTCGTAGGAGAGCCTCCCGCGTCGCTGCAACGCTCCGATGCCGAGGCTCATCGCGATCGCGCTGAGCGCGCCGCCGGCCATGACGGGCAGGCCGAGCACGGTCGCGAGGGCGACGCCGGGGAGCATCCCGTGGGCGAGCGCCTCACCGAGGAATGCCATTCCGCGGATGACGACCCAGGTTCCCACGACGCCGCACAACATGGCGACGAGGCCGCCACCGAGGAGGGCGCGCTGCAGGAAGTCGAGCGTGAACGGCTCGAGCAGGCCGGCGGTCGGGGGCGTCATGGTGCCCGACTGTAGCGTTATTGATAATGGTTATCAAAATCGCCAGCGGTCGTCCCGGCTCCTATGGTGAACGGGTGACCCCTCCTCCACCCGTCCCCCTCCCCGTCGTGAGCCTCCGCGGCGTGCACGTGCGCTTCTCGGGCCGCGACGCGGTCGGCGGCGTCGACCTCGACGTGCGGCCGGGCGCGGTGACCGTGATCGCCGGACCGAACGGCGCCGGGAAGTCGACGCTCCTGGAGGTGATCGCCGGCACTCGTCAGCCGTCGTCGGGGACGCGCACGGCCACCGACGCCGTCGCTTTCGTGCCGCAACGCACCGCCGTCTCCGATCGGCTGCCGGTGACCGTGCGGGATGTCGTCACGGTTGGCGCGTGGGGACGCACGGGGCCGTGGCGGCGGCTGGATGCCGCTGCCCGTGGGGCCATCGACGACGCGCTGGATCGGCTCGGGATATCGGGGCTGGCCCGTCACCCCTTCGCGTCCCTCTCCGGCGGGCAGCGGCAGCGGGCACTGCTCGCGCAGGGGCTCGCCCGGCGAGCCGACCTGCTGCTCCTCGACGAGCCCACGACGGGCCTGGACGCCGACAGCGCGCACCGCATCCGGTCTGTTATGCGCGCCGAGGCGGACCGTGGGGTGGCCGTCGTCTGCGTCTCGCACGAGCGTGCCGTGATCGCCGCCGCCGACCACCTCGTCCGGCTCGCCGATGGCCGCATCGTCGCCCCCACGCGTCCGCGGCGTGATTGTGATTCCCGTTCTCAATAGCGCTACGGTGAAGTCCGAGGGTGTTCGCGTCCGGGCGATGCGAGCGCTCCGTCACCCCCATTGATCGAGTGGTCCGCCGTCGCGGGCCCGCATACGTTGGAATTCAGGTCAACCCGTGAAGCGTCATATCGTCGCCGTTCCCGCCCTGCTCACCGCGGGCCTTCTCACCCTCACCGCGTGCTCATCGTCTGACGAGCCGTCCGATGCCACCACGGACGGCACGATCGCGGTCGTGGCATCCACGAACGTCTGGGGCGACATCGTCTCCCGGATCGGTGGCGACCACGTGTCGGTAACTTCGCTGATCGACAACCCTGACCGGGACCCGCACGAGTACGAGGCCGACGCTCAGAACCAGCTCGCGCTGTCGAAGGCCGGCATCGTCGTCGTCAACGGCGGCGGCTACGACGACTTCGTCGACACGATGCTCGAGGCCAGCGACAACGCGGACGCAACGGTCCTCAACGCCGTCGACATCTCGGGCAAGACCGCCCCCGCCGACGGCGAGCTGAACGAGCACGTCTGGTACGACTTCCCCACGGTGAAGCTCGTCGCCGAGCAGGTTCAGGAGGCGCTGACCGAGGCCGACGCCGACAACGCGGCCGACTACGAAGCCAACGCCGCGGCGTTCACGGCCGACATCGACGGGCTGATCGACCGCGAGTCGACACTCGAGGAGCAGGTCGGCGGAACCGGGGTGGCCATCACCGAGCCGGTTCCGCTCTACATCGTGGAGGCCATGGGGCTGGAGAACAGGACGCCGGACGAGTTCAGCGAGGCGATCGAGGAGGACACCGACGTGCCGCCCGCGGTCCTCGCCGACACGCTCGCCCTCTTCACCGGCGGCGAGGTCGACGCCCTGATCTACAACGAGCAGACCACCGGCCCGCAGACGGAGCAGGTGCTCGACGCCGCCGAGGCCGCCGGCGTCGCCGTGATCCCGGTCACCGAGACCCTCCCGGACGGCGACGACTACGTTGCCTGGATGACCGACAACCTCGATGCCGTCGCCTCAGCACTTGGCGCTTAGCGACCGCGCCCCTGCGCAGCCGCGGGACGACATCGTCCTGCGGCTGCGCGGGGCGGGGCTCTCCTTCGGCTCGCGCCTGCTGTGGTCCGGTCTGGACCTCGATGTGCGGGCGGGCGAGTTCATCGCCGTGCTCGGGGCGAACGGATCCGGCAAGACGACCCTGCTGCGCAGCGTGCTCGGTCAGCAGAAGCTCCAGGAAGGCTCCATCGAGATCGACGGGCGCGCGGCGCGGCGGGGGGATCGACGCATCGGATACGTGCCGCAGCAGCGGCTCGCGGCCGACGGCACGCCCCTGCGCGCACGGGACCTCGTCGGCCTCGGTATCGATGGACACCGCTGGGGCATCCCGCTGCCGTCGCGTCGCCGTCGCGGCGAGGTCGCGTCGCTGCTCGACACGGTGGGCGCACGGGGCTACGCCTCGTCCCCCGTCGATCAGCTGTCGGGCGGCGAGCAGCAGCGGGTTCGAATCGGTCAGGCCCTGGCGGGCGATCCACGCCTCCTGCTGTGCGACGAACCCCTCATCTCGTTGGATCCCGCGAATCAGCGTCTCGTGTCCGAGCTGATCGACCACCACAGGCACGACCGTGCGCTCGGGGTGCTCTTCGTCACGCATGACGTCAACCCGATCCTGCCGATGGTCGACAGGATCCTCTACCTCGCCGGGGGGCGCTTCCGGATCGGAACCCCGCAGGAGGTGCTCCGATCGGACGTGCTCACCGAGCTGTACGGGTCGCCCATCGAGGTGATCGAGGCCGCTGGACGCATCATCGTCGTCGGCAGTTCCGAGGAAGGGCACATCCCGTGACGCACCTGATGGCACTGACGGACGAGTCACTCTGGTCGACCCTGTTCACATTCGACAACTTCGGCGAACTCGTGGTTCTGCTGCGCAACTCGTTGATCGCGGGCGCCGTGCTCGGACTCCTCGGCGGGTTGATCGGGGTGTTCGTGAACACCAGGGACATGGCGTTCGCCGTGCACGGGATCAGCGAGCTCTCCTTCGCCGGCGCGTCGATCGGCCTGTTGCTCGGGATCGGGGTCATAGCGGGATCGCTGGTCGGGTCGCTCGTCGCGGCGGGGCTGATCGGCGTGCTCGGGTCGCGGGCCCGGAACCGGAACTCGATCACGGCGGTACTGATGCCGTTCGGGCTGGGTCTCGGCATCCTGGCGCTTGCGCTGTATCCGGGCCGATCCTCGAACAAGTTCGGCCTCCTCACCGGGCAGGTGGTGGCGATCGACCACGATCGTCTCGAGATCCTGGTCGCCATCAGCATCGTGGTGGTCGTGGGGCTGATGATCGTGTGGCGGCCCCTGTTCTTCGCGAGCGTCGACCCCGACGTCGCGATGGCGCGCGGCGTGCCGGTGCGCGTTCTGTCCACCGTGTTCATGATCCTGCTCGGCCTCGCCGTCGCGGTGTCGGTGCAGATCGTCGGCGCCCTTCTCGTGCTGTCCATCCTCGTCACCCCCGCCGCGTCCGCGTTGCGCCTGTCCTCGTCGCCGGTGACGGTCCCCCTGCTGAGCGTCGGCTTCGGCGTCGTCTCCATGGTCGGCGGCATGCTCCTCGCCCTCGGCGGCTCCCTCCCCATCAGCCCGTACGTCACGACCGTCTCCTTCCTCATCTACGTCGTCTGCCGCATCACGGCCGCGGTGCGGAACCGCAGCGGTGCGCGCCGGGCCGGCGGCGCTCCGCTCGCGGACGCCCGGGGGACGGCCGCGTGAGCGGGAGACGGCCGCCTCAGCGCGCGGAGCAAGCGCAATGCGGCGGAGCCGCCCGGAGCACCGTGATACCCGTTCTCAATTAGATATACGTATTGCAATTCGTTTATGCGTGTGGTTGTGTTGAGTCATCACCCCCTGATGACCCGGAAGGAACACAGATGACTGACACCGACGTCCACGCGGAGCACACCGTCGACGAGCACGAGCACGGCACCGACTGCGGCCACCAGAGCGTGGAGCACGGCGACCACGTCGACTTCATGCACGGCGAGCACATGCACGCCCAGCACGAGGACCACTACGACGAGCACTGACCCGGATCGCCGTCCGGCCCGCTCCTCAGCGGGTCGAGCGGCTGAACGCTTCGGTACGACGAAGGGCCCCACCTCCGGGCGGGGCCCTTCGCCGTACCCGCCGGCGCACGTCATGCGCAGCCACGAGGGCGGCGATCCGGCCCGTCATTCCCCTGCGATATGGTCGGGATATGCGGCGCCCACTCGTTCGGAGTCTGACGACCGTTGCAGGGCATGCGGCACGGACCGCGGTGCTCGGGGTCGTGGGAGCACAGGCCACCGTCATCGCGAGCCTCGTAACCCTCGACGCGGTCGAGCGGAGCAGGCGCAAGAACCGCCCGAGGTGGCCGCACCCCGGCTCGTTCGAGACCACCGTGGTGGAGACCTCGACCACCGTGTACACGTACGGCGAGGACCTGTACGACGCCATGCTCGCCGCGATCGACGGCGCCGAGGAGCGCGTGCTGCTCGAGACGTACATCTGGAAGGGCGACGAGACCGGCGCGCGCTTCCGGGATGCGCTGAATCGCGCGGCCGCGCGGGGCGTGTCCGTCTACGTCATCTACGACGGGTTCGCGAATCTCGTCGTCAAGCCCTCGTTCTACGACTTCCACCCCGATGTGAACGTCTTCCGCTTCCCCATCGTCCGCCCGTCGGTGCTGTTCACCAACATCCGGGGAACCGGACTCGACCACCGGAAGCTGATGGTCGTGGACGACACCGTCGCCTTCGTCGGCGGCTACAACATCGGCTCGCTCTACGCCACCTCGTGGCGCGACACCCACCTGGCCCTCCGCGGGCCGGAGGTCTCCGAGCTCACCCAGGCGTTCACGAACCTGTGGAACCTGCAGCGGTCCGACTCGCACAGCGCGCTGCCGGACACCGGTGGCGCCCACTGGGATCCGCACATCCGTGCCGTGAGCAACATCCCCGCGAACCTGGTGTTCCCCATCCGCAGCGTCTACCTCGACGCCATCAACCGGGCCCAGCAGCACATCTTCATCACCACCGCGTACTTCATCCCGGACCAGCAGATTCTCGACGCCCTGCTCCGGGCGAGCAAGAGGGGTGTCGACGTGCGGGTGATCGTGCCCGAGGACTCGAACCATGTCATCTCCGACTGGCTGTCCCGCGGCTTCTACAGCGCGATGCTGCGCGCCGGGGTGAAGGTTCTGCTGTACCAGCACGCGATGATCCACGCGAAGACGGCCACGATCGATGGCGTCTGGTCGACGATCGGCACGGCGAACATCGACCGCCTGAGCCTCACCGGCAACTACGAGATCAACCTCGAGATCGTGGACACCGGGCTCGCGGCCACGATGGAGCACGTGTTCGAGGTGGACAGCTCGAACTGCCGCGTGCTCACCGAGCAGGAGTGGCAGAGCAGGCACGTCGTCGCGAGGATCAGCGAGACGATCCTCGCGCCGCTGCGGCCCTTCCTCTAGGCCGGCCGAGGCGGCGGACCCTCGAAGAGCACCACGTCGGGTATACCCCGGTCGAGCCGGCCCTCTAGCCGGCGGCCTCCTGCGGCCCGGGGCCGATGGCGGCCTGGAGCTCGCGGATGACCGAGCCGAGGATGCCCGACGCGAGCAGCCCCGAGCCGAGCGGCCCCGCGGAGTCCTCGCCGAGGGGCGGCAGCAGGCGAAGCGCGGTTCGCACGGCGGCGTCCATGTGATCGACCTGCCAGGCGATCTCCTCGGCGACGGCCGTAGGCTGATCCGGGCGCGCCAGCCCGGCGGCCTTGGCGGCGTAGCCCGCGGCACCGAGCGCATGCGCGCCCATGTGGGCGACGCCGGAGACCTGAGCCGCCGAACGGGCCGCAGCGACGGCAGCGGGAGAGCTCACCGACTGCGCGGCGCGACCCGCGACGAACCGGCGACGGATCTCGCCCGCGGCATCCAGCTCACCTCGCGCGAACGCGCGCGTGCGGGCGATGGCATCGCGCGGCTGGTCGTCCGCCGGCGCCTCACTCTCGAAGAGCGGAAGGACGCGCTCGGCGCAGTCCGCCGCCCATGCCGCGACGAGCCGGCGGTCGGTCTCGCTCAAAGCCTGCGGTGAGGGCATCGGAGGGCCCTCAGCGCGAAGTGCGGCGCCGGCCGAGAACGCCCGTCGACCAGAGCGCCCACAGCACGAGGAGCGGCTGGAAGTAGAGCCGGACGAAGCGGGCACGGTCGGTGTCGAGCCTGAAGGCGCTGGTCTGGGTCAGCCACTGCGAGACGTTGCCGGGGAACACGGCGACGAAGAACGCGGCCGTGAGGCAGCCGATCAGCACGCGGTGGCGGGGCAGCGCCACGAGGCCGGCACCCAGCGCGATCTCCACGACCCCGGACGCGAGCACCACGAAGTCCTCGTCGAGCGGCACCCACGCGGGCACCTGGGCGCGGAACTCCGACCGGGCGACGGTGAGGTGCGAGATCCCCGCGAACAGCAGCGCCGCGCCGAGCGCGATCCGCCCGACCGTGCGCAGCCATCCCCCTCGCGCGAGCGTTCTCGAGCCGGAGGACGTGGCCGGGTTCGCCGGGCGGTCGATCGCTCTGCTGCGCATGCCTGCAGCCTAATTTAAGGCAGGAGACGCAATCGGCCAGCACCGAGGAACATCACATCTCCGAGGATGCTTTTGAGCAGGCTATGGTCTGAAGATCAGGCTCCGGTTACGTCGCTTAGAGCGATTTTCCCAGCCCAAGAAATCCATACCGACGGTGGCGCGCTGAGCGCTCAATTCCGCCACGTCGAGCAGCCAGACGTTGAACCGCTTAGAGCCCTGGTCAGGTATGGTTTCGCTCTCGATGAGGAGGTGCGCGAACCGAAGATGCTGGAGCTTGTCGACCTGTCGTGAGAGATTGACGTCATCAGTGGCCACCAAGAAATAGGCGCTTTTTTTTGTTCGACAGAATTCGGTGAGTTCCTGCACGAGAGTGTCCAGCTCGTCTGCTTCGGCCGGCTCATCCCGGCGTAGATCTTTTCGCTTCGAGGGAGCGAGTGTGCCAGCACCCTTGTTTACGTCTTCCACGGTGACCCGGTGAGAACCGGTTTTCTCTGATACTCCGCGGTTTCGCGCTTCCAGGATGGCCCCTGACGCTATCCTCAGATAGTCACGCGCAACACCACCTGCAGACAACACAAGACGCTTCCTAGCGTCCTCTGTGAATAGGTCCGTCATGTTCACCCCGGACTGTTGGCACAGGTTCCCCAGGATCTCTTCGAGGAAGCGGCGCGTGGATTCGAAGTGGCGCATTCCGCGATCCAGTGCGATTTCGTGAGCATCGTGACCGGACTGCATCCCTCGGGGAGGGTCGCCGCCCACGAACGGCTCGGTCGAGTATCGAATACTGCCGATTTTGAGCCATGTATTCGTGTCCTTCACCAAACGGTGCAGGTAGCCGAGCACCAGCGCCTGATCGGACCTCCGTATTTGATAGAGATCGTCGACAAATATGAGTCCGCCGCCAAGAAGAGTCGAAACTTGCAGGAGAGCGCGCCTCAAGTCAACTAGCGCGCGTTCGAGATATTGATCCTTCGTTCCTTGGACGGTCTCTTTTGACTGGCGTTCGCGAGCCGTCGATTTCTCGACCGAAGCTCTAACCTCTAAGTGTGGTAGGGCGGGACCCGCGTTGAGGCCGGCCTTCTGCGAAGTCGAGTCGGACTGGACCCACTCGATTTTTCTGTCGATGGGCGCAAACTTCAACCGTTGAAGTTCAGCCGCCATACCGGTGATGCCCCGACGGAGAGCAGTGTGATCAGTGTCGCGCCTTAGCAGACGCTGCCACCAGGTTTGCGTCTTCCGGGCGGCCTCATCCTTGGCTATGACCGCCGCGGCAGCGGCCTGAAACACGAGATCGACCGCACTCACAAGGACGTCAGGGTATTCCAGATTCGAGAATATCTCTTGATCGATCCAAACCGTGAGCCGACCTTCCGACTTAGAAACCTGCTCAAGGTGCCGCAGCAGACTCGACTTACCGGCTCCACGTTGACCGAAGACAAAATGGTGGTAGTCAGCACTCGCCACCTCCGCCCCAGCCACAGGGACATATCGATCCCCGGCTGCAGTCGGTGTAGCTCTCGTGCTTTCTTGAAGACTACGAATAAGAGCAGTGACCTCAGGGCTGTCGAAAAGGGCGGCTTTCGCGTTGACTACCACTTCAAACTTCTACTTTCGGATGTAAGCCATGCGGACAATCACTCGGGGGACCCTGGAACAGGTATGCTCGGCGGCGGAATAGAGCCGCCGTGACTTATCAACGCGATCTCGGATAAAACTTCTACAGAGGCGGCTCATTAGTAGCAACGACGTAATAGCAGCTTGCACAGACATGCAGCTTGGTGTCTCACGACTCCTAGAAGTCCCAGTCCTCGTCTTCCGTCGCCTCGGCCTTGCCGATGACGTAGGAGGAGCCGGAGCCCGAGAAGAAGTCGTGGTTCTCGTCCGCGTTGGGCGAGAGCGCCGACAGGATCGCCGGGTTGACGTCGGTGACCGCGCTCGGGAACATCGCCTCGTAGCCCAGGTTCATCAGGGCCTTGTTGGCGTTGTAGTGCAGGAACTTCTTGACGTCCTCGGTCAGGCCGACGCCGTCGTAGAGGTCCTGCGTGT
>Ga0210040_10000094_pt1 | contig 187618 bp, 156 predicted proteins | sample CryGeyCG12114_NA_FD_185462 | JGI IMG/M metagenome (GOLD analysis project Ga0210040, IMG submission 185462) | Groundwater microbial communities from aquifer - Crystal Geyser CG19_WC_8/21/14_NA (SPAdes) (version 2) | ecosystem: Environmental > Aquatic > Deep subsurface > Groundwater | place...
TCTACTTTCTCAATGTCATTGATTATTTGATGGTTATAATTCGAAACATTGATTTCTATACTAATATTGAAAAGGGCGTGAACTGTTTTTGATAGAATATGCTTGTAGTGCGATAAGATAAAATTTATTAAATTCGATTTTTATCAATACATCTTATCTACTTAAATAAACTAATAGGTTCTTTAAACTTTCTACCCTGCGAAAACTTAAACTAAATAAATACTAAATGAACAGATCAAAAATCGCTTTGCTATACCTTGGACTAGGCTTTTTAACAGTTTCCTGTGAAAATGAAATGGAAGATATGAAAATGGAGTCCTTTTCAAAATCGCAGAATGCAGTCGTTGCGCCTTCATCAAGTCAGGCAATACATGAAAAATTCGCACTCAATCTGCCTACAGATCTTACCCCTCTCAGTGAGAACTTAAGAAACGTGCTTTTCAGTGAGGCTGTAACCCCTAGCGAATGTGCTCCCACAGAATTTGTATCAGTGCAAAACAAATATGCTAAGCCTCTTGTTGCTGATCCAATAGCAATAGGAAACTATGATTTATACACACAACTGAGCTTTATTTACCCCTATTATTTAGATAGATCAAAGCAGTATTTTGGTGCAAATGGTGAATACACGCAATTAGTGGTAAAGAGGCAGCGTGAGCTGGAAAAGTTCTGGAACATGCCTGATGAAATCCGCATTAACGGACAGCATAGTGCCACTTTGAACGATCGCGAAAAACTTGCCGATATTTTTGAAGAATTCGGTGTTGGCGTAGAATCCAGAGCGGATGCTTATGCAATCGCAGATGAATTGATGGCTCTTAATGCAATGTCTCCGAACCTCCCTGAATCTCCTTATTTCTCTCTTGATGGTTTTGCCGCCGGCAACAATTTGATCGTGATTGGTGATGGACTGGTACAAATGGTTTCTGAATCCGGCATAGCAACTGATATTGTGTGGACAGGTATACTGGCGCACGAGTGGGCGCATCAGGTACAATTTAATAATACGGCAGCCTGGTATCCAAATGGAGCGGCAAACGATCCTTCAGCGGCCACCCGCTATACTGAACTTGAAGCAGATTTTATGGCAGCTTACTTTATGACGCACAAGCGGGGCGCTACCTACAACCAGAAACGTGTTGAGCAGTTCTTTACTTTATACTTCCAAATTGGTGACTGTCAGTTTACCAGCACCGGCCACCACGGCACACCGACACAGCGTATGGCAGCTGCTCAGTTAGGTTTTGATCTTGCTGACAGTGCTCAGAAACAAGGTCATATCCTGACTCCGCAGCAAGCACATGAATACTTTGTTTCCAAAGTTGATGGATTATTGTAATCCCCGAAGCAATTCCCGGAATTCAAAAGGCTGACCCGTAAAGGTCAGCCTTTTGCTTAGCAGCATTGACGACAGACAGATAAGGCGCTAAAAGTATAAACCTCTCTGTATTGGCTGCAATAAATATGTTTTGCAGCATTCGATTCATCTGGCTGCTAATCCGGCCGTCGTCTTCTAACCTGGTAAAGATAGCTAAGTACCTGTACAAAAATGGCTTGAAGTATAAACAGATGCTGTCATTCTGGAAGAATCTTGTTGTTGGGCGTCAGTAACGCTTATTAAGCGGATATAAAGTTCGCTAATAAGATCCTTGCAGGATGACAAAATAGGTTAAGTTAATTCTGTCCAGATACTTATTCGATCTTAGCCTTGGTAGGCCAGCATACCACCCAGCAGGTTGCGCACATTGCTAAAGCCTTGCTGCTGCAGAAACGCCTTGGCGCTGGCAGAGCGGTTGCCGGAGCGGCATTGCACAATCACTTCCTGGCCTTTTAAATCGTCCAGATCGTAGAGGCGCTGCGGCAGTGTGCCTAGCGGAATATTTTTTGCGCCTGCAATATTGCTTTCCTGGTATTCCCAGTCTTCCCGAACATCTATAATCACGGGTGTTTCGCCTTTGCTCAGGCGCTCTTTTAATTCTTCTACGGTGATGTCTGCTGCTGTAATCATGGTTTGGTTAAGATTAGTTTTTTAGATATTGTCGCTTTTTTAGTCGTGATGCGCAAGGTATAAAACCCTGCTGCCAACTTGCCCAGTTGCAGGGGAGCGGCGCTGCCATTATAAGTATGGCGGTATACTAACTTTCCTGTTACATCGTACAGCACCAGGCGTTGGTATTCGCCTTCCAGGTATACTTCGCCGGAGGAGGGGTTGGGGTATACTTTGATACGGGCCGACTCCAAATCTTCTTCAATGCCCAATGCCTCTTCTCCTGCCATAACGGGCCGCAGCATAAGGGCACCGGCTAAAACAGAATCCTGCTGCCAGCCATTATACCCGGTAAACAGAAAGCGTCGGCCAGTGGCAACTTCGTTCCGGTCGAAACCGATATTGACGTACAAATTGCCCGGCTGCGACCAACCCACATAAAAACTGCCGCTCACGGCAACAGGCTGGTTTAAGGCTATTTCGTAAAAAGCATTCAGCGAATCGCTGTACTGGATTGGGAAACTCTGCTGGTACAGCACCTCTCCCGGCACACCTTCCTCATCGGCCCAAACTTTAAAGGCGAGACCTGTTTTACTCAGATCCTGGTTCACATGCGGAAAGTATACCCGAAAACCTTTCACCTGGTCAGGGCGATTGAGATCAAAACGCTGCGCTACTTGTGTATTGCCTGTACCCAGAAAACTGAAACCCGCTTCGGCAGTACCATCGTCGTAAGCAAAGTAATCGGCAAAATTTGTCTTGTGTGCGGTGCTGTCGTTGGCGCGCTGCAAAGAATTTTGCTCTTTTGTGTCCAGCACCATGCCATGCACCAGCGTAAACGGCGCATTGGGCAAATTAAGTTTTTCGACGCGTGGTGTGCCGGTAATAGTATACTGCCGTGCCTCCCCCGGCACCAGCGCCTCCGCACGAAGGAAGGTATCTGCAGCCGTTCTGTCCAGCTGCCGGATGTAGCCGCGCCAGCTGATGGCACCAGGCAAACCACCCAGGTTGTTGACAGTGGCCTGTACTTCTCCGGCCAGCAGTTCATCTGCCCTGTCTTTCATAAACTGTTTGTACGGCATGGCGGTGTAATATTTCAACAGCCTGCTCACGCCCTCACTGACTGCAATATCGCGGGTGGTGTTGCGGCCTTTGCGACGGTTTTTGTCCAGTTCCACATAATCAACGTTCCAGACGTCGGCCAACCCGTTGCGCACCCCCACGCTGCGGAAGCGGAACTGAAAGTCATCATGAAAGAAATTCGCCTCCTTCAGCCCGACAAATACCTGCGCAAAAGCTGATGTTTCGCCAATGCCTGCCTGCTGCCAGACAGGCAGCCAGTTACCTGCGGCGTCTTTAAATTCCAGTTGCAGGTATACCAGGTTGGCAACTGTTTTGTCGGGCACATCGCCCAGCCCGCCGGATTGCCAGTAAAAGCTCAGGTATACCGAGTCGGAAGAAGAAAGATTAATGAGCCGTATAGGCTTGGAAGTGAGGGTATCGGAAGGGCCTGCTGCCACTGAACCGAGCGCATACGGCTGCCCGAAATCATCCAACCCATCAAAAGAAGCTACATTTTTGGTTAGCGGCTCAAAGGCGTAGCGGCTGTTAATATATACGCCGCCATTCTGCTGCCACAGTTCAGGATCGGGCAGAACGGTAGCGCCGGCAAAATCATCAAAAAAAGGCAGGGATAAAGCTGCGGCGGCAACCTGACGCTTCTGTAGAAGGCTTTGTGGCCGCCGCGTATCCTGTTGCAGCGGCTGCAGCACCGCCTGCGCCCGGGCAGCTGCCCCGCTAAAAAGGATAACTAGTATAAGCGCCAGCTTTTTCATGTTCGTTTTCGTGATTTATACTTGGTCTTAGGTAAATAAAGCCAACCGCCTTCTTCCTTATAGCTGAATTACGCGGAATTCCTGCTATGGTCAATGTAGATTACCCAACTCACAGGGAAGGGAATTCTCAACACGAGTAAAAGATTCCCCTCCTTGGACTTGAGTCAGGTTCTTCCGCAATATACCCTTTTACTACCGCAAGCTTTCAGTTTGTGGTGGAAATAAGGCAAGTTTAAAACTTAAAGCAGGTTAACTTTTGCCCTGATAGTAGTTCCTGCTTACCTATAACGAAAGCGCCTGCTATTGCTGGCAGGCGCTCGATCTGTATTTATACTTAATCTATTCCCTGCACAGGCTCCTCACCGGACACCCATAGGTCTACCAGTTCGCCCACACGTATTTTACCGCCCACATCGGCAAAGGGACGTTGTTTTACCACGGTTCCTTCCGGCTCCTCGCTGCCTGGGACATAAATAATGGTACCAATCTGCAGCCCCTGCCCTACCAGCAGCACCGATGCCTCATCTACCGGCATGCCTATCACTTCCGGCACCTCAAATTCGGTGTTGCCCAGGCCATCGCCCACATGCAGGTCTACTACAGAACCTTTGGCTATCATCTCACCGGGCTTTATTTCTTTTCCATTTACAAGTTGTTTCAACACAGCATTTTGCTGCAGGTCGGGCACCAGCGTAACTTTGCCTTTCTTCAGGTCATAGCTTTTCAGAATGAGCTCCGCGTTGCGCACCGAACCGTCGATCAGCTTGGGCATTTTAATCATCGGCGGATTTTTCATATTCACCGAGATGTAGATTTTGCGGTTCTCCTTCACCTTCAATCCCGCTCCCGGTTCCTGCGTCAGAATGGTAAACGGCTTCAGGTCTGAGTTGTAGCTGGAGTCGTTGATGTAGTACCGCAGATTCTGGTCGTTCAGCAGTGCTTCGGCCTGCGGCAGCTGCATCCCCTCAATTTCAGGTACCGCAATGCTTTCGCCGTGGTTGGTGGTAGTCGGCAGGTACCAATAGAAAAAGCCAATGATTAGCGCAGCCACAATAACGGCCATAATAAGCAAATGCTTAATAACATCTAAAAATGATCTTGCTCTGAACATGGTAATATTTTTATAAGACAAAAGACAATAAGACTCTTGTACTACTTCATTTTTCTCATTTTAACTCTCTAACCTTCTAATTCTCTAATTCTTTAACTTTCTATCTCACTCCATATTTTTCATCCGCGTGCGCTCGATGCCGAACTGCAGGATGCGGTTAATAAAGTCATAAGGTTTATACCCGTTGATGGCTGTCTGGTGAAAAATGCAGGTAGCCGGTGTCATACCCGGCAACGAATTTACTTCGATGATGATGGTTTCCACCTCCTTGTTTTCATACACCCGCACAAAAGCATCAATACGGGCATAACCTTCAATGTTCAGTATCTGCGCCACGCGCTTCAGGTCTTCCTTTACTTTATCTGATATTTTCTGGCGGAGCTTCGGGTCAGCTGCATAACGGGCCGGTGTGATGTTTTGCCCTTCACCGGCCAGAAATTTTTCCTCCAGCGACAGCACTTCGCCTTCTGCCAGCGCTTCCGATGCTTCAAACACTTCATAATTCACCGTGCCATCGGGACCATACTTAGTCAGGAGGCCGCCTGTAACTTCCAGGAAATGCTTCGCCCCATCTTTCGAAATCAGTGACTCTACCAAATAGCCTGCCTTGTTCGGGAATTCCTCTTTTAAGCCAAGCGATAAAGTACGGGCGCATTCGGTATCCAGTTCCTCCATCTCCCGGAACATCAGCGTCGTAAACGCCTCCAGTTCACGGCGGTTTTTTATCTTTTTAACGGCCGAACTACAGCCATCGTCTGCAGGCTTGGCAATAAAAGGATATTGAAAGCCATTTTCTATACTTTGGTAGAATGCCTCCCTGTCTTGCAGCCAGTCTTCTTTTAACGCCATGGCATGTTTGGCCACCGAAACGCCGTGTTTGGCCAGTAGTTCGTTGGTTTCATACTTGTTGATGGTAATCTGCGAAGAGCGGATGCCAGAGCCGTTGTATGGAATGTGCAGTTTCTCGAGTTCCTGCTGCAAAGCGCCGTCTTCACCCGGACGCCCGTGCAAGGCGATAAATACTGCATCAACCAGGTTTTTGAGCTGGCTGTAAGTAATACGCTGCGGCTCCTGCAAAGGGCGTCCCGTATACTTACGAGTAATGCTCTCGGCCTGCTGCATAATCTGCGCAAGCACCGGATGCGGTTTGCCGCCGTGTTCAAAGTGCAGTATCTTTTCTTTGATGTCGTCGGCGTTGTCCTTCAGCATGATGTTTACCGGAATAGTATACAGGCGGTGCTCCTCATTACTACCCGTCAGGAAAATGGGCAGCGGCTCATACTTCACAGACGAAGAAAGCTTCTCGTAAATATTGCGGCCGCTCTCCACGGAAATATGGCGCTCCGAAGAATAACCGCCCATAATCACACCCACCCGGATTTTATCGTGGCGGTGCGCCTGCAGGTCTTTTATAGCCGTGTCCAGATTTTGCAGCAGCCGCGCCAGTTTCACCGTATCCTTGCCTGATTTCAGGCGCTCAGCTACGGAGGTACGAATAATGTAAGTCAGGAACTGCGACGGATTCAGCCCGATTTCGGCAGCCTGGTGGAAGAAGAACGATGAGGGCAACATGCCGGACGTCGTGTTCGGGTCGTTCAGGAAAATCTCACCGCTTTCGGTAAAAAAGCCATCTAAACGGGCATATACGTTAAAGCCGAAAGCTTTGAACAGTTTGCGGCACGCCTCGCGGATACGCTGGATATCATCCGTCGGCAGGTTAATGGGCGTGATTTTACGGCTCAGGCCAGGTAGGTATTTAGAGCGGTAATCGAATACCTCACTGCCTTTCACAATTTCAGTTGGCGGCAGAGCCAAGGCATTGCCGCTTTCCTCCTGCACCACAATACACGAAAACTCCCTGCCAAGTATAAACGCCTCTACCAGCACCTGCTGCTCGTGCTCCACGTTGGTCAGCGTAATAGCATCGGTGGCGCTGCTGTTAAAAGTATGGTTGATGTGGTTGAGCAACTCTTCGGGGTGGTACATGATAGTGCCGCTCTGCAACAGCACCGGCATCCCAATACCTTCACGGATATCCACCAGTTGCTTCATACCGGCTACCTGCTTTTCTTTGCTCTGCGCCAGCCACTGGCTTTTATAGATCGTTTTGGTGAAAAAGCTGTGCTCCACGCCCGCTTCAAAAGCGGCAAAATCATTTTCCTTGATGATGGAAACACCGATAGAAGATCCCTGGTGCGGCGCCTTCAGCACCAGCGGCAGGCCGAGGTCAGCCACCAGTTGCCTGAATATACTTTCGCGCTTCGCCAGGTCCGACCAGTCGTTATATCGTATGGTCCTGTAATCGGGTGTCGGGAAACCATGTTGCTTAAGCATTTCCTTCTGCGCCGCCTTATCTATACCAATTGCCGACGGCAAAATACCAGAACCGGAATATGGCATATGGTACCACTCCAGCAAGCCCTGAATACTGCCATCCTCGCCATAAGGGCCGTGCAGCGCCAGAAATGCAAAATCAAAATGATTCCGGAACTCGTTGGGCTGCAGCCGCTTGCCCGCTTTGGCAATAATCGCATCCTGCTCGGCTATACTTAGCTCGCCCAGCGACTCCATGTATATCTGCAAGCCATGCTCTGTTTCTGGCAGCGCCTCCACCGGCGGATAAAAATCACGGATAGTCCCTTTATAAATGTATTGCCAGTCCAGCAGTATAAAGTTGCCCAAGCTGTCGGCAAACACCGGAACCGCCTCAAACAAAGCCTTGTCCAGGTTATCGTAAACTGTACGGCCACCTGCAAATGAGATTTCGCGCTCACGAGACGGCCCACCGAAAATTATTCCTACTTTCATCCCTGCAAAGATAATAAATAGAGGGATAAAGTTACGCGCTTAAAGTCAGGAGCTGCATTACTTTGGGAAGGTTAAGAATTATGCGTGATTGTTAAAGAACAATTTATACTTGTTCGGGTCTTCTTTATCAGAATTTTAGTGATGCCGGTTCTTCGGCTTTTATGCTTTACGCACAGGTTATACTTATTGCGTAAGTATGGCTGCTGAACCATACCTGATAGTTGCTGTTCATCCTCAGTCTTATACTTGCCTTGTCGCATCATCTGGAAGTTTACCTGAGTTTATGTTGTGGTTTAGTAGAATTTAAAAAGGAGCTTTTATACATTTTTGATGATTTTTTTTATAAATATCATTAAATTTAAGCATAAGCTATATGCGTTTAACGAAGAAAAAAAGTGTATTTTGCGAAGGGGAGTTATAAGAAAAATATTCAAATAATTTCCGTCAACTGCCCTCTCTAAACCTTATGTAAGCTATGAAAACCGGCTCTATCCCTGCCATTATACCGATTGCCGAAGGTTTATACCTGCGCCCGGCAGTTGTAACCGATGCTCCCTCTCTTTACTGGCTTATAGATAAGCAGCGGCCTTACCTGCGCCAGTGGCTTCCGTTTATAGATGCCAGCCAGGAAGTAAGTGATACAGAGATATTTCTGCAATATGTTACAGCCAAAGGCAACACCCAGGACAAGGTGTTTGTCATCATGTATCAGCACGAAGTAAGCGGCCTGATCAGTTTTAAAGCTATCGATTACCAGCACCGCAAACTGGAGATTGGCTATTACCTGAGCGAGCAGCAGCAGGGCAAAGGTATTATGCGCCGCAGTTGCCAGGCGCTGGTAAATTACGCGTTTGAAAGGATGGGGATGAACCGCATCCAGATAAAAGTTGGTGTAGGCAACTTCCGGAGCAGTAATATTCCGAAGAAGCTGGGTTTCCGGATGGAGGGTGTGCAGCGCGAAGCCGAATTTCTGAACGGCCAGTTTCATAACTTGGAAGTATACAGCCTGTTGCAGCGCGAGTGGCAGCAGCAATAGTTATACTTTGAAGTTACAGTTCTTTGGGCCATTATTTTGAACAGGAAGTAAATTACGTAAATTGTACCACACAGGTATAACTACCTGATCTAAACTTTACTTTACGCTTATGATAAAAAATAAAATCCTGCTTGCTGGCTTGGCTTTAAGCTTCAGCATGGCCGCCTCTGCGCAAAATTTAAAGACAATCACCCAGCAGGAAACAACCCGTCTTATCAAAACGCTAAGCGCCGACGACATGCAGGGCCGCGCTTCCTTCTCAGCGGGAAATGACAAGGCTGCTTCTTTTATCGCCGGTGAGTTTAAGCGCATCGGCCTCGAACCGCTACAGGGTAATGATGACTTCCTGCAGACTTTTAACGTGTATCGCCTTACACCCGCAGCAAAGAAAGCCAACCTGAACGGCACAGAACTTCCGTCTGATGCTTTTTTCGCCAGCACTACACAGGAAAAGCTTACCTGGAGCGCAGATAAAGATAGAGCAGTGGTCATAATCGGAGAAAACGATGATTTTAGTACAACTGCCAGAAATCTGATGAAAGAAGACCAAAACGCGCTGGTATTGGTAAATCCGAAGCATCAGCAGCCTTTCAACGGGTTTAAAAATTATATGGCACGCGGAAGTATGGCTACGGAACCTGGCAAGGGCCCTGATATGGTTTTTATACTTACAGAACAGACCACTGCGGATAACTATAAAATTGAGATAGAAAATAACATCGTACAGCAACAGCTAACAAATATAACCGGCAGCATAGAAGGCAAACGCAAGGATGAGATCGTAGTTTTTTCCGGCCATTATGACCATATTGGTATCGGCAAGCCAGTAGCGAACGATAGCATTGCTAACGGCGCCGACGATGACGCTTCTGGTACCAGCGCCGTAATAATGCTGGCTGACTACTACAAAAAGCAGTCAAAGCCGGAGCGCACGCTGGTTTTTGTAGCTTTTACTGCAGAAGAAATAGGCGGCTATGGCTCCAGGCACTTTTCGGAACAGCTTAACCCGGACAATATTGTGGCTATGTTTAATATTGAGATGGTAGGCAAGCCTTCTAAGTTTGGCCCAAACAGTGCTTTCCTGACTGGCTATGAAAAATCAGACATGGGGCAGTTGCTGCAAAAGCGCCTCGAAGGTACCGCCTACAGCATCCACCCGGATCCGTACCCGGAGCAGAACCTCTTTTACCGTTCCGACAATGCCACCCTTGCCCGCCTGGGCGTGCCGGCGCATACTATTTCTTCGGATGAAATCGACAAAGACGCCTTTTACCACACCGTTAACGACGAGTTTGAGACGCTGGACATGGCGCACCTCACCAATATGATTAAAGCCATTGCCCTGGCCTCGCAGGGTATTGTGAATGGCGAAGATACCCCTACGCGCGTGGATAAAACACAGGTGAAGTAATTATTAGCCACCCATAAAGTTTTAAAGCGCGGTTAGCAGGTTTTTACTTTATAAACATTGCCTGACCTCATCTGCTGTACTACTCGTATGAAAGGAATAGTGCCTTGCTTATACAGATGCTACAGTTCAAGCAAATAATACTGTTCTTTTTCCTGGCGCTGCCTGCCGTGGCGCAGCAGCCTGCTTTTATCTGGGGCCCTGCCGTAAATTATGAACCCAGAAAGCTGGACCACATGCACGTGGTTGGCATAAATGGCACCGGCTTTTATGCCACCTATCAGGAAGATTATCAGGTAACGCTGGAGCGATACAATAACCAAAACCAGCGCGTTTGGGCTGTTGCGCTACTGCCTAAAACCCCGGATGGACAAACTTCCCGCTTATTGAGTACTATCCTGCTGCATAACAGGCTTTATGTGCTCTCTACCTTCTCCGACGGCGGCCGCACCAATGTTTTTGCGCAACGCATTCACGAAACCGGCAATTATGACAGCGAAATTATACCTTTGCTCACCAACTCCTATGGCAGCAGCGTTAGTATAGCCGCCTCGCCGGATAAAAACGCCCTGCTGCTGGTCCAGACAGGCGAAACGGGAGGCCCCGCAACTGCCACACTTTTTTCGGATGAGCTGCAACCCCGCTGGTCACGGGACTTTACGCCGGACGGAACGCTGCAAGAGGTTGCCCTGCGACGCAACGGAACAGCTTTTATACTTGCCAGGGCAGGCGCTACGGCTGCCTCCACAGCAGCTTACCAAATCTACCGCTTCGACGATGAGGAAGGAGAATTATCAAGTATGGCACTGGGCCAGGGGCAATACCGGCCACTGCAGGCCAAGCTTCTTATAATGCCAAATCGCGACGTGGTTGTAGCAGGCTATTTTGTACGCGCTTCGTCGGTTGTAACCCAGAACCCTGAACCGCTGGGCACCTTTTATTACCGCCTGGACAGGGGCGCGTTGTCTGCCCCGGCCGGCGTTTATACGCTGTTTGATGCTGCTTTTCTGCGCAAGTATAAACGCTCCCGTGCCGATAGAAATTATAGCCAGCGCCTGCGCAACCTGCAACTTAGTTCGCTGGTGCCTACCAGTGAAAACGGCCTGGTGCTGCTTGGTGAGGTTACATCTGCAGAAGCAGTCAGCGGCAGTGTTACTTTCAAATTCGAAGATATTATTATTGCCAGTCTTAGGCCGGACGGCACCCCCCGATTTTTTACCAGTATTAACAAAGAGCAGCAAAGCCTTACAGATGGCAGCCTCTGCTCCTATTTTTCTACTTCCATTGCCGATACGCTGCAGCTCATTTACCTCGATTTCAAGTATAATGAAACCGCTACAAATAAAGGGGCAACCGCCAGTGCGGCAACTGTTCCTATAGTGCCAGTGCTGGTTTCTGTTGCGCCGGACGGAAATCAGCAGGTAGCACCGCTAGTCAATACTCCGGCAGGCCAACGCCAATTTTACCTGCTCCCGACTGCTACGTTTCCCGTCTCAGAGCATGAGTTTATTGTGCTCGGAATCGGTGACGGCTACTACAAGTATGGCCGGATGCAGTTTTAATTTCTCAGACAATACTTGCCAGGCATAAACAATTTCTATTAACCCGCAGTTATACTTTCTGATGTTAAAAACATATAGAAGCGTGCAGGATCGCTTATCAGGAGAAAAAAATACATAATGCTACATGAACCCAAATAAGCTCTTGTTACTTTTTACCATTCGCCCTGCAACAAAAACAATCAGCATTTTTTACGACCTTTGCAGAAGCTAACGAAGTATCACCCTTGTCTGAACTGCTGAATTTTAATTTTCCGCCGGAGCCGGCCGTAGACCGCGTTACGTTATTTGCCGACGTAATTCTGCCCCTGCCTCTGCCCAAGCTTTATACTTACCGCATTCCTTTCGAGATGAACGACGAGGTACTGGTAGGTGTGCGCGTGATTGTACAGTTTGGCGCTAAAAGGGTGCTGAGTTGCATCGTGGCCGAAATTCACGAAAATGCGCCCGCCGACTACCAGGCTAAGTATATTCTGGATGTGCTGGACGACACGCCCATTGTTACGGCCCCACAACTAAAGCTGTTTAAATGGATTGCCGATTATTATATGTGCACGCTGGGCGAGGTGATAAACGCTGCCCTGCCCTCTGCCCTGAAACTGAGCAGCGAATCGCGGATACAGCTGCACCCGCACTATAACCCTGAAGAGGACGATCTTATACTTGCGCCGCAAGAGGAAAGGATTCTGCTGGCACTGCAAGACAACCAGGCGCTTACTTTTACCGAAGCAGGCAACCTGCTGCAACTCAAAAGCTACCACAAGTTCATCAAATCGCTGATTCAGAAAGAGGCAATTATCATTTATGAGCAGGTCAGCGATAAGTATGCGCCAAAGGTGGTAAAAAAAGTACGCCTGAGCGAGCATTTTGTGCAGGAAGAGGGCCTGCTGGAGGAGCTTTTTAACCAGCTAACGCCACAGCCCAAGCAGCTGGACGTGCTGCTGAACTATCTTCAGAAAGTGCCGGTGCACCAGGATATCCACCTCAACTATAAAGGCATCGAAAAGAGCGCCCTTACGACCAATACCCACCTGTCTGCCTCGTCCATCAACACGCTCATCAAAAAAGGAGTGCTTGAACAGTTTGATCAGATTGTATCGCGCTTTCCGCTGGACAATGAGCCACAACAGCTGCCGATGGCGCTTTCGGAGCACCAGTTACAGGCCACAGACGAGATTCTGGGCTTGTTTAAGGAGAAGGACACGGTGCTGCTGCACGGTATAACAGGCAGTGGCAAAACCGAAGTATACATCGACCTGATAAAGCACGCGCTGGAAGGCGGCGGCCAGGTACTATACTTGCTGCCAGAGATTGCCCTCACCGCGCAGATTGTAACACGCCTGATGAAGGTATTTGGCGACAAGTTAGGTGTGTATCATTCCAAGTTCTCGGATAACGAGCGGGCCGAAGTATGGCAGGGCGTGCTGTCGGGTAAGTTTCAGGTGGTAGTTGGCGTTCGGTCGGCTGTTTTCCTGCCCTTTCATAACCTGTCGCTGATAATTGTGGATGAGGAGCACGAGGCCAGCTACAAGCAATATGATCCGGCGCCGCGCTACAATGCCCGCGAAACAGCCCTGGTAATGGCAAGCCTGCAGGGCGCCAAAACGCTGCTGGGTTCGGCCACGCCCTCCATCGAAAGTTATTACAACTGCCAGACCGGCCGCTGGGGTTTGGTAAGTATGACCAAACGATTTGGAGAAGCGCAGTTGCCTGCTATGCAACTGGTAAATGTGCGCGAAGAGCAGCAGCGCAAAAATATGCACAGCCATTTCTCCGGTCAACTTTTAACAGCTATTGAGGAACGGTTAAAGCGCCAGGAGCAAGTTATTTTGTTTCAAAACCGTCGCGGCTATGCGCCTTTCATCAGCTGCGAAGAGTGCTCCTGGATACCCAAATGTAAGTATTGCGCCGTAAGCCTGTCGTACCACAAGTATAACGGTGAGTTGCGTTGCCACTATTGCGGCTATCACGAGCGCATGCCCCACGACTGCCCCGCCTGCGGCGCTACTACGCTAAAAAGTATGGGATTCGGCACGGAGAAGGTGGAAGATGATTTGAAGCTGCTGCTGCCAAACGCAGAAGTACAGCGCATGGACCTGGATACAACCAAGAAGAAAAACAGCTATCAACAGATTATTGCAGATTTTGAGAGCGGCCGTACCAACGTGTTGGTAGGCACACAGATGGTAACAAAGGGCCTGGATTTTGAGAACGTAAGCCTTGTAGGCATCCTGAATGCTGATACGATCATTAACTTCCCCGACTTCCGGGCGCATGAGCGGGCATTCCAGCTTTTTGTGCAGGTAAGCGGCCGCGCAGGACGTAAAGGCAAACCCGGTACAGTGATTATCCAGACGCGCGACCCGCTGCAACCTATCTTCCGAAAGGTACATAGCAACGATTACCAGGGGCTGTATGAACATGAAATTGAGGAACGCCTCCGCTTTGGCTATCCGCCGTTTATGCGCATGATCCGCATTACGGTGAAGCATACTGAAGAACATACATCAGAGAATGCAGCTATTGTGCTTTCCAAAGATTTAGCGGATCAACTGGGTAAACAACAGGTGCTGGGGCCCGAAGTACCCTACATTTTTAAGATTCGGAACCTGTTTCTGCAGGAAATTCATATAAAACTGCCGCGCGAAAGCACCAACCTGAAAACAGCCAAAGCTCAGATTGCGCAAGCTGTTGCCAATCTCAAACTGCTCCCCGATTTTAAAGGAATCCGGGTAGTAGCCGATGTAGATCCGGCATAAACTAAGTAGATTTGAAAATAGCATTAGCTATCCTTCCAGGGATGTTCCCGGGTGTTATTGCTGCTCTAAATACACATTTTTAAGAATAAGGGGGTAAAGCTAAACAGCTTTACCCCCTTATTCTTAGATCATCCCTTTGCAATACCTATTCCAGTAATTTACCAGCATCTGTTCACCGGCGCGCGTATAGTCATCTCCCATAAAAGGCGTAGGCGTGAATTCTCCGAAAACAGCGCCCTTGTCAGTTGCATAAAAATCTATCCTGGCAAAAATCTCATAGGCCCTGCTCAATTTTCTGGCATCTTCAATCATCTCTTTCAGGCAGGCAGGCGGTTGCTGGTAAGCTCCTTTAGGATAGTGCGTATTTAGATTCTTCATCTGCTTCCAATTTTCATCATAAAAAGTGGTATACCCTTTCTGAGGACTCAACCTGTTGATTACCTGAATGCAGGCTACCTCGCCATTAAACATGTAGAACTTATAATCGTCCGGAATTTTGCATATTCCCTGTTCCGTCTTAACAAACTCTTCTACCAGAAATTCCAGACGCGGATCATTTACTAAAGCCTGGTTCAGTTCTTCTATGAGGCTGTCTTTTGTATAAGTCTGCTTATTCATAAGGTTAAGAGAGCCATTCATCAGGAACACGAGCTTGGATGCGGCGCCGATGGACGGCCTGATAACATAATGTTCAGGCAATTCCATCGCTTTTAACTCATCCAGATCTTTGCCTTGCCAGTACATTCCCGGTATCCGGCACCCGTACAATTTGGCAAATTCCATAGAATTGTGCTTGTTGCTGAGTCTGCGCTGCCAGTATTTGCCCTCTTGCCATTTAGCAAGCGGATCGGTGGCATTTATTTGTGTTTTCTTAAGCACTTTCCCTTCCGGCGATCCCCAAAATTCTTTATTTCTGTGTTTAATGCGCTTGGAGAACTCACCATTCCCGCGGTTTAGGAGTGTGTATATAATGGTCTTAGCTACTGATTTTAGGGTTTTTTGCGGCATAATTCTTTTATTTTAAAGATGATGTGTTATTTAAGTAAAAGGACATAAATATCAAGTGGAGCATTCGGGACACGAGATACTAGACAGTAGATTTTAGACATAAAACTTTTATATTACTTTATACTTGATGACTAGCATTTTATGCTTCATGATGAAGGGCTTAGAATGTATGGTTTATTTTGTCAGCTTACTTATCAAGGAATAGTATAAATTTCCGTTATATACTTAATATAGTTTAATATTTTTGATTCATGTTAAAATAACAGTGGCTTCTGCGTAACAAGGCTTTATAATTGTTTTTCTAAAAACAAGATTACATGTTAAATTTTCCCTGTACAGAATTTGTCCCAGTAATTAACGAGCATCTGTCCGGCGGCAGGCGCAAAGTTTTTCCCCAAGGCCGGGGTAGGTGTGAACTCCCCGAAAACAGCGCCCTTGTCAGTGGCATAGAAATCTATCCTGGCAAAAATCTCATAGGCCTTGCTTAATGTTTTAGCATATTCCATCATCTCTTTCAGGCAAGCGGGCGGTTGCTGATAAGTTCCTTTGGAATAAAAGGTAGTAATGGCTTCCATAGGGTTCCAGTCTTTATCATAGAAGGTTGTAAAACCCTTTTTAGGACTCAGTCTGTTTATGACCTGTATACTGGCCACCTCGCCGTTAAATATGAAGAACTTGTAGTCGTTTGGAATCTTATACTCCCCCTGCTCGGTTCGCACAAACTCCTCTATCAGAAACTCCAGTTCCTGATTCTGTCGCAGCGCCTCATCTAGCTTTTCTATGATTCCCTGTTTAGCGTAAGTCTGTCCGTCCATTAGGTTAAGGGGCCCGTCCATGAGGAACACCAGGTCGGAGGAATGGCCGATGGTGGGCCTGATAACAAACTGCTTGGGTAGTTGCTCTGCGTTCAGTGAGCGTAAGTCTCTGCCCTTCCAATATAGCTCTGCCACGCGGCAACCGTTCATTTTAGCAAACTCCCGGGAATTATGCTTGTTGCTAAGTTTGCGCTGCCAGTGCGCCACGTCCTGCCATTTAGCCAATGGGTCGCTGGCACTCATGGGTGTATTTCGGACAGCCTCCGCATCGGGTGCATCCCAAAACGTGCTGTGCCTGTGTTTGATGCGCTCAGAAAACTCTCCCCCTTGTGGGCTTGGTTTGCCTTTCACAGCACACGTAATCGATTTTAACAATGTTTTTAACATGGCAATTTTACCTGCGGGAAGTATTTTATTCTGATTTAAAAATAACGCAAATGTATAATATTCCTATTTAACTCTCTGTAAATATTATGTTATCTCCTGTTCTTTAAAGCAACCTGCTATCCATTAAAAGGGCTATAGAAGCTATATTTTTTTTGCAAAAGGTTTTATGGTACAGGCAGATATACTTTTACCTGGTACATGCCAAAAAAGCGCCTCCGGCTAATGGATTAAAGCCATTACGATAAACAGCCACATAAGTTGAGCTGGAATAATTTCTGCCATACTTCGATTTTCTGAGAATCCGGAAGCACTTACCTGATGCCGCACGTCTACACACCAAACCTGACTTTCTGCTCATAATTTGATTTGCAATGCCACCGCAACTAATTAACTTTTATTCCCTTACGTTTTATAAACCTGGCGGATAAAGTCGGCGGACTACAGGCATAATATATTTTTTATTTTTATCAGCAATAACAACAACTACTACCCAAAGAGGCATGTATATAAGTCACCTTGGCTAAAGGTTGTAAACCTGGGAGTCTGATTCATCTGTTAAGATAATCATGACTTCTAGTTTTTTCATACCCCCTGTCTAAACATTTCTATTCTTCTTGAGGAGCATCACCAGGTAAATCACGCCGAACATCAGGAAAACAACGAGCAGGAACACGTTGAAACTGCTATAATTCTCCTGGATTATTTTATACCCGTTGAGCCCGGCAAACACAAAGCAAACAACGGTAAGGGCAACACGGTATAACCTTCGGTTTTGCATAAATTAGTATTGCATTTTGGTTAAAAACACTTTTTATTTCCTACTGCCCTACCAGGAATACTGCGTTGCCGAACAGCAATTTGCCGCCCTGCCAAAAGGCCCGGAACAGCGGGTTGTCTGCCATGTATATTATTTGGCCGCGGCCCATCTCCTGCGTACCCAGCAGCAGTGCGTCCTGCAGCTTTTGCTGAGCACCAGTTCCTACAAAGCCGGTAATGTAATTATCCTTTTTCAGAACGCCCACATTCCAACCGTCTTCCATAAATTCGAAAGCATCGGCGGAGCGCACCAGGGCATAGTAGTCTCCGTTGTAGCCAAATGCCAGCGGATGGGTTTTATCTAAATCCACCCGAAATATACTTCCCTGCACCATGCCGGCCAGGTCTGCCCGTTCGCGGTTGCCATAAGCTTTTAAATCCGTATATGGGTCTTTGCTTTCTTTGGATTCCTCTTTGTCATTGCCCGCATCTCCCGCTTCTTTCAGCTTCAGGTCAAAATCTTTTTTACCAGCGAAGAAGCTCGCTGCGCCTTCCATTGCAATTAGTTTACCGCCTGCTTTTATCCAGTCCTTCACGTTCTCCAGCGTTTTCTCATCCAGCACACGGTTGTAAGAGCCATCCGGAAGTATGAGCACATCAAAATCCTGTAGCGGCACACGGCTAAAGTAGGAAGTATTTACGGCGGTAACAGGATAGCCTATTTGCTGCTCAAAGTAGTACCATATTTCTCCAAAGCCATACGCCGACACGCCTTCACCTGTCATTACGGCTACTTTCGGCATGTTCAGGGAATGTACATTGCCGGAGCCAAAGTCGCTGCCGCTGGTGGCAAAACCGGTTTCAGTAGCTGCAAGCGGCACATTATATTTAGCGGCCAGCTCGCGCACCGTCGCATCTAGCTTATTTCCCATCTGCTCGTTGCCGTTGCGCGTGATGATAAGCGTGCCCGGCGCATACTGTTGGTTATTTATCTCAAAAGCCTTCTCCGCCATACGCACTTTTATATTATGCTGCATCAAATCAGTCAGAAAACGCAGATCATTAACACTGTTCCAGTGCGCCAGATAGGCATAAGGCTTTGCAATAGATAGGGCAGGCGTAACTGTTGTAACCGGTTTTGTAGCGCCGGCTTCCAGACGGTTTTTCAGCGCATAAGCCTGTACGTCGTACGCGTAAGGTATGGCCCAGGCGGTAATGTCGTATGTCAGGGAATCTTCAAGTTGCGCCTGTGGCTCAAACAGTACTTTTACAAGTGTCGATTTTGGCTGATACATACTTATCATCAAATCATTCTGCCCGATTCTGAAGCTCTCGTTTTTTCCCGTGGCATAATTAAATCCTTTGGCGGAAGCACTCTTACCGGCATAACCATACTTAATCTGCTGGCGGTCGAGGTAATCTGTAAGTTGCTGCAGTTGGGCTGCATTGCCGTCATCTGCTTTTAGCACGATTGTTTTATAGTTGCCAGCCGGGTTTTTCAGATTGTTGTCGTAATACTTCCGAAACTCCTGCTTTAACTGGTCAGCTTTTTCGGAGGTAGCCTGGATAGTGGCTTTGCTGGCTGCTACATGATGTGCAATGCGCTGCGTCAGTGTCAGGGTATCGCCGTCTTCTTTCTGATAGGCAAGCCCGGCGCGACCAGAACCGCCCTGCTCATACGTCATGCCGATGGCGCCATTGTAGGTAGGCCAGGTATCGCCATAACTGGGGTAAAACAGGTCGTACTGCTCGCGGGTAAAGTATAGCCAGTTGTTTTTATCGAAGTACTGGCGGTTATAGTCGCCGATGGTATTCTGGAACTGGCGCTGCCAGGGGGTAATGCTTTCGTGGAAAGGCTTGGCTGCCGGCGAAAAATAGTAAGGCGATTCCGGCCCCATTTCATGAAAATCGGCGTGCACCTGCGGCAGCCAGTTGTTGTACACTGCCAGCCGCTGCTTCGACTCAATCTGTGTTTGCCAAGCCCAATCGCGGTTCAGGTCAAAGTAATAATGGTTTGGCCTGCCACCCGGCCAGGGTTCCCAGTGCTCCCAGGCCATCGGCGCAGCATTCCCACCTTGGTTGGCTGCCTGCTTGTACCACTGCACGTATCGCTCGTGGCCATCGGGGTTCACCATCGGGTCTACCAGCACCACCGTATTTTGCAGCCACTGTTTGCTCTGCTCATTGGCAGGGTTTACGAGGTCGTAGAGTACCTGCATCACGGCTTCGGAACTGACTGCCTCGTTGCCGTGCACGTTGTAGCTGAGCCAGGCAATGGCCGGTTGATCGCCTTGTACCTGCCCGTTCTCCACGCCTGCCTGCCTAAGGTTGTTTTCGCGGATTTGCTCCAGCCGCGGCAGGTTTTCATCCGAAGCCACATATGCCAGCACCAGCCGGCGGTTTTCGTACGTATGGCCATACTCCTGCACTTTTATCCGGTTTGGCGCCTGCTGCGCCAGGTAATTTACATAATCCAGAACGCGGGACTGCGGCGTAAACTGCTGCCCTAGCTCATAACCCAGAAAAGCTGCCGGCGACTGCAACGTGTTTTGCTGCGCTCTTGCTGACGACATATTCAGCAGTATTATTATAAAAGCGACTAGTCGCTTTAATGGATATAACATAGTTTTATTTCGAGATGAGGTTTTAGGCAGAAGTATAATAAAGGCACAATCTGTAGAAAAATGCTGAGTTTGGCAAATGATAAGTATAATTGGTTGTTGCCTGAATTACACGATGCTGGTTTAGGAAATAGCCTTTTATACTTATAGCCGATGTCAAAAAAAGCGTAAACAATTTTATAATTATTTTACTTTTAAACATAAAATTATAAAAAAGCTATCTCTGTTTTCGATGTTGATCTGCCTGCTGCTTGCCTGCTGCCAATATTCTGATGATGTGGACATGTCAGAGCCGCAGAAGCCTGTAAGTGAATTGATACAGGGAACTTGGAACGGGAGCTTTGACAATAGCGATTATTTAAATATATATCAATTTGACAATGGTGATTTTTACATAACCGATCCTGAAGACCCATCAGAATTTATTTACGGAGAGTATATCCTATCTGAAGGTGAGGGAAAAATTATATTTTTTAGCAAGTGACACTGAATGGGACTATTTATATGAGATAACAGCTATTTCAGATAGTATTATGATGTGGAAATCGACAAATGAAGAATACACCAGTACTGGACTGTTTACCAAGCCATAATTATACTAACTAAAAAAGAATAGGGAATTCAATTGACTTCCCTATTCTTTTTTAGTTAAAGCCTTTCATCTCCTTGCCTACACCTCCACTTCTTCAGCCTAGGTTATTAACGCATTCCTATACTTGCTTAATAATGTACAAAATAATTAAACTAGCATTATACTATATGCGTAAAGAGAATCATGGTTTAAACAACAAAATGTACAAGCCCATGAAAAACAAACTTTTACTTTCGCTCCTACTGCTGCCGTTCCTTCTGGCGGGCTGCCAACCCAATGACGATGTGGACTTTCCCGAACCGAAGCCGCAGAAACCGGTGAGTGAGTTAATTAAGGGGGACTGGGACCAGTACGCCATCACGAACATCGACGATAATGGCACCAAAACCACCAAGTATACCCAGTACGAAAAGTACAGCTTGAGTAACGGCGGCATAACCGTCTCTTACGGCTCCGATGCAGAAAACACCTCCATAACACGTGGCGACTACACCCTCTCCGAAAGCGGTGGCAAGAACTACATTGAAGTGCTGCTTGACAATGTCGAGGGATACACTAAGTATGAGTTGGTGTCGATTACCGATAGCACCATGATCTGGGAGATGAACGACAGCCTGGCGCAGTACGCGAACTACCACGAAGGCCATTACCTGCTTCACTTCAGGACAACAAAGACCTCGCCGAAATACCTCCTGCCGGGCAACTGGAATGCCAACAAGGCGACAAAAGTCACCTACGACGCCTCAGGCAATATTGTCAGCTCAGAGGACGTAGCCAAGGAGTTCAACGCAGTGCAGTTTATCGGCGAGTCGGAAGTATTCATTAACTGGAATAACGGAAACAATAATTCCGGCTACTTCTACAGATGGGAACAGGACGCAGAGAATGCCACGCTGGATATTAGAGAGCATGCCAACTCCGCTACGGCTCTGCTTGTGGATATACGGGACATATCGGACAGCAGGATGACTTGGGAGCGCAAGGAAAGTGCTATCGTATCGTATGTCACAGAGTTTACTAAAGTGGACAAACCTGCTGCGGCTGACAATTCTGTAGCAGCAAAGATTATTGGGGAGTGGATAAAAAAATCTGCTACTTTTCCCGAAGGCTTATTCTATACCCTTGATGGCAATAGCCTTGGTGTCACTCTAAATCAGAGCAAGGTAGACGGCGGCATGTATGCAGTTATTGAGAGAGGTGGCAAAGCCTACCTCTCCTATCAGGACGATGACTTAACCTGGCACAGCTATGAAATTACGAATGTATCGGACAGCAGCATGACATGGATAGGCGCAAGCGAGCCATTTTTGCCTGATTCGGATAACAAGCCTGGCACTGTTGAGCTTACAAGAAGCGAGTAATTTTAATTAAGAAATGAAACAGAAGGGGGAGGCGTATGTCTCCCCCTTCTGTTTTACCGGACGCTTTAAGCACGTTCGTTACGCTTACTGCTATGCATTCTATCTGCACCTGTAACGCTAGCTTTTATAAATAATTACAAGGTATATTGCGGTCTTAAGCTTGGAATAATCATAGAAATACTAACCCATTTACCATTTAACTACAAAACCATGAAAAAGTTATCTCTGATTTTGATGATGATCTGCCTGCTGCTTTCCGGCTGCCAGTACCCTGATGACGATGTGGACATGCCGGAGCCGCAGAAGCCTGTAAGTGAATTGATACAGGGAACTTGGAACCATATATCCACCACCGGCACAGTGCGTGATGATGCCGGCAATGTTATTCAGGAGTCGACTAGCTACCAACAGGATTATGACGTTTATTCCATTGACGAGGAAAATGTAATTATTTATAACAATCCTGAACATCATGATAACTATGGCGGAGAGTCTATACTTAGTGAAAGCGGAGGCAAGCACTACATTGAGTGGAATGATAAAATAAACGGATACGCTAAATATGAGATAACAGCTATTTCGGATACTAAGATGACGTGGGAAATGAATGACAGCCTCGCAGCAATATCGGACCAATACTCTGAACAAGCCGCAGAGTTAAAACCTAATCGATTGTATATCAAGCAAGAGTTTACGAAGAGGATAAAGCACCCCTTAGAGGATAAAGTAAAAGGCGCATGGCTCACCGATACTACTACGAAGGTTACCTACGACACAGCCGGTAACATCATCAAGAAAGAGGGTTACCCTAACGAAACCTATGCCTATGATATTTTTACAGATTACCTATCGATAAACCTGAATGAGCAAGCTCAAGAGACAATAAATATTTTATACTCTCTTGAAGACAGAGATGGAAAGACTTATCTTGAATATGATGATGATAACACTGGCACAACCGTTATTAATGAGATAATCTCTTTATCAGATGACAAGATGATATGGGAGCGGAAGATGAGTCCTACTGTCTCGTATATCATAGAACTTACATACTTATTCTAATCTCAAATCAGGTTGTAACAGCAAAGGGAGGCGCTAACGCCTCCCTTTGCTGTTACAACCTGATTTGACCATTTATTGCCACTGTAACCCTTTTTAAATCCTTTTATTAAATTCATACAATTTTTAAGCAAATAAGCGTATACTACACTAAAATTTTAACTCAATTAAATATAACACTATGAAGAAACTGTTTTTACTTCCAATCCTGTTTTCCCTGCTCTTTGCTGGCTGCCAGCAACCCGATGATGAGGTAGATTTCCCGGAACCGCAGAAGCCTGTGGCTGAGCGAATTATAGGAGTTTGGATAAATTATGCCGATATATTTATAGATCGTGACGGAAAAGAGACAACTGTCCCACGTGATTATCTAGTTTATTATATTAAAGACAATGGCATATATATTTATTCTAATCCCGAAGGCCATGATCAAGATGGTGGAGCTTATACCCTTTCAGAAACCGGAGGCAAGCACTACATTGAATGGAATTCAAATAACATGGGGCACGTAAAATACGAGATAACAACTCTTACCGATAGCACGTTGACCTTGGAAATGACTGACAGCCTCGCCCAATTATTAGAAGGATATCCGGGAAAATATTACCATAATGTGATGAAGTTCAGAAGGAGGATAAAACATCCTCTGGAGGATAAAGTAAAAAGCACATGGCGCACTGACACGACTACGAAGGTTATCTATGACACGGCCGGAAACATTATCAAACAAGAGCAGGTACCTAACGAAACCTATACCTATGATATTAACACTGATCACCTATATATCAACTGGAAAGATGAAGCCAAAGAAGAAACCTATGCCGAATATTCTCTTAAAGACAGAGACGGGAAAACCTATCTTGAACTTGAATATGAGGATCCTTCAACAACCGCCTCATACCAGATAATCTCTGTATCAGACGATAAGATGGTATGGGAGCAAAAGGTGAGTCCCACAGTTTCGTATATTATAGAATTTACTAAGTATAAATAAGAAGGCAATTTTCCGGGGGCAGATAATAGCAAAGGGAGGCAAATGCCTTCCTTTGCTATTATCCCGCACCTCTAATTAATTTAGCTACATCCTTGCAACTTACCAGAAAGAGTGGCCGCGATTAGGAAACAATCTTGGTTTCCTAAAATCAAGACCCACAAGTATAAACTATTCTTTCATCTTTCCCCGGATTCTGTTTTCTTCGATGAAATTCTTACAATAATAGTATAGCAAGGGCAAGTATGAGCAAAAACCGGAGGCACAGTTGCCTGGCAAGTACGGGAACACTGCTGGAGCTACTGTGCCTGGTAGTGCTGCTGCTGACTTGCCTGCCCGTTCCAGGCAGTTTCGCCCAAACTCCGAAGGAAGTGGAGATATTTGTTACCTCCAGTGGTGTGCATACCAGCATTGTGGTGCCTGTAAAAACGCCCTTAACTGACTGGCGACAGAAGTTTCCGCTACAGCAGTTTACTACAGCCGACAGCAGCTACACGTACATAACCTTTAGTTGGGGCGATCGGCGCTTTTTTCTGGAAACACCGGGGTGGCCGGATTTGAAACCGTGGGTAGCTATTTCTGCAGCATTCTGGCCTACGCCTACAGCCATGCATGTGGCTTATATTCCGGCAAAATCTGCCCTTAATAAACATCAGCGGCGCCTGTTAATTTCTTCGGAACAATACCAGCAGCTTATACTCTATATTGAGGGCTCCTTTCAGCAACGGCAGAAGCAATTAGAGCTGATTGCCGGAGCGGGTTATAGTGGCAGCGATAACTTTTATGAGGCAAAAGGTAAATACAACATCCTGAAAAACTGCAACAGTTGGGTGAACAATGGCCTTAGGGCCATGGGCGCTGAAGCAGCTGTTTGGGCTCTATTGCCCTTTGCTGTGATGCGGCATTTGCCTGAAGTACAAAAAAATAAATCCCCGGCAACTGCCGGGGATTTGATAATGAAGTAGCAGCTTTTGCTAACATCCCTCTCCTGCAACTTGTTTCCTTAACTATCATAAAGCAAGGCAGTGCCGATGAAAGAAGGAAAGACCAACAAAGGCCTTATTCCGATAGCAGAAGGCCAGGCATAAGCGGACGGTTGCGCCTTAAAAGGATTTGCAATCCGATACTAAGCTTTGAATAAATCTAATTACCGCATCGGCACTTCCATCAGCAGAATCTCCGCATCTGAAGTAGTTTTTATACTTACAATATCGGTTTCAGAAATGCCGATGCCGTCGCGTTTGCTCAACTTTTCGCCATCTATCTCTACATCACCTTCCAGCACAAAGGCATACACGCCATTGCCCGGCTTATGCATTTTATACCCCTCTGAGAAGTCCTTTTTCAGTGAACCAAGCGAGAACCAGGCATCCTGGTTTATCCAGATAGCTTCGCCGTTCTTTTCCGGAGATACCACAGTCTGCAGTTGATTCCGGCGGTCTTCCGGGTTAAAGGTCTTCCGTTCGTAACGCGGCTTAATGTTCTCCTCTTTCGGAAATACCCAAATTTGCAGGAAGTTTACTTTGTCTGTTTTAGAGTGATTGTACTCCGAATGCGTCAGTCCGCTGCCGGCCGACATAATCTGCACATCGTTAGTGCGAATAACCTCTTTATTACCAGTGCTGTCCTGGTGCTCCAGCGCGCCTGACAAAGGGATGGAAATGATTTCCATGTTGTCGTGCGCGTGCGCGCCAAAGCCCATGCCTGGCGCTACCACGTCATCGTTTATCACCCGAAGCAGGCCGAAACCCATGCGCTGCGGGTTGTGGTAGCGTGCAAAACTAAAAGTATGATGCGAGTCGAGCCACCCGTGGTTGGCATGGCCGCGCGTATTAGCTTTATCTATTACTTTTTTGCTCATCTTATTTATCCTCCTCTGTAAATGCACTATTGCCCCAGGTGCTGTTATACACCAGTTCGCTTAGTGGTTTGCGCGTACGCGGCGCCAGTTCGCGGGCTTTCAGATTGTCAGATAGTTGCTCAATATCGCCTAAGTAGCCGATCGAAGCCATCACCACAGGTTTGTATCCTTCCGGCAGTTGCAGCAGTTCCGTTGCTTTATCGGCTGAAAAGCCGCCCATTAAGTGTACATACAGCCCCAGTTCAGTAGCCTGTGCCAGCAGGTTGCCCGTGGCCAGTCCTACGTCATGCCAGGCATGAGCATAGTCGCTCCCGGTAGCCGTAAAGGCTGTTTTTGCTATAGTGAGCAACAGCACCGGCGCATGCTGCGCCCAAATGCGGTTTCCTTCTGCCAGACATTCCAGAAGTTTGTGGTAACCTTCAGGATTCTCGTTTCTGTCGGCATAAATAAAGCGCCAGGGCTGTTCATTCATGGCCGAAGGTGCCCAGCGCGCCGCCTCAAACAGCGCCTGCAAATCTTCAGCCGGCACCGGTTTAGCACTATAAGCCCTGGTACTTCGCCTGTTTTTAATTAATTCGTGCACGTTTGCTTTTTCCACCATTTCCATATCGCTGTTATAGTATAAACACCTCCCAAGCTTACGCCGGGAGGCTTTTATACTTACTCAAAAATTGTTATTGTTGTTTAAGCAGCTCCACATGGGCTTTCAGCTTTACCACCTTACCCAATACGGCACCGCCGGCTTCCAGCAAGCCATTCCATTGCAGGCCGAAATCGAAACGATCAATTTTACCTTCTACCTGAAAACCAGCCCTTGTATAGCCATAGGGGTCTTTGATTACACCACCTTTGGTTACATCCAACGTTATTTCTTTGGTCACTTCCCGGATAGTCAGATCGCCGGTCAGCTTAAATTCTTCCTCATCCAGTTGTGCTACCTTTGTGCTTTTAAAGGTAATAACCGGATACTGCGCTGCATCAAAAAAGTCGGCAGCAAGCAGGTGGTTATCGCGGTCGGTGTTGCCGGTATTGATGCCTGCTACTTTTATACTTACCTCGGCAGAAGCATCAGAAAAATCATCGCCCGAAGCGGTTACTTCTAAAGTATAATCACTAAAATTGCCCTCTACTTCTGAGATAAGCATGTGGCGGATTGCAAACTGAATTTTAGAGTGGCTTTGGTCCACGGCCCAGGTTGTTTTGGTTTCTGTTGATGAGTTCATCTTTTTGGTTTTATTTTAAAATTGTGCTTTATTAAGCAGCTGTACTTGTGCAAGATATTCAGCATGTATACTTTTCTTGCGGGCACTGCCATACTTGAGTGATACTTTGTTCTATTTATATGTATATACATCAAATGTACATACATAATTTCAAATAATCAAATTATACTTGCTATTTATTGCTTTGATAATTTTTAGCCGCACAAAATACAGCCTTCCAGGAAAATCATCTGTTTTGTTTTCAATTTTTATTTATATTTACCGCTGTCGGATAACCTCCTGACGCAAATCATTATTGATTTTGTACTATAGGTATATTTATGTTAACAGAAGCCAGAGCAGTATACAGAGCTGCTTCTAACGAGAATCTTTTTGGCGTATCGGCGCAGGTAACTGCTTCGCTTCAACGTGCCTTATCTAATATTTACCGTTATCCTGACCCGGGCGCTACTTTGCTACGGGAGGCGATTACCGTAAAATTGCACGTAACGCTGGATGAGGTAATGGTGGGGAGCGGTTCTGCGGAACTTATATCGTTGCTTATCCGCGTTTTTTGCCGCCCTTTTACGGAATCTGCTATTCTTTCGGTGGCACCAACTTACCCGCTGTACCAAGCCGAAGCCGAAGCGCTGGGCGTGCAGTACATAGTAGCACCGCTCGATAGCAGCTTCCACTTCGATATCGACGGCCTTCTGGCCCGGGTAACGCCTCAAACGCGCCTCTGCTTTATTTCTAATCCCAATAACCCTACTGGCACCTGCCTTACGCAAGCGCAACTGGAGCGACTGTTAAATGAGCTGCCCCCGCAGGTGATACTGGTGCTGGACGAAGCTTATATCGAGTTCGCAGCCGCACCCGATGTGGCAGATGCGCTGTCCTTCCTGCAGCAGCGGCCCAACCTGGTAGTGCTCCGGACTTTCTCCAAAGCTTATGGACTGGCCTCGTTGCGCGTTGGGTATATGCTGGCCTCACGGGAGCTGCTGCGCCAGGTGGCGCTGGTAAAGCAGCCGTATACCGTAAATCAACTGGCCCAAGTAGCAGCACTCACAGCCCTGCAGGACGAAGATTTCCTGCACCAGACACTGCAGGCTACTGCAGCCGGCAAAGCACACCTGCAACAGCTATTAGATTTCCTGGGCATACAGTGGTGGCCATCAGAGGGGAATTTTTTGCTGGCAGATGCCGGAGCACCAGCTCAACCAATTGTCGCACGGTTGCTGCAACAAGGAGTGTTAGTGCGCGAAACCAGCGATGCACATGCTTTCCGGATAACCATCGGACCAAAAGATCATCAGGATTACCTGCACCAGCAATTACAAACTATACTTGCACCAGAAAGTATTTGGGAACACCCGGCGCTGGCGCAGATCCTGCGCACAGGCTATACGCTGGCGCAAGGCGATACAGCAACTTCCGAGGATGCACTTCATCAGCTGGCAAGTATCGCATCAGGCACCGGCAGCCCCGAAGAGCGCATTGCGCTGGCTTTTGCCCGGGCATTCCATGCTAAACTCGCTGCAGACGAAAATGTACATGCCGGCAACCTGTACAGCAGCACCTTCGGCGTCATGGATATGATTTCGGCTTTCGGCGTGCTTATCCGGCAAACACCGCTGGTAACGTTCGGCCATTTGTTCTCTAACCTGGCCATACTTGAGGCCGTAACGGATGCTCCCGAAGTACACATTCTGGATTTAGGCATTGGCGCAGGCTTACAGTGGCTGCACCTGCTCGAGATGCTGGCCAGCCGCCCTGGCGGCGCACCCAAAGTACGGATTACGGGCGTTGACATTCCGGCCGCCGAAGGAGCGCCGGAAGCCCGTCTGGTAGAAACGGGCGAGCGGCTGCAGCAACATGCCGCACAGTTGGGCATCGAGTTCAGCTATACTTACCTGGCGGCCAGGCTGGAAGATGTATACCTGCAGGATTTATACTTTGCTCCTTCAGAAACTTTGGTTGTAAATGCTGCTTTTACACTCCACCACCTCCCCGACCAGCTGCTGGGCCTGCCCGATCAGCGCGATCGTGTACTGCAACAGATAAAGCAGCTTCAGCCGAAAGTTTTTACTTTAACAGAACCAGACTCAGAACACAACAACCTGCATTTTGTGCCGCGCCTGCGCGAATCGTTGCGCCATTACTATACTGTATTTGATGTGCTGGACACGGTGCTGCCGCCGCAGTTGCCGGAACGACAGATAATTGAGCAGGAATTTTTCGGGCGGGAGATCATCAATGTAATTTCGTGTGAGGGAGCAGCACGCGTGGAGCGCCATGAACGCAACGCCGCCTGGCAGCGCCGCTTAGCCAGAACCGGTTTCAGGCCTTATACTTATGCCGCGTTGGCACCACAGATTGTTGATTACCTGCAACTGCACGAAAACTTTACTTTAGTAAAAAATGGTGCTGGCTATTCGCTGTGCTGGAAGGCCACGCCTGTAGTAGCAGCCACAGTCTGGATGCCTGCTAGCCTGGCATAGATTCTAATTGCCCATATATAATTTTCCACAAACTTCACAGCGTCTTTTAGACCTGTGAGGTCTGTCTGCTTACTACAAAGCGTAAGTACCAGACACACCTTCGCTAGTGCGAGCTTGTAGCTCGTACTTTCATATTTCAACAGTTTTAAAAGAAATACGAGCTACAAGCTCGCACTAGCGAAATAGTTAAAATCAGCTCTTGTATTAAATGAATTATATCTCAGAATCCTGCTCATCCTGAAAATTCCGATTCTGACAAGGGCCGCTCTTCCTATAACCCTAACTTCCGCAAAACCAGCAAACAAAGGGCAACAGAACCGGATACGCTGATTTCCCCATTCATCACCATTTGCTCTACCTCCACCAACGGCATCTTCAGCACTTCGATGTCTTCGCTTTCATCTAGGTTCTGCCCGGCTACTTTATGCACGTTGCGGGCCAGGAAGAAGTATATTTTGTTGGTATCCTTGGTCGGATTATCAATAGCTACGAGCAGTTGCTCCACGTTATCAGAAGTATAGCCTGTTTCTTCCAGCACTTCACGCATGGCGGCGGCTTTCGGGTCTGTTTCGCCCACGTTGATAACGCCACCGGGTAATTCCAGGAAAATCCTGCCGGCAGCGTGCTTATACTGCCGTACAAAAATAACCTGGTTATCATCGGTAAGCGGAAACGTAAGCACCACATCAGGGCGCACACTTACAAAGTAATCATCCATCTCGCGGCCGTTTGGCATGGCCACATGGTCGCGGCGCAGCTTGTACCATTTGTGCTCAAATACCAGTTCCGATTTCAGGATTTTCCAAGGTTTCAGGGTATGTTTTTTATTTCCCATTTCTAATTTCAGTAAGCGACATAAGCATTATAACATCAGACCCATGCCTGCTTAATTATTTACTAACCCCTAATTTTATAAGCAAATTAACTGATGTGATTAGTTTTATCGTCTTTATACTTTACTTGCTGCCTTGATACGCTACAGGTATAAACGCGCAGCGCCTGCTAAGGTAGCAGGCGCTGCGTAAGGTTCATGATATTATTTTTTGTACAGCTGTTTCTTCTGCACCCTAAAATTTTCAGGCTGAAATATATACTTTATTTCTTCCCATTCCGGCCTGTCATATAGTCGTTCTTGCTGCCGATTTTCTCCTGTACCGCTTCCTGCCAATCCTGGCCAGTAGCTGAAAGGTATTCTGACTGGTTCCACTGCTGATTTTTTCGGAGCTGCTCCTCTACTTCCAGAATATAAATTTCGTGGCCGGGGCGCTCTTTTATGCGAAAGCCGCAGGAGCGCATCATCGCTTCAATGGCAGCATGGTTAGGTGCCCACCAGTTGGTCGGGTCGCCGGCCATCCGTTTTTCGATAAAAGCCATCTTCGGCCAACCATCGGTAAGCATACGCTGGCGATCATTGATATCGAAGTCATCAGGAATTTCAGCAGATTCTTCGCTTGGCATTGTCAGCGTTTGGAACACCATCTGCTTGCGACATTTTTGCGAAAGAATGTCTAGCGAGAGCAGCGGATAACGCAGATGATAAAGCACGCCCATGTACCAGATAAGGTCAAACTGGCGATCAAGACGTGCCACATCATATACCTGCATCTGCTTCAGCTCAATCTTGTCTTCCAGACTAAACTGTTTCGTTGCCCATTCTGCCTGCCGCAGGTAGAGCGGATCAACATCAATTCCCAGCACATTGGCCCCGCGTTTGGCGAGTTCTATACTATAAAAGCCTGCATTGCAGCCAATATCCAGCACCTCCCAGCCCGATAAATCAGCCGGAATATATGGTGCCAGCTCTGCCCATTTAAAAGCAGGGAAATCCCCTAAAGTATGGTTAGGCGCTGTTTGCTCGCCACCCGGCAGGTGTAAGTTATGGAACCATGGGCCAAGCTGTTCTATTTCCTGCTGCATTTTAATTTTGGATGAGTGAATGTTTGAATAAATATCTTTGAATCAAGTATAGGTTAAACTTCTAAATAACTTGCTTGCACCATCACAAGTTAAAAATTTGTGATAAAAATGAAGCATTGGGTAAGTATAAATGGTAACTATGGACTCCGCAAGATCAAAGCTTGAAGCAGGTTAACTATCGCTGGTGCGAGCTTGCAGCTCGTACCTTCATCTTCAGGAAGTGGGTACGAGCTAGAAGCTCACACCAGCATAATTAATCATCCTGGCTAAACATCAGCTAAATAAAGTTAGCGCAAGCTTAACCTCCCACGGTCATCTCCCCGCCGTCCGTTGATTCCAGCGACATTAGTTCTTCAGCATAGCTGATTAGTTCTTTGGCACGGTGCGCGGCGGTGTGTTGTGTCAGCACTTTTTTACGGGCCAGTTCGCCAATCATCTTGCGTTCTGACTTGCACATTTCGCGCAGAAAACGGAGCGTGTCTTTGGCTGAATAGGCTACTAATATCTCTGTTCCGATTTCAAAAACTGTGTCCAGCCCATCCCAGTAATCCGAAATAATTGGCGTGCCACAAGCTGCTGCTTCAAACAGGCGCACGCTGGGCGAGTACCCTGCTTTTATCATGTCGGCGCGCGTGATGTTCTGCGTAAAACGCTGGCTGTTATAAAACTTGCGGTGCTCGGCGGGTGGCAGGTGATGGATGTATTCGGTGTTGGCCGGCCATTTTATACTTTCTGGGTATTGCGGACCGGCCACCACAAAACTGCCGCCCGGCCACTGGCGCGCGGCATCCAGCATCAGCTTTTCCAGCGGCGGCTGGCGGTCATCAGAATAAGTGCCGAGGTAGCCTAAATCCCATTGCACTACCTGCAGTTCCGGATAGTATAAAGTTGGGTCGAAGGAGCAGTACAGGGCACGCGCCATGGGTGAGCCATACTTGCGCTCCAGCAAATCCAGCGTTGGGCCACCGGTAAACGACAAGTATAAATCATACTTGGGAATGAGGTTTGGGTGCAGGTATTCGTAATCTCCGCGCTCCAGTTTGGCCAGAGTTACAGGCGTATCAATATCATAAAAAGCCTTAATGCCCTGCGCCGTTTTGCACACCCACTCGCCCACCGGCACACCATCCGGCACATAGGAGCCCACTATTACCATATCGGCTTTGCGTATCTGCTCCGTAAACTGCGTTTTCAGATCGCTTAGAGAAAGATAAAGCTCTGTTTCGCAATATTCCGGGTTAGGCAGGTCGCGGCTGTTCGCGTACCAGGGCACATCGCGCTCCAGAAAAAGGATGTGATGGCCTTGGTTATTCAGTTCCCGAACCAACCCCCGGAATGTGGTGGCGTGGCCGTTGCCCCAGCTGGATGTGATGGATAAACCAAGTATAACTATGTTCATGCCAGTGCTTTATTTGGTTGTTTCACTTTTTCGTACAGTAGTTGTTCGAGCTGCCCCGCCCGGTGGCTGTAGGTATGCGCCGACAGTACCTTTCTGTAAGCAGCTTCTCCAATAGCTCTGGCTTTTTCTGCTGATAAATCAGCCACTATAGCTGCCACTTCAGCACCATCCTTTGCTACCAGAATTTCCTTGTCCGGCTCAAAGAAAAAGTCAATGCCTTCCCAGTAATCCGTAATGATGCAGGCACCTGCTCCTGCCGCCTCAAATACGCGTGTGGCCGGCGAAAAACCATAACGGGCCATACTTTCGCGGCTGATATTGAGTACCGCTTTCGGGGTGCAGTTAAAAGCATTATGTTCTTTCGTATACACGTGGCCAATGTAGGTTATGTTGCTGGTCATTTGTTTATCGCTCCAGCCGCTGCCACCAATTATAAATTTTTTGTTGATTTCCAGTGCCGCCGGTTTCAGGAAAAACTCATCTACACGGGCCTCCCGGTCCGGCAGGCGATTTCCCAGAAAAGCCAGATCGCAGGCAAATCTGGGTTCCGGCGCTACCGGGTAGTGCGTGAACGTGTCGAGGGCATTATAAATCGGCACGCATTTTTTTGCACCAAGAGCCTGGTATGCTTTTATTACAGGGTCGCCGCCGCCATACGTCAGAATCATGTCGTACTGCGGAATCAGCTGCAGAAACTGATCCTCCGGGTTTTGATGTACGCGATCCAGTGTGGCAGGTGCATCCACATCCCAGAATACCACCAAGCGATCATCGGTATGTAATTTCAGCACCTCGCGCTCCAGCAGTTCATCAAAAACACCTACGCCGCTTGCTTTTACCACCACATCGGCGGCAGCGGCATCTTCCATGCACTTAAATACAGCTTCTTCGGTAGCTTCGTACACCACTACTTTGGCCCATTCCGGGTCTTCCATATCACGGTTCTGCTGTCGGTCGTAGGCATCTGGTTCGTAAAAAGTTACGTGGTGCCCACGCTCGTTCAGCGCCCTAACGATACCTCTGTAATAAGTAGCCGCTCCGTTCCAGTAAGCGGATACCAGGCTGGATCCGAAGAAGGCGATGTTAAGTTTTTTAGTCTTCATGCAGGGCTTGTTCTTTTGGGGTGAGATAAATTTTTGAAGTTTCGATGCCCAGTTCTTCACATACTTTCTCTAGTTCATCTACACGGTGGGCACAGGTGTGACGGTTGCGGATTGTTTGCAGGCCATGATCCGCTACTTCTTTTGCTTTTCCGGGATTGTTGATAATTGTTTGCAGCTGCTGTTTCATTTCTTCGCCGGTGCGGGCCACCAGGAAATCTTTGCCCGGCGTAAATAAATGTTCAGCATCATCCCAGGGAGACGAAATCAGTGGAATGCCACAAGCCAGCGCCTCAAACGGCCGAATGGTAGGGATACCTGGCAGCGCCTCCACATAAGGCTGGCGCGGCACGTGCACGGTTACTTTATATTTGGCAAATTCTTCAGGCGCTTTATAGTTGGGCAGCCAGCCGCCATATTCAATGCCAGCATCAGCCAGGGCTTTGCGGGCATGTTCAGGGTAGCGAACACCATAAATTTTCGCTTTCAAACCAAGTTCTTTCACCGGGTTAATCAAGAACTTGTGCAATTCTGCGGTTCGTTCTTCGTCGCCCCAGTTGCCAATCCAGATTAAATCCCCGTCATACCCTGTGTGCTCATGCGGGTAAAAAACAGAAGTATCAGCGGCTTCATGCCAGGTCCAGGTTTTGGAGGTCCAGCCTTCCTGCAAGTATAAATCGCGGATTTTTTGTCCGAAAGCCAGCACACCATCATAATGTGTTAAATCATACTTCGCCATACTTTCGCGCTGGGTTACGGCGCGGTGGTGCGTGTCGTGGAAGATGAGTTTATACTTGCCGCCGTTGGCGCGGTGTTCGCCGATGCGCTTTACCAGTTCGTGATCGTTCCATTCGTGCACCAGCACCAGGTCTGTATCTTTCAGAACAGCATCCAAATCTATACTTTCTAAAGTATAAAAGTTAGTGCTGATGCCGGGATAATATGCCTGCAGTTCATCGAGTTTCGCTTTCCCGTAACCGTCTACCAGGCTTTGCAGGCTCCAGCCATTCTCCGGCTCGTATACTTTTACCTGATGCCCCCGCTTCTCCAGCTCCTGTACAATGCCCCGCAAAAAGTGCGCGTTGCCATGGTTCCAGTCAGAAAGTATAGAGTGGTAGAAAAGCGTAATATTCATGTGGTTAATTTTAAATATTGAATATCTGAATATTGAATGAGTGGTTGAGTGAAGTCCTATTCAAACTATTTGCCGCCGCTGGTGTGAGCTTGCAGCTCGTACCTCACTATACAAGCGGCGTATTTAAGATAACGTCAAAAGTACGAGCTGCAAGCTCGCACCAGCGTCTTTGATTATTCACTCAATCACTCATTAAAAATTGAATTTACACCGCTACCGCCTGCTTCATTACTTGCCGGTATATGTGATCATAATCCTGGCCCATCGGGTCGGAAGTATAGTTGTGGGAACGTTTGATGGCGCGCATGGCCATGATGTTGCGGGCAAACTCATCTTCAATCAAGTCGTTAATGATATCGCGCAACTCATCGGCATCTTTCGGGTTTATATACTTGGCAGCGTTGCCCCATACTTCAACCAGGCTATCGGTTTTGCCTATTACCAACGCGCAACCCGACATGGCAGCTTCCAGAATGGTTAAACCAAACGGCTCATACCTGGCAGGCAAGGCATAAACAGAGGCTCTGGATAACCAATCCGATACTTCCTTTTCCGTTAACTGCCCCAGAAAATGCACATTTTCCAGTTCTACTTCTTTGCCGGTAGTCGGATGCTTCGCATCGCCGGCAATGTATACAGGCCATTGTAAATCAGAAGCGATGTGCGCCAACATGGAGATGTTTTTAGCCTCATCCCAAACGCGGCCCATGCTGAACACGAAAGGCTCCTTTTTGCCAAACTGGAAACTATGCTGCCGACGGCCGTTATAAATAACCGTGCGCGCTTTAAACGGGCCATATAGATCTTCAGCCTGATGCATTATGGCCTGCGTAGGTGCCACCACCATATCCGCCGCCTGCAGGCTTCGCGTTACCATTGCTTTATACTTGTCCCATTCCTTCGGCGCTTCTTCATCCTTCATGGCTCTCCACCACGACATTACACAGGAATGCACCACCACTACCACCGGCACACCCCAATCCAGATGGCCATGTACCAGGCCATTAAGGTGTACCAAGCCGGGCTGCACCTTGTCGCGCAGTTCCAGCAGCCACTGGCTGGCTTGCTCCACATCTTCCCAAGGGTTGTCCATCCACTCCAGTTTGTAGTCACTTTCGTAAATAGTCAGGTTGGATATTCCGTCGGCTGTGCGGCGCTGCTCCTCATTTAAAGGTGCGCCCATGGTGGCTAAGGCAACCTGCGTTCCGAATGGTGCCAGCGCACGCACCAGTTCCAGGGTATAATTCCAGACACCGCCCACGGTATCTGTTGTCATTAAAATTTTTGCAGGATGCTGTGCGTCCATACTTTATCTTCCGTATATTTTGTCTAAAACCTCTGCTACTTTCACAAACTCCTCCGCCTCTTCGCTGAAGCCTTCACCCTTTGCCAGTCGCCTGGCCCAAGCCACTCCTGCCCTTCCCGACCAATCATCAGGCGGCGAAGTCAGACGCTCGGTTTTAGTGCCATAATAACGGTCAGCTACAAAATTGTAAAAAGAGCCATCTACATTTTTTAAGGCCACACCGCCCTTCGTACCATAAAAGGTGGCACTGATGATAGCTTCCTGTCCGGCTGGCAGGTTCCAGGAGCAGCTGAGTTGGATATGTGTATTGCCTTTCAGTTCTATACTTGCCGTGGCATAATCTTCCACCTTGCCCTCGCCCATACTAATCGGTTTCCCTTTGGCAAACAATTGGCTGTGCACTTGCTTAACCTCCGGAAAATTCATTGCCCACAGCGCCAAATCTACCAGATGTACACCCAAATCGATTACGCAGCCGCCGCCGGATAATTTCGGCTCATAAAACCAGGCTTTGTCGGGGCCATAAGCGTTGTGAAATACCAGTTCGATGGCGTATACCTGCCCCAACTCCTCGCTCTGCACCACTTGGTATACCTGCTGCATTGCCTCCGTAAAACGATAGGATAAATCCACGCCCAGAAGTTTGTTGTTCCGGCGGGCAGCCTCCACCACACGCCTTGTTTCTTCGGCATTGCGGCCAAGTGGTTTTTGGCAGAAAACGGATTTGCCCGCCTGCAAGGCCAGCTCGCTCTGCTCGGCATGAAAGGCGCTTGGCGTGGCAATTACTACCCCGTCTACTTCCGGTTCGCTGATGATGGCTTCGAGAGAATTTACCTGCTTGGCTTCAGGTGCACTTTTCAGGGCTTCTTCGGCGTTTTGCGGGGTAGTATCGGCTACGTATAAAATATCGCCTGCCCTATGCTTTGCAATTACCTCCATGCGGTTACGGCCAATCCAGCCTACGCCCAGGAAGCCGAGCTTTGGTTTAGAAATTGATGAAGAAGAAATTGAAGTTTTGTGTTTATTATCAAGTATAGTTTCTGGCATAGTTAGTACGTTATAAGGGCTTTCACAAATCCATCAGGGCGGCTTGCCAGGGTTTCGAATGCTTCAGCAATATTATCCAAAGTATAAGTATGGGTGTAGAGCTTTTCCGGCTTGATGACTCCAGCTTCTACCGCTTCTACAGCTGCTTTTATACCTTTGATATATTCCTGCGGGTCGCGCTCGTGGGCGTTGATGACATCCAGGCCGCGCCAGTTCCAGAGTTGTACGTTCACCTGGCGTATGCCATCCTGATGGAATCCGGCGATGATGAGTTTGCCGCGCTCTGCGCATAACTCGCCGGCAAGGTTTAGCGGCCATTCTTTTCCCGTGCACTCTAGTACGCGTTCGCAGAAGTTTCCGTTGGTGAGTTCCTTTACTTTTTCGATGATTTTGTAGTGATCATCCATCGGGATAATTTCATCGGCACCGCAGGCCTTTGCCATCTCCAGAGAAAAATCCCGCTGCGACACTGCAATTACTTTTGCGCCTGCATGCTTCGCCAGTTGCACCAGCAACGCACCTAAAAAACCGATGCCAAGTATAGCTACGGTCTGGCCTTCAGAAATATCGCTGCGCTTAAAAATATTCATGGCGCAACCCAGCGGCTCGCCCGGAAAAGGCTTTCCCGCAAGCGAGTCCGGCAGCTTTACTACTTTATCGGCATCGGCGATGTCGTATGCAGCATAGGCGTTGTAAGAAAGCGCTGCCACCCGATCGCCGGGCTGCATGTTGGTTACGCCTTCGCCCACGGCATCCACCACGCCCCAACCTTCGTGGCCGGGGTTTCCGGCCGCTATCGGGTAACTGAACCACACACGGCCCTCCCACACAGGTATGTTAGAAGCACAAAGGCCGCAGCCTTCCAAGCGCAGGCGTACTTGTCCGGCCGCAGGCTGCGGCATACTTACTTCCTGAATTTCAACAGTTTTTGGTGCTGTGATAACAGCGGCTTTCATGGTGGTAGCCTGGGTATCGGCTACAGTCTTCTGGTCTATTGTCAGCGTGTCTTGCATTATCTAAGCTAGTGCTACTTTCTTAACAGTTTTAGATTCTTCTTTTTCTATTTCAGAGAACAAATTCATCGGTACTTCCAGCCCGCGGTTTTCGCAGAGCCACTGGTATAATTTGGCCACACCCTCCTGCACATTGTGTTTCGGATACCAGCCTGTAGCTTTCTGGAATTTGCGCGTATCGGACACATAATAGTGCTGATCGCCGGGGCGCCAGTCGCCGAACCTGAGCGAAACGTCTTTGCCCCTGTACTTGCCTATGGTTTTCAAAAGCTCCAGCAGGCTAACTGTGTTTTCGGGGCCGCCGCCAATGTTAAAGGCTTGTGCTGTAATTTTATGGATATGTTCTTTTGCCAGCAGGAAAGCATCCACCAAATCCTCTACAAAAAGTATATCACGCACCTGCTTGCCATCGCCGTAAATATTTATTGGTTGTCCTTCTATAGCTTTAATTGCAAAATGAGCTACCCATCCCTGATCCTCGTTGCCATACTGGTGCGGGCCATAGATGCAACTCATCCTGAACACCGTCATTGGCAGGTTATAGGTGCGGGCATAGTCTATTACATATTGATCGGCAGCGCCTTTGGAGCAGCCGTAGGGGCTATGGAAATCCAGCGGGCGCGCCTCGCTGATGCCGTGATTTTTGATGTTAACGTCTGCCGGATAATAGCGCGAGCCGTTGGAGATAAATTCCAGATCTTCGAGGCCGCCGTATACTTTGTTGGTTGATGTAAACACCAGTGGTGGCGGATTTTTCTGCTCGCGTATCGCTTCCAGCACGTTGATAATGCCGCGCGCGTTTATCTCGAAATCGTTGATAGGGAAATCCAGAGAAGTGGTAACGGCTACCTGGGCGGCGAAATGAAAGACAGCTTCGGCCTTCTTCATTACGAAGCGTACCGTCTGCAGGTCACGGATATCGCCCACGTATACTTCCAGTTTATCGGGGTACATGTCGTGCAGCCATTTCAGGTTCTGCTCCACGCCATCGCGCGAAAGGCTGTCGAATACCAACACGCGCTTTCCCTGTTCGAGCAGCCGCTTGGCGACGTTGGTGCCCACAAAACCCGCGCCTCCGGTTATTAAAGTATAAGGCTCGGTGTGTTCATCTATAGTTCGTTTGATATAATCAAGTTGCTCCAGTTTTTCGAGACCGTGCCTGGCCCAGAGCCTGTACAGCAACTTAGAGCTGCCATCCGATTTTTTTAATCCGAAGTGATATTCCCGATCATCCAAATGGAAACCGCCTACTGTTGGTAAACTTGCATTCAGGTCGCGAAGGCCATACCAGTACACACGCGTAACGCCCGCTTTCAGAGCAGCTTTAAATTCCTGCAGTTGCTTGTACTCATCGTGCTGCCAGGTAGAAAAACCGGCTTCAGTTATCCATAGCTCAGCGGTGCAATTGTGCTGTTGCATCACCTCACGTACAGCCTTGATGTTCTCTTCCCAACCTTCCCACAGCTGATCAAATACATCCGGGAAACCATGTATACCCACGGCATCAATATACTGCATTAAGCCGCGCTCATACATAGTATGCAGAAAATTCGGATCGATGGGGCTCATGCCGCCCAGCAGGGTTTTCTTGCCGCGCTGTTTGCACCAGTAGGCTGCTCCGCCCACCATCTCGGCAAACTTAAACCAGCCGTAGTCCATCGTAAAATCATACTCTACTTTGTTGTTGGGCTCGTTCCAGAGCTCCACCCACTCAAAGTGCTCGCCCAGATCGGTGATAAACATATCCAGGAAATCGGCATAAGCTTTTTTATCTTTCGGCGGAGAAGAGGTGCGCGGACGTTCGCCCATAGACGGCGGCGTGTACAGGAAACAAGGCAGCACGTTTACTTCACGGGCCAGCGTCGGAATCAGCCAATCATACCATGCTTTGCCTTCCGGTGTATAATAATCCGCCCAGGACACCCCTGTTCTGAGTTCTGTTACGCCAAGTTCTTTTAAATCAGCCAGTGTTTGCTCCACGTGCGCGCGTTCACCAACTCTGAACCACTCTACCAGTCCGACGATGGGAAGTGATTTTTCATTTATTGCCTTCTCTATTTTCATAGTTCTGATAATTCATACTTAAAAATGGGTGCGGGTACAATGTCGTCTTTTATACGGTAAGGCCCCGTGCCGCCAGTTCTGCACTTGCTTCGCTTACGCGGTCATAAGCTATTTGTCCTTCCAGCCAGTTAGCCAGTTCCTCAAGCCCTTTGTTGAAATCTACCTGCGGATAAAAACCCAGCACTTTGTTAGCCAGCGAAATATCGGCATAGCAATGGCGGATATCGCCTACTCTATACTTGCCCGTTATTTCCGGCAGCAGGTGTTGCTTGTCCATTACTGTTGCCAGTCGTTGTCCGATTTCCTGAATCGTATAATTGTTGCCGCTGCCCACGTTAAAGACCTGGCCATTGGCTTCATCATTTTCCATGGCCAGACGGCAAGCCAATGCCACATCGCGCACATGCACAAAGTCGCGCTGCTGGTAGCCATCCTCAAAAATCATCGGAGAATTGTTGTTGAGCAGCCGGGAAGCGAAAATAGCAAGCACACCGGTATACGGGTTAGAAAGCGCCTGCCGCGTGCCGTACACATTAAAGAAGCGCATGGCTACTGTCGGCATATTATAGGCACGACCTACCATCAGGCAAAGGCGCTCCTGGTCGTACTTGGATAATGCATAAACCGACGATAGCGACGGGATTTTGGATTCGGACGTAGGAATAGGTTGTAGCGTATTGCCCTGGGCATCGTGCAGTTCCCAGTCGCCGGTTTTCAGTTGCTCCAGCGGTCGTTCCTGCCCAATTTCCAGTTCGCCCTGCGGATTTTTATACAGGCCTTCGCCGTAGATGCTCATACTACTGGCTACCACCAGCTTTTTTACCGGATTTTTGATGAGCGCCTCCAGCAAAACAGCTGTGCCCATGTTGTTTACATCCGTATATTCTTTAATTTCATACATACTTTGCCCCACGCCTACCATGGCGGCAAAGTGGAAAACATAAGCTATACCTTCCAACGCACGCGCCACATCTTCGGGATTGCGCACATCGCCTATCAGCAGTTCTACTTCTTCGTGCAGGTATTCCGGCCGCTCACAGTCTTTGCCGTGTACCTGCTCGCTCAGGTTATCCAGTGCCCTTACCTGATAGCCATGCTTTAGCAACTCATCAGCTAGGTGTGAGCCGATGAAGCCGGCGCCGCCCGTTATTAAAACTTTTTCTTTCATAGTCTGTCGTTGTTCAAGTATAAAATTCTGTAAAATATTAAAACGGCTGCGCTGTCGGCCTTATCGTAATGCGGTTAATGGAAATGCCATCTGGCTGCCGGAGCGCATAAAGCACTGCGTCAGCCACCGCATCTGGCGAAATAGCGCCATAGCCAATGTCCGCTGCCGTATAAAATCCAGAAATAGTGTTTTCGAAAAAAGCTGTATCGGTAACGCCGGGAGCAATAACAGTTACGCGAAGGGTGGGCAGCACTTCCAGGCGCAGCGTTTCGGCCACTACCTCAAGCGCCGCCTTGGTGGCCGCATACACGCCGCCATACGTATAAGCCTGCCCAGCAGAAACGGAGGAAATAAGCACAACATCGCCAAAACCTGCCTGCAACATGCCCGGCACAAAGGCCCGGATCATTCGGAGTGCGCCCAGCAGATTTGTTTCCATCACAGCTTTCCATTTCTCCGGATCGCCTTCAGTTAGTTTCTCATGGATGCCGCGGCCCGCGCTGCAGATAAGGATATCGGGCGTGCCTAATTTGGCTTGTATATTTGCAAAAAGTGCGTCTATATCAGAAGCAACCGCCACATCGCATTGAAAAGCCAGGGCGGAAAAGGGCAAATCTCCTGTCAGGTTCAGATCAGCTACAGCGGTAACTACTTCTTCCTGCGCCAGTTTAGCGGTTATAGACCTTCCGATGCCAGAGGCTCCTCCACTGATTAATGCTTTTCTTCCCTTCAAATGATGCACGTGACGCTGTAAATTGTTCTTTCTATATATAAATTGTTACATTCCCAGACATTGTTAGCTAGAACGTAGTACAAGCAGGTAGGGTTGTAGATGCTGAAATAAAGCTATATAAAAATGAGTTGATCGGCGTGTAAACATCCTTTTAGATTTACCTGCTTTAAATAAACCCGAAGTTATAATAAATATTTACTTTGCACCAAAGCACACTAAGTGTTAGCTTACGCTAGATAGTTATTTATTTTGTACTTACCTCGCATTATACTTTATTAATGATGAATTTGGCACAGGATATTGTACTGGAAGATGCCCGCGTGCTGCTGCGCCCCTTCCATATAGCTGATTTAGAAGAGCTCCGGACGGTGGTGTATGATGCAGATACCTGGCGCTGCTCCGTAACAAGCATCTCTGATGAAAAAGAACTGGATACATGGGTGCAGGCAGTGCAGCAAGGGCGCGCCCGCAACAGCCGCTACACTTTTATGATTATTGATAAAGCCACCGGCAGGCTGGCGGGCAGCACCAGCTATGGCAACATCTCAGAGGCAGATAAGCGCCTGGAAATTGGCTGGACGTGGCTGACCAAAGATTACCGGGGAACAGGACTAAACCGCCACTGCAAGTTCCTGCTGCTAAATTATGCTTTTGAAGTGCTGGATTTGGAACGGGTAGAGCTGAAAACGGACGTGCTGAACATGCGTTCGCGCAAGGCTATTTTAAAACTGGGCGCCACTGAGGAGGGCATCCTGCGCAGCCACACCTTAATGCACGACGGCCGCCGCCGCGACACCATTTATTACAGTATACTCCGGCCGGAATGGAAGCACCTCAAGCAGACTGTTTTTGCCGGTTTTCAGGTGCAATAGCCGGTATAATATCGGGAGGCATTTCGTACACTTCATCGATTCTATCATTTTTGGGGTTTACCAAAAAGATGTTAAGCATTTTCTCCTTCGGAATGTCTGCTTCGGACTGTTATATAATCAGGAAGATCGAACGGATTTATGCCAGAACCTAACCTTCACTCCTTTGGTGCTTTTGTTTCAATTTAATGTCCATACTGCACGCAGCTATTGTTAGTGTCTGAACCTTTAATTTAATGGGTTGATCTTTATTTTTGATTTAAGGATACTTGAAGAAAATTTGAGAATGCTATAAAATTAAAAGAAGCTATAAGCCAAATCTGGAAATAAAACCTGACTTTATACTTGTCTGGCAGCCACACGCCCTGAAATAGATAAAAATTAAAAGATAAACTAAACTTTTAGTTTAAAAACTAAGTATTTAGTTATATATTAGCTACACGTTACCAGTATTTTATACTTCCTCATGAAAGAATTAACCAAAGCCGAAGAAGAAATAATGCAGGTGCTGTGGCAGTTGGAGCGCGCTTTTGTGCGCGACATACTTGACCAGCTGCCCGAGCCCAAACCTGCTTACAATACCGTTTCCACCATCGTGCGCATCCTGGAGAGTAAAGGCTTTATAGGGCATGCGGCTTTCGGTAAATCGCACCAGTACTACCCGCTGGTGGCGCAGGATAAGTATAAAAGCTTTTTTCTGCAGAACTTCATGAGCGGCTACTTTGGTGGTTCTTTTGAGAAGCTGGTGTCGTTTTTTGCCAAAGATAACAACCTGAATGTGCAGGAACTTGACCAGCTGCTGCGCCAGGTAAAAGACAACCTAAACGAGGAGGACCAGCCCGATGGAAGCAATGTTTAGCTTTATACTTGCCTCGGGCGTGCTGTTGCTGGCACTATACCTCTTTTACCTGGCGCTGCTCCGTAACCAGATCTCCTTCGCATTTAACCGCCTGTACCTGCTGCTGGCTCCCGTAGCGGCGCTGGTGATTCCATTGGTAAAATGGCCGGCCATACTTGCTCCTGATACCGTTGTGGCCCAAACGCTGCAGGCCATCCAACTCTCTGAAGTAGTGGTTAGCGCTTATGGTTCTGAAACGAGCGCGGCTGCCACACCTGCTATACTTTACTTTACACGTTTTCTGCTGGCAGTATACTTGGCAGGGATGGTATTTATACTTTACCGGCTGGTCCGCCAGTTGTATACCATCCGGCAACTTAAAACGAAAGCAACGCCTCTAAACGCTCCCGGCACTGCCGCACAAGTATACCAGCTGCATACTGCCTTCCCCACTTTTGCATTTGGTAAAGCTGTATTTCTGAGTGGCCGGGAAAAGCTGAGCGACGCAGAGCAGCAGCAGGTGCTGGCACACGAACTGGCGCATGTGCAGTTCGGCCATAGTTATGATATCCTATATTATGAGTTACTGACGGCACTGCTGTGGTTTAGCCCCGTGGTGTGGCTGCTAAAGCAGGAGCTGCGCGATATACATGAGTTTCAAGCCGATGCTGATGTGCTGCGCAGCTATCAGGTGCAAAGTTATACCTCGCTGCTCTCTAAAGAAGTGCTGCTAAATATGGGCCTGCCAATCGGCAGCTATTTTCAGAAACCACAGGTGTTCCGGCGCCTGCACATGCTGCAGCAGCACGGCCGGAAAACCGGGTGGCTAAGGCCCTTGCTTACGTTGCCGCTATTGATGGGTATTATACTTTTCTTTGGCTCTCAACAAGTCGCTGCTAATATGGCCTCCGGCGTTTCTGCCGCTACGCCGGAAGAAACATCAAAACAGCTTGCTTCGGAAGCAGCACCGCTAACGGCAAAGGATAGGCCTGAAACAACCTCTCCATCAACCACACAACCCCAGATTGAAACAGCACCTGTACAAACCGATCCTGGACCTGGGCAGGAACAACAGATGCCGATTCTAAAGGAGGGAGTTATAGATCAGATGCCTGTTTCAAAAGAGAAAGCGCAAGACGCTATGCCCATAGTTGGTAACCAACGTCTTTCTGACGACGAGAAGCCTTATACTTATGTAGAACAGATGCCGCAATTTAAAGGCGGCGACACAGAGATGCTGAAGTTCCTGGGCAGCAACATCCGCTACCCGGAAGCGGCACAAGAGGCAAACGTGGAAGGCTTGGTGGTGCTCAGTTTTGTGGTGGAGAGAGATGGCGCGTTAAAAGATATTGAAGTCCTGAAAAAGCTGGGCTCCGGCACCGACGAAGAAGCCATACGCGTGGTAAAACTCATGGACGGGCAGTGGTCGCCGGGCATGCAAAATGGCGTTGCGGTGCCCGTCCGCTATACACTGCCGGTCAGGTTCACGATAAAGTAAAGTACACTGTTTATACTCTTCTCAGCACGGTTAGGAGTTGGGCGCGGAAGCTTACTGCCATTATAAAACGATCATCAACATCTAAAAACCAATATCATGAAAAAGTTCATGCAAACAAAAACGGTGCTCATCTTATCATGCTTCACTTGCCTGCTTTTTATGGCTGCCTGCTCCGGCGAAGGTGAGCCAGCCATGATGGTGCAGGAGCAGGAAGAGGTGACGCCAGAAAGACCTGATAAGGAAGCGCCTTATTCTTATGTGGAGCAGATGCCTGAATATAAAGGTAGCACAACCGCGCTGTTAGAATTTTTGGGAAGCAATGTAAAATATCCTGCGGCTGCAAAAGATGCCGGAGTTGAAGGTATGACTGTCTTGAGTTTCGTTGTAGAAAAAGATGGCTCCGTTACAGACATACAAACTGTGAAAAGCCTCAGCCCCGAAACCGATCAGGAGGCCATACGCGTGGTGAAACTCACCAGCGGAGACTGGACGCCCGGGAAGCAGGATGGAGTGCTACTACGTGTAAAATATACCCTGCCCATTAAGTTTCAAATTAAGTAAAGTACAGCCTTTTCTAAGCTAAACGATATTTCGACCCGTTTCCGGGTTGAAGCAGCTTCTTTTTGCCTTTTCCAAACCATAAACAAACATCATATCATGAAAAAGAACAACACATTAAACCGCTTTTTAACTCTTGTGCTGGCTGGTTTTACCATACTTGCCCACCCGGCAGCACAGGCGCAAACCGTTGCCAAAGCGCAGCAGGCAGACGACAGTAAGCCTTATACTTATGTGGAACAGATGCCGCAATTTAAAGGCGGCGGAACAGAGATGCTAAAGTTCCTGGGCAGCAACATTCGCTATCCGCAGGAGGCGCGGAACGCCGGTGTGGAAGGTCTGGTTGTACTCAGCTTTGTGGTCGGGAAAGACGGCAGCCTGCACGACATAGAGATTTTGAAAAAGCTGGGCGGTGGCACCGACGAGGAAGCTGTGCGCGTAGTAAAACTCATGGGCGGCCTCTGGACACCGGGCAAACAGGATGGCAACTTAGTAGCCGTCCGCTATACGCTGCCCATCCGCTTTGCATTAAGCGCTGCCACAGCCGATAAAGCCAACCGGATGCCACAGTTTAAAGACGGCCAGGAAGCCTTGGCACAAACGATGCAGCCATATTTACAGCTACCCGCTGAGGCCGCGCAGGAAAACCTGGATGCACGTGTTGTAGTGAAGTTTACGGTAGAGAAAGACGGCAGCGTATCAAATATAAAGTTGGAGCAAACAAAGCTGAAGAAAATAGTTGGCCCCGGCTCCGAACTGGATTACATGGATGCCGCTACTTTTGGCTTTCAGAACAAAGCGATACTTGCTAAACTCAGCGATGCAGCGGCAACCGCTGTAAAAGCCACCTCCGGGCAATGGCAACCATCTTTAAAAGGCGGGCAGCCTGTGGCAGCAGAACTCGTGTTGCCTGTACAATTTCTGGACGCTAACGTGGCAAACGCACCACAACAACTGGATGTATCCGGCCTGAAAGAAATGCAGAAGCTGAAGGACATTTACAAGTATGATGAGGTGAGTGTGAAGCCGACGCTGAAAGATATGCCTTTAGAAAAGTTCCTGGCCAAAAATCTGCACTTTCCCGCCGCTTCCACTTTCGAAGGCGATGTACAGGTGCATTTCATCATTAAGAAAGAAGGAAAGCACCTTGGGCCCATTTTCTTTACCGTGGTTGATGATCGAGATATCTCTAAAGAAATTATCCGCGTGTTTAAGTTAACTGAAAACAACTGGCTGCCCGGCAAAATAGATGGCCAGCCAGTTTCTACTGTGCGGGATCTGACTATACGCTTCGTTATTGATGACGGAACGGAAAAGCCAGCGGATAAGGCCGCATCGGAGGCTGATGTGGATGTGGTAATAACCAAGTATGGCCCGGTTCAGGAGTAAGCATATACTTGTATTGGTCAATTAAGTATTAGATATCATACTTAAAATCTCCGGCTATACCATACGATGGCCGGAGATTTATTCTGTCATCTCGACGAAAGGAGAGATCTCTTTAAGATAGATGAAGACTAAACTTTCAGTATGTCCTGTAATAGATCTCTCCTTTCGTCGAGATAACAGTTATTGTTAATCCTCCTGCACTTCTGCGTTCAGAAAATTCCAGAATGGATTTATACCTTCTAATCAAAGCTTCTTTTTTGCTTCTGCTCCACTTCTTTATTTCCTTTTCCCGTTCAATAGCATATTCTACCTGCTTATGCCGTTCATAGTATACGAGGTTGTAACAGTAATATCTCCCGGCAAATGTTACAGGATTTCCGCAGTTCATAAAATGCTCCTGTAGCCGGCGGGGCAAATCATTCGTGATGCCAACATACAGCGTTGTCTTCTTAGGGTTTGTAGTGACATAGACAAAATAGTTGTGGGAAGCCACACTTCAACCTACGCGAAAACAGCTTAAAATTACACTTTCTCCTGTCTTTCATTCTCTCTTCTGTCATCTCGACGAAGGAGACATCTATTTGAGATTCTTTCATAATTTCCTTAATGTATATGTAATCAATCTCTCAATTTGTCCGGGATGACAAGAAGGAAATTTTGCTTTAGATACCCTAAAACTCCCAGTCGTTGTTCAGCCTGCCGATAGCGTGGTGCGCCGTCATATCATACTGGCAGGGCACAATAGATACATAATTGTTCACCAAGGCCCACTCGTCGGTATCTTCACCTTTGTCAAAGTTCACGAAGCTGCCGGTCATCCAGTAATATTTGCGGTTGTGCGGGTCCAGGCGCTCGTCAAACTCTTCCTGCCACTTGGCCTGCGCCTGCCGGCAGATTTTAATGCCCTTTATCGGCTCCTGGCTCCTTTTCGGGAAGTTTACATTTAAAGCGATGTTCTGCGGTATTTCGTGCGCCAAGGCCTGCCAGATAATCTGCTCCACAAATTCCGGCACGTGCGAGAAGTCCGCTTCGTGGCCATAGTCGCACAGCGAAAAGCCGATAGCAGGCAAACCCTCAATGGCCGCCTCGATGGCCGCCGACATAGTACCCGAATATAAAACACTAATGCTGGAGTTCGATCCATGGTTAATGCCACTCACCACCAAATCCGGTCGCCGGTCTTTCAGGACGTGATGCTTGGCCAGTTTTACGCAGTCGGCGGGCGTACCGGAGCACTCATATGCTTCCACATCCAGATCGTCCAGGGCTATTGATTTATCGAGCCGTAGCGTGTTGCCAATCGTAATGGCATGCCCCATACCCGATTGCGGACTGTCTGGTGCCACTACGACCACCTCTCCTATTTTCATTGCCACTTCCACCAGCATCCGGATGCCGGGTGCTGTAATGCCGTCGTCATTAGAGACTAAGATTAATGGTTTCGCCATTATTATTTTTGTTAATATAATTCAGCGGACAAAATTATCCATATAATTCAGACATTAGCAAACAGGTATAAATAACTGATTGCTAATGTCTAATAAACAAAAAAGTCCTTTGTTTCATGTACTGCTACCAGAGCATTTATACCTGCAACAAAATAAATGATTCGACTTTTCGTGCTAATATACTACAACCTGCTCCTGCACAACAAGGTTTAATGCCAAAATAACAGACATTAAAAGAACATCCATGTTAAAGCATATATTCTACGCGATCTTGCTGGGGGTAAGTATGGCTGCCTGCCTGTCGCAAAATGATACGAAAACGCAGCAAAACGCAGCGCAGCAACCATTGCCCGCCGCTCCCGAAACCACCGCCGAAGATGCCACACCGGCACCAGATCCGTCCAGCTTTGTGATAGCGAAAGGCCGCGTAGGCAGGGTCAGCATCGGCATGCCGATAGAAGGTATGCGTCGGCAGGTAACTAAGGGGTTTATACTTACCGATACTACCCTGACGCAGGAAGGCACACAATCAACAGCTTACCTGCTGCACCCGCAAAACGAGCAAAAGGGCATACTGGTAGAACAAACCTGTGAACCGGCTTGCCGCGTGTGGCGCATCTCGGTGCACAGTGCTCATTACAAAACGCCGGCAGGCATTGGCATCGGCTCTAAGTATGGCGAGGTACAGCAGGTCTACCCGATTACGTACACGGGCATGGGCGAAGGTAATTTTGCAGCTGTGTCGGAGGAAGCAGGCTTTTCGTTTATACTTGACGTAAGCCAGCTGCCCCATGAAAAATTAGCGCAACTAAAGCCTGCCGATGTACCTGCCAATACACTGGTAAAAGGCATGCTGATCTATTAAGGCTTTGCAATACCAAGTATAAATACCTATAATTGTTTCCATGAGTATACTTCGTTCCCGCTACAGATATCAAGACATTGGCCTGCTGCTGCTACGGTTGGGGGTCGGCATCGCGTTTATCCTGCATGGCTGGCCCAAACTGTCTGGTGGCCCGGAGCAATGGGAGCAAATCGGCAAAAGCATGCAACTGCTGGGTATTGGTTTTGCACCTGTTTTCTGGGGATTTATGGCTGGCTTTGCCGAAGCCGCAGGAGGCTTAATGTTGCTGCTTGGGCTGTTCTTCCGGCCTTTTTGTGTGCTGCTGCTAGCTACTATGCTGATGGCGATTACCAGCCACATGGCCGGGGGAGATGATTTTAACGGTTACTCGCATGCCCTGGAGGCTGCGGTACTTTTCTGCTCGCTTCTATTTATCGGCCCCGGCAAGTATAGCCTCGATTCCGTTTTATTCCCCAAAAAGAAAGACCGAAGCACGTTTATTGTCTAATTTCTATTGTCTGAACCTTTACGTTCTTACATACATCACCAGCCATAATCTTTATACCATGTTCACCACGCTACTCCTCTCCGCGCTACTCATTTCCGCCGGGCCTGCTAAACCTGATCTGCAAACGCCTTACGAAAAAGGAAACGGCAACCAAACTGCTACTTACGCCGAAGCCATAGACTGGTATCAGAAATTTGATGCGGCTTACGACGAAGTGAAGATGGTACCTTATGGTATGACCGATGTGGGCCGCCCGCTACACCTGGTAATTGTATCTACAGATAAGGATTTTGATCCAACTTCTATTCATCAGAAAAATAAGCGCATCCTGCTTATCCAGAACGGCATTCACCCGGGCGAGCCGGAAGGCATTGACGCCACCATGATGATGGCCCGTGACTATCTGCAAAACAAGAAACTGCGCCAACAGCTCGACAATGTGGTGCTGATCATCATACCAGTATACAACATTGGCGGCGCCCTGAACCGCAACAGCCACACCCGCACCAACCAGAACGGCCCGGAAAGTTATGGTTTCCGGGGCAATGCACGCAACCTCGACCTGAACCGCGACTACATCAAAACAGACTCCCGCAACGCCCAAACTTTTCATGATATTTTCAGGGAGTGGAATCCGGACGTGTTCATGGACAATCATACCTCCAACGGCGCCGATTACCAGCACGTGATGACGCTCATCCCCACCCAGCACAACAAAATGAACCCTGCGCTGGCGAAGTATACCACTGGCAAGATGATCCCGACACTTTATGAAGGAATGAAAAAGGACAAGTACCCGATGGTGCCTTACATGAACACCAAAGACGAAACCCCGGACAGCGGCATCATTGGATTTATGGAGTCGCCACGCTATGATACAGGCTATACTACTTTGTACAACACCATCGGCTTTGTACCTGAAACGCACATGCTTAAGCCGTTTAACCAGCGTGTGGATGCGACCTATAAGCTGATGGAAAACATGATTGGAACCATACACCGCGACGCCGGCGAGATTGGCGAAGCGCGGGCAAAGGCTAATCAGCAGACACTGGTGCAGCAGCAATTTCCGCTGGGCTGGCAGCTGGACACGACGCAGGTAAAGCAGATTCCGTTTCTGGGCTACGCGGCGAAGTATAAGCCAAGCGAGGTGAGCGGCGCCAATCGCCTGTACTACGACCGCAAATCGCCTTACAGCAAAATGATAAACTATTATGATGAATTTGTGCCGACTGTAACGGTGCAGAAACCGGTAGCTTATGTAATTCCGCAGGCCTGGCACGAGGTAATTGAGCGCCTGAAGCTGGACAAAGTACAGCTGAAACAGCTGACCAAAGACACCACCCTCACCCTCGACAGCTACTATATTACCGACTATAAAACCGCACCGCGCCCCTACGAAGGCCATTATATACACACCGATGTGCAGTTGCGCACCGAACACATGCCGCGCCAGCTCTTTAAAGGCGATTACGTAGTATACCTTAACCAACTTACTAACCGCTTTGTGGTAGAGGTGCTGGAACCGCAAGCCACAGACTCCTACTTTAACTGGAACTTCTTCGACTCTATCCTGATGCAGAAGGAATACTTTTCGAGTTATGTGTTTGAGGATTTGGCAGCAGAGATTCTAAAGCAAAATCCGGCCCTGCGGAAGCAACTGGAGGAAAAGAAAAAAACAGATGCTGACTTTGCCAAAGATCCGCGCGCTCAGCTCGACTTCGTATATCGCTACTCCCCACACTATGAGCCCACACACATGCTATACCCAGTCGCAAGGTTGATGCAGGATGTGAAGCTTCCGCTGTAGCAGGGTAGTTGAGAAAATCAGATTAATTATATGTAGGCGCCTCTCTAAATTCATTTATTTTACTGAGCAAAAGTCTCATCTCACTTGGGAAATCATCTCTTAAAATACTATTGATGATATTTGTATTGGTAAGAGTGATACTATAATTAAATTGGAGATATTGATTTAGGTGAGAAAGGAATTCCTTACCAGGAATTAATCTAGTCCTTTCACTTAAATCGCTCCATTGCTGATCAAACTCCTCAAGTAACTGCTCAGTAATTGTAGAATCATCTAAACTTGTGACCTTCATTTTTTCAAATTTCATTCTGTTAGACTGTAATTGAGCAAATACTTTATTTTTAAAACTATCAGATACCTTCAATAATAATTTATTAACATCTTCTTCGAATAAAACCCTTTTATTAGTACGCTCATAGTAATCCTCTATACGATTATGTATAGCAGTTTTTATCGAATTAGGAATGATGAGAAAATTTTCTAGCTCTTTACATGAATGGATGTGAGCAAAGAAATTGCCCTTCTGCAATTCTTTTAACGTCCCTTCAACTTCATAATCTGACCTATAGTCTCTATCAAAAATTACTGCGGATAAGATCTTGCTTCCTACTGTACTTTCAATTCCTGACTTAAAATCTTTAAGCTTCTGTGGGTTAAAGCCATCAACAGGTACTACTGCAAAATCTGCACGATTTGCTACCTGATCTAATTTTAGCTTTCTAGCCAACTTTGAAAAAATAGAAAAGTCCTTACCCTCTACAAATAATATCCGCTTCGACTTAGCTATTTGAGTTAAAATTGGATTTAAATTCGAGCCAAGTACATTGAAGATATCTTGTAGTTGAGATGGATTTTTTATCCTCTTCGCTGACTGTAACGATTTGTTTATAACGAGTATGTCATTCAGCTCTGCTTCACTAATTAATTCAGTTGAATGTGTTGCTATTATTATATCAGGACCTAAACTCTTAAGAATGCCTAAAAGCTGTCTTTGTAAATCTGAATGTAAATAAATGTCTGGCTCATCAATAATAAAAATGGAAGAACTTTTATTCTTAATAATATAGGTCAGCATTTGACACCACACCTGAAAGCCAAAACCTGCCCAAAATATTTCTCTTGGTTAGTAGTGCTAATCTTGCAGCCTCCTCTTGGTACAAGGGTTCTTTATGCTCAACAGGACCGAGAATAGGAACAAAGCCTATATCTAAGTAAAAGTTCTCTTTGAAATCTTTCGGCGATCTAATAATTTTCGAAGGACACTCACAAATCATATAACATGTGCCCTGCGAAGGGAAGAAGATCTGCAGATGCGAATTGTTTGACAATCGGTATCTAACTATCGCAGGACTTTCATCATCATAATTATGAAAAACATTCTCTGTTGCTACCGGCACCTCATTTAAGTCAATTTCATATCCTAAAACTTGATTTTTTGTAGGGCCACTAATTAAAACTGGCTTTCTAGATCTTGCTTTTCGTAATCCTTCCGCCAATATCTTTAATGCTCCAATTATCGTTGATTTTCCCGCATTATTTGGACCAACCAAAATATTAAACTCAGTAAATGTGACTGAAAATTGCTTAAAAGTTTTATAGTTCTTAAAGTTAATAGAAGTAATATGAAGCATATTTACTGATACCCTTAAAATGTTTTCATAACCAAATATAATTGTAATATTAATACAAATCAATAAACAACTCACATACCAAACAGCCAATGCTAAACCTCACCTCACCCGCTATAGTACAATTTACATACGTTACTAACTTTACCTAGAACCATGCAAGACTTCAACCAAACCTCATACCTGCTCCAGCCGCACGGCAACATCCCCAACAATTAGCAGCTGCCTTCCCCTTTCCTATACCGCCCAGGTTAAGAATCTATGAAATGTGCTTTCCCACTCTGTAAACTACTTATAAGCCATATATCACCACACTTTGCTGTTAATCAACTGGAGCAGCTGCCTGTAATAAGCAGCTTCGCTGCTGTTTCCTGCCTTCTTGTTCAACATTACCAGATTTTGGTAGTATGGCACAAACAGCGGCTGCAAGTTTAAGAGGTACTCCAGCGCCTCAATGGCTTTATCATACTTCTCCTTTTGCACAAACTTATTCGCGCGGCTTACATACAACTGTTCTATTTTGCTGATTGGCTCAGAGTAAGTGGCTGGGGTACTGAAACCGCTGATAAGTACAGGCTCCCGGAAGCATGCCAGTCTTTTGGAGAAATTCGCCATGTACTGCTTGCCGTCAAGTCGGAACTCCACCGGAATTACAGCATAAAAAACACTGAACGTGTCATCCGAGGCAGCCCAATTATTCTCTGTCAGCTTGGCTACCCGTTCAAATTCGCGCTTCAGGTTCTCATCGGCTTTATTTAAAGTACCTGTTGCCAGTATTTTTCCTTTATTTGAAAGCTTAATAACACCGAGCACAGTTCCCACTCTGCCTGATTTCATGGCCTCCAAAGGATACCGCAGATTATTGGCAAGTTTTTTTGCCAGTTCCTCTTGGCCGCCCTTATACAAGGCTGTGTCGTGCAACTGCTGCAAATCGGTAAGGGCAATCTGGCCAAAGCAAGCCTTAACCCCGAAAAAGAAGAGGAAGAATAAGGAAAATTTGATTTTCATCTTTAGCATTTATACTTGTATATAAATATAGTAAAATTTTATACACAAAATCAGCTTGCAATTTATTTCTTTAGCCCCCTACTGACGCTACTTTTTCCTATAACTACTCCTCTCGTTACCCTGATCGGCTTTACTTGCCGGTGCCTTTGCCACTTTTCTCAAACTGCAAAGCGCTCAGGTTAAAGCCGCCCTTCGCTGCACGAACGCGAAGTATATTTGGCCCCTGCAACAGTGGAACGGTTGCTACCTGCATTGTCTGCCAGTTTACAGGCCCGCCAGTGTCGGGAACAGTTACAGGCTGCGCCACAGTCTTTCCGTTCAGGAGCAGCGAAGCTTTGCCGCCGCCATTGTCTGAAGCTACTTTAAGCAACACATTATAGTTTCCTTTTTGGGGCACCTGTACCGTATACTGCAGCCATTCGCCATCTTCGATGCTGCTCACATAATAATCCTGTGTTTTCGGGTTAATTGCTATATCTACGCCATCGTTGCGGTATACATGTCCGTTGTTCCAGGAGGTGCGTTCGCCGCCGGTTGAGATGTAGTAGTTGGCTGTATCTATATCGAAGTAAGCGTAGCGGTTGCGGCCCAGATCGTAGTCTACGGCCTGTATGATTGCCCCGGCAAATACACGGTGCGGCACAAAAGGCTTCGTCTCCGCCGACCGCACCTGCCGGAACATGGCATCAATCACGTCTTTGTGGTAAATACAATTTTCGAGTTTGGAGTTTTCTGCCAGTTGCACCAGCGCACTATAGGCTTTGTCTGCGGTTGGTTTAGGGCCTTTTCCTTCCCAATAGTCCAATATCTGCTGATAACCTGCGTTTACTTTAATTTCCAACGGATTGTTGAAGCCAAGCTTTTTTAGCGGCCACCAGCTCCAGCCAATATGATTGTTTTCCAGCAAATAAATGGCATCCCGGAACCACAGGTTTGAGTTTTCTCCGGTTTCGCCCAGCCACACCGGCACATTATACTTTGCGCGGGTATCCAGTATGTTTTTTATGGAAGCCTGATCATTGTAGTTCCAGTATTTATGGAAACTTAGCACCATGTTATCGTCCCAGAGCGGCAGCACGCCACTGTAATTGTTGCCCCAACAGTTGCCTTCTATCACAATAATATGCTTCTTATCTACCTCTCGTATAGCCCTGGTAATATCTACCATCAGCTTTTTGAGCGGCTCATTTAGTTTTTCGTCGCAGCCGTTTTTGTCGTTGGCATTCGTAAAGCCCCAGTTAGGTTCATTGATGATATCGTAGCCGCCAATCCAGGGTTCGTCTTTGTAGCGCTCGGCCAGTTTGCGCCACAGGGCGATGGTTTTCTGCTGGTTGGCCTCGCTCTCCCACAGCGATGGCTTGGCTGGGTCGCGGTCCGAAATATTTAAGTCGTTGCCTTGTCCGCCGGGGGCCGCGTGCAAGTCAAGGATGAGGTACATGTTGTTGGCTTTGCACCAGGCCAGCAGGCTATCGGTCATCACAAAGCCTTTCTCCAGCCAAGTATTTTTACCTTTTACCGGCTCCTGATCAATGGGCAAAGTATACAGGTTGTAGTGCATGGGCAGCCGGATAGAGTTAAAACCCCAGGCAGCCATCGAGTCCACATCAATCTTGCGCATGTGGTTAGTCAGCCAGGCGTCATAAAACTTCTGCGTCTGCGCCGGGCCCACAAGTTCCTCTATTTTTGCCCTAATTTGGTGCTGTGTGCCAGCCACGCCGCCAGTGCGCAGCATATAGCCTTCCTGCAGCATCCAGCCTCCTAAGCCCATACCCCGAAGTATAACTTCTTCGCCCTTGCCGTTTACGATTTTCTGACTGTCGGCTTTCAGATAGCCCTGACTGTAAGCTTTAGAGACGCCAAAAATAAGAAGCACCCAAAACAGTATACTTCGTGCAGATAAGAAGTTTTTCATGTTATTTGAGCGAATATTTGATTCATCAGAAATCATAGGTTCAGCATAATTTATTGAAGTATAGCACAAATGCATTAAAGTATTTCCTGCAAATCCGAAAACTTGTCTATACTTGGTACGACCGCCTCTACGTTGCCAAAACCATAACGCGCGTAAATAAAGGGCACTCCGGCTTTCTGACTGGCTTCATAATCGCCTTTGGTATCGCCTATGTATATGGCAGATTTCAGTTCGTTTTCTTTTACCACTTCTTTGATGTTATCAGCCTTGGGTTTGCTGGCGGTACCGTAGCACGCGTGGCCGTCGAAGTAGCGTTGTAGTTGGTGGTAGCTCAGAAACACGTCAATATAGCCATCCTGACAGTTGCTTACAATAAAGAGTCTATACTTGCCTTGCAGGTAGCGCAGCGTTTCTTCAAGCCCATTATATAGTTGCCCACCTTCATTTTTCAGGAAATCGATTTCTGCATTCGCGCATTTTTCTATTAATTCAGACCGCTGCTCCTTATTCAGGTCAGGAAACAATTTTTGGTATACTTCATCGTGGGGCAGGCCGGCCAGTCGGCTGATAGCATCTGCAGAAATTTTATGCGTATAGCCGGCTTCTTTTGTAGCTGTCTGCACTCCTTTTGCAACTATTTCGGAGGCATTCCATAAGGTGCCATCCAGATCAAATATAAGACTGTCAGTATTTTCAAACATAAGTAGGATCGGTTTTAAATTAAAGTGCTACACTTGGCAGCGTATAGGATGTTTTCTTGAATTCTATATTAAATGACGAGGCAAAAATAAGGGAACATTTATTACAACCTGCCATCCTGTAAGGATCTTGTGCATTATCTGATATCATATACAAGATCCTTCCAAAATAACAGAATCAGGAAAGAAAAAGAATTTACATGTTCTCCAGCAGTTCCCGCAACTTCTGCGCATCCGTCACGGCGTGGCCCAGGATAGTGTTGTTGAAGTATACCCATACTTCTTTTTCCGCCAGCAGCCAGTCGTGTATCATAAAAGCGTAGCGCTCCAGTTGCTCTTCTGAATAGGCCGCCGCATACATCTTTTCGTCACCGTGCAGGCGCAGGTATACCGTATCGGTGGTAGTGGTTTCGAGCTTCGGAAAGCGTTTGCCGGCGCTCGAAATCACCCAGCTAATATCATACTCTTGCAGCAAGTCCTGCGCCTGCTCCGTAAACCACGACTTGTGCCGCGCCTCCACCGCAAAAACAGGTGCCGTATATTTCTCGCGCAACATCCGGAAGAAAGGCGCCGCCACACCAAAATCGAAGTGCAGGCTACCCGGCAGTTGCACCAGCACCGGCCCCAGCCTATCACCCATTGCCAGAAAGCGGCTCATAAATTTCTCCAGAGGCTCTTCGGCATCTACCAGCCGGCGTTTGTGCGTGACTTCCTGGTGCAGCTTGGCTGCAAACCGAAACGATGCTGGTGTAGTTGCAAGCCACTTTTCGATGGTTTTGAGCATCGTGAAATGGTAAAAACTTCTGTTCAGTTCGGTGGTGTTGAAGCGGGTAGCGTAATAGCTCAAAAAGTCCGCCGATTTCATGTCCTCCGGGTACAGGATGCCTTGCCAGCGATAGCTCCAGCCAGAGGTGCCGATATATAGTTTTTCTGTAGATGCCATAGTTTAAGCCATACGGAAATCAGCGGCAATAGTAATTTACAGGAGATTTCTTTTATTTGCATCAGCTGTTCTCTATTATTCCGGTGATCAATATACATCAGCAGCTACGGGGGCTTCTCTTTTAAACCGATACATGTGGCAGTAATTCTCGAAACAAACAGCCTGTCTAAAAAATACGGCTCCATACAGGCACTAAAACAGCTTTCAGTGCAGGTAGAGCAGGGCAGCATCTATGGCTTGCTGGGCCCCAATGGCAGCGGCAAAACCACCACGCTCGGTATGGCGCTAGATGTCATCAAGCCTACTTCCGGCAGTTTCAACTGGTTTGGGCAGCCTGTGAGCCGCAGCACCAAGCGCCGCATCGGCGCGCTGCTCGAAACGCCAAACTTCTACCCATACCTTACCGCGCAACGCAACTTGGAAGTGGCAGCCGAGATAAAAGGCGCTCCTGCAGGACAGATAGCACGGGTGCTGCAACTGGTGGGGCTGGAACAGCGAAAGAATTCCGGCTTTAAAGGCTTTTCCCTGGGTATGAAACAACGGCTGGCGCTAGCCTCTGCCATGCTCAACGACCCGGAAGTGCTGGTGCTGGATGAGCCGACCAATGGCCTGGATCCGGAGGGCATCGCCGAAGTACGGGAAATTATATTACGCATCGCTGCCGAAGGCAAAACGATTATATTGGCCAGTCACCTGCTGGACGAGGTTGAGAAAGTATGCACCCATGTGGCGGTGCTGCAGCGCGGCGTGCTGAAAGCCGAAGGCCCGGTCGGAGCCATCCTCTCTGCTAAAGACAGCATCGTCATCAGCGCTGCCGATCAGCAAAAAGCTTCGCTAGTACTCGCTCAACTGCCTTTTGTTGCCTCCTATCAATCTGAAAAAGAAAATATGGTGCTTACGTTGCAGGATGGGTATACCAGCGCTGATGTAAACCAGGCCATGTTTGCGGCAGGCGTTGTGCTGACGCAACTGGTAGTGCGCCGCAAAAGCCTGGAAGCGCAGTTTCTGGAAATTATTAAAAAGCCATCCTGATGAACTTACTCCGTATCGAACTTAAGAAGATAGTGCCATACTATACTTTCTGGATTATTCTGGCTGTGTATGCCGCACTGCTTATTCTGGTGATGATGGCAGCCAGCAATATTTCCATCAACGGTGGCCAGCTCGGCACACAGATATACCAGTTCCCCAAACTGTGGCAGTTGCTTACCTATATTGCCAGTTTCTTTAACCTGCTGCTTGGCATACTGATAATTGTGCTGGTAACGGACGGGTACAGCTACCGCACGCTGCGGCAGCAGGTAATAGATGGCATGTCGCGGACGGAACTGGTGCTGGCAAAGTTTTACGTGATACTGGGTATCGGCGCTGCCGCCACAATTTTTCTGCTACTGGTTGGGCTATACTTTGGTTTTCGCCACAGCACCGACACAAGTATGAATGCCATTCTGGGCCAGATAGATCACCTTTCTTACTTCTTTGTGCAGGCGGTGGGCTATATGACGCTGGCTATGCTGTTTGGCTTCCTGGTTAAGCGTAGCGGAATGGCCATTATCATCTTTATACTTTACGCACAGGTGCTGGAGCCTATACTTCAGTTCTGGTTAAATGATGCTATCGATCAGTACCTGCCCATCAAAGCCTTCAAAAGCCTGACGCCTATGCCCGGTCAGGAACTGCTGGATCAGATGACGACGCCTACCGGATTGCTGCAGCCGGCATGGGCCACACTACCGGCGCTGTGCTACATTGGCCTGTTCCTGCTACTGGCTTATTACAGCCTAAAGCTACGCGACCTGTAAAGGCTAAGGCAAGCAATTCATCTGTACCTGAAGACAATTCTGAAGGTATAAAAGCCCAAAACCCTATTAGACAGGTGCAGCTAATAGGGTTTTGAGTTGTAATAATTTGTCATCCTGAAAGGATCTTGTGGGTTAATGGTAGTAATTAACAAGATCCTTTCAGGATGACAGGATTGGAAAAGATGTATTATTCTCTTCGGAAAACAGGAGTAAAACTGATTTTTTACTTACTGTTTGCAATAACAGATTTCAGGATTTCATGGCCCAGTTTATCGCGCTTTGTGGTAAGGTACTTTTGGTTGTGCTCGTTAGGTTTTATCTCTATTGCAATGCTCTCTACTACTTCTAAACCATAGCCCATTAGTCCGGAGCGTTTTTTCGGATTATTGGAAATAAGCTTCATTTTGGTTATACCCAAATCGCGCAGAATCTGAGCGCCTACACCATAATCCCTTTCATCCATACCAAAACCAAGTTCTATGTTTGCCTCAACCGTGTCGCGGCCTTGCTCCTGCAGTTTGTAAGCTTTTAGCTTGTTAAGCAGCCCAATACCACGCCCTTCCTGATTCATGTATACAATAACACCTTTTCCGGCCTGCTCCACCATACGCATGGCTTCGTGCAGTTGCGGACCACAGTCGCAGCGGCAGGAACCGAAGATATCGCCTGTTACGCAGGACGAATGCACGCGCACCAGCACCGGCTCGCCTTCCTCCCAGGTGCCTTTTACCAGGGCCAGGTGCTGCGCACCGTTGCTGCGTTGGGTAAAAGCATACAAATCAAACGTGCCGAAATCTGTTGGCAGCTGTACCACTATTTCGCGGTCTATCAGGCTTTCTTTCTGCAGGCGATATGCAATGAGGTCTTTAATGGATATAAGCTTCAGGTCGAATCGTTCTGCCACTTTTATCAGGTTAGGCAGGCGCGCCATACTTCCATCTTCGTTCATAATCTCTACCAGCACCCCGGCAGGCGCCAGACCGGCCAGCGATGCCAGATCTACCGCCGCCTCGGTATGGCCCGTGCGGCGCAGCACACCTTCTTTTTTGGCTTTCAGCGGAAAAATATGGCCCGGCTTACCCAGCGATTGGGGATCAGTATCGGGATCTACCAGCGCCTGAATGGTTTTGGCCCGGTCGGAAGTAGAAATACCCGTGGTGCAGCCATACCCGATTAAATCTACAGATACCGTAAACGGAGTTGCGTGCAGTGCCGTGTTGCGGCCCACCATCAGCTCCAGGCCCAGTTCGTCGCAACGCTCTTCAGTGAGGGGTACACAGATCAGGCCGCGGCCGTGTGTTGCCATAAAGTTTACTATTTCCGGCGTTATTTTCTCGGCAGCGCATATAAAGTCTCCCTCATTTTCGCGGTCATCGTCATCCACCACAATTACCACCTTGCCTTGGCGTATATCTTCGATGGCAGATGCGATAGTATCTAAAGGTCTCAATGCCTCCGTTATATTGATTTCCATACTTATTTTATTTGGTTCCTGCTCCGTATTTGAGCACCGGCAGCAGGCTGTTGTTTTTTTCTAAAGCGGCACAAAATTAAAGTTTTTACACCGCAATCCTGTTTTTATTTAAATAACACTTTTGGATGTGATTTAGTTGAAGATGTGGTAAGATAGTAGCGGGAGGAAAGTGTAAGAATGCTGTTTTAGGATGACAACACACCAATTCGCATCATTTCTCTGGCGTAACGAGCGTAATTCATGTAAATCAGGGATTTAAATCGTCCGCTGGTGCGAGCTTGTAGCTCGTACTTTTTCCCTGTAGATGTAAAAGGTACGAGCTACAAGCTCGCACCAGCAGAGGTGGAAATCTAAGGCTAACTAAATTAAGGTTTACCTGTTCACTACAATACCTAACATGTCACCAAGCTGGGAGTACAGGGAAATAAGGTTGCGTGTAAAAGTCATTTGCTGAATCTGCTCCTGTGGGTCGGTAACGAGGCGCAACTTTTCCATTTCTCCTTTAATCATAAGCTCCACGTTACGCCACTTTAACCTTAAAACAGCTCTCTCTGAACCATATGGAAGTAAATCAACTTCATGAGGCACGAAAATATGATGCGTTTCCCATCCTTTACTTACCTCATACCTTTCTAATAGCAAGTCCGAAGCCTCTTCCCTGATGTCCTGGTCTGGGTAATTGATAAAGTCTTCGACAGAAGGCAGCGTACCTGTGCTAAGTTTCTCCTTCACCAACTCCAGCAGGCGGGCGTAAAGCGGGGTTTTAAAGGCCACATCCTCTAACTCTTCTAACATGTACTGGCAAGTGGTAACGCCATCCTCCAGTACATTATCCGGATAGTTGAGCAGCATCCGCACAACCTCCCGCTCATAACGCCCCAAAATATCAATATCAGAAGCAGGTTTTTCGGGTGCTACCGGTACGGTCACAGCTTCCGGTGCAGCAGCAGGGTTGCCAGTTTTGTACTGTTGGCGCCCCTCCAGCTGCATTTTGTTATACTCCGAGATGAGTACCTGCTCATCGATATCGAAAATAAGGCTGCAGCTGCGGAAGAAAACCGTCCGCTTAATGGCATCCGGAATCTTAGCAATGGAAGCGACCACCTCCTTTATCGCTTCTGCTTTTTTTACCGGGTTGCCTTTGGCCTCTTCGGCAAACAAGCTGGTTTTAAATGAGATAAAATCCTGCGACTTTTCTTTTATGTAGGCTTTAAAAGCCGTATCGCCTACTTTCTGGATGTATGAATCAGGATCCTCTCCTTCCGGAAACGTTATCACATCAACATTAAGCCCGTTTTCCAGGATTAGGTCAATACCGCGCAACGAGGCTTTTATACCTGCGGCATCGCCATCATAAAGCACTGCAATGTTCTGGGTATAACGCGAAATGAGCTTAATCTGGCCTTCTGTAAGCGAGGTGCCCGACGAAGCCACCACGTTTTCTACACCGCCCTGATGCAGCGAGAGCACATCGAGGTAGCCTTCTACCAGGTAACACATGTCCTGCATCCGGATGGCCTGCTTCGCCTGAAACAAACCATACAGCACGTTGCTCTTGTGATAAATGTCCGACTCCGGTGAGTTGAGGTATTTCGGACTTTTCTTGTCGTTGGGTTTCAGTGTTCTCGCACCAAAGCCCACCACACGGCCCGAAATGTTGTGAATCGGAAACATGACGCGGCCACGGAAACGATCGTAGCGCTTGCCATCCTCCTTTACCACCGTAAGGCCGGCTGCCTCCAAGTACTGCTGCTGATAACCTGCTTTCAGGGCTGTATCCGTCAGGTCTGCCCACGCATCCAGGCTGTAACCTAGTTCATACTTACGGATGGTGCCGCTGCTCAGACCGCGCTGCTTCAGGTACGACTGGCCTATACTTCCTTGCTCGTGCGCATGCAGGTTGTGCTGGAAGTGCTTGTTAGCAAAATCAGAAACTATAAAAAGGCTGTCGCGCTCGCTCTGTTCACGGGCTAGTTCAGGCGTTTGTTCTTCCTCCGGAATCTCGATGCCATACTTGCGGGCCAGGTACCTGATAGCTTCCGGAAAGCCGGTACCCTCCACATCCATAATAAACTGCACCGCGTTGCCCGCCTTGCCGCATCCAAAGCATTTGTAAATGCCTTTGGCGGGTGAAACAGAAAAGGAAGGTGATTTTTCGTGATGGAACGGACAGCAGGCCCACATGTTCTGCCCCTTCTTTTTCAAAGACACAAAATCACCCACCACCTCTGTAATATCGGCTTGGGCAATTACCTGGTCAACGGTTTCTTTGGGTATCAGCGACATGAGCAAAAACGATAGCGGATAACAAAGATAAGAATTGCTGGTTGCTGATTGCTGATTACAGGATGGTTTAATTGTTAAATGGCTAAATTGATGGTTCCCGCAAAAACTTGGCAGCGTCTCCAATACTTGCAAGTGTTTTGCCTGCTATATAGCTTTAATAAGTAGGCCCTTTGCCTGAATTTTGATTATCAGTCAAGCAATCAGCAGTTTAAACATTATATTCTTAGCCTTAAGAATCATAGTTCAAACTTATACTACCTGTTGTGTGTTGCTCCCTAAAGGCATTGTGTGCGATTAGAGATTTTTGTTTGTATCTTTGCAAAGCATCAGTGCAAGCTTTTTATACTATGGCTATTTCTAAAGAAGATATATTAAAAGCACTCAGTTATGTAGAGGAACCGGATTTGGGCAAAGATTTGGTAACGCTGAACATGATTGAAAACGTGCAGGTGAATGGCAAAAACATCAGCTTTACCGTTATTCTGACAACGCCTGCCTGTCCGCTGAAAGATTTGATCCGCAACGCCTGCGTTACCGCCATTCATACGATGGTAGATAAGGGCGCTGACGTAACCGTGAACATGACGTCGCATGTGACTTCAGGCCGCGGCGATACATCTGAAGTGCTGACAGGCGTAAAAAATATTATTGCCGTGGCTTCGGGCAAGGGCGGCGTGGGTAAGTCCACGGTTACTACCAATCTGGCTATTGCTTTGGCGCAGTCGGGCGCCCGGGTAGGTTTAATTGATGCCGATATTTCCGGCCCTTCTATTCCCACCATGTTTGGTACCGAAGACGAGCGCCCGCGCATGATTCAGGGCGATCATGGCAAAAACTACATTGTGCCGGTAGAGAAGTATGGCGTTAAGCTAATGTCGATTGGCTTTCTGACGCCTGCAGATGGCGCTGTGGTCTGGCGCGGCCCTATGGCCAGTTCTGCGTTGCGCCAGTTTATATCGGACGTAGATTGGGGCGAGCTGGATTACCTGCTACTCGACCTGCCGCCTGGCACATCAGATATTCACCTAACGATGGTGCAGGCTTTGCCCGTGACCGGCGCTGTGATTGTAACCACACCACAGAAAGTGGCCCTGGCTGATGCAGTAAGAGGGCTCCAGATGTTCCGCCAGCCACAAATTAACGTACCAGTATTAGGCGTGGTAGAAAATATGGCCTATTTTACTCCTGCCGAGCTTCCGGAGAACAAATATTATATTTTTGGGGAAGGTGGCGGAAAAGCAATGGCTCTTAAGTATGACGTAGCGCTACTCGGACAGGTGCCTATTGTGCAAAGCATTCGCGAGAGCGGCGATGAGGGAACGCCTATAGTATTGCAGAACGATTCTCCGGCTTCCGGTGTTTTCAGGGAACTGGCACAGGCGGTGGCACAGCAGGTATCGCTTCGAAATGCTACTTTGTCGCAAACCAAACCTGTTCAAATTAAAAGCTAAGACAGATGACAGCTGAAAACATAGATCAAGACTTCTTGCTCCGTATTGAGAGCGCCCTCGACCAGATCAGGCCATACCTGGAAGCTGACGGCGGCAACGTGAAAGTGCTGGAGGTAACCGATGAAATGGTGCTGAAATTGGAACTGCTGGGTGCCTGCGGATCCTGCCCCATGTCTACTATGACGCTAAAAGCTGGTGTTGAGCAGTCGGTTCTGAAAGCCGTACCTGAGATAAAGGCCGTAGAGGCCATAAATGTGGCCTCTTTCCCATTCTAAAATAAATATCATACCCATCCTGAAGCGGGCATGGCTGGTAAAACCGGGCATGCCCGCTTTGCTTTCAGGGCTGATATATAAAATCCTGGGAAGCTGTGCTGCTCCATTGCCTGCGGTTCGTACCACATAAACTATCTTGCGACAATCAGGGGAAGAAATTGCATATAGCTCCGCCAGCCAGCCCTAAGCCTGTTGACAATACGGCCAGGTATGGTTCACCTGCTTTATACTTTCCCGTTCAAACAAAAAAGCTATATTTGTATACATAACCTGTACTACATCCAACATGCTAAAAGCCAACGACCTCGCCCTGCACTCCTGGATAGAGATAGCTGCAGATAGCGACTTCCCGATACAAAACCTCCCTTTTGGTATATTTAAAACAGCAGAGCGCGATCCGCGCGTGGGCGTAGCCATCGGTAAGTATATCCTGGACCTGTGCGTGGTGGCGCAGCATAATATGTTTGAGCTTATCGATTTGGACCCTAATGTTTTTCACCGCCGGTATCTGAATGAGTTTATTGCGCTGGGCAAACCCATCTGGCGTGCCGTTCGTAACCGCGTGTCGGAGTTGTTGCGCAACGATAATGAAGAGATCATCAGCAGCGACCTGATCCGGGAGTGCCTGGTAGAGCAGTATAAAGCCCAAATGCTGCTGCCGGTAAAAGTGCCCAATTACACTGATTTTTATAGCAGCATTGAGCACGCCACCAATGTGGGTACCATGTTCCGCGGCCCAGACAACGCATTGCTACCCAATTGGAAGCATATTCCTATTGGTTATCATGGCCGTGCCTCTTCTATTGTTGTTTCTGGTACCAACATCCACAGGCCCAAAGGGCAGACCAAAGATCAGGATGCCGAAGCACCGGCTTTTGGTCCCTGCAAGCAGCTGGACTTTGAGTTGGAGGTAGCTTTTATCACCGGCCGCGAAACAGAGTTAGGACAAATTATAAATCCAAACGAGGCAGATGATTATATTTTTGGCCTGGTGCTTTTCAACGACTGGTCGGCACGCGATATACAGGCCTGGGAATATGTGCCGCTGGGACCATTCCTGGCTAAGAGCTTCGGTTCTTCTGTTTCGCCATGGGTAGTTACGCTGGATGCTTTGGAGCCTTTCAGGATAAAAGGTCCTGAGCAAGACCTCAGGCCGCTTCCATACCTGGAGTTTGCCGGTAACCACCACTATGATATAAACCTGGAAGTGCTGCTACACCCTGAAGGAGGGCAGGAAAACAGCATCACCCGCTCTAACTACAAGTATATGTACTGGAACATGAACCAGCAACTGGCCCACCAGAGCAGCAATGGCTGTAACGTACAGGTAGGCGATATGTATGCATCGGGCACCATCAGCGGACCAGATAGAGGTTCTTACGGTTCTATGCTGGAACTAACCTGGGGCGGCACGCAACCTATCACCTTGCCGGACGGCACGCAGCGCAGATTCCTCCACGACCACGACACCATTATTATGCGCGGTTACGGCAACCACGACGGCGTCCGCATTGGTTTTGGCGAAGTGAGAGCGGAAATATTACCAGCGGTTTAAGAGGTAAATACAGCAGAGAAATCGCCAGGAACAAAATAAACGAGTAATATACTTTGGTTGAAGATAAATGGTTGTTTTGCAACAGAAACAGTGGCAACAGCTAGTACAACAAAAATCCCGGGCAGGCATTTACTGCTTACCCGGGATTTTTGTTGTACTAGCTGCTGTCTCTTCAATTACGAGTTAAGCTCATAAACTAGCTTTAAACTATACTTACAGTATCCATGCAACCTATAAACTATCCAGCGTGAACACCACCCTGATGGTCTGAAGAATAATTTTAAAGTCTAAAGAATGAGAAGCGTTTTTAACGTAAAATAAATCATATTCTAACTTCTGTAGGCTTTGCTCAGGAGTTGCCGTCGGATAATTTACCTGTGCCCAACCTGTTACACCCGGACGAATAGAATGTCGCAGATTATAGTATGGCGCATCTTCGATTAGTGTCGCAACGATTTCTTCCTTTTCTGGTCTTGGTCCGATAAGGCTCATATCTCCACACAGGATATTAAACAGCTGCGGCAACTCATCTATTTTAGTTTTCCGTAATATATGTCCAATAGGCGTTATTCTGGCATCATTTACGGTCGTGTGGCTGTCATTGGCCTTTTCAGGTGTGTGGCGCATGGTTCGCAGCTTAAAAATCTTGAAAGTATGTCCTTTTATCCCTACCCTTTTCTGAACGAAAAAAACAGGTCCTCTGGAGGTACACATAATACCTATAACAGCCAGCAGCACCAGCATTAAAGCAAATGGTGCGATCATCAAGCTGACGAAAATATCTATCATCCGCTTCTGAAACTGAAACACCGTACGTGAGTTCACAAAAAACATGTCGCTGTTTATGAGCCACGACCGAAAATGTGCAAGCGGAATACGTTTTGAAAAGTTTTCGTGAAAAGAAGCCAGGTTATACACAGAGACCTGATTAACCCGTAAATTGTTAATATGTTTTAACTGAACTTTATCTAATGATACAGTAGAACTGGGATCTAATAACACAACATCGTATTTATTAGAAGCAAGTGTTGTTGCCAGGTCTTTTTGGCTGGAATTATCCCAAAAGTCTACAGTATAAAAGTTTGACAGACCAGGTTCTTTCACAAATTCGGATGCCATTTCACCAGGGTGAATAATCAGACATTTTTTTAGTTTTACATTGTAATCTTTAAACACCTTAAGAGTGGTACCTTTAGAGACAAGTTTATTAGGTAAAGATAATTGCATACCCATAAGATTTACTATTTTATTTTTTATTAGAATTACACACGATAAAAATCAATATTATTCAAAATGATAGTTCTATATACGCCACCAAACTATTTAAGTATGTATTCTATCAATATTAATTTATTATATTTTTATTATATTTTATTAAACCTATTTTAATATGCTGCAGAGCCATTTATAACAGGCCATTTAAGTTCATGGTTCTCTATAGGTCTAAAATTTTAATCAAAAATTGCAGTTTTATTTCATTCAATTAAATTTTTTCTATTTTAAACAATGCTTAATAAAGCCCTTCGTTCTTTTCTGCAGATATTTTCACTTAAACAAAGGTAAGGTTTACAAAGAGGTTTCCATACTTAACGCACTACTCTTTAACGTATGGTATACAATTTTCACCGCTGATAAGTTAACTTTAGGATATAGATATATATAACAGAAGTTGAAGCCACTGATTTAGAAGTTAAACTTCAAACGATCTCTCAGAATTACATCTACCTGTTACATACATAGCCAAAGTATTCCGCAAGCAATATATTAATACTGTTCAGTCTATAAAGAGGTTTTGCACCAACTAACTCCTCAACAATAAGAAGTTCATCAATGATCGTCATTATTTACTAACAGCATCTCTGACTTTTTATTAGGAGACATTGTTTCGTTATTAAAAGCGCAATTAAGCCCTTTGCAAGTTAACTGCAAGTATCGCCTTATACTTAGTTTATCTGGACTCGTGTACCTCTTCCAGAATCTTGAGCATTTTATCAGCTAAGAAATCTTTGTCAAAAAAGCGAGTAGCTACATCTGATGCATTTACACCCATGTGTTGAACTTCTTTCGGATTATCCTTCATCCAAATAAGCCTTTTCGCCAGCTCTTCCGGATCATTCGGATTTAATGTAAATCCAACATTATGTTCTACAAGAAAGTCTTTCATCCAGCCCTGCGTATTTTGAATAATGGGTACACCAGCAGCAAGCGATTCAAAGAATTTGTTTGGAGAAGAGGTATCAAGCACGGGTGTGCCTTTTAACGGCACAAGCGACACAATTGCCTTCTGAATATATCCTACCAACTTGTGCTTGGGCATAAGACCTAACCTAATGAAATTTGTTACACCCTCTTGCTGGGCTTTAAGCTCTAATTCTTCCCGCTGCTGCCCCTCTCCTACCATTAATATTACAATGTCTGGTCTGCCCATAGCTTTTAAGGCTTTTGCAGCCTCATATAACCAGTATGAATTATTAACCATACCAATATTACCGGTATAAATAGCATAATTATAAGGCTCTACTACACTGTTAGGGAATGGAACCGGCGTTGAGAAAAGAGGAATGTTGGCAGCATTTGTCACGTCATCTACTTTAGCAATGCCATTAAAGCGTTTTTTTATATCCTGCGTCATTCCTGGAGATAAGGTTATAATATAGGAAGAAGCGTTATAGCATAGTTTTTCAAACCAGTAGCTTAACTTTTTCATCAAAGGGTTGTTGATGATTCCGAGTTCAATTGCCCCCTCAGGCCATAAGTCCCGTGTTTCAAAAACCAGCTTTCGTCCCCGCAGGTAACGGGCTACTAAACCTGGTATACCGACAGTAATAGGCCCGGATGAGGCGATTACAACATCTGCTTTTAAGGTGAGTGCATAATAAGAGGAGAGTATACTATACTGCAGAAATGTCCAGATTCTTTTGTAGAATGGCTGTTTGTTATCAATAACAATATTCAGCACCTTTACATGGATACCCTCGAAGTATTGATCCTCTATGAATTTAGTAGCAGTCAGGTCTGATTTACTGTAGATGCTTGAGACAACAGTTACCTCATGCCCCTGCGCTACCCACTCACGAGCAAACTCATACACACGGGTACCCCAGGAGCCTTTGGGTGTAGCAAAATACTGATAAAAGTAAACAATTTTCATGCGTGGTAATATTTTTTTATATTATATTATAATAATATCTATATTTATACATATTTACGCTGCTAATGAAGAATATGTTGCATGCTATAAAGTATAATATTTACGCATCGAAGCTGCTTCGCGTTTGGGGCAGAAGGTAAACAGTTTTTATGTGGCTAATTTTAAAGAAACGTTATTTGGGTTTCTAGCTCCTTGACAAAAAAAACTTTAATAACAGTTGCAGGCGCGTATTTATTAAATCCTAAAGCAAAGTTATAAGAAGCCTCTTCTGTGCGCAATGGATTTAAGAACTTTATGATTCCTATCTTATCTAGGTAAACGGAACAATTATCTATCTTGAATGACATGCTTGGATGCAGATGAAAGTAGGCTACAGCCTTGGATGCTTTTTCACCTATAAGTTTATCAATAATCGTAATGCCTAATGCTGTAAACGTATATGTTCGATTGTGCTTTACTTTGAAATTGTTGACATACCCATCATGCTCGGCAGACAGCATATTTTCTTCGTCATGCACAATCGTAACGGCAGCCCTTTCACCTACTCGAAATCCACCCCATACATTAGATTGATTTGTTTTGTTTACGACAACAGTATTATGGGCGCTTGTTGATCGTTCATAGTCTCTAATGGCTCCTGCCTCATAGGTAGAAGTACCCGCCTCTACCAACACCGGCCGATTGTTAAAATAAAGTATAAATGATAGCGCGTCCGAGTGCCCATGCCCCGCCTGATACGAGGGGCCTATTGCTGCCACATCTACAACGCATTCATACCCGCCACGCCGGTACATTCTATAGCCAGATTCGGCTAAAGGTACTGCCGGCACCGGCTCCAATTTTAACAGAGCGGCATAACGAAGTAGTGTAGCAGTATCATACGTTATGCCAGGGGCGCTGTCGTTTAAGTATGGAATTTCGTTGTTGCTAAACGTCATGTTCTGAAGCCAACTCAGCATCAAGTTTGCCTTTGCACGTATCTCAGCCAGAAAGTTTTCATCCCGCTTGTCATAGTCTCCATACCAGTCAATCAATTCTAACAGGCGGTATAATATAATTTGATGGTACATTGGGCTCAACTCATACTGCGCTCCATCATGCAGCACCTGCTCATTTAGTTCCTGGCTTAAAAGCTTATGGCCTAAGTCAATCCACTTGGCTTGGTTAAAGAACGCCCCTCCCAATAGTAAGGCAAAGGCATTTTCGAGCACATGGTTCGCTAGCAGGTGGTATTCTACTCTCCCGGACAGGAAATTTAACTCGGCATAAAGCGCCTGAAGTATTTCCTGGTCGTTTAGATGATGCCGACACAGCAATAGGATGATATTTATCGCCCTAACCGAAACAGGGTATGGTTCTAAGCCTGTGGCATCGGTCATTAGCTTGTCGTGTAAGCGGCGAAGCCATTGCAGGCGCTGTGGTAACGGAATTTCTTCCTGCAACAGGTAATTGCCATAGTGCAGGTTGTAATTCCACAACTTGCCGTACCGCAGGTCATCCCAGTTCACCTCATTCTCAAACTTTATTTCCTGGTTTAAGAAATCAAACGTTCCTTGGCCATCCGCGCAGGCAAGGGCCGGAAGAACATCTGAAAAAGTTAAGAGTTGCGTTCTATGTACGTCATTGTCCTTTCTATAAGCGGCTAGTGGCTTTACTTTACGGAGGCGGTAAGCCACCTGGTATATTACTTGCCTGCTTTTTAGGTGACGTACAGTATTAACAAGCAGGGCAACTTTCTTCATTCTTCACTTGAAAGGTTTCACAGATATGCACTACAATTCGTTTAGCTGTATGTCCATCCCATAAAGGAGGAATACTACCTTTTTTCCAGTCTCCGGCAAACAAGCGAGTTAAGGCCTGCTCTAACGCTTCTGGATCGCTGCCCAGTAATTCATTTGTGCCTAGTGTGCAGGTTTCTGGTCTTTCAGTAGAATTTCTGAGCGTCATGCAAGGCACTCCCATCACTGTGGTTTCTTCGGTAATACCACCGGAATCTGTAATTACTCCTTTAGCATGCTGTACCAGGTAGTTAAACTCCAGGTAACCTAAAGGGTCAACCATTTTAACCTTTTTCAACTCAATCCCGAATTTCTGAAGATTGTGGCGTGTGCGCGGATGCACCGGGAAAATAACAGGCAACTCATTACTCCCATTTTCCAATACATCCAGCAGGCTCTTCAATTGTTCCGGATCATCCACATTAGATGGACGGTGTAACGTCATTACAAAATATTGTTTATCGTTCAGGCCGTAGTCATCCCAAAACTGTGGCTTCGTGAAGTTCGGCATCTGCTTGAGCAAAGTATCTATCATGGTATTTCCCACAAAGAATATCTTTTCATCGGCAATTCCCGAATTCTTCAGGTTGCTGTTGGCTATTTCTGAGGTGGTAAAAAAGTAGTTGGTAATACTATCCGTTACCAGCCGGTTTATCTCTTCGGGCATAGTCCAGTCGCCGGAGCGGATACCTCCCTCTACGTGCGCCACCGGAATACAAAGCTTCTGCGCTGTTATCGCGCAAGCCATAGTAGAAGTAACATCACCCACTACAATTACCAAGTCAGGCCTGTTCTCCTGCAATTCTTTTTCAAAGCGCATCATAATGGCTGCTGTTTGCTCAGCCTGTGTGCCGCCGCCTGCCTCCAGATTTACATCAGGTTCCGGTATACCCAACTGCTCAAAAAAAGCGCCTGACATTTTTTTATCGTAATGCTGGCCGGTATGAATTAACCGATAAGAAATGCTTTTGCCCTGCTCTTTTGCATTTTGAATTTCCTCAATAATAGGTGCTATTTTCATGAAATTTGGGCGAGCACCAGCAATAATATCTATAAGCATAAATTATGAATTATATTTTTGTAACAAACTTTCGGCCTTTTTATAGAGCCTTGGCTCAAGTATGAAATACTGTCTGCCTTCACCTGCATCCTGTTTAACCGGAGAAATACTCCCTTCAAGGTACTGACAAGCTATATCAGCTATAAAGGAGCACATTAATGGTTCAAAACGCTGCCGCAGCTCCCTAAAGCTTCTGGCGCCACTTATATCTAGCCGCCTCACAGCTAATATATCACCTGTATCCACCCCTTTATCCATCAAGTGCACTGTGCAGCCAACCTCATTAGGCTGACCAACTAGGATAGGCCATTCTACGACATCCATTCCTTTAAACTCGGGGAGAATGCCCATGTGGCAATTAAGCACACCTTGCCCTGCTCTTTCGATAATTTTTTGTGAAATTAAACCGCCCCCCGTAAAAACAACAAGATCGGGCTTAATAGCATCAATAAAGGAAATTACATCATCTCCATTAATATCTTCTACACGCTTTATCTCACAGTTGCCAGATTGAATATCCAGTAAAGATTTTAAAGTTATGTTATGCTCTCTTCTAAAATCGATGATGTTATATATATCTTCGTTATAAGCCCGTTCTCTTAAAACCAGCTTCTTCCATATCTTAGAAACCAGTCTCTTTCCGTCTCTTTTATACTCAGAAAGAAAACGGGACACTGTAAATTTCTTTATGATGATACCAGCAACCTGTATATTACTTCTCTCTAATAAGCAATAAACAGATGTTGAATAAAGACTGTACGGACTAGGAGCTATTATTATTACCTTTTTTCTTGCTTCCATTATATGCGCGTTTTGTCGTGTAAAAACATATTGTTTATATCAGCAAGTTGTAGTGCAGGCTTGTTAACTGATCGTAAAATCAGGCTTGAAGAAAAGCTAATCCTCAATACATTATTTAATTTCAATCCTGTATTTAAAAATCTAAAATCATCAGTCTGCAAGAAGGCACGAATAAAAAGATTTATTAATAATTGATGAAATAAAAATTTATCAGAAAAGCTTAAACCTTTTGAATCCAGTTTCTTTTTATACTGCCACAGGTTAATCTCACTAAACCTGAAAAATTTATTTGTATACTGCTCTACTACAGGCAAGTAGCCTTCTTGTGCTTGTATAAATATAAGCCTTAAAAGATCTGTAAGAGGCACGTTACCAAAGGAGCTGTATTGCGGCAAATTAACGTCTATGGATATGTGTAAATCTTTCTTTTTACAAAGTTCTTTAATAACAAGGTAACTGTTTTCCGCTACCGGATGCTGTACATGGTTTTTATCTTCAATCTTATACATTCTGACTGGATTTATACTAACATCGCTAACTCACTAGCATTTACATGAACACTTTGCCCATCAAATCCTTTTATTGCTTCAAAAAAAAGATAGAAATCCTGATCGCTGACGTTACCTTCTGAGAACCCAATAATGCCATTCTTAAAGTACCCTTTCGGTAAGCCATCATGCTCGAAATTCATAACAGTTCTCCACTCTTTCAAATCAGGTGAATACAGAAGATGCGCGAATTGGTCCTTTACTCCCGGCCCTATTTCTTGTGTTGTTCCGGTAAAATAACCGGCCGGCGTTTGTTTAAAATACCAGACAGGCCCCGGAAGCTGCTGAAGCTTCTCCACTTTCCTTGTTTTTCTATCAAGCTTAAGGTGGTAGCAAGTTTCTAATTGTGAATCCATTAACCAATGAACTTCACTTTCAGTAAAAAAGAAGTTACACGTTCTATACAACTGTGTTCCATTCCCGATAACCTCTATTTCCTTAAAATCTTTATCAGCAGCAACTATCAGGTTTTCCTCACCAAAGTCGCCTGTGCAAACCCATACTTTTTCTTCAAACGGATCATAACAGCAGGCATGTACGTGCCTTATTTGCCCCGGTTCAAACTCATGAATAACTTGCCAGCTCTGGCCTTCATCAATGCTCCTGTAAATTGGTACTGCACCTCGTTTTGGGTTAGCGCCATACTCACCAAAGTATAAATATCCTTCAGGAGTTCTGGCAATGGATTGGTGGAGCATATTGCGGCAATTTCTGAGTTCCAGGGTTTTGGTTAACGCATGGTTGGTATAGCTATAATGGTAACCGATTCCCTGCCTGATAATCACGAGGCCATCTGCGGTGGGGTAAACATTGCACTTATCTAACCGTAACAGCCTTCTCAAAACCCTTGACTTGCCTAAAACATTGTTTAGGTTAGGCTCAGGCAATTCAATTACTTTTGTTTGGCTGCCATCTTTAACAAAAACTTTATTATGCTTACTCGCAATAAGAAGATTTTTGTCATAGTAATGGATGATCTCATACCTTTGCTTTTTACTCTTATCTAATACCATAAAGGTGTAATTTTAACAAAACTGTACTATTGCCTGCTTACCATAAACAAGCTGCTTCTTTTCTCTGGACCGGCAATTACGTAGTATATTGTATACTACAGCCGGACTTCGGCTTATACAATTGCTTTACTTTCAGTTTGGTTTTTTGATAAGACATAATCAAAAGCATCAAGGAATCCATTGACCATTGTATCTGATGTTAAATTAGCCTGATAATACTCATACCCGCCTACCGATAGCCTTCGCTGCAATTCCTTATCGTTACAGATCTGCTTTATTGCCTGGGCAAGTTGTTCTACATCACCTTCATATAGTAAACTGTTCGTTTCATCGCAGTACTCAAATTCTGGTGCATGTTTCCTTCTTTTATTGGTTATCACCGGCACACCATAAGCAAAGCTATGCACCACACCAAGCCCGACATGGTTGGGAGAAACATAAGCAACAGAAGTTGTAAAAATCTCTTTTAGTTTCTCATCGTCAAAAGCACCGGGCTCAAAAAACACCCTATCCTGCACATTGTTTTCTTCAGCCAGTTTCCTAAGCGCTGTGGTGTCACCATTGCCAACAATTCTTACGTTGATGTTGCCAGGTATTTCATTTTTAATTAAAGCGAACGCCTTAATTAATAAATCAACGCCTTTGCGCTCCTGAATGCGGCCTACATAAATCAAGCTTGTCTTTTCAACCTCGTCCGTCCGTCCAGAATTTTCTATATGAAGTGTGTTTTTTGCAACAAATAATTTCTCTCCGGGAATGCCATATCTTTCATACTCCTTAGGCCCGCTTTCCGTATAAAAAAGTTGGGCATCTGCCCATTTTGCAAGGCCTATTTTTACTATCCTTGCTATAAGATAATTATTGTCTCTGCCGAAACCATGACCCCATAAAATATATTTGGCCTTTCTGGATGAAAGTAGTATTTCCAGCCAGTTTGGCCGCCAGAGATTTAAGGAGAAAACAATTACGTCATAATCATCTTTTAGCCTTTTTACATCTGTTATTAGTTTAAAACCGCCCAGAGTCTTAACATTGGCTTTAAGTTCTGTGAACCCATAACTCCCATTCGTGTAATCCTCAGTATGAATAACATCACATCGCTCCACACTCTTATCCAAAGCAATTTTTTCCAAAATTGGAATCCGGTAATGCAACAAACCTAACTCAAGAACAAATAGCACTTTCATACTGTCTGATATTTTTTAAAATGTTTTACTGCAAAATTATACTATTTTATTTAGGTGTTAACAAGGTGGGGCAAATGAGAGGCTTAATAATTTAGCTCTCCTACTATTTTACGTGCATAATCTACCGTTATAGAATCATAGAAAGAGAAACTATCAACACCTTTCATATTTTTGATTTTGCTGCTGCTATTTGAGTAGTCCCACCATAACACACCATTAACTTTATAGTTGTCGCGGGAATATGAAGCTATGTAGTTTACATAATCTGCAAATACTTCCTTATCAATTAAAACCTGCCCCTTTACATCATCAGAGTAGTGCACTCTGTGCCAAATAAATGGTATTACAGGCTTTCCCAGTTCTTTCCCATAGGTAAGCGCAACGTCCAGATTCTCTTTAAGATACCTGATATTTCTGTTATGTCCGACTTTTTCATCGGAATACATGATGTATAACGACGGAGCTATAAAATCAACTTCAGACAACAAATTGTTCATTTTGCCTGGCTGGTTATACTTCTTCTTTTGCCAGTCATAGTACGACCGGAACGGAATTCCATACACTCCTACCTTTAGCTCTGGCCTTAAACGCTTAACTTTCTCCACTAAGGTAAGCCATTGTTTCTCAGCAGCTTTAAAGCGGCTATCAGTGGCGTCGTAATCCCTCAAATCTTTAAATGGCTCAGATTCCAAATCAAGCACTAACATACCTGTTGTATCAGCATTCGGAAATCTTTTATTCAGAAAGCGCTCTACCCTTGAAAGGTCTATAGCAGATTTATCATTGCGCCGAACAATAGCTCCCTGAGTTTGAAGGGTGGCAAATTTAAAGTTATGATTACGGAAGTATTCTACAGTTTCTGGTCCAAATCTGCCATTGATTACATAGATATTAAACGAAGCAGACTTTTCCTTTGTAAGAGCTTCCCGTGTTTTCTGCTCAATAATTTGGGTATAGGCTGTTATGACAGCAACAAGTAGTGTAGCAATTAGTAATTTCACCTTATAAAACCATAATCAATATTAATCTAAAATTATTAACAATGTCGTTTAACGTTGATATCATTCAAAAGTTCATATATTTCATCAGCTGGCATTAATTAAATTGCAAGACAAATGTAACTAGCTCTTAGCAAACAATTTAAACTTATAAGTGTGATCGCTTATAACATTGAGTGTACTATAAAACAACAGATTTACAGCTTAAACATAGCCGTTACAAAGTTAATAACATAAAAGAGGCAGACGTAAACATCTGCCTCTTTTATGTTATTGATAAAGGGTCTTATCGAAAAAATTGTTCCATATAAAGCCCCTTACTTATTTATTAGTCAATTATAACACGCTTGGTAGCACGGCCTGCAGAAGAGTTTACGGAAAGTATATACATTCCTGTCTTTATGTCATTTACATCAAGCTCAGTCTTGCGTCCGTCAGTAGCTGCGTTCACTTTTTTAGCCAGCACTACCTTTCCGTTAAGATCCTGTAGCTCGATAGTTGTTACACCTTCGCCTGCTTCCTGTCCCACTTCTACATAAAGTACGGTAGTAGCCGGAACCGGATAAACTGTAAGAGCGTCAGCTGAAAGGCTGTTCTCAGCAGTTGCGTTACTGGCAATAAAAGTTACGCCTATGCTGCTGCTGGTATTCTTAATAACGGTGAAGTCGATAGAAAGAGCAGATTCAATTGTTCCGCGTCCGCCGTTCTCAGAGTAAATAGTAGCTTTGAGTGTATAGCTACCTAAGGCAGGAGTCCAGGCATAATAATCTCCGTTCTCGTCACCAAACAAAGCATAAGGAGCTCCTGACTCTACTGTACTCTTGCTCTTTGTGCCAGTTAGTCTAAACACCACGCTACCTACACTTGAACCGGTACGGTAACGGATATTCAGGTTTCTGGTTGGCAAGGCTGCCAAATTTATGGTAGCACCACTGGTAAGCATTTGGATATCCTCATCAGTGTCAGCGTTCACCAAAGTAAGACCAATTTCCTGAGGTGCAGGCGCTGGTGCTGGTGCTGGTGCTGGTGCAGCCACAGAGAAGTTAACAGTCAGGGAAGCGCCTGGTGTTCCGGTTGCCTTGGAACCAGTGTATGGCGTAGCTTTAAGGGTATAGCTACCCACTGCTGGTGCCCAGCTACCATTGTCGCCCATCAGATCATAAGGTGCAGTAGATTCTGTAACATTCTTGCTCTGCGCACCGCCCAACGAGAATACCACGCTGCCTACTTTTGTATTGGTGTTGGCCCGGATGTTCAGGCTAGTTGTTGGCAAGTCAGCTAGATTCAATATCGCCTCGTTTGATAGTGTCTGGATTTCTTTGCCCGTCTTGGCGTCAAACAAGGTATAACTTACCACCTGCTGTGGTGCTGGTGCAGGAGCTGGTGCAGGCTCTGGAGCTGGTGCCGGCTCTGGAGTTGGTGCTGGTGCTGGAGTTGGTGCAGGCTCTGGAGCTGGTGCCGGCTCTGGAGTTGGTGCTGGTGCAGCCACAGAGAAGTTAACAGTCAGGGAAGCGCCTGGTGTTCCGGTTGCCTTGGAACCAGTGTATGGCGTAGCTTTAAGGGTATAGCTACCCACTGCTGGTGCCCAGCTACCATTGTCGCCCATCAGATCATAAGGTGCAGTAGATTCTGTAACATTCTTGCTCTGCGCACCGCCCAACGAGAATACCACGCTGCCTACTTTTGTATTGGTGTTGGCCCGGATGTTCAGGCTAGTTGTTGGCAAGTCAGCTAGATTCAATATCGCCTCGTTTGATAGTGTCTGGATTTCTTTGCCCGTCTTGGCGTCAAACAAGGTATAACTTACCACCTGCTGTGGTGCTGGTGCAGGAGCTGGAGCTGGTGCCGGCTCTGGAGTTGGTGCTGGCTCTGGAGTTGGTGCTGGCTCTGGAGTTGGTGCTGGTGCTGGAGTTGGTGCTGGCTCAATAATCGCAATATTAGAATTGAGCGCTTGTTCTATAGCCTTCGCCATACCTACAATCATATCATCATAAGTAGAGGAATTGTAAACAGTACCTTTCAGCCAGTTGTCTATTCCGCTCAAATTATCAAGCCTACCACCAATGCCGTCCCAAAGATAAGCTCCTTTGATCTTCAGGCCATTGTAAGAATAATCGCGCACATACTTGAAGTAGGAAGCATAAACATCTTTCTGCACAATCTGCTTAGGATACAAGGGACTATTGGTATGCACCCGGTGCCACAAGAAGGGATATACCGGAATGTTAAATTTCCTGCCATAAGCCATCGCCACATCCAGGTTGTCTTTTATGTATTTGAGGTTTCTCTCATGACCGACCTCTTCATCTGTGTAGAGCAGGTATAAAGATGGGGAGACAAAATCGAGCTTGGCCATGATGTTGTCATACTTGCCGGCAGGATTCTGCTTCGCAGATTGCCCCTCAGTCCAGGTACGATTTGGAAGGCTGTAGTAAGAAAGCTTCAGGTTTGGTCTCATTCTTTTGATATAGTCTATCAACCCTATAAACTTACTCTCAGCAGCTTTAAAGCGGCTGTCGGATGGCGAATAGTCCCGCAGCGCCTTGAAAGGATTTGACTCCCAATCGAGCACCAGCGATGCATTGCTGTTCACGTCAGGGTAAAACCTTAAAATGAATTTATCGATCTTACCACGATCAAAAGTATTATCGTTCGAGTCCATAATATCCCCTTGAGTTATTATCCTCACATTCTTCGTCTGGAAACCATTATTCTCGAAATAGTTCATCGACTTATCATAGTAGCGATAAGGAAGGATAAAGATGTCGAAAGAGGGAGCCACCTGGGCAAATGCCTGTACTGATACAATAAAGAATACTACAAAGGCTAGTAAATATTTTTTCATTCTTTTGATTGATAATAATATTGGTTGATTTAAACTGGAATAGCTGGCTGTCAGCTGTTTTTTATCTTAGACTCATTTTGCCGGATTGGGCTTTCCTTGCCGGCTGACGTGGCAGTATCCTTCATACCTGTGTGGCTGCAGCCGTATTAATTGATAACAGCCTCTTAGTCCTGTTTTCTGAATCATACTGCCCGGCTCCTTCCTCATTTTCACACTTCCCAAGTTTGTCTGGCTGAAGCTCCAAACACAAGCTGCTAGTAGTGCAGCGGGTGCCTGAAGACATTCGTTCTTTTGGACTAACAAGGGAGAACCAAGCATCGGCTAAAAATTGATTTCTCATATTTATTATATTTTTACTAGACGTTTAATTTATTTCGATTCAAAACTATGTAAAAAAATAATAGTCACAATACCTATATCGCATTTTATTAGAAAATTTATATAACTTGTTTAAATAACAAACGTAATCGCGCATTAATTACCATAAATAAGCTCCATTAATTTCATGACAGCATAAGTTTAAAGCTCTTATGCAGCATGCTAATAAATGCGCATATAACAACCTACAAGCGCCTCATGTAACAATTTTACCCTAGACGGATACACATACCCTTCTATTCAAAACATTTTACTACAGCCTACTTGAAACAGTAAAAATAATTTACAATTGAGACCCTTTTATATTTAAGTGCAAGTATTCAAAGGCAGGTATTACACTAATTGATAAACCAAAAAGGTAGAATAATTATATTAATTTAAAAATATTATCCTTTTTTAATTAGCGTTAAAGTAATATTATTAGTCACGCTCATTAAAGGTATAAATCAAGGAAGAGGGACCTATAACAGTTATTGTATTCTATTCACTCAGAAATTGATGTTAGATCGAATTGATATTGAACTGGCATAAAACTCTTGCAGCAAGCTCCTTCACTGAAGAAACCCAGACAGCCTCTCTTCTTTCACGATTCGGAGTTACTAAGTACCTATATAAAAATATGCGACACATTTCCTAGCTAGATTTGATTCTATATGCTTGAAAGCCATTTATATAGCATCCGTTACCATGCATATTTAAAGAATAAGCGTCCTTTATTTATGTTCACCTACACCCCTTTGAGTGAAGGGATTTAGATAGGCAGCTTTAGCTAAGGCATTAATTTCGACTATGATGAGCAAACATGTCTTGATGAATCTCTCAAGAGGACGGCTGTATATCTCCTACCTACAGCTACAATTAGGGCACAAGTATCGCCCATTCCTTTTTCTCTTTTCCCTACTTCAAGTTTTCAGTCAGTAGATTTATACTGCAGCAGTTTTATACTTACGCAAGTCTTCAGACCTTATCATGTCCCATAACTTTTTAGGAAAGAGCTATTTTCTAAAGATATACTTTGCATATATGATAATTCTCACTTTGAATACAAACAAGAATGAGTGTTCTTAGCTTGCAAGCATAGCACATAGAGGGGTGTCTAGCGCAGGAAGAGATGCTGCGACTTTCTATCACAGCAATAATACGCAGACAATTACACCCCTGCAGCCTCCTCAAGGGGACAATATTTACTACTACTCGCTCTTACTATTAATAACAGATGCGATTCCAGAAAATTTATGGAACAGGAGATTACATTAAGAACTTAAAGCAGGGATATACTTGTGCCTTAATTGTAGCCCATATACCAGAGGCAAGGCAAAGGAAGTGACAGACGAGCAAGGTACCTGGCAGGTTGGGTAAGTGGCGCCAAAAGGTGCTCAAGGTTGCAGCGCAGACTAATAACCTAGCAGGAGCAAGAGCGAGGGTAAATTAGTTATCCTTGCCTACACACCCAAGGCTGGTATAACAGGAAAAGGATACATTCCACCTGCAGCTTACAAGCCCTATAAATTATGAAGAGAAAGAATAACTTTAGAACAACTAAGCAAATTTACTGCCCGTATTTTACATATCTCACCTATCATTGAAAGGACAGCAGGATGGCATGCACGCATCTCACCTTCTACATTTTATTGAATAGACTGATGGTCCGGGAGTTAAATGAACTTTCCTTTAAATCGGCAACTCAAAATTAAATGTTTAGAAATACGGTTCGCACTACTAAAGCAAAGAAGGCAGACGAAATCGTCTGCCTTCTTTGCTTTAGTAGTGCGAACCGGGGGAATAAGCCTCAATATAAATAAGAGTTTCTTCTTTAGGTTAATTAATTACAATGCGCTTAGTAACCCGACCTGCAGAAGAGCTTACAGCAAGTACGTATAAGCCCTCTTTTACACCATTTAAGTCAAACTCTGCTTTGCGCCCATCAGTTGCTGTATTCATCTTCTTCGTCAGCACAACCTGTCCGCTGAGGTCCTTCAGCTCAATAGTTGTTACACCTTCGCCTACTTCTTGTCCTAAATCCACATAAAGCACAGTGGTGGCCGGAACCGGATAAACTGTAAGAACGTCAGCTGAAAGAATACCCTCACTAGTTGAATTGCTGCCAGCTGTTGCATTGCTGGAAAGAGATGTAACTGCTATCTTACTATTAGTGTTATTAACTATAGTAAAGTCAATAGAAAGAGAAGAGCCAGCTTTACCGGCTCCCTTGAAGTCGGAGTATGGCGTAGCCTTGACCGTATAGCTGCCAGTAGAGAGCTTCCAACCCTTGTAGTCACCATTATCATCCTCGAAAGCATAAGGTGCTCCGGATTCAGTAACTTTTATACTCTGCCTACCGCTCAGTCTAAGCACCACACTACCTATCTCTGAACCCGGGTTATAGCGGATATTCAGATTTTCGGTTGACAGAGCTGCCAGGTTTATAGTGGCACCGCTAGTAAGGGTCTGAATATCTTGGTCATTATCTGCATTCACCAGCGTAAAGCTTTCACCTTCAGTTATGTTGCTTGAAGAAGTACTAGAAGTACTTACTACAGTAAAGTTTATGGTAAGCGAAGAGCCGGCTTTACCCGTTGCCTTGGAACCGGAATATGGAATAGCCTTGAGCGTGTAACTGCCAGTAGAAGGCACCCATCTACCGTTATCGCCCATAATTTCGTAAGGCTCCAGAGATTCGGTTGAACTCTTGCTCTGCTCGCCACTTAAGGAGAAAGCTACGCTGCCGGCATCTGAGTTGGTATTAGCGCGAATATTGAACTTATTAGTTGGTAGCTTAGCAAGATTCAATATGGCGCCGTTAGAGAGTGTTTGAATATCTTTCCCAGTCTTGGCGTCAGTCAGCGTGTAACTCATTACTTTATCCTCACCTGAGCCAGAATTTTGTGTTGAGAAAGCTTTTTCTTCTGCAGCTTCTGCTACAGACTCCGTTGCAGCGCCTGAATTAAGAGTTTGCTTTATGGTCTTAGCCATACTTATAATAAAATTATCATAAGTAGAGGCATTATAAACAGAGCCTTTTAGCCAGTTCTTTATCCCTTTCAAATTATCCAGCCGGCCACCAATGCCGTCCCACAGGTAAACTCCTTTGATTTCAGTGCCCTTGTAAGAATAATCGCGTACAAACTTGAAGTAGGAAGCATAAACATCTTTCTGCACAATCTGCTTAGGATACAAGGGACTATTGGCATGTACCCGGTGCCACAAGAAGGGATATACCGGGATGCTGAATTTCCTGCCATAAGCCATCGCCACATCCAGGTTGTCTTTCATATATTTGAGGTTTCTCTCATGTCCGACCTCTTCATCTGTGTAGAGCAGGTATAAAGATGGGGAGACAAAATCGAGCTTGGCCATGATGTTGTCATACTTGCCGGCAGGATTCTGCTTCGCAGATTGCCCCTCAGACCAGGTACGATTTGGAAGGCTGTAGTAAGAAAGCTTCAGGTTTGGTCTCATTCTTTTGATATAATCTACCAACCCTATAAACTTGCGCTCAGCAGCCTTAAAACGATTGTCATTTTCTGGATGGTCCCGCAGCGCCTTGAAAGGGTCTGACTCCCAATCGAGCACCAGTTTTGCATTGCTGTTCACGTCAGGGTAAAACCTTAAAATGAATTTTTTAACCTTATCGGGATCGAAAGAGTTATCACGCGAGTCCTTGATATTTCCCTGAGTCATTATCCTGACATTCTTTGTCTCAAAGCCATTGGCGCGAAAGTAGTTCATTGACTTATCACTAAACCGATAAGGAAGGATAAAGATGTCGAAAGAGGGAGCCACTTGGGAAAATGCCTGTGCAGATATAATAAGGAATGTTACAAGGGCGATTAGATGTTTTTTCATTCTTTTTTGTTGTTCTAGGATTTTATTGAATCAAAAGATTTTATTATTAAAATTTAGAGCATGCCTACCAAAAGACTTTTGCAGCTCTTGATTATTGCAGTAGTTTATCTACTCATCTACAGTTTAAGCCAATACTCATCAGCAACCGCTGGTAATAAGACTCTCCCACTTGCAACTGCCAGGTATAACATCCCGACCAAATTTTAAAAATCGTTTAATCACCGAGACGTCCTTGCTTTTTGAAATTAACTTCTTGTTGAAGCACAATCTCTCTACCTCCGACTGCAAACCACTCATTATGTCGGCAATGCATTGACGTCTAATAAAACCCCCTTTGGCTAAAAGCTGATTTTTCATAAACATTATTTTTCTTTTTTGTTTTTTTTCAAAAATTTAAACCATAAATCAAAATGTGCGTTTAACTAAATAAATTATCACACTAGTATTAATATTGTAAGAGAGAAAGTAATCTATCTAAACTATATTCCTTTCCGTAAAAAGATGCTTTTTAGCTATCTTTTAGAGCTCAGTATGAGATTAATTCTCCTTCTTACTTATACTAATAATGAATAATCATGCCATAAACGTAACCTTTTTGTAACTTGTTACAAACCAACTAGTTATTCAATTAATACAAGTATTACCTAAATTATATTATTGTGGAATAAAAACAGAACTGTGGACAAGATCCACATTGTGTAGAAAATTACCACATCTTTCCTATTGATTATCTCACCTTATAGGCGCTTTAAGCTTAGCGTAACTTTTTTGAGTTACTATTTTTATTGAAAGCTTTCGATACGTAGATTTAGAAAGACTTTTATAAACAAAGGTATATTTGATGCTTCCTCACTGCTCTATACTCGTAGGAATTGGAAGATGGTGTCAACCTATTTCGGAGATGACACTTCCATTTACATTATGTGGGCTGCGACTCTTTTAATATCCCGCTGCAAGTCAGGAAGCTTTTTGTATTAAGTTAATTTGATCTTCTTTAGTCTGACTGCTAGCTATTTACACACTAACACTTCTTTCATACCATGTCTCGATGACAATCAGCAAATAAGCTTATTAAATTTCCAATCTTGCATTAAATATTAAATAATCCGGGTATCAAAAGCCGCTCCGATGTTATCGTAGCGGCTTTTATAATTTAGCCACAAGGCTGAAAAGCGAAGTAGTTAAGTTTAATATAGGATTTACCTATTCTTGCAGTAAACTCTAAAAAGGCTGCAATAAGTGGTAATATAGAATTCGCAGAACTTACCGCTCCATTTCTATTGATTAAGAAGTGTTGATTTATAAAAATTGGCTTTCTTATTGTGTGTCTTTATACAGCATACACTTATTCCTTGCTGAAGGTGCCTCTAAATCTACATATAATCTTTATGATGAATATAGATATTTATGATTTTACATTCAGTTTCATCAAATTTAAAAAGCAAAAACATCATATTTTAGCGATAAAAGTAATTGGAACTAAATTGCATGATTCTTGTTTGGTATTCTGTAAAGTATTCGTTTATATTGCCACGAAGAAAACACAATTATAATATTTTATAATTATTTCGGTTTCATATAAAAAACATAAGATATTAAGAATAAATAAAATTCAATTCATTGAGCTGCTTTAATAAATTTCTATGCGCTCTCAGAGCAGCGCCTTTATTAGCTGGTGTGTTAATTATTGTAAATATTCAGGTTATAAAAGTCTCAAACAATCCTAATATTAATTCTAAGTGTATGAAAAAGCTTTATTCTCTATTAATCATTGCGCTAGTGGTCATATCAGGCCGGGTTCAGGGGCAGGTAGCTCCTTCCTTTAATGTTCATGTAATGAAATGGCGCTTTAATTCTACAACAGAAGCTTACCTTGCTGCCAATGGTTACACCACTGATGCACGCATTATGGATCAAAGCGCAATTGTTTATGCTGACAACAAGACCAGAGTAAATCTCGAAAGTGTTAGAGCTTGGTTGATAAAAAGCTTTCCCAACACCAGCAGTTCAAATTATTTGATATTAAATTGGGAGACAGGGCCTTATGTCGCTATGAGGAATTATCCTGTAACTGATAGCCGGTTTAAAGCTGCTGAAAGTGAATTTTTGAAACTTATAAATGAAGTTAAGAAACTAAGGCCTAATCTTAGAATAAGCGTGTATCAAATGCCATTCCGTTTTTGGTATGCCAACCAGAATGAAGCTTATAATGCCCAGAGTAAATTTGATAATATTTTTTCTAAAATTGATTTCATTGCGCCATCCTATTATATCATGTATGCGGATGAAGAAGTGGGATATGAAAGAAACCTTCAATATATTAAGGAAAATCTTAATGTCGCCTTGACATTAGGTAAAAAGTTTAATAAGCCCGTAATTCCTTTTATGTGGCATAAAATTCATCCTACAGTATCTACTAAATATGAGGGAGAGATTATGCAAAAAGAAGCTTTCAGCAGGTATATAAAATACATATCTAACTATTCCTATAATAACTATAAAGCTGCAGGAGTCTGGTGGTACGACAATCTTGGAGATCAGCTCAAAGATGTAAGTGGTATAAATAATTATTTACAGGGAAGTGTCTATGACAAGGCAACTTATAATACCATGATCGTTAACTTTGCTAAGAATGTGAAGCAAGCACTAAACGAAAGCACGGGCACAACAGTGCTTCCGGTAACTAGCCAGCAGGTAGCAAGCTTTACGTTAATAAATGCAGACAACAACCAGGACGTGCAGACGCTCACCAGTGGCGGCACCCTGAACCTGGCTATGCTACCTACCAAAAACCTCAACATACGGGCCAATACTAATCCGGCTACTGTGGGCAGCATAAAGTTTATTTTGAGTGGAGCCAAGAGCAAGAGCACTACGGAAACCAGTAAGCCTTATGCCCTTTTTGGTGATAGTAATGGAGACTACAATACATGGGCCCCGACTGTTGGCAGCTATACTTTAAAAGCGGTGCCTTATACAGCATCAGGAGGTGGCGGCACTGCAGGGACAGCCCTGACGGTGAACTTTACAGTGGTAAATCAGGCTCCTGAAAGTAGCCAGGCGTTGGTTAGTAGTGTCTCTGCTAACACCGGCAATAGCTATACTGTAACCGGCCTGGCAGTAGGCAAGCTTATGTACACCGATCGCACTTATAAAATTACGACTGTTCCATACTCGCTGGCAGGTGCTTCGCTCATCCAGACTGCCAACAATGATAAGTGGAATACCAGCAGTTCGATGCTTAGCTTTAACTTATCTCAGCCAGCTACAGTGTATGTGGCTTACGACCCTAGAGCTGCGGCGCTTCCGAGCTGGCTTAATGGCTGGCAGAAAAGTACCGAAAGAATAGGTGTAAATGATTCGAAAATCAGCAACATGAACTTGTATAGCAAGTATTTTGCTGCCGGTAAAGTTACCTTGGGCGGCAACATGGCCAGCCCTGCAAAAGGCGCTGAGAATAATTACTTTGTTTTTGTAAAGGCAACACAAAGTTTGACATCCTTAAGTACCGGCGGCGCCACAATCACCAATAACGCAAGTCAGGCTGCAAACCAGCAGAAGGAGGGAATGGCTTTAGAACTGATAGTGTATCCAAACCCTAGTTCAGGCGACAAAACATATGTGGAAATAAATAATTTCAGCAAACAAGAGGCTATTACCATTTCTGTAAATGATATGTTAGGGCGTGTTGTTTTCTCCCTGAACTTGGTCACAGATGAACAGGGGTCTGCTCACACAGAAGTACTTAAAAGCGAACATTTTAGCACAGGCATGTATATTATCAAAGCTAAGGCTGCAAGCGGCAAGGTACAGTCAAAACTTTTTATTGAGTAGTATTAAATGAAAGTACTAAGCTAAGATGCGAGTTACGGGAAGAAGATAGTGAAGAACAAGCGTCTATATTAGATTAAAAAATGTGATCGCAATATACTGCCCTAAGCTTTATTAAACATCATTCATCTGTATTACAGGTGAGGGGTAAAACAGAAGGACTCTTAGTTATGATAAAATACTTGCTATCATAACTAAGAGTCCTTCTGTTTGTACTTTGATTAAGCATTTAATATATTTCTGCAAATAGTATTCATGGTGATGGTTTATAATTGTCCCGCGTCTCGAATGTATTGCAGCCAATTTATAGAACCCACTAAATTCATGATGCTAATTTAAATGAGCATCCTTCACATCTTAAACTTAGGAACTAGTTAAAGACAGCAATTTGTGATACATTTTCCCCAGCTATTGTTCCATACTGGATTGCGATTGGGAAGCTAAATTTAATAAGCAATGAAGAAGTTAGAAGCTTATGTCCTCCAAGGCAGACATACTACCTGATTATTCCTTAACTGTGCTTGAATCCCCTGAAGAAGTACCCTATCTTATTTGAATATTCTTCCAGATATTCTTATTGGCGTGTCGGAACATTTTAGCATTTGTTGCAACATCCTCATCGCCGACAAACAATCGTATAGCAGCTCATTTCTAATGTAAATAGCAGCCTTAAGAAACTATACTCCTTGCCATCGAGGCTTCTTCTCTATATTTCATTCTTTCGTATAAAATATTTCTTTTAAAATCAACAGCAAGTATGAAAGCCAAGGAAAACCAGAACCAGCTAGCAGTATATATGCCTCCGCTAAACATGTTTTGAATTAAACTCTGCATAAAGATTACAGCAATCCAGGCAGATTTGGGAGTGTTCTTGAAGATAAATAAGGCATTCTGAAAAGACTTGATGAGTAAGTATATGAAAGGTATAAACCCCAACATACCTGTTGCTAAAAGTACTTCTACAATTATATTATGGGGATAGTTACCTGTTTCTGGAGACTCGAGACCAAAGCCTAGTATAGGGTTATTTAAAAAGTGCTCAAAAGCAATTTCCCATATGTTTAACCTTGAAGCTGATGAACTCCCTGTATCAACAGCATTCCCTATGCCGGTAAATCTATCAATAACAGAACTTCCAAAGTAGCTACTCAATGTCACAAGCAAAAAGCCAGCAAAAAGTAAAGCTATAAATAAATAAAAGCTTTTAACTTTATTTTTTTGATAAATAATAAAAAGTGCAAAAGGAATAATCAGCGCAATAACTGAACCTCTGGAAGCTCCAAGAAAAAAGGGGACGCAAGATAAAGCTGCCGTGCCTAACAGAAACAACCTATTAACTTTTTTTACTTTAGTAGTAAAAAGCAGCGCTAAAGCAACACCCATAGCTAATGAGCCGGAATAAGATAAAGCTAAGGGTGATATATAATTCTCATCTTTAGATATAGCCAAGGAAATCCGGCTCACATTGCCAATTAAATCTCTGTAGAAAACGATAGTAAAAATCGCTAACAGAACCCCTGAGATTAGTATTGCAGACTTATATAGCTTCTGATCTAGCACCAAATCTTCTTTAAGGTATAGTAAAATAAAAGGTAAAAATCCAAAGGAAAGAAAATACAGTAGGAACGAAATATTACTCATATGATAAGTAGAGCCTTTTAAGATTTCTAACATTACCCGAGAAATGTACAACAAGGAAAAGGCTATAAATGCTATAAATACAGGCTGGTTGGCATTCTTCTTTTTACCAACAAGCATTAAGCATGTTATCAATAGTAAAATTATAAATATCCTAATTGGAATAGTAATGTACCTAGAAAGTTGAGGTCCTATAGTGTTGTTACCTACCATTAACAGCACATAATAGCCTGAGAAGGTGAAGAATGCAGCACCAAAGAAGGCCGCAACATAGGTTTTGTACTTGTTAAACACCATAAGCTTATACTCTATTAATTTATTTGCTTTATAGGCTGGCAATAATTTCAACAAGCTTATCTACGTTGCTTTTTACGCTAAAGCGGTTGGCTCCGGCTTTGGCACTTGCTCCCATTGCTGTCCACTGTTCTCTTTTCTCTAAAGACTCATTTAAAGCGGCTCTATAACCTTCTACTGTTGGTTTCGGAATAAGCCAGCCACTCTCATTATGAACTACCATTTCAGAAGGGCCGCCCAGGTAGTACGCCATTACGGGCTTACCTGCACCCATGGCTTCGGCCACGCTTATACCAAACGGTTCCGCATTTCTGCGCCCATTGATAATGACATCAACGCTGGAATAAAACTCAGGCATGTCTTTAGTTTGACCCAAAAAGTGAATCTGCTTATGCAACAAGGCGCCTGCATGCTCCTGAACCATTTGCGCAAAGTCAGAATCTAACGGCCCCCCGGCAACCAGCAAATGTCCGCCTGCTGCCGGAATATTAGAGCTTACAAAAGCCTTAACAACGATATCCTGAGCCTTGTCTTTATATATTCTGGAGGCCATACCATATACGGGTGCGGCTTCATTTAATCCCAATTTGGCACGGTACGCTCTTTTGCCTTCAGTTACCCGGGTACTATCATAGCCCGGATATACAACATGCTCGCACTGTTTGCCTAACGTCTCTTTAGTATACGAGCTATTTGCCACTTGTACTATATCATACTTCTTACAAAAGAAGTTATAGTACTTTCTTGAGAAGGACGAATTTACGGTATTAGGCAAGTGCCAGAAGCATGCGGTTTTTAACAGCTTGGACAGCTTTCCGGCTAAATGTATATAAATAGGCCTCCGATAAATAATGGCATCATAGGCTCCAGGCTTTAGCTGCTTCTGCAGGTGTGCGGCTTGTGCAGCGCCAAAATTATAAGAGATTAGAATAGAACGTAAAATATTTGCAGTAGAACCGCTGTAATTAATATCAAGAAGCGGAATAACCCATGTATTATTACATAATTCTTTATACTGTTCCAGCTTTTCTCCATTACCCAGAATGATGCCATCTACTACTATCCCTCTCTTCCTCAGTTCTCTGATAAACTGGGTCTCACAAGTATATATCCCGCCTTTATCCTCGCTGCTAAGGATTTTCAATATTTTCATTATTGTGAACTTAATTATATACTCTTGACTAACTTCGTTTCAATGAGCACCTTCTTTAGATGCAATTTGCAGAAGTAGTATAGAAAGAATTTGTTTGCATTCATTTTATAAAGTAAGTCATAATCGATCCTTCTACCTTTACTTACCCTTTCTGATAGAATAGCATAGATGCGCCTGTTCTGGAAATATCGAATAGCCTTTATCAGCTCCTTATCCTTTGTACTATGTAAGATCTTCATTACAAAATCCGAGAAAGTATAAGACGTGTCTCTTTCTATAGCCTTTGTTACCATATTAACCGAATCAAGATAGTAGTAAGTCATAGGTTTCGTAATTCTTAGGTTCTTTTTGCTGTGCCATACGCACCTGATCCAAGTATCCATATCGCCTCCCCTTTTAAACCCTATCTCTGGAAAGGTTCCTGCTTTTTTAATTAAATCTTTTTTCATTGAAATACCCCCCGTCCACATGGGTTGGGGTCCATTGAAAAAGTCAGTTAAGGTAAAGCCCTTTATCTTCTCGCCTTTAAATTTCTGTGAATATGGATCAATCAACTTCACTCCGTCTCTTACCTTTGTCCATCCCCAACACAGAACTTCTACCTCAGAGTCATTTCGTATAACTTCTGTTAATGTCTCCAGTACATCTAGCTCCCACTCGTCGTCTGCATCTAAAAAACAAACCCATTCATTGGCTGCGTGTGCAATGCCTAGGTTCCTGGCTGCATATCCGCCCGGGCCTGGTACCTCTCTTCTTAGAAGTTTGATCCGGGGATCTTTAAATTCCAGGAGCTTTGCTGATGATCCATCTGTTGAGGCATCATCGACTAGTATAAGTTCTAAATCTGGATTAGTTTGGTTAAGCACTGATAGCACAGATCTTTCCAGATGAGGAAATTTGTTATGAACGGGTATTATTACTGAAAATTTAGGGCTATTGATCATGTTGTTGGAAGTTGTTAATGTAATATGCGGCAACTCTACCTTTTAGTTTTTGGATATGGGCTAATTAAAATCCTAATATAGAAAACACCTTAAGCTTTACAAATATGCCTATCCTACATTAAAGTCTATTTTTACACTTTAGTGAATGGGCAAACTGCTTAGTATAACTGTGCAAATTAAGATTATCGGCTTATATATATTTACTATTAACCTACAGTAGCTATACTAACAGCGCAAAGATAGTCCCAATAACATTCAGAGAAGAGAATCTTGGTAAGCTAATATCTTAACAGGTGAGCCTTTTTAACAAAAAAGTATTGCCACTCAAACCTTTTCAGGAAATTATTAGAGTTCCCATATTTCCTTCTCGAGCTATTGCGAATAAACATTATAAGTATCTTTACCTTATTTACAGAACCAAGTTCGTTGAAGTTATAATTCTTAACCTGATCCTTGAAATAGGGTAAATCTAATTCACTTAGCAACAGTAAATAATAATAAAGATATGCATGTAGTTTTTGCTTATAAGCAGCACTTAGAAGATTATTCTCCTGCAAGAATTCATAAATTCTGCACCTTAAAGTATACCTGCTTTTATATAGTTTGAATAATTTATCATCACTTTTAGTTCTTGATACTGAATCTGATTGGGCATGTACCAAGGTCTGTATCTGGTGCGTTACGATAACCTTGCGATTCAGCATGAACATTCTGAACATTAAATCATACTCCTGGGAGGAGCTTAATTCCTCACTCCATCCATTTACTTTCAACAGGCTTTCTTTTTTCCAGAGATTCGCGCTGGTTATACCTAACTTAGAGCTTATAAGCCCCAGCCACGGATCATCTTCTGCAATCATATTCATGTAGGGCTTTTGAGTAATTGAATGATATATGAGATAATCATCAATAACTATATCAGGGCTGTCATTTTTAGCCATTGCCATCTGCTTTTCTATTTTCAAAGGCAACAGTTCATCGTCGGCATCCAAAAATTGTATCCAGTCTCCTTTTGCTTTAGCAAGTCCGAGATTACGTGCAGCACATGCCCCCTTCTTCTTCTCTGCGTATACGGCAATCTTATCTGCGTATTCCTTTTCAAACTTTTTCAGGACTGCAAAAGTATTGTCTGTTGAATTATTTTCAATTAATAACAATTCAATATTCTGATAAGATTGAGATAAAACACTCTGAATTGCTCTCCCAACTAACTTTTCGCCATTATGGCAGGGAATAACAACTGTTACTAAAGCCGCCATTTTATTACTTTAAGTTCTAATATTATTGTGGACACGGTATTTCGTCAATTTAATTACAAGGTTTTCTGATGCACTTGTACTGGATAGGATTTATACCCTTTTTCTATTATAGCAAGAGGATTTGCAGTTTGGCATATTCCCTGAAATTTAAATTAATAATACATTAGCACCTTGTGCAATAGTAATCCAAAAAAAATAGATAAAAACTTTTAATCGTTTGCCGTTCTTCTGTCTGAAAGCTTAATTTATAATGCTGAAACTTTCTTTCTTCTAATATTCTTAATCTGCTCAAATTGTGTAATTATCTCTGATTTCATTGATAGCCAGAGGATACTCCCATAACTTACTACCAAACCCAGCCCGCAAATAATATAGTGTATTCCTAAATCGTTAAGCAGCAGGGAAACAAGAAAAGCTACAGCCGTTGCTGCTAATGGAGCCCTCATACTGGAGAATAAGTCCGCAAACGATACATTTATAAATCTTTTTAAATAAAATTGAGCTATAATTACTTCTAGGATCTTATTGACTACATAAGCCCAGGCTGCTCCTATAACCCCAAACTGATAAATACCTAAGGCAATTGTTGGAACATATAAAATAGACTTCAGGAATTGTACTTTCATCCCTAATTTGGCATGTCCTAGCCCTCTTATTAAAGTTAAGTGGCTGTTTGCCAGCAAGTGAATCATAACTGATAAAGCCAATATTTTTAATGGTAAAATGGCATCGGCCCACTTTGCTCCATAAATACTCATTATAAACGGTTCACCTAATACAATTAGAAAAACCATTATTGGATATATCACTATACTATTGTACTTCACAACTTTCAGATAATAGCTCCTCAAAGAAACTAGGTCATCCTGCTTTTGTCCGTATATAGGATACATTACCTTATTCAGCAAAGTTGTCAGCTGGTTTCTAAAGGTATCTGTAAGCACAAACGCTAAAGTATAAGTTCCTAAAGCCGCCGCACTTAACAGTTTTCCAATTAATAAATAGTCTATGTTTGAAACCAGCACATTAATGAAGTTTGTACCGGTACTATAGACACCAAAGCCAAAGACATCTTGAAATGCCTGCTTTTCCCATATCAGTTTTGGCGTCCAACGTGTAGCTCTGAAGAATAAAGGCATGGCTACAAGAAATGAAGCCACTGAATTAAACACTAGCGCCCAAACGCCGGCGCCCATAAAGGCTAATCCTAATGCTAATACCCCTGAGAAAATAGTAGAAGCATTACTGATAAAGGCCAGTTTCTTAAAGTCCAGCCGTTTGGTTAACTGCGCTCTGTGCACTAGGTTTACAGGGCTCGACAAAACACCTATACTCAGCACTGGAATGATGCTGCGGAGCAGGGGCTCTTTGTAGAAAATGGCTGCCAGCGGCGCAACAATAAAAGCTATTATAAGATAAATACATATTGACCATATTATTCCTGTCCAAAAAGCTGTATGAAAATGAACTTCTCTTAGCTTCTCCTCTTTCCGCTGAACAAGTGCCGACCCAATACCTAAATCATTAAATACTTGTATAAAACTGGTAAAAACTGTAGCCATTCCTATTAGTCCGAATTGTTCCGGGAATAATAATTTGGCCAGCACCAGTTTGATGGCAAAGCCAAAGAACTTATTTACACCTAGCTGAACAAAATTCCAGAAAATGCCGCTTACTGCCTTTCCTTTAAGCTTTTGAGATTTCATTTAATAATTAAAGACACAAAAAAATAAAATTAACAACTATAGGATTTTAGAAGAATATGAGTGCATGCTGTTTAACCTGTACGCTCATCTTTTTAAAGCCCCCTGCAATACTTTAATCCCCAGTTTCACGCGGAAATAAACAATTGCTAAACTTCTTTTAAACGTTTTGTTTAATTTTCCCTTTGCTATTTTTAGCATTTCCGTAGGTATAACCATACCCGTAGGCTTGACCAGCTTCTTTTTGAGCATCGTTTATAACAATCATCGGCTGGTTGAATTTTTGGTTCTTATGAATGTCATCAATAATATCCAGTTGTGCTTTATAGGTATAGCTATTCCTCACCATGTAGATTGTTGTATCCGCATACGGAGCTAATGCCAACGCATCTGCCACCTGCCCTACCGGTGATGTATCGATAATAACATAATCAAATATCTCCTTCAACTCCTGAATAAACTTCCCAACTTTTGGAAGCAACATCAGCTCAGAGGGGTTAGGTGGCACAGGACCCGCACCTATTACAAAAAGATCAGGTATTGCCTGAGAAGGTGTAATAATATCATGTATGGAAACAGATTTGGAAAATAAGTAGCTTGTAATACCTTCTTCTTCGTCTGGTAACCCCATACTGTTCAACAAAGCTGGTTTTCTGAAGTCAAAATCCAATAATACTACACGCTTACCCGCCAACACCAGACTTGCACCCAGATTCAGGCTGAAAAAAGTTTTACCCTCTCCGCTCATACTTGAGGACACAAGTATAACTTTGTTCTCTTTTCCGAGTGTAGCAAACTGCAGGTTAGCGCGGATAAGCCTGAACTGCTCCGCTATAGGAGTCCTGCTATCCGGTGTTACTACCAGTGCATCTGAAGCCTTTTTGTGTGCGATTTCCCCTAGTACAGGTGTCGCTGTGGCTTTTTCAACATCTTGTAATGTCTGGACTTTGTCATTGAGCATGTCTTTCATGAAAATAAAGGCGAAAGGCAATCCCAAACCCAATAACATGGCAAATAAGTATACCAGCGTTTTTTTAGGCTCAACAGGCTGCCCGCTCGATACGGCAGGATCTATTACCCTGGAGTTGGCAACGGTAGCCACCAGCGACATAGCAGACTCCTCTCTCTTCTGCAACAGGTATAAGTAAAGCCCCTCCTTTATACTTTGCTGCCTGTTAATTTCTAACAACTCCCGCTCCATAACAGGTACCTGTTGAATTCTGGATTGGTATTTATCAGAACTCGCCTGTAAGTTTTCACGTGTTATTTCCAGGCTGTTCTTAATGTTCCGGAGGTTTTCCAGAATATTCCCTCTCAAATTCCCAAGTTGCTCGTCCATATTTAGTACAAGCGGATTGGCAGGCTGCAGTGTACGCAAAGTGCGCTTGCGTTCAAGTTGCAGCGTATTAAACTGTGAGATTAAGCCCTGAAGTGTTGGATCCTGTATGCTCAATCCGCTCGGCACTAATTCATACTGATTCTGATTTTTGTTCAGGTAATTTTCAATTGAGCTAAGCACGTCCAGTTGTATGGCCCATTCTGCCAGTTGTTTGTTATAATCACTCTCTTTCTGCAGGTATATCTGGGCTTCGGAACTTACATCTGTTACATCATTTTTTCGCTTGTAACTCTCCACGCTTTTCTCCACGTCCGACAACTCATCCGTCAGATAACCTAACCGCTCATTTACAAATTTAACTGTGCTGGAGGCAACCAGGTTCTTATCCTCCATCGCCTCTTTATTATAATCCTCTATCAGTTTGTTCACAACAGCCTTCCCTCTCTCAGGAATAGCATCCGTTAAAGTTACGGACAGTACACTTGCTTCCTTGCTAACCGGCGCTATAGTAAGCCGACCTCTGTAGGAGTCGGCCAGCCTTTTAATGTCATTAAACTTAAGCGTAATTTTCTGATACTTATTAGATGTACCTGATACAGCAGCTATTGTGAAGGAACCATAAGGCTTATTTACCTGCTGTCCAAATTGATAAGTCTTAATGCCACTTTCGTCCTGCAACTCGAAGCTGTTCTTATCCTTTAAGTACACAGTAATATCTTTAATGTACGCTTCCTCGTTCAGTTCCTTCACTATCACTTTAACCGGCACATCTTCTCCATAAATTTCTGAATACTTTACATCTCCTTCCACCAGGTAACTTGTAGTTAGCGCCAGTTCAGACAACACTCGCTGCATCAGGCTCTTTGACTTTAGCACCTCTACCTCGTTACTGAGATTTTTAGAAGATTTAAAGATATTGAATTCACTGTCGAGCGCACCTCCGCCAGACAACTCAGGACTTTTTGCATCATCCTTAATAAGAATCATGCTGCTTATCAAATATTCCGGCGTAGTATAGCGTAAGTACAGGAAAGCGAGCCCCATACATAATATAATGCCAGCTACAAATAAATACCAATACCGCAGGTATTTTACAAGGACACTTTTCAGGTTTATTTGCTCCGGTTCTAGCAGGAGCATCTCTTTATCATTCATATTCATATTGATGGCTGTTTATCTGATTAATCTTGAAACAATAAGTGTTGTCACAGATATGGCTGAAAATAAGAGTGTAATATTGCGGGTGTTGGTAGTTGCTTGCACCTGCTTCACTTTATTTGGCTCTACGTAAACCACGTCATTCTGCTGCAAATAAAAGTAAGGAGAATTAAACGCCTGCTTAGAACCTAAGTCAATACGCGTCATTTTTCGAATTCCATTTTCTTCCCGTATCAATAATACGTTTTCTCTTTTGCCATAAAGTGTCATATCGCCTGCTAAACCTAACGCCTCCAAAAGATTAATTTTTTCTGAAGGAATAGTAAAAGTAGCAGGGTGATTTACTTCACCAATCACCGTCACTCTAAAATTCATGAAGCGGATGTTAACTGCAGGGTCTTTTAAATACTGATTTAAATCTTTAATCAGTTTAGCCCTGGCCTCCTGCTTGGTTAATCCACTTAATTTTACTTTCCCTAAAACCGGAAACTCAATGTTCCCATCACTGTTTACTAAATATCCTTCGCCATTAAGACTGTTGGCGCCGCTGCCCGAATTATTGCCGCTAGAGGAGAGCAGTACTCCTTTATTAAATAGAGCGTTCGCCTCAGGATTTAAACTACTCACCGTAATGCTTAACAAATCATCAGGCTGGATTTTCGGTTCTATATTGTTGTTTATTTTCTCAGAATAAGTCGAATTTTCAGGCAAATCACTAAAATACGCTATATCTTTAGCTGAATTACATGATACAAGTAATACCATGCCTAAGGCACATATCAGATTAAATTTCATTTCGGGTGTTTACTTTTTATTATAGGACTAAGGTGCTTATACTGATCGCCAGGCTATACATTGTAGATAATATATATTTTGGCCGACATGAAAATAGTTACGTAAGATTCATTAAAAGGTATATATATAATGTCAAAATTATTGATAAAATAACACAAAACCGCTTTAACTACTCATTAATACGTTTTATACTTTATACAAGCACAAATATAAAGCTAATAATTAACCTTCGCGCCACCCTAACTGCATTCATGAATTTTAAAATCATTTCTGACTCCTCTCTGCAGTCATATGCTTTCAGAAAGTCGACAAATATTCTTTAAGTAACGGCATCAGATATACATAAGCCTTTGCATCAAAACTTGGTTCACGCTCTGGCGGATTTTACGCCTTCTGTTATGTATTTAAAGAAAAAGTTTCGGAAATACTTACCTGCTATACTTTAACTGCTGCTTAAAATAAATTGTATCCTTCACGTTTTACTAAAACCTAAGTTAAGACCCAAAGTGCGCTTCAGGCTTTATACTTAAGCAAGTTAAAAACCTGCCTCACGGAAAATAAAAAGATGAAACCTTGCGGCCTGAAAACTTAAGGCCTAATCGTAAGTATTTTAAATGAACCTTCTTTACTATTCCTTAAGCCTTACATATTGTGGAGGCAATAGCAGCAATAGGCTTTATTGGTTTTCGCTACTTTTATACTTACGTTGCCGGTGGCAGCTAACAACCAAAATAGCCTGAAATTATAATATGAGCATTAGAACCATAAATCCAACAGAAGCAAAAGCGTCAGATATATACTCCCTGATGGCAGGAGCAGTTGCGCCAAGGCCTATTGCTTTTGCAAGTACTATTGATTTGGAAGGCCAAATTAATCTTAGCCCTTTCAGCTTTTTTAACATGTTCAGTTCTATGCCGCCCATACTTGTTTTCTCGCCTCTTCGCCGCATGCGCGACAACACTACCAAACATACTTTAAATAATATATTGGCTACAAAGGAAGTAGTCATCAACATTGCGAACTATAATATAGTGGAGCAAATGTCTTTAACAAGTACAGAATATGATCAGGGTGTTAACGAGTTCATCAAATCGGGACTAACGCCGGTGCCGTCAGTGCTGGTAAAGCCACCGCGTGCGCAGGAGGCACCTGTGGCCTTTGAGTGCAAGGTAAACCAAGTGGTGGCTTTAGGCGAAGCAGGCGGTGCCGGAAATTTAATTATCTGTGAGGTACTGTTGATGCACATAAATGAAAATATACTGGATGAAAACGGCAAAATAAATCCGTACAAGCTGGATGCTGTGGCACGTATGGGCGGCGATTACTACCTCAGGGCCAGTGGCGAAGCTATTTTTGAATTACCTAAACCTATCCGTAAAGGAATCGGCGTTGATCAGCTTCCTGTGTTTATCCGCAAATGCGACCTCCTGACTGGCAACAACCTGGCGCGCCTCGGCAATATTGAATTCATACCTGCCGCAGAGGAAGTAGCAGCTTTTAAGGAAAACTCGTTGGTGGCTTATACTTGTAACAAGTATAAAAGTGAGTCTGCCAGGCTACGGCAGGAGCTGGAAAAACTAGGAAAAAAGCTGCTGGAAGATAACCAAGTGCCTCAAGCCTGGAAAGTGCTGTTGTTAAGCGGACAAGTATTGTAGGGACAGGTCGCGACCTGTCCGCGTTATGTCCTGCCGTAAAAGTATAAGCTTATTAGTGCCACTAACAGGTGCACAGTTGGACAGGTCGCGCCTGTCCCTACTAATTCCGCACCGCAATCATCAGCCCCAGTTCTTTATACCGCATTCCAAACCGCTTGGCGATATGGGAGTTGGTGAGGCTGCCTCTGTAGATGTACACGCCTGAGCGGTAATGCTCGTTCATGAACAGTATCTCGTTGATGCCCCCATACTTGGAAATCTCTGTAAAAATCGGTGTAAAAATATTGCTCAGCGCTTGTGAGGCCGTGCGCGGCACCCGCGACGGGATATTGGGCACGCAGTAGTGGATAATGTCATACTTGCGGTAGATAGGGCGGCTGTGCGAAGTTACCTCCGAAGTCTCAAAACAACCTCCCTGGTCGATGCATACATCTATAATAACAGAACCGGGATTCATAAAAGACACTACACTTTCCTCCACCATACAGGGCATCCGGCCCTCATCAGCTACCAATGCACCAATCACCACATCCGCTTGTTTGATTTCGTTGTAAAGAACTGCTTTGTCAAGTGTGGAGGTAAAGAGCTGCGTGCCGATGTTATGCTTGAGGCGGCGCAGCTTATAAATATGGTTATCGAAAACTTTTACCTCTGCTCCCAGTCCTAAAGCCGCACGCGCGGCGTATTCTGCCACAGTGCCCGCACCCAGTATAACCACCTTGCTTGGCGGCACTCCCGTAATACCGCCCAGTATTACGCCTTTGCCATCGTTGCTGCTGCTCAGGTACTCGGCAGCAATCAGCATTACGGTGCTCCCGGCTATTTCGCTCATAGCGCGCACCACCGGCTTGGCCTCCGACTTGTCGCGGATCAACTCAAAAGAAAGCGCATTTATCTTTTTGGCCAGCAGCGCATTTATATAATCTGAGGTGAGATTACCGAATTGCAGGGCTGAAATAAGCGTCTGGCCAGGGCGCAGGTACCCGATTTCATCATAAGTGGGCGGCGCAATTTTAAGGATAATGTCGGCTTCATACACCTCACTCACAGAATACATAATCTGAGCGCCGGCCTCGGAATACTCGTGGTCAGAATATTTGGAAGGGCTGCCGGCGCCGGCCTCTATCCGGATGCGGTGGCCGTGGTCGGTCAGTTGTTTCACAGCGTCCGGCGTCAGGCCAATACGGTTCTCCTGAAACGACGACTCCTTGGGTATGCCAATAAACAAATTACGGCTACGCTCTTCCAGTGCCAGCATCGACTCTTTGGGATAAAGAGCAACACTTGCGGCAACCTTCCCTATGCTTACGGCGAGTTTCTGCGTCATACTCTAGTTGCTATACTTGGTTTATGGTCATGGTTCGCGCCGCGTCGTCAGCATCCGGCTGCAACTGTACAAGTAAGTAATGCGCCGGCAATAAATCAGGTATACGAGAGGGCCATTCTATCAGGCATAGCCTGCCCGAGTCGAAATATTCCAGGGCGCCTATTTCCAGCGCCTCCCGCTCATCTGCTATCCTATAAAAATCAAAATGATAAATAAGGTCCCCTTCAGTACTTTCATACTCATTTACGAGCGCAAAGGTAGGGCTGCTCACGTTTTCCTGCACCCCCAGTTGGCGGCAAAGTTCTTTGATAAGCGTGGTCTTGCCTGCGCCCATCGGCCCCTCGAAGAGTATAATGAGCTCCTGTGCAATCGCCTCTAAAAGCACAGATGCCGCCGCCGGCAAATCAGCCAACGACGACATCTTTATACTTGCTTTTTGAACTCCTGTGTTATGCATTCTTTGGCGAAAGCGTTATAAACGGTATAATAACCTCCTCCAACGATACGCCTCCGTGCTGAAACGTGTCTTTGTAGTAGTTTACGTAGTAGTTATAGTTGTTTGGGTAAGCAAAGAAGTAATCCTCCATCGCAAATACAAACGTAGTGGAAACGTTGGCTTTTGGCAAGAAAAATCGTTCCGGTTTTTTTACCGTGAACACATCCTTGTCGGTGTAACCCAGGTTTTTGCCGTGTTTGTATCGCAGATTTGTGTTAGTATTGCGGTCGCCGATGATTTTGAAAGGCCTTTTTACCCGGATGGTGCCGTGGTCGGTGGTGATGATGAGGCGGCCTTTTTTCTCGGCAATAAGCTTCAGGGTGTCAAATAGCGGCGAGTGCAGGAACCAGGATTTGGTGATAGAGCGATAGGCCGATTCGTCGGGAGCCAATTCGCGCACCATGTTGCTGTCGGTGCGGGCGTGCGAGAGCATATCTACGAAATTATATACAATCACATTGAGTTTGTTGCTGTCCAGGTTGCTGAATTTGCTGAGCAAATCCCGCCCGGCGGCCACGTTCGTGATTTTGTGATAGCTGTGCTTGCCCGCTACGCGGTTCTGCTGCAACTGTATGTCCAGAAACTCCGCCTCATGCAGGTTCTTGCCTTCTTCGTCCTCGTCAGCCACCCATAAGTTCGGATATTTTTTAGCTATTTCGGTGGGCAGCATCCCCGAAAAAATAGCGTTCCGGGCGTAAGCTGTGGTGGTCGGAAGTATAGAATAAAACATCTCTTCCGAGTCCACAGTAAAGTAATCCGAAATCAGCGGCTCCAGCACCTTCCACTGGTCGTAGCGCAGGTTGTCTATCAACAGGAAGTATACGGGCTGGTCCGACTCCTTCATTATAGGAAACACGCGCTCCTTAAACAGCTCATGCGACATCAGCGGCGCCTCATCGTCTTCCTTGTTTATCCAGTCCTCGTAATTCTCCATGATAAATTTAGCGAAGTTAGAGTTAGCCTCATCCTTCTGCATATTTATCACATCGGCCATACTTTTATTTTCGGTCTCATCTATTTCCAACTCCCAGTACACCAGCTTTTTATAGATGTCGGCCCACTCCAGCGGGCTCAGGCGCTCTCCAAAAGCCATGCCCAGCTGCCGGAAATCGCGCTGGTAACTCATATTAGTTTTCTCAGACACCAGCCGTTTGTTATCGAGCAGCTTTTTTACTGAAAGCAGAATCTGGTTGGGGTTAAGCGGTTTGATGAGATAATCGGAGATTTTAGACCCAATGGCCTCCTCCATAATATGCTCTTCCTCGCTTTTGGTAATCATAATTACAGGCACGGCCGGGCGAATGGATTTAAGTTCGTTCAGCGTTTCCAGTCCGCTGATACCGGGCATGTTTTCGTCCAGGAAAACGATATCAAAAGTCTGGTCCTGAAATTTCTCAATGGCATCGGCGCCGCTGTTTACCGGCGTAATATCATATCCCCTGTCCTGCAGGAAAAGAATGTGCGGCTTGAGCAGGTCGATTTCGTCGTCTGCCCACAAAATACTGTATCTTTGCATAGTTTTATCTTCTTTTAGTAGCGTATTAAATACACGTTTTCAGGCGATGTATAGTTTATATTGGATGCTTAAATTGTGGTATGGTTTAACGGCTGCATTGTTAAACTGTTAAATGGTTTCATGCTAAAATGGTTATTCGGTTTGTATAGGTATAGTATGATTGTCATCTATAGTATGGCTTACAGTATAACTATCATTTCAAACCTATTTGTCATTTCGAGTTCAGGAGAAATCTATTACAGATAAATTTAAAAGGAATCCTGATAAAACTCTTTCTGTACTCGAAATGACAGAAAAGGAGAAATGGCGGCAAACGGGATGATGGAAAACCGAACAGCAATTTACCATTTATTAATTCAACAATTAAGCCATTTAACAGTTTAGCAATTAAATAGGTGAATAAGAAAAAAATCTTCAACGACCCTGTCTACGGCTTTATTACCGTTCCGTCTGACCTTGTCTTCGATATCATTGAACATCCATATTTCCAGCGCCTGCGCCGCATCAAGCAACTCGGCCTCACCGAAATGGTATATCCCGGGGCGCTCCACACGCGTTTTCACCACGCCTTGGGCGCCATGCACCTGATGGAAACGGCTCTGAACACCCTAAAAAGTAAAAATAACGAAATTTCTGATACCGAACTGGAGGCGTCGCTGATTGCCATCCTGCTGCACGACATTGGCCATGGCCCTTTCTCGCATGCGCTGGAAAGTGCCATTTTCAAAAATGTGCATCACGAGCAGCTCTCGTTGCACATCATGCACATGCTCAACAAGGCGTTTGGCGGGAAATTAACGCTGGCGATAAATATCTTTAAAGGCACTTACGCCCGCAATTTCTTTCACCAGCTCGTTTCGAGCCAGATGGATGTAGATCGCCTCGATTACCTGAACCGCGACAGTTTTTATACGGGCGTATACGAGGGAAAAATCGGGGCCGACCGCATTATCAAGATGCTGGACGTGGCCAACGACAAGCTGGTGGTGGAGGAGAAAGCTATTTATAGTATAGAAAATTTCCTTGTGAGCCGCCGCCTCATGTACTGGCAGGTATACCTGCACAAAACCGTTATCAGTGCCGAGAACATGGTGTTGCGCGTGGTGCAGCGGGCGCGCCACTTGCTGCAGCAGGGCATAGATATACCCGCAAGCCCCTGCCTCAAATTTTTTCTATCCTCTGACTTAACAATGCCAGATTTTGAGCGCGACAGCAGCATTCTAGAACGTTTTGCCGGCCTGGATGATCATGATATATGGAGCGGCATTAAGTTGTGGGCCTCGCACCCTGATTTTATACTTGCATACCTAGCCAACAGCATTCTGAACCGCCGTCTTTTTAAAGTAGTTATCTCAAACAAACCAATCGAAGAAGAATTGCTGCTGGGCATCAGCGAACTGGTGCAGGAGCATTTTAAAATTATGGAAGCAGATGTAAAGTATCTGATGATTTCCGGTAAAATAAGCAACAATGCTTACCAGGTAGAAGGCGAATCTATTGAAATCCTGACTAAAACCGGATATGTAGTTGATGTGGCCGAAGCATCTGATTTGCCCAACATCCGTGCACTGAGCAATAAGGTTGAAAAATATTATGTATGTTATCCCAAAGAAGTGGCACATTGATTGCGCGAACTCCTTATGTGTTCTTTAAATCTCAGGTATGGCTTAAACAAATATAAATGGAGGTTGCACGGGTTATAAACCTTTTATACTTGAAGATATTTATACAACTGGCGTCTTTCAATCCCTGATTCAGCCATAAAGAAAGGCAAGGAGCAGTATTTCTTACCTTTTCGCATCATATTTAACCTGTAATCACTAAGACCCTGAAAATCTTGGTTCATAGTTCGGCAACAATATGTAACCCTCCGGCAACTTTTTAGTATGTTTGCATCCCCATAGCATTAGCACTTTTAAGTTTTTGCTCTAATTTTACAAAATGGAATTTACTGTTCAACAGATAGCGGACCTGCTGCAGGGAACTGTAGAGGGCAACAAATCTGTCAGGGTCAACACTTTAGCTAAAATAGAGGACGCCCGGACAGGTGCTCTTGCGTTTCTATCCAATCCCAAATACGAACCCTTTCTTTATACTTCAGGCGCTAGCGCAGTAATTGTTTCAGACAGGCTTGAACTGAAGAAGCCGGTTGCGGCCGCGCTTATCCGGGTGGCAGATCCCTATACCAGCTTCTCTGTTTTATTGCACTACTACCAAACAGCCCTAATCGCATCTAAAGTGGGCGTGGAAGATCCTGCTTATATAGGCGCCGGCAGCCAGATTGGCGAAGGGCATTATCGCGGTGCCTTTTCATACATCGGGCAAGGCTGTACGATTGGCGAAAATGTCCGCATTTTTCCGCAGGTATACATTGGAGACAACGTAAACATTGGCGATAATACCACCATTTTTGCAGGCGCCAAACTATACACCAATACTGTAGTGGGCAGCAATTGCACCATCCATGCCGGCGTGGTGCTGGGCAGCGACGGCTTTGGGTTCGCGCCGCAGCCGGATGGCAGCTATAAAGGTATCCCGCAGATTGGTAATGTAGTGCTGGAAGACGATGTTTCGATAGGAGCCAATACGACCATCGACTGCGCAACGATGGGCTCTACTATTATCCGCCAGGGCAGCAAAATTGATAACTTGGTGCAGATAGCACATAACGTGGAAGTCGGCACACACACAGTTATAGCCGCCCAGGCTGGTATCTCCGGCTCTGCAAAGCTTGGCGACTATTGCGTTATAGCCGGCCAGGCAGGTATTGTGGGCCACATCAGCCTCGCCGATAAAACAACTGTTGGCGCACAGTCGGGGGTTTCTAAATCGGTAAAAGAAACGGGCACTATCATTCAGGGCTCTCCGGCCTTTGATTACAAGCAAAACTTGCGCGCCATGACTGTTTTCCGCAAATTGCCGGAGCTTCAGCGCGATCTAGAATTACTGAAAGAGAAAGTATAAGTATAGAATAATATCTATACTTACCTGTGGCATCCACTCAAAAATAAAAAGTGGCAGCGCCTGGTATAAAACCTTATGTTTGCAGGTGCAAAGGGCCACGCCCGGTAGCTTGCAGACAGCAACGGCAGCAAAATAAGGCTGCTGCTATTACCCAAGAAGTGCTTAACACGACTACACCATACGTGAATGAATGATAAACAGCACACCATAAAGGCTCCGGTTACCATAGCAGGCATTGGATTGCACACAGGAGTGGCCTCAAACATGACGTTTAAGCCCGCCGCTGTCAACCATGGGTATAAATTTCAGCGCATTGACCTGCCGGGCCAGCCGGTGGTAGCAGCCGATGTAGACAATGTGGTAGAGCTGTCGCGTGGCACAACGCTGGAGCAAAATGGCGCGCGGGTGAATACAGTAGAGCATACACTCGCTGCACTGGTAGGGCTGCAGATCGATAACGTGTTGATCGAGCTTGACGGGCCGGAACCGCCTATTATGGATGGTTCTTCCATTGAGTTTGTAAGGGCGCTGCAAAGCGTTGGGCTGCAGGAGCAAAATGCACTGCGCAACTACTTTGAGATACCGAAAGGAATCAGCTACATAGACGAGAGCCGCGGTGTGGAAATTGCTGGCCTGCCCTTGGACGACTACCGCCTGACAGCCATGGTAGACTATAACTCCCCGGTGTTAGGCAGCCAGCATGCTTCCATTACCAACATCAACCAGTTTGTAGATGAGATTGCGCCCTGCCGCACCTTTGTATTCCTGCACGAGCTGGAAGCGCTCTATAAGCAAAACCTGATCAAAGGCGGCGATTTGGATAATGCTATCGTAATTGTGGATCGCGTGGTGCAGGAAGAGGAACTGGCGCACCTGTCGGAGCTGTTGCAGAAACCGAAAGTTGAGATAAAGGCGGAAGGCGTGCTCAACAACACGGAACTGCGCTTTAAGAACGAGCCGGCACGCCACAAACTGCTGGATCTGATTGGTGACCTAGCCTTGATCGGTCGCCCGATTAAAGGACAGATCCTAGCCGCCCGCCCGGGTCATGCCGCCAACGTGGCCTTCGCCCGAAAAGTAAAAAAACTAATTCAGGAGGCCGCCATCAAAAACGTGCCGACTTATGATCCAAAGAAGCCGCCGGTAATGGATATCAACCAGATAGCGGCCACACTGCCACACCGTTATCCGTTTCTGCTGATAGATAAAATCATCCACTTAGACGAAACTACCGTTACGGGCGTTAAAAACATAACTATGAACGAGCCCTTCTTCCAGGGCCACTTTCCGGGCAACCCCGTGCTGCCCGGAATAATCCAGATAGAGGCCATGGCTCAAACCGGCGGTATACTGGTGCTGAATACAGTGGAGAATCCGGAGGATTACTGGACATACTTCCTGGGCATCGACAAATGCCGCTTTAAACGAAAGGTGGTGCCGGGCGATACCATCATCTTTAAATGTGAATTGCTGGCCCCCATAAAGCGCGGTATTGCCAAAATGAGCGGCCAGGCTTTTGTGGCTGGCCAACTGGTGATGGAAGCGGAAATGTCGGCCAGCATCGTAAAAAAAGACGCATGAACCAACCATTAGCATACATCCACCCAGAGGCAAAAATTGCCCAGAATGTGGTCGTAGAACCATTTGTTACCATACATAAAAATGTAGAGATCGGGGAAGGTACCTGGATAGGTTCTAATGCCGTCATCATGGAAGGTGCACGCATCGGGCGCAACTGCAAAATTTCCCCGGGAGCGGTTGTTTCCTCTGTACCACAGGATTTGAAATTCGCCGGCGAAGTAACCACCACCCATATTGGCGATAATACCATTATCCGTGAATTTGTAACCATTAGCCGCGGCACTATCGACAAAATGAAAACCGTAATAGGCAGCAACTGCCTGGTAATGGCCTACGCACACGTAGCACACGATTGTACCGTCGGCAACAGCTGCATTATTGGCAATGCAGTGCAGATGGCGGGCCATGTGGAAATAGGAGATTACGCTATATTAAGCGCAACAAGTGCCGTGCATCAGTTTGTGAAGATCGGCGTACATGCCTTTATCGCTGGTGGCTCGCATGTACTGAAAGATGTGCCGCCGTTTGTAAAAGCAGCCAGGGAGCCCCTTTCTTATGCCGGCATAAATTCCGTAGGTATGCGTCGCAGAGGCTTTGGAAGCGAACAAATTAATGAAATTCAGCAGATTTACCGAATCTTGTTTATGAGCGGCCTCAACAACTCGCAGGCACTTGATACTGTTGAGCTGGAACTGCCGCCGAGCCGCGAGCGTGACGAAGTAACCAACTTCCTGCGCAATTCGGGCCGTGGTATTATCAGGAGCTATTTCAGCAAAGATGCAAATTAACCTAACAGACTTAGGTAAACGCTATAATTACGAGTGGATTTTCCGGAACCTGACCTATACCTTTGAGCCCGGCAGTTCTTATGCCATACTTGGGCACAATGGCTCCGGCAAATCCACACTGCTTACCGTAGTGGCCGGCTACAACCTCCACAGCGAAGGGAATATCGCCTATACTTTGGGCGGCAACATTATAGATCAAGATAAAGTATACCAGCACCTTTCGCTCACAGCGCCCTATCTGGAACTGGTGGAAGAGTTTACGCTGATCGAAATGCTGGCTTTTCACACCCGTTTCAAACCGCTGCGACCTGCCTTGTCGCCGTCTCAGCTGATAGACAGGATGGGCTTGCAACGTGCCCGAAACAAGTATGTTAAAGACTTTTCTTCCGGCATGAAGCAACGCCTGAAACTAGGACTGGCCATATACGCTGACACCCCGCTCCTGCTGCTCGATGAGCCCACCACCAACCTGGATCAGGAAGGCATTTCCTGGTATCAGGAACATGTGGCACAGAACTGCGAAAACCGTCTCATCCTTGTTGGCTCCAACATCGCCCACGAGTATAACTTCTGCCAGCATCACCTGCACATCACAGATTTCCATCTGGCAGCAAGGAAATAGTTATTCGTTGATCGTTTTTTGTGTTTCGTTGTTCGTCTATAGTTTTTCGGCTGTTGAATAGCTGGAGGCTGATTTCTATTTATGAGTGCAGACACTCGCGGCGTACGCAGCTCCCGTGAGCGTCTATTGTAGTGAAATCAGCCCCTGTCCAACAAAAAACGAAACACAAAAAACGATAAACGAATTTCCTACCGGCACTACCAATTTACGCGTAAGCTGCCTAACTTTGCAGTACACATACTTAACCAGACACTATGGGACGCGCATACGAATTTAGAAAAGCCCGTAAATTTAAACGTTGGGATAAAATGTCAAAGGCTTTTACGCGCCTGGGCAAAGAAATTGTGATGGCCGTGAAAGAAAGCGGTCCCAGTCCCGACACCAACTCCCGCCTGCGCACCGCTATTCAGAACGCCAAGGGTGTAAACATGCCCAAAGATCGCATTGAGGCGGCCATTAAACGGGCCTCTTCTAAAGAGGAGAAAGATTATGAAGAGATAATATACGAAGGGTATGGCCCTCACGGCATAGCCGTTGTAATAGAATGCGCCACCGATAACCTGAATCGCACGGTGGCCAACGTGCGCATGCACTTCTCCAAGGGCGGCGGCTCTTTGGGTAAAACCGGCTCTCTGGATTTCATGTTCGACCGCAGGGGTATTTTTAAAGTTGGTGCTGAGGGTTTGGATGTGGAGGAACTGGAACTGGAATTAATTGATTTCGGCGCGCAGGATATTTATGAGCACGAAGGCGAAATTATTATCGAAACTGCTTTTACTGATTTCGGCACTATGCAAAAAGCCCTGGAAGAGAAAGGTCTCGATGTAGTCAGCGCAGACCTGCAGCGCATACCGACTACCACCACCGAACTAGCAGAAGAACAGGAAGAAGAAGTGCTGGGCCTGATAGAACGATTTGAAGAAGACGACGATGTGCAGGCCGTATACCACAACATGAAATAAAGTAAACTCCTTAAAGTTTCAAGTAAAGCCATCAGCTCAAAGCTAACCCTTTGAGCTGATGGCTTTTTCTGCATATTTTACTGTTTATTCCTTCATGATATTCCTCTATATATTTTTATAGCAGGTTTATACTTGTCAGGTGGGTTTATTCCACTGCCAGGCATTTTAAAACTGTACAGCATTTAGCATAAAAATTTAGGTGCTACAACGCCGAAGATCACTTTTTTTACTGGCATTCACTTTTAATAAAGCTTTCAGTCCAGACTGCAAATTTTATTCTGAATCTAATATGCAATTGTAGTATAAGTCACAGAAAAAGCGCAACTTTATACCCTATTTAAGGGTATAGTAGGCACTCACTTATATTAATGATTATTAAATACAAGCTTACTGCTTAAAAATGACCTACTTAGCCGATTTTAATATCGACTATAAATTAATTGAGTTTTCCTAAAGCTATTCGAATGTTGTTCCACCACAAAAAAACCTGTTTATGTAGCAATAATACTTTACCACGCGCGGCCACGCTGCCGCCTAATCAGCCACGGTTTTATCTCTTACACTAACTTAGAAAAGCTTGCTTTTCTAAGATTAACACTATCTTAATTTTAATAGGAAATCTCACTCTTACACTATTATAATATAGTTTACTCCATATGAAGAAATTTATATATTTAGCTATCAACTGTACTATAGCAGCGAGTTGCTACAGTACAGTTAGTCAGGCAAATCCTTTACCTTTATCCGTCCACAGCAAGTATGCGGTTACGGTTACAGGCAAGGTTACATCTGAGGCAGGAGAGCCTTTAATTGGGGCCAGCGTTGCGCTGCAAGGCACAACCACAGGCGCCATTACCAATGTGAATGGTGAGTATTCCATCACCGTACCTGATGAGGGCGGTACGCTGGTCGTATCTTACATTGGTTTCCTAACACAGGAAGTACCCATCAGTGACCGCACTACTATTAACATAACCCTGCAGACAGATGCCAAAGCTTTGGAAGAAGTAGTGGTGATAGGGTATGGCACGCAGAAGAAAAGCGTGGTAACCGGCGCAATAACCAGTGTTGCAGCCAGCGACATAGAAAACCAGCAGGTAACCCGTGTAGAGCAGGCTTTGCAGGGAAGAACTTCGGGCGTAACGGTTGTTACAAGCTCCGGGGCACCTGGCGCTTCTGCAACAGTGCGTGTCAGAGGTATTACTACACTAAACAACAACGATCCGCTATATGTGGTGGATGGCGTGGTGATAAATGGCGGACTTGACTATTTAAACCAGGCTGACATCGCTTCCATCGAAGTGCTGAAAGATGCAGCATCAGCAGCCATATATGGTACACGCGGTGCTGCCGGTGTAATTCTGGTAACAACCAAGAAAGGGCAGACAGGTGGCATCCGGGTTAATTATAACGCCTACTACGGTACACAGGCGCCTGTACGCAAACTGGATTTGCTGAATGCAACCGAATATGCCACACTAAGAAACGAAGCTTCTGTGGCAAACGGTGGCCCGATAATATATGATGATCCCCGTTCTTTAGGAGAAGGCACTAATTGGCAGGATATTGTTTTTGAAGAAAATGCCCGCATCCAGAACCACGAGCTAAGTATAAGCGGCGGCAACGAAAAATCCACCTTTTATACTTCTTTTGGCTACCTGGATCAGGAAGGTATTGTAGCTCCTGAAATATCTAACTACAAAAGGTTTAATGTTCGCCTCAACTCTACGCATAAAGTAGCCAAGTGGCTTACGATAGGGCAAAATCTGGGCTATTCGCACATTAGAAGCCAGGGCGGCCTGAACACAAACAGCGAATTCGGCGGCCCGCTTAGCTCAGCCATCAACCTGGACCCTGTTACACCTGCCCTCATTACAGATCCAACTATACTGGAAGATCCGGAAAGCATATATAACGCGCAACCGACAGCTGTAAGAAACCCGCAAGGATACCCATACGGCATTTCTACAGAAGTGCAGCAGGAAATGACTAACCCATTGGCTTATATCCAGACACAGCTGGGCAACTATGGCTGGTCAGATAATTTTGTAGGCAATGTTTTTGCGGAGGTGGAGCCGATAGCAGGCCTGACATTCAGATCAACCCTTGGCACCAAGCTGGCTTACTGGGGCGGCGAAAGCTTCAGGCCGCTTTATTACCTGAATGCTGCATCATCAAGTATACAGACGGCCTTTAACCGCGACAGAAACATGGGCTTCGATTATAATATCGAGAATATTGTTTCCTATACCCGTTCCATCAATAAGCATAATTTTACTGTTTTGCTGGGTCAGGGCGCTTATAAAGACGGCAATACCAGCGGTATCAATATCTCTTTCAATAACATACCGGCTACCAGCTTCGAGCAAGCCTCTTTTAACTTAAAAGTTCCGACAGCTAACAGAACTTCTGATGCTTACGAAGGCATCGAACACACTATCAGCTCTCTGTTTGGCCGCGTAACCTATAATTATGATGAGAAATACTTGTTCACCGGTATTATTCGCCGGGATGGTTCTTCAAGATTTGGCGCTAACAACAAGTATGGTTACTTCCCTTCTGCTTCTGTAGGCTGGGTGGCCTCACGCGAAAACTTCTGGCCGGCTAACGAAATAGTTAACTTCCTGAAAGTCCGTGGCTCTTACGGTGTGGTTGGTAACGATGCCATAGATAACTTCAGGTATGTATCTACTGTAGGCAGCGGCAGAAACTATACTTTCGGTAATGACTTTTATTACATAGGATATAGCCCCAATGCACCGGCTAATCCCGATCTGAAATGGGAAGAAACGAGCCAGACCAACTTTGGCTTTGAGGCAACCGTTTTTCAGGACTTTAACTTAACTTTTGACTGGTACAACAAGGTAACGACAGGCATTTTGCAGCCAGTTCAATTACCTGGTTATGTAGGCGCTACAGGGCAGCCGTTCGGTAATGTTGCCGATATGAAAAACCAGGGAGTGGAACTGGAACTGGGTTACGGCAAGCAGATAGGTGAATTTGATTTCCGTATAAACGGCAACGTGGCATACCTGCAGAACGAGGTTACTTTCCTGGGTGAGGGTAAAGAATTCCTGGACGGAGGCGCCGGTGTTCAGAATATTGCCTACCCGCTTACCCGTACAGCTGTCGGCCAGCCTGTTGGCGCTTTCTATGGCTTCAAGACGGTAGGCATCTTTCAAAACCAGGAGGACATAGCAAGCTATACCAACAGCGAGGGAAAAGTAATTCAGCCAGATGCAAAACCCGGCGATTTCCGATGGGCTGATTCAAACGACGACGGCACTATTGATGAAAGCGACCGCACTTTCCTGGGCAGCCCGCTTCCGGACTGGACGTATGGCATTACCCTGAATGCAGCCTGGAAGAGCTTTGACCTGCTGGTGTTCGGGCAAGGTGTTGCTGGCAATAAAATCTTTCAGGGTTTACGCCGCTTAGATATACCTTCTGCTAACTTCCAAAGAGCAGCCTTAAACCGCTGGACAGGGGAAGGAACCTCTAACACCTTCCCAAGGCTTACTACTGAAGATTCTAACGATAACTTCACCAACCCTTCTGATTTTTACCTCGAAGACGGCGACTATTTCAGAATCAAAACGCTTCAGTTAGGTTATACTTTACCACAGGCACTTGCAGACAGGTTACACATGCAGAAGCTGCGCGTTTACGCCAGCAGCAATAACCTCATTACTTTTACAGAATACACCGGATACGATCCTGAAATTGGCGGCGGTAGCCTTGGCATCGACCGTGCTTTTTACCCGCAGTCGCGCTCATTCCTGGTAGGTGTAAACGTTGGATTTTAAAAATTAAAACTTTGTAAAATGAAAAGTAGATACATTAAATATTTAGCAATTTTTGCAATTGGGCTCCCCTTGCTGGGCTCCTGTACTAAAGATTATCTGGACGTAGACCCACGAGGCACTGTTTTAGAGTCGACTTACTATAAGAACCCGGAAGAAGCATTTGCCGGCCTGATAGCCGCTTATGATCCCTTAGGTTGGGAAGCCGGAAACACGTACCATAACATCGGGGCTGTGAATGCTGCTTCTGATGATGCTTACGCAGGTGGCGGGGGCTCATCAGACATGAATACCTGGCAGGTTTGGAATAACTATACTTTAGACCCGGCAGTTGGCCCGCAGGAAGAATACTGGGACAGAAACTTCACTGGCGTTTCGAGGGCTAATACTTTGCTTGAGAAAGTACAAGCCGGCATTCCTGGTTTAGACGAAGCCACCAGCGCAAGGTATATAGCCGAGGCCAAGTTTTTGCGTGCTTATTATTACTTTGACCTGGTGCGCCTGTTCAAAAATGTGCCCCTTTTCACAGCGCCGCTCTCCACTGAAGAGATATACAACGTAACCCAGGCCAGCCCGGAGGAGGTGTATGCACAAGTAGAAAAGGATTTAGCTGAAGCTATCCCTAACCTGCCGCTTACAGTTCCGGCTACAACGGAAGGCGGGCGTGTAACCCAGGGTACCGGAAAAGCTTTGTTGGGAAAAGTTTATCTTTACGAGCAAAAATGGGCTCACGCTGCGAATCAACTGCAAGACGTAAATGGTGAGCCCGGCGGCACCAGCCAGTACGGGTATAAACTGCTGGATAACTACGGAGCTATTTTTAGCCCGGATAATAAATTTAATAGTGAGTCCATTCTTGAAATCGTTCATACTTCTGTAGCCAATGGCGGCTGGGGAAGCTGGCCAGGTTTTGAAGGCAACGTGGGTGTGCAGATGTTTGGTCCAAGAGGTTACGCAGGCCCGATTTATCAGGCTGGCTGGGGCTTCAATCCGCTTACATTAGACCTGGTAAATACCTTAAAACAAGATCCCCGCTATAAGTCTACAGTTGCCAACATCGATAGTATAGCAGAAGCGGGAAGTGCCTCTTACGAAAAAGGGTATCAGAACACAGGCTATTTTATTGAGAAGTATGCTCCTAAAACAGAGTGGCTGAGTACAGGTGGCGGCGATGCAGTTTTAAACTACCCGAACGATTACATAGAGATTCGCCTGGCAGATGCTTACCTGATGGAAGCCGAAGCACTGATACAAAGTGGAGGTAATCTGGAAAGAGCTGCTGCTTTACTAAATGCCGTTCGTGCGCGTGTTGGCTTAGCGCCGGTAACTGCTACGCTGGATAACATTTACAAAGAGAGACGTCTAGAACTGGCAACAGAAGGGCATCGCTGGTATGATCTTGTACGAACAGGCAGAGCAGCAACCGTGTTGGCTCCTATGGGTTTTGTAGCCGGCAAGCACGATATATTGCCTATCCCGCTGGTAGAACTCAACAACACACAGCTTGTTCAAAACCCAGGTTATAATTAATCTCTAACAAAGGAATGATGAAATTTATAAATAATATTTCCAGATACTTTTATGTAGCGCTATTTATCGGTTTTGCAACCGCTTGTAGCCCCGATGATCCGGATGCTGTACTTAGTCCTGCACCCACTTCAGAAATGGTACAGTTCACCGCTATTCCAAGCTCCGACAATCCTAATATCCTTAATTTCACGAACGAGACTCCCGGCACTTTTAAAGTTATTTGGGATTTAGGAAACGGCGCAGTAGCCGTAGGCGATAACGCAACAGGCTCTTATGCTGTAGCAGGAGATTATACGGTAAAGCTGACTGTTTTTACCAGGGGAGGTTATACTTCTAACACCAAAACGATCCATATCGATGAAACGAATGTTGCGATGTTAGACAGGGAAGATTATAATTTCCTGACCGGCGGCGCTGATGAAGCCAATGGTAAAACCTGGGTAATTGAGAAAGACTATGCCGGCCACCTGGGTGTAGGCCCCATTGCAGCAGCAACGCCGGAATGGTATAGTGCCGGGCCAAACGAGAAGGCAGCCGAAGGATTCTACGACGATGAAATGACCTTTAATCTGAACGGCTTTGCCTATACGTACAACAACCACGGCAACACTTTTGCCAACGGTTCTAATGCAGCTGGTATTGGCGGAACAAAGCAGGGCGATGATATTACGCTACCATACACGCCACCAACAGACATGGCGTGGAGCATAGTAGAGGAGAACGGCAAAAAGTATCTGGACATCTCTAAAAACGGTTTTATCGCATACTACACAGGTGCCTCGCGTTACGAGATTCTGAAGCTGACAGAAAATGAGCTATACCTTAAAACGACCGATGCGGCCAATGCAGGCAATGCCTGGTGGCTGCGCCTGGTGCCCAAAGGCTATAGCAGGCCTGTGGAAGCAAAGCCGTACAAAATGGAGGACATTTACGACAACTTTGATGAAGAGGGCAATGTAACCTGGAAGAAAGAGGCTTTGACTTTAGAGGAGAATTACGACAATCCGGCGCCGGTTCCTATCAACACTTCTGCTAAAGTAGCCATGTATGTGAAGCAGGACGGACAACCTTTCGAGTTTGCCAACATGTTTACTGATTTTGCCTACAAGTTCGACCTGACGCAACGCCATACGTTCAAAATCAAAGTATACATGCCTGGCTATAATGATTACACCACAGCTTTGGGTGAAGAATGGGCTAACCAGAATCTGCTGAAACAAGTATCAGTCAAATTACAGGATGGCACTTCGGCCCAGCCATGGGTAAACCAGGTTGAGATTATACAACAGGTTGACCAGATGGACAGGTGGGTGGAGCTTACTTTTGACTTTAGCGCTGCCAATGTCATCAACCGAAAAGACCTGGATAGAATTGTTATACAGGTTGGGGGCGAAGGAAACTATATTCCGGGTATTTTCTTCCTCGATGATTTCAGATTAGAAGAATAACAAGCTTACAAAAAGCCAGAACCTGCTCAGGTTCTGGCTTTTTAACTTATCTTATTAATCCCAATTTCCGGCAACACATCAGGAACATTATCTTCAATAAAAACTGTTGCCGCATACATACAAACACCATTATTATGTATTTAATCAGAACCGGTAAAATGCGTATGCCGCTCGTTTTAGCAGCTATACTTGTTCCTATGCTTACTTTCGCATCCTGCTCCGGCAACGGGGAAACTGAGTTGCCGCCTGCTCCTGTGCCCAAACCCCAGGGACCTCCTGTAGATAAAAACTGGACTTTTGAAACTACTCCGGCCTGGGCCGATGAGTTTGATTATACAGGCCTGCCCGATCCGGCTAAATGGGGGTATGATATTGGCGGAGACGGCTGGGGCAACAATGAACTGGAGTATTATACCGACAGCGAAAAAAATGCAAGTGTAGCTAACGGAAAGCTGACAATAACGGCTCGCAAAGAAAGTATAAACGGGAGAGAGTATTCCTCCGCCAGGCTGGTAACCAAAGGCAAAGGCGACTTCCTGTACGGCAGGTTTGAGATAAAAGCTAAACTTCCGACCGGCAAAGGCACTTGGCCAGCCATTTGGATGCTGCCCACAGACTGGGCCTATGGCGACTGGCCTAAATCCGGTGAAATCGATATCATGGAACATGTGGGCTACGACCAGAACAACGTACATATTACGGTTCATACTGAAGCGTATAACCATGGATTAAACACACAGAGAGGCAACAGCAAAGTTATACCTACCGCCAGTACAGAATTTCACGTGTACCGCGTAGACTGGACGCCTTATGCTGTCAGAGGCTACATCGACGACCAACTGGTGATGACGTTTACCAACGAAGGCAAAGGCTCCAGCGTATGGCCTTTCGATAAAAAATTCCACCTCCTGATGAACTTAGCAATAGGTGGCGACTGGGGCGGGGCGCAGGGTGTTGATCCAAGTGTATATCCACAATCGATGGAAGTGGAGTATGTGCGCGTATATAATATGATTGAAAAGTAACCTTTATACTTCACGAAAAGCAAGGGCCCCTGCAAAACGTTTTGCAGGGGCCCTTGCTTTTATAACATACTATACTTTATGTATTTCTATCCGGATGGGTAAGTATGGCTGTAGCAATTAAATAGCACAACCATCAGGAACCTGAACGGCTTTGCAAGTATAAAATATAGGTTACGATTTCCTTTATGATAAATGTTAACCAAAATATAAAACCAGCGTTCAGCCAGGTATAAAGTAATGACTAGGCAGGTTTTTTCAGTACCCTTTTCTGTAGCGGCGTTACATTACAACGCCGCTACAGAAAAGCCATTCTAACCATCTCAACCAAGCAAAATCAGATTAATTTTGTACTCATTGATGGTTTCATTTATCTTACCAAACGTACGTACCTACCGCACCACCTTTAAGCGTAGATGTAGCTACCTCACCGCGGTAGCGGATATTGAAAGTCTGTGGGGTGGTTCCATCGTTAAGTACTATTAACACATTTTGGCCGTCTGTATTCTTAAAGGCTACATTTTGCAAAACACCAGGTAAGTTGGTAGCAATTCGTACAGCACCGGGCCGGACAAATTTAGAAGCATGTGCTATTATGTAGTAAGCCGGGTTGCGTGTCACACTACCCTCGCTGCTAATGGTAACAGCAGGCAGACATTCTGTGCAGCCGCCATTAGTATGCGGCTCCAGGTTAGGATTGGCAGCCAGGTTCCACTCCAGTACATTGCGGCTCCAGTTACGGGTTGCGCCGATAATGAGATTTTTTACGTGCCACGATAAATCACCGCTGAAATTGCCGGGCGCTCCTATCCACTGTTCTGTAAAATAAATACTTTTATCAGGATATGCTTCATGCACCTCAGATAATGCATTAATACCGCCGCCGTATAAATGAAAAGCAGATCCATCTACATACTGCCTGGCTTCCGGATCATGTAAAACAGTGATAGGATAATCTACTCTGTCTGCATTGTGATCATATAAAATAATTTTTGTGTCCAGGTTTGCTGCCTCAAATGCCGGCCCTACGCTCTGCTTGATAAAAGCAGCCTGCTCCGCCGCCAACATCAGCATACTGGGGTTGTTGTTAGGGTTAAGCGGCTCGTTTTGTAGCGTAACCGCATCAATCCGGATACCTTCGGCCTGCATCGCTTGTATATACTTTACAAAATATCTAGCGTAGGCATCATAATATTCTGGTTTTAAACTACCTCCAATGTAGCTGTGGTTTGTCTTCATCCACTCCGGAGCCGTCCAGGGCGAGCCTAAAATTTTTATTTCCGGATTAATAGCCAGAATCTCTTTCAGCACCGGAATCAGGTCTGCTTCATCCTGATACAGGCTGAATTTCAGCATCTCCGGATCTGTTTCCCCTGACGAAAGGTCATCGTAGGTAAAAGCATAACCATTCAGATCTGAAGCGCCAATACTTATCCGGAGATAACTGATACCGATATTTTTTTCATCTGTAGCAAAAAGCTCTTTCAATAAGGCTGCTCTGGCAGTTGCCTGCATCCGGTTGATAACATAGGCGCTGCCCCCCGTCAGCGTATAACCAAAACCATCTATCGTTTGAAAGGTCTGGGTTGTATCAACTTCGATGGTGGAATTCTGGTTAGCAGCAGACGTGAAATTTAGACTCCCGCTTTGCTGCGCAAACAAAGCCGACTTGTCTGGATTGGTCAGCCAGAAAGCTACTTGTGATGACCCGGTGGGAGTTGGATCCGCTACTTCAGGTGTATCACCATCGTTATTCTTTTTACAACCGGCACTGCAGATCAGGAAAAGAGAACAAAAGCAAGTATAAAAGAATCTACTTTTGAGGGCAAAAAACATAGATTAGGTTTTGAGTTCTGAAATAAATGCTTGACAGGTAAATATAGTCTCAAAAAAATTAAAACGGTACATATTCCCGAAAGCTCATGGATATACCCGACGGGTTTTAGCATGATGGCCTGCTATAGTGAAGCCATTTCGCAATTTCGCCGGTTTTAATTTGTAAACGATACTGCCTTTTTGCCTGGAAGTATAGAAAGCCCGGCTTTTAAGTAAATAGCAAAACAAATCAAGTATAAATTAAAAGTCGGTTTTGAGTCTACATAGATGATAATTGAACTTATCGCAAAAACTTCAGCAAAGAATATCAATTAAATCCCCCTCCTTTTTCAAGGAGGGGTTAAGGTGGTTTTTTATAATTTGCTTTTTGATAAGCTATGTCGCTGTTTATAATGCTTATTTATGCATACTTAATTCTTTATACCTTTATAATCTTTTGCGAGTCAGCTTATTTAATAATTCCAGGGATATAGTTCGGGTTCTGTGCCGCCGCGGGTTTTTAAGTGCAGCGGGTGCAATGCCTCCGTTTCGTCAAAGTATATAAAGGCGTCGTAACGCTCCGGAATAACGGTGGGGACGTAATTGCCATACGCTTCAAATTTAGGATCATACACCACCCCGATAGCCCGGTGACCGATTCGCCTTTGCAATTCAGGTATTTCCCGCAGGTGCCGGGTAAATATTATTTTATCGTCGGTGTTGATGTTGTGGAGCATGGCTTCCCAACTACCTTCTACGGCAGGCGGCACGTCCATTTTCTGCATTGGCGCGCCCCACGATTTTCCGGCAATCACAGATCCCTGGTATGTTCCGAAACCAACGAGCTTTACCTGATCCGACCCATATTTCTCGCGAGCAAGTTGCCCGATGTTAAACATGCCGTCGTCAGCCATATCGGTGGCGCGGGCATCGCCGATGTGCGTGTTATGCTCCCAAACAATCGCTTTGGAAGCAGGCCCATGAAACTCCAGCAGCCGGTCCAGCGTCTCCATCATATGGCTGTCGCGCACGTTCCAGGAGCCGGCTCCTCCCTGTATCATAGCCCTGTAGTATTTTTCTGCATTTGCCGCCACCAGTGCGTTCTGCTTGGTGTTAAAATCCTGTGCCGGATCATCGCCATACATACGTTGTCCTGATATGCGCTGTAGCATCTCTATCACCTCTTTTTCGCAGTCAGTCGATACAAAGGCGGTGGCATGTGCATAAAATTGCGGATCGCGGTTATAGGGCTCAAAGCAGTTAATAGCTTTGCGGGCCGCCTCTGCCGCCTGTCCGTCGGTGTGTTCCAAATGATTCACTATCTGGTCTAGCGACTCCCAAAGGCTGTACACGTCCAGCCCGTAGAATCCTGCCTTCTGCGGCGTGTTCTGCAGGTTATTATGCTCGCGCAGCCACTCTACCAGCGCAGCCACTTCCCAGTTTGCCCACATCCAGGTAGGCCATCTCCGGTATACCTGTAGCACGTCTGCAATTTTACTGCCTGCATTCTGGTAGCCTTTAATTAGGCGGTTTACAGCATAGCATTCCGGCCAGTCGCCCTCCACAGCAATAAAACTAAAGCCTTTTTCCTCAATCAGGCGCCTGGAGATGGCGGTGCGCCAGGTATAATATTCGGAAGTACCATGAGATCCTTCGCCCAGCATCACCACCCGGGCATCTCCTATCTCTTCAATCAAAACATCCAGATCTTTCTCTTTGGTGATGGGGCTATACTTTATTTGTTTGTTTTCCATGGTATATCTTGTAATGTTATTGGCGCGTTAACTGAAAATTGCTGTATTGTACTTTTATTGAGGCCTTTATGTTCCATAAAAAGAAGTCCCCGCCTTATTTTTAAGTAAAGCGGGGACTTCTTTTTATGAAGGTATGTAATTTTTAGGATTCGCTCTGTCTGGAGAATACCCTGCGTAATAATTCTGTGGTACGGGCAACCGGATTCTCCCGAATGTTTGCCTCCTCCTGCGCCACCAGTGTAAACAAACCATCTATAGCTCTCTGGGTAGCATAATCATCTAAATCAGGATTGACTTTCTGCACCAGGGGTATCTTATTATACTCGCTCACGATGTCAGTATAATAGCGGGTGGCACTTGTTTTCTCCAGCGATTGCACCATCACCGGATTAAAGCTTTTGTAGAGTTGCTCCGAGGTGGTGCGTTTCAGATATTGGGTGGCAGCGTCTTTGTCGCCGCGAAGTATGGCCCACGCATCGGCAATAGTCATTTGCCGGATAGCGCTCATAAAAATAGGAACAGCGCTCTTGGCCGCGTCCTCTGCGCCCCTGTTCAGGGTAAGTATAAATTTATCTACCTGGTTGCCCAGGCCTACCTTGCGCAGGGTATTTTCCACACGCTGCACATCCTCCGGAAAAGGAATGCGGATAAGGGGATTTTTATAGTAGCCATCGGTTTGGGCGGCCTGGCCGGCTCCGCTCTTGATGCCAACTTCCAGCGCCTGCTTCAGGCCCGATGCTACTTCGCTTTGCGTAACAGGCGCGCCTGCTGCTGTGCCGGCCAGCACGCCGTCCATGGTGCGTTGTACATCGGCTACTGTGCAGGCAGTACTGCTTAGGGTAAGTGCTAGTAATGAAGCGTAAACTTGTTTTTTCATATCAACAGAACATCTTTAACTTAAATCAGTTTTTGATAATACGCACAAATCAGACCAGAATGTTTATGAAAGAAGTGATTGCAAAGATAATTACTATCGGCGATGAAATCCTATACGGCCAGATAGTAGACACCAACTCCGCCTGGATGGGCGCAGAACTTACGAAGATAGGTATAAAGGTAAAACAAATCACCTCAATCTCCGACAGCGCCGGGCATATTATCCAAGCGCTAGACGATGCCAAAGTCCGCGCCGACATCATACTTATCACCGGTGGCCTCGGGCCCACCAAGGACGACCTGACCAAGAACGTACTTACCGGCTACTTCCATACTTCCCTAAAACTGCACGAGCCGTCGCTGGCTGATGTAGCAGCCATTTTCAGGAAAAGTGGCCGCGAACTGACAGAACTGAACCGGCAGCAGGCTTTTTTGCCTGAAGCATGTACGCCCGTCCGTAATACGCTGGGCACTGCGCCGGGCATGTGGTTTGAGCAGGACGGAAAAGTTTTCGTATCAATGCCGGGCGTGCCGTTTGAAATGAAGCGCATGATGACGGATATTATACTTCCAAAGCTCCAGTTATACTTCAGAACGCCCGAAATTATCCATAGAGTGGTGCAAACATCAGGCATTGCCGAATCTATACTTGCCGATAAGCTGGGAGTATGGGAAACCAGCCTGCCGCCGCACCTCAAGCTTGCTTACCTGCCGCACCTGGGCGGTGTGCGCCTGCGCCTGACGGGCCAGGGCAATGCTGCGGAACAGCTGGAAAAGGAGCTCCAATCCGAAATAGATAAATTATCGCATATTATCCCCAACTATATTTTTGCGTATGGCGAAGTAACTTTAGCAGAAGCGGTGGGCAATCTTCTGAAAGAAAAAGGACTGACCATTGCCACTGCCGAAAGCTGCACCGGCGGCTATCTGGCACATAAAATAACAAGTATAGCCGGCAGCTCGGCCTACTACCAAGGCAGCGTTGTTGCTTACCACAACGAGGTGAAAGTGCGCGAGCTGCAAGTGAAGCCTGAAACCCTGCAGCAGCACGGGGCCGTGAGTGAGGCCACTGTGCGGGAGATGGCTGAAAATGTGCGTCAAAAGTTTGGAACCGACATTGGCGTGGCTACCAGCGGCATTGCCGGCCCTGATGGCGGCACGCCCGATAAACCTGTAGGCACTATCTGGATTGCCTGTGCCGGCAAGTATAAAACGGAGGTTAAGCTGCTCAGTTTTAACAAAGATAGGCTGCTCAATATCGAGTATACGGCCATGGCAGCCCTGAACCTGATCCGGCAAAGTTTAACACAGGCGGTTGAGGTATAGGCTAAAATCATTAACTTTGTTTACAAACTCAGGACACAAGTATTAGGACAAAGGACGCAAGCTTAGCGTTTCCCATACTTATTATACTTGTCTTGTGTCTTAAGTCTAACATCTTACGTCTTAAAACGAACAACGACAACATGGCGCTTGTAGAAATGGTGATGCCCAAAATGGGCGAGAGTATCATGGAAGGTACCGTTCTGAAATGGCTCAAAAATATAGGTGATACCATTGAGCAGGATGAATCGGTGCTGGAAGTAGCTACAGATAAAGTAGACACGGAAGTACCTGCGATACAAGGAGGTATACTGCAGGAGATACTGGTGAAAGAAGGAGACGTAGTTGCCGTAGGTGCTCCTATCGCCGTTATCGCTACCGATAGGGAAGATACAGGCTCTGCCGCTCCGGCTGCTACTGAAACTCCTGCCGCTGCCGCGCCGGAGGCTGTACCGCAACAAAATGCTGCTGCCGCTCCAGCCGAGACTGCCAACAGATTGGATCAGCCTGCTGCCGGTCGTTTTTACTCGCCGCTGGTGCTCAACATTGCCCGCGAAGAAGGCATTTCGATGCAGGAACTGGAGTTTATTCCTGGCACGGGCAGCGAAGGTCGTGTATCGAAAAAAGACATACTGGCTTATATAGAAAACCGCAGCAATGCGCCGCAGCAAGCCGGAATGCAGGTGAATAACGCACCAACGCCGCAGGCACAGCCAACAGTACAAACGCAGCAGGCGCCGGCAGCTGCACCCGCTGCCTCTAAACCGGCCAGCTCTTACAGCGGAAACGTGGAAATCATCGAAATGGACCGCATGCGCAAAATGATTGCCGACCGCATGGTGGAAAGCGTGCGCGTGTCGCCGCACGTTACCTCGTTTGTAGAGGCCGATGTAACCAATATCGTGAACTGGCGCAACAAGTGGAAAGACATCTACAAGAAGCGTGAAGGCGAGAATCTGACCTTCACGCCCATCATGATAGAAGCCGTGGTGAAGGCTATCAAAGACTTTCCGATGATCAACGTGTCGGTGGATGGCGGTAACATTATTCGCCACAAAGACATCAATGTTGGTATGGCGGTGGCGCTGCCAAGCGGCAACCTGATTGTGCCGAACATCAAGAAAGCAGACCTGATGAATTTGAACGGCCTGATAAAAAAAGTGAATGACTTGGCCAACCGCGGCCGCACCAACAAACTCACGCCCGACGACTTATCAGGCGGCACGTATACAGTGTCCAACGTAGGTTCTTTCGGCAATGTAATGGGTACGCCGATTATCATGCAGCCGCAGGTGGCTATTCTGGCATTGGGCGCTATTAAAAAGAAGCCGGCTGTGGTTGAGACACCGGAAGGCGACCTGATCGGCATCCGCCACTTCATGTTCCTGTCGCACTCCTACGACCACCGCGTGGTGGACGGCTCGCTGGGCGGCATGTTCGTGCGCCGCGTAGCTGATTACCTCGAGAACTTCGACGTAACACAAACTATATAATCTGGACAAAAGATACAGGATAAAGAGTTTTCCCTGACAAGTATAAAGCCTGCTTCAATAACTGAGGCAGGCTTTATACTTGTCAGGAATTGATAATCAACATTCATTTTCACATCTTCACATTTCTAAATCCTCAAATCTGTTGCGAGGAAGTATAAACTATCTTTAAGCTATGAAAAACACACTGCTCCCCTGGATTTTAGCTGCCATTTTCCTGTTTCTGGCGTTTTATTTTTATTGGCAGAAGCATGAGGCGGAGAGCCGGCTGGCCATAGCCGATAACCAGGTAGAAAAAATAGATAATCAACTGGAACAGCAACAAACAACTGCCGACTCGCTGCAGGATATGGTGCTGCCTCCAGATACCTTGGGACTGGTGCCGCCAAGTGGCGCTGCTTTTGTGGATGAGCTGGGTACACTGAGCGAAAGCGACGCACAGAAGTTACAGCAACAGGGTCTCAAAAGCCCCGAAACCGACCTGATGAACGACCTGAACCGCAAGCAAGGCCAGCTTGTGCCTACCGAAGGCAGCATGGGAGGTTCTATGGCTATCCGCGACAGCCGCATTCTGAACGACCGCTATGCACTGGCTTACTATGAGGACGGCCACAGCGGCGGCTTTTTGCTGCTCAAGTATAAAGTTAACAATGGCAACATCAGCTGGACAGTAATTGATAATTCTAAGTTGTAGCCTTTAGCACGACTTTTGAGTAAAGCAAGTATAAATTCACAACACGCAACATCATGTTTATACTTCAGTCCATACTTCCACTGCTCTTTTCCAGTTTCTTCCTCAACGCACCGGCCGCACTGCTGCTGCAGCAGGACATGACCCAGAACCTGGCAAAGTTGCAAAACGACAGCCGCTACTATATCAGCGATAACGCTTCACCTTCGCCCTCGCTACACACTGTGACTAACGATTTGCAGCTTTTTGGTGTAGCTGCAAGCATCGATCTGTCGCAGGCCAGCTATAGCAGCCGCCGGGACGGGAACCATCTGGTTGAAAAATGGGCTTTTCAGGAAGGCGCGATAAAAGCTATTTACCAGATCCAAAGCACCATGCACCTCGACACTGTTGTAACGCAGCGCTACCTCGATAACCGCCCGTCCACACAGCACCGCATCACAAATGATTTTACTTTCCGCACTTACGCAGTGTCTACTTCATCGGCGCCAATCAAATTATACTACCTGACGGAGGCCGATCAGGGTTTACTGACATACAGGATTAATGACCGCCAGGTACAAATCGGCTATGCTGATAAAAAAGAAGGCCTGAGCGATGTGCTGCCACAACTGGAGAAGGGAATAAATGAGTTGCTACACAATTATGTAGAATGAGGTAACTGTCTTTATGTTTCGGATCCATAATATAAAAAACAGCGGCCGCTCCCGAATTGAGAGCGGCCACTGTTTTTTATACTTTAACACTTGCTGCGTCTTTCACGCCTGCAGAGTTTCCATATTTTGCGCATTGCCTGCTACGAAGCAACAGCTTTGACACAGACGCTCGCGGGAGCTGCGCGCACCGTGGGGTCTTTGGAGCAAGCACTACAGCGACGCTAGGCTTTGCTCGATAGAGAAAATTTTAGCTTCGGCATCGGCTTGTTTTTTGCGCTCACCGGCAATCACCGCCTCCGGGGCTCCGCTTACAAAGCGTTCGTTGCTAAGCTTTTTCTGTACTGATACCAGGAAGCCTTTGGTATAATCCAACTCTTTGGTCAGGCGTTCGCGCTCGGCGGCCACGTCGATGTTGCCTTCCATTGGTATGAAAAACTCATCGCCGGCTTCTACAAAACTGATTGCGCCTTCCAGGCTCTTTGCTATAAAATTGATTTTGCCCACATGAGCCAGCTTGGTAATTATACCTGAAAAAGATTCATATGCGGCACCACTCATCACTTTAACCGACAGATCAAGTGGCTTGTTGTTAGGGATACTTTTGGCGTTGCGAATGTTGCGGATGGCACCTACAATATTAAGCACGCGCTCCATGTCCGAAATAATGCTTTTATCAAATTTATCTTTCTTGGGCCAGGGTGCTACAATCAGGTGTTTTTTTGGCTTGCGCTCCTTTAAGTCATGCCAGATTTCTTCGGTAATGAAAGGCATAAACGGATGCAGCACCTTCAGCACATCTTCCAGGAAACCTACGGTAGCATCTATGGTCTGTCTGTCGATTGGGTGCTGGTAGGCAGGCTTTATCATCTCCAGGTAATTAGAGCAGAAATCATCCCACACCAGCTTGTATACCGTAAGCAGCGCATCCGAAATGCGGAACTTGCTGAAGTGATCCTCTAGCTGCACAAAAGCCTCGTTGAAACGTGACTCAAACCATTTGATGGCAGTTTCGTTCGGGCAAGGCAGCGTTTCATCTACTTCCCAGCCTTTAATCAGCCGGTAAGCATTCCATATTTTGTTGCTGAAGTTGCGGCCCTGCTCTACCAGCTTCTCATCAAACAGCAAGTCGTTACCTGCCGGCGAACTGAACAACATACCCGCACGCACGCCGTCGGCACCATACTGTTCGATTAAATCCAACGGGTCAGGCGAGTTGCCCAGCGACTTAGACATTTTGCGTCCCTGTGCATCACGCACAATACCGGTGAGGTACACATTGCGGAACGGCATTTCTTTTCGAAACTCATAACCAGCCATAATCATGCGCGCCACCCAGAAAAACAGAATCTCGGGAGCCGTAACCAAGTCATTGGTTGGGTAATAGTAGGAAATATCCTTGTTGTCCGGATCATTAAAGCCGTTGAATACTGAAATGGGCCACAGCCACGACGAAAACCAGGTATCCAGCACATCCTCGTCCTGGCGCAGATCTGATGCCTGCAGGTTTTCGTTGCCGCTTTGCTTGCGGGCCAGTATCAGTGCTCCCTCGGCAGTGGGCGCCACTACAAAAGAGCCATCCGGCAGGTAGAAAGCCGGTATGCGCTGCCCCCACCACAGCTGCCGCGAAATGCACCAGTCGCGAATGTTTTCCATCCAGGAGCGGTACATGTTTTTAAATTTCGGCGGATAAAGGCGGATATCGTCGTTCATCACAGCATCCAGCGCAGGTCTGGCCAGCGTATCCATTTTGCAAAACCACTGCATCGACAGCCGCGGCTCGATAACGGCGCCCGTACGTTCTGATGTTTGCAGCACACTTTGGTACTCTTCTGTTTTGATGAGTAAGCCGGCCTCCTGCAAATCCTTTACAATGTTACGGCGGGCCGCAAAACGATCTTGGCCCACATATAGTTGTGCCTGCTCGTTCAGTGTTCCGTCGTTGTTCAGGATATCAATGATAGGCAGCTTGTGTTTCTGCCCCAGTTCATAGTCATTTAAGTCGTGGGCAGGTGTTACCTTTAGTGCGCCTGTACCAAAATCTATCGAAACATATTCATCCAGAATAACAGGAATAACACGGCCCAGCAGCGGAATACGTACTTTTTTGCCGTGCAGGTGCGTGTAGCGTTTATCGTTCGGGTTTACGGCTACGGCTACATCAGCCATTATTGTTTCGGGGCGCGAGGTAGCCACTGCAATATAAGCCGGTTCCGCAGCCGTGCCATCCTCCGGCACCACTTGATACTGCAGGTGGTACATTTTGGCCATCGTGTCCTTCGGTATCACTTCTTCATCAGAAAGCGCTGTGCCACCCAATGGATCCCAGTTTACCATGCGCACGCCGCGATAAATGTTGCCTTTGCGGTACAGATCTACAAATACCTTGGTTACGGCCTCACTCAAATCATCTTCCATCGTGAAGCGGGTGCGCTCCCAGTCGCAGGAGGCGCCCAGTTTTTTGAGCTGATCCAGTATAATGCCGCCATACTTGTCTTTCCACTCCCAGGCGTACGCCAGAAATTCATCCCGTGTCAGATCTGTTTTACTTATGCCGCGCTCCTTCAGCATAGCTACTACTTTTGCTTCGGTGGCAATAGAGGCGTGGTCGGTGCCAGGCACCCAGCAAGCCTCTTTGCCCTGCATCCGCGCCCGGCGTATCAGCACATCCTGGATGGTATTGTTGAGCATGTGGCCCATATGCAGCACGCCTGTTACGTTGGGCGGCGGAATCACGATAGTGTACGGCTCTTTGTTTAAATTAGGCTCGGAGTGGAAGAAACCATGCTTCATCCAGCTGTCGTACCACTTCTGCTCTACCTCTCTGGGGTTATATTTCGTTGAAATCGACATTTTATACTTGTATTGCTGACGAATGAGCTAAAAAGTAAAATTAGAGAATAAATAAACAAAAGACCATCAGACCAAAAACAAAAGAGCCTTACAGCATCTGCTTTTGAACTTGCGTACATATCAGTGAAACACCAGCCCTCGTTTCTTACGCCCATCAAAATTGTGCGGCCCGAAGGATGAGGAGCATTGCGGATTAATAAAAAAGCCTGCCGGTAAGGCAGGCTTTCCATGGCTGTTTATTCCCGTTTATACTTAGCTTGCCTGGTGCAGCCAGTCTTTCTTGGCCAGTAGCTCTTCCTTAGTCTCCCGATAGTCGGGGTCATCTACGCAGCAATCCACGGGGCAGACGGCAGCGCACTGCGGCTCCTCATGAAAGCCCGTGCACTCAGTACATTTATCTGAAACGATGTAGTAAAATTCATCTGAAATAGGCGTCTGCGGTGCGTCGCCGGGAATTACCTCTCCCCCGTCGATTTCTACCTCTTTCAGATCCGTGCCGCCGCCCCAGGTCCAGTCCATACCGCCTTCGTAAATAGCAGTGTTCGGGCATTCGGGTTCGCAGGCGCCACAGTTTATACATTCATCCGTTATCATTATCGCCATAGTCGTATCTCCTGTATATTTTTTATACTTTTGTCCTTCTTATTTCTTTTAACGGACAAAATTAGGAACAATCATTGTGCCTATCAAATTATTTTTACTTCATCATACAAATTGCCATGACATTAGAGAACAGGATTGAAGCTTTTGTAGAACTGGGCAAACAACTTCAGCGCCTCACCCCGGAGGACCGCAAGACCTGGGCGCAAACTGCACTCTCACGCAATACCTGGTTTGATGAAGCCAATGTCTCCCATGCCATTGATGGCCTTATCATTATGCTGGAAGAGCAGTACCTTCGTGAATGGCTTTACCCCTATCACCTCAAACAGGTTACATCTAAAAAAGTTGGCGTGGTGATGGCCGGCAACATTCCGATGGTAGGGTTTCATGATTTTCTGGCGGTGCTACTCAGCGGCCATTACCTGCTGGCCAAGCCCAGCACCAACGATGAGCCATTGATGCGGCGCCTGGCCAACATGCTGGTAAGTATAGAACCTGCCTTCGCCAATCAGTTTGAATTCGTGGATTTGCTGAAAAATGCCGATGCCATTATCGCCACCGGCTCCGACAACACGGCCCGTTATTTTGAGTTTTATTTTGCCAAGAGGCCGCATATTATCCGCAAAAACAGAATAAGTATAGCTATACTTACCGGCCACGAGGAGACGGATGATTTGAAGGCGCTGGGCGAAGATATTTTCCGTTACTATGGCCTGGGCTGCCGCAATGTGTCGAAGGTGTTTGTGCCGGAAGGGTATACTTTCGATAAATTTTTTGAGGCCAATGCGCACCAAACTTCCCTGCTCGACCACCACAAATACCAGAACAACTACGACTACAACAAATCTATACTGCTGGTAAACCGCGTACCCCACTTCGATAACGGCTTTATGCTGGTGCAGCAAAGCGAGGCGCTGGTATCGCCTATTTCAGTACTCTTTTATGATACTTTCAGCTCTCTGAAAGATCTGCGCCACAAGCTGGCCGATGTAAAAGATAAAACGCAGTGTGTGGTTTCGGCGCATGGGTGGCTGGAAGGCAGCATTCCGTTTGGGCAGGCGCAGCGCCCCATGGTGTGGGATTATGCCGACGGGGTGGATACACTGGCTTTTTTGCAGAAGCTGTAATATTTACAGCACAACAATAGCTACCGCCTCGTATGTATGCTATATTTATCCTGATGTTTAAACTTTAAAGACTCACCATACATGAATCCGATTGTAAATCCTATACCGATCGTGGAGAAAGAACAAATCCCTTCTTTCCACTTCGGACATGATGATGTATTAACTGACCCGCAAGCCCGTAAAAAACGCATGTGGGATCTGAACCGCGCCGCCTCACTGGGCAACGTTTATCACGGAAAAGTAGAAATCACTTTTAAGACAGAAGACGGTAAGCCCAAGCGCGTGGATACAACCATCTGGACACTTGACGAGAATTACATTATCCTCAAAGCCTCCTGCGCACTTCCGATTATTGCTATACTTGGCATTGAGTTCTTCTAAAAGATAAAACTATTTTTAGCAACAGGCCTTGTAAGTATAAAAAGCCGCTGCCTGCGAAACAGCTTCGCAGGCAGCGGCTTTTCTATGGAATTGATTTACTTAAATCCGCTCCAGCACCTTTACAATCAGATCATCTACCACATCGTCGGCATTATCGGCAAAAGTCTGCATAATGCGGTTGGCTACCATCGCGTTCAGCGACAGCACTTCGTGATCAAGCAGGCGGCCCATACTATAGTAACCGGCTGTCTCCATTTCAAAATTGGTAAATTTAAAATCGCAGAGGCGGAAATCGTGGTATGCTTGCAGCAGATTTTGATTCCGAAGCCCGGCACGCAACACACGGCCTTGCGGCGCATAAAATCCGGGACAGGTGAGCGTATTGCCTGGAATCATGTCGTAAGCCACTTTTTGGATTAGCCTTTGAGAGCCGTTTACGCAGTATGGCCTGAAACTGAGGCCCAGTTCCTGCTGCAAAGCGGTGGTTATACTTTGCTCGTTTTCTGTTTGCTCCAGCGGATAAAACTCCATCAGTGAGTCGAGGCCTACGGCATAATGCGAAGCCAGGTGACTGCCCAGCGGCACCGTTTCCTGCAATGCTCCGGAGGTGCCTACGCGCACAATTTTCAGTTGTATCTTTTCCTCGTTCGGCTCCCGCGACACGAAATCGATGTTCACCAGCGCGTCCAGTTCATTCATCAGAATATCAATGTTATCGGTTCCCATACCTGTCGAAATCACCGTCAGGCGCTTGCCTTTGTAGTAGCCGGTGTGGGTTATAAACTCGCGCTTGGCCACCTTTATCTCAATTTCATCGAAGTATTTGCTCACCTTGGCCACGCGATCCGGATCACCTACCGTAATAATGGTATCTGATATATGTTCGGGCAGCAGGTTGAGGTGATAAATGCTTCCATCGGGGTTAAGGATGAGCTCTGATTCAGGAATTATGGCCATTTTTCGTTATTTCTATACTTTATCGCTAGGTTCAGGTTGATGTAAAGAGAGTATAAAACTCTTGTTTTTATACTCTCTTTGCTCTCATTCCAGCCAATAATTGAATGTCTTTATCTGCGATAAAAGATTGGTAATCTGCCGACTCCATAGGATAAATAGCTATTTTGCCTTGTTCATTGTAATGTGCGCCAAAGCCATACCTTTTAATCAAGGCTGAAGCCCGCAAACACGGATGCCCCTTCGAAAACAATTCTTCCTTTATTTTTTCGGCGTCAGTTTCCAAAACAGCCGCCGGAATTTCTTTCTGCCTTACAAATACCTCAAACACCAACTCTTCGTGCCCGAACCTGTATGGATTTTCTTTCAGCAACTCGTATTGAATAAGGTGCGCCGGTTTTTTGTCGGATTTTGCAACCGGAATCTCACTTTCCCCAACCGGGCAATCAGCCGATACTTTTATGAAAGTGTTTATATAACTCATAGCCAACCTGCTTTTGAAGTATGAATATACAACAAAGTATAAAATAAGAAAAGCGCGGCTTCAGGACACACGCTTTTCTTTAGCTTTAGCTTATTTAACTTATGTTGCGATTTACTTACGTGCTGATACCTTCAAAGGTATTTACCCATCCCTAACCCCTCCGAGAAAGTGAATTTAAATCACTCTTTCAGGAATTTCCCTCTTGGGAGGGATTAGGGGTGGGTTTCTCTTATACAGCGCAATAAGTTATTTATACTTGCACATCCGCTTTCTTCGGCCGGTTAAAGCCTTTCAGCGGGTTGTAGCCGTTCATCTCTTTCTGATAATAGCCGGTGCCGTTGTAAGGGCGCTTTTCCGGGTGATCTTTACATGCGGCAGAGCAGGCGCCGTCCATCTCCCAGCCGCACGCTTCGCAGATGGGTACATGCAGGTTGCAAACCGGGTTGGCACAGTTCACCATACGGTCGCTTTTGGTGCCGCACACATGGCATTCCGAAATTACCTTCGGGTTTACCTTGTTCACATCCACCGCCACCCTGTTATCAAACACGTAGCACTTGCCTTCAAAATCTTCGCCGCCGGCTTCCAGTCCATACTTAATAATGCCCCCGTGCAGTTGGTATACATTCTCGAAGCCCTGCTCCAGCAAAAAAGCGCTCGCCTTTTCGCATTTAATGCCGCCGGTGCAGTAAGTCAGGATTTTCTTGTTTTTATACTTCTCTTTCAGCTCATCCACTTTCTCCGGAAACTCCCGGAAGTTGCCGATATTCAGCGTGACGGCATTTTTGAAGCGGCCAACGCTATACTCGTAATCAGAACGCACATCTAGCACCACCACGTCCTCGTGGTCTTTCATAGCCTTAAATTCTTCAGGGGAAAGATGCTGGCCTGTGCGCTGGTTCGGGTCGATCTGCAGCATGCCTGAATGTACTATTTCGGCTTTTGTGCGCACATGCAGTTTAGCAAAAGCATGTATGTCGGAGGCATCTACTTTAAAATCAATTTTAGCAAAGCGCGGATCGGCTTTCATGGTTGCCATGTATGCGGCACAATCTTCGGCAGAACCGGACACGGTGCCGTTCAGGCCTTCTTTAGACACAATGATGCGGCCAAGCAGGTTCAGTTCCAGGCACAGCAGGTGATGTTCTTCGCGGAATGCCTCCGGATCTGCTATCGGTATGTAGCAGTAATACAGTAAAATGTTATAGGGTTTGTTCATAACGGCTTAGTTTCGACTAAGTGTTTTTGATGGTTGTTGATTGATGACTTATTTGCTATTTGATGCTCTTAATAAGATCTTTTAACTCTCTATCTGTTATAGATTCTGTATTTGATTTATCATAAATGGTAAGAAGATTTACAGTAAATCCTTCTGAAACGTATTCAATTAATCCTACTACTTCGCTTTCAACGTAAGTTATTACTCTTGCTCCGCCGCTTTTCCCTTTGCCTTTACTTTTAATAGAAAGTCTTATTTTATAAGCATCATGCCCGAGCGGTTTTCCAAATTTAGGATTGTCAGTGATCTTTTTTTCCAACCTAACCAATTCATTCATAAGAGACGGATATTTCTTTAAGAGCGGTTTTGCTTGCTTCTTAAAGTTGCTGGTAATCTTAATCTCTACTTTCATGCAGGAAATCTGCCAAAGTTTGCAACGGTTTACCAGTTTCGCGGGCTTTCTTAACTTCTTTTATGGCTTTGGTAATACCCGTGAGCACCTGAACTTTGTTATGCAATCTCTCATATCGCTGGGTTATTTCTTCCCATTGCTCAAAAGGTATAACCACAGACTTTTTATGCCCATCGTTGTCAATAATATATTGGATTGGTGCAGCCATAATGAAGTATACTTTTTATTCAAATTAATTGTTGAATGGCTAAATGGTCAAAAATAAATTAACTATTTAGCCATTTCTCTTACAACAGCGGCAGCAAGTATAAAAGTTTACTTAATGGGCGCGGCAGGGTTTCCAAACACGGTGGCTTTGGCAGGCACATCGGCTATGACCACAGCACCTGCACCCACGCGTGCATTTTTGCCTATCTTAACGCCGGATACCACCACGGCACCCGTTCCGATAAAGGCGCCTTCCTCCACTATCACCTCGGAGTTGATAATCGCGCCGGCTCCTACCTGCACAAAATCGCCCAATTCAGCCAGCGTATCCACAACGGCATTGGAGTGAATAAGGCAGTTGTTACCGATTTTTGCGTTGCTGTTTACCACGGCTCCGGCAGCTACCAGATTGCCATGGCCCAGCCACGCAAATTCCGATACAGCACTGAAACGATGGATAGCATTTACCGGAACGGCTTTATACTCTTCTTTGAGCAGCTTAATCGTGCCTTTGCGCGCGGCAACGTCTTCCACAGCCACAAATACATCGCACTTTTTGCCAATCAGCTTCAGAAATTCACTGTCTTCGGTGCTGCTCATTACGGCCACATTGTTCACTTCCTGCTGCTGCAATTTCTGATCATCGTCCAAAAAGCAGTAAACAACTACGTCGTTGCTGTTAAAAATATCCAGTGCAGCGGTGCCCAGCTTTTGGGCGCCAAGTATAATTACCGGGTTTTGCATAGTTCAAGTTAATATCAGGCGCAAAGGTACAAAAAAGAGAGAGAGTTAGAAAGCCGGGATTTAGGGCTGCAATTTGAACCTGGCAAGCAATCGTTGCGCATACCGATTTTGTAAAAGCAGGTATACCAGGAAAGGCAGAAAGGCAATCCGGTAACGGCTTAGGGTGCCAAAGTTAGGTGTGCTGAGTCCAAATATAATGGCAAACGCTAATATAATGGCTATGAACAATACGTGGTCCGCCCTTACTTCAGGTCTTTTGCCGCGCAACGTGGCACCGACAGCCAGCATACTGAGCAGCAGCAATACAAGGTTCTCTAAAGCTAGGAGCACAAACAGCCAATGGTCCGATTCGTCCACAAAAGGCCTGTAAATGGCGCTGAAGATTGCTTCAGGCGCGTTTATGATCAAGCTCAGAATGGTTGGCGTTAATTTATCATATTCGATATGCGGCTTCCCCTGCGACAGCACCAGCAAGTGCCGGTAACTCTCCACCAGATTTGTATAGAAGAAGCCGTCCAGGTATACTTTAAAAATTAAGGCTCCGGCTAGGGCAAAAACCACAATGACTACAGCCATCAGCAGCACCTGCCGCAAGTGGCTCTGAAAATAGCGGCTATACTTTGGCAGTAATTTCACCAGCAGGTATAATAGCAGCAACGGCAACAGCATAAGCGCCAGGAAAAACTTAATGCGGCAGAAAAGCAAAATCATAACCGGGGCCAGCACCAGCGTGGTAGCAGGCAGTTTTTTCCTGTGCGCCAGCATCAGGAAAAGCGAAGTTACCCAGCACATGCTGCCAAACAAAACAGCATCTTTCAGCAGACCGGAACTCCAGAAAACCACGGACGGAAAAAACAGGAAAGCTACCGCCGCCGCACTATTATACTTAGAGAAAGTTCGCATCAGAACAGCCGCTAGCTTTGCGGCTCCCCAGAAACTGAAAAGTGACAAGTATAAACTATTGAGATAGTATGAATCGCCGGTGAGAAGATTGAGCAGACTCAGTAGCTTTATCATGAAAAAAGAATTTGTAAAACCCGGCAACCGCGAAAACGGCACCGAAGCGCGAAAAGCTTCGCTGCCAAACTCATTAAAAAAAAGCAGCCGGACGTAAGCCGCGGCATCGTTGCGGGCAAGATCAGTAAGTATAAGCGAACCGTTGTAATAAGCAATGGTATCACCGCCGCCGTAATAATGGAAGTACAGCAAGCCAAGCAACACGCCGCACAACAGCTTCAGGAGCAGTGCCGGATAGAAGTATGGCCGTAGCGCCTGCGCCCACTTTTGCCGCCTGAGCAACCATATCAGGCCCAGCAAAATGCACGCATTCAGTAAGTATAAAAGTATACTCACGCGGCCGGGCTGCTTTGTTTCATAATTTTGTTGCCTACGGCGCAGCGCATACAGTTTACAGGCTGGCAGTAGTTTTTGTAAAGCCCGAGCGCCGCCTGGTTGCCGGCAGCATTCTTTGTTTTCCAGCCCAGCTCTTCGTACAGGCGCGTTACTTTGTTTGTTTCCTCTTTTACCAGTTCCAGCAGGCTGATGGCTTTGTCGAGGTATAATTTGTTGCCGCTATAGGTGGCATAGGCGGCGAGCAGCGGCACCACCACATTGACGACCAAATTATGTGCGCTGCCTATGCCCATACTTTGCTGGATAGTTTTTGACGTGCGCCCCGGCATGTAATGCTCCTGCCAATAGTCAGAAACCGGAACCCTGAACAGCGCTTCATACTGTTTTATACTATCGGCCTCCAGCAAACCTGAGAAAAGCGACTGGTATCGGTGCAACACCGCCGCCAGTTGAGCCAGCCGTACAGTAGGGAAGTTGGCGGGCCGCATGCGCAGGAAATTCCACTGATGGCGCTGCAAGGCATCAGTCTGTAGGCTATACTTGTGGCTCAGGAAATCGTATTCTTTTTGCAGCTGCAAAGTATAGTCATCCGCCGGCGCTGCCAGGAAACCGGCCTGGCCCAGCAACAGCGCCTCTACCTGCAGCAGGTCGTGGCGGTGCCGCCGCACCACTGCCAGCGGCAGCACCTTTGCGAGTAGTTCAAATGCCTGCTGGTTTGTTTTAAAGCCGAAACCTCTGAGCAACACATTATAAGCTGCCTGCTCCCAATCGTTACCACACGCTTTATAGTACTGCAGCACCTCTTTGCCTTTGCCTTCCAGGCGCTCTACAAGTGCCCGTTCCAGCATCATGGTTTTGGTTATCTCGTTCACGTTTGGCCAGAAAGCGGCGCACGGAATAGCATGTCGTGATTGCTGCAGTTGCTCGTAAGTATGCAGCAGCGCCAGGTTAATGCGCCCCTTCAGTTCCAGCGTCGGCACCGGCGTTCCGTCCGTGTGCTGCACCTGCTTGTCGGCCTCCCATACTACGTGCAGCACCACCTGATCATATTTTAAATCCTGCTGATGCTGATGCCGATGCCAGTCGGAGGCTTTCAGGTGAATCTCCACACTGCCCGACCACTCCACCTCGCCCACCCGCAGCAGCGCCTCTTTAAAGTCAGGGCCAGCATCGGTGTTGTAGAACCCCGTTCGCAGCACCTGCACCCGCTCACCGGCTGTGGTAGCCAGGTCTGTTTTATCGAAATACTGATGCTGCCAGATGTAGTGCAGAAAGTCCTCTTTCATACTTTGCGTTTATACTTCAAGATGCGGAAAGTATGGCTTAAAAACAATATTCATCCAGGTACTCTGAGAAGCGTTGTTCTTTTACTCAGAAGGTTTTTAGTTTGCGTTATCGCGATATTTTAGCTGCATGCCGTGCAGGAAGTTTCGTAGTATCTGGTCTTTACAGGCGCGGTACTGGCTCTGGCTGGGGTTGCGGAAAAATGCGCTCAGTTCATGTCTGCTTAAGCGGAAATTTACCAGCTCCAGTATATCCAAAATGTCTTCGTCTTTCAGGTTTAAGGCAATCTTTAATTTCCGGAAGATGATATTGTTGTTTAACTGCTCTTCCGGAACAGGTTGCGGACCTTCTTTTTTGCCCCGCTTGCCGTTTATCAGGCCATTTAGGAAAATCGCTAAGTGCTCGTCATCCATTTCCTGAAACGCCGGATCTTCCTCTTTCTTTAGCCAATCGCTGACCTGCGCCCGCGTTACCTGCTGCCTCGCTAAACCAAACAGTGCTATCATTTCTGCGTCGCTGAAATCGAATGTATATCTGATCTGACGTAATATATCGTTGTTACTCATTGGTTTTATATTGGGAGATAACGGACTTGGCTATAAAATGTAGGGCATTTATAGCATAAGCTGTTTGGTTGAAACAATAAGTATCAAAGAAATTATTCGGACCAATATGATTTTGCCACCCTATATTTTATAGCTGTTGTTGGCAAATGTTTTTTCTCAAAATGCTGCCTGGCTCCGCCCCAGGTCCTTCCACTCAGTTATGGATGTGCTTCTAATTACACCACAATCGCATCTTGAAAATGCCCTGATGGTAGTCGATTAAACTACCAGCCACCTCGACCTCCCCATATAATAATTATACTTTCGTAGTGGAGAGTCAGGGAGTTGCTCATTTAAGCTGGTTGCCTTTGAGCTCCAGCTAATATTTTTAATGTATCTGGATTTATTCTTTCAAAATTCTCATTTCTCCATTCTATTCTGGTGGAGTAAATGTCTTCAGAACTTTCTTTGCCGTAAATATACTTTTTTCCGTCAGATACTATACCAAAAATTCTTGAATTTTGAATTCTATAAAGTCCTACAATTTGTGGCAAACCTCCAGTTCTAGGGTCTTTTATATTTTTTAGCGTGTCATTTAAGCAATGGAATACACCTCTGCTGGTTCGGTAATTATTATGTCTCTCGTTTTCCCACTTAAGAAAGTTTTCATCAAATTCCTTCTTACCAGAACCTTCACTACAAATTTTAGTCGAAACCAATGGTAAGATTATCTCTTCATTTATTAGGCCTTTACTTTGGCTATATTGGGTTTTAAAACATTTAAACTCTTTCCCTGTCCTTGTCCCGTGCAATATGGTGAAACTACCATTAAGGTATCTTTTAGGATAACTTATTAATGAAGTTTTTATATAGTTGAAGATTTTAGAGTTTTTTGTTAAACCATTATCATAATCATCAAATATCAAACCTGCATCAATTTGAGGCAAAAGCTGTCCTAATATTATTGACGGAAATAGTACATCTCCACAGAAACCAAAAATTTCGGGAAAGCGAGTTGAGCCAAAGACCTTTATTCCGTAATCATAAATACTGGAATTTCCCCAACTATAACGACTGTCGGATGCTATGTATAGTGAAGCGATGCTTTTTCTATCTCGTTTATCATCCACTCCAATCCAAGAAATTATTAGTGTCATATCTTAATATTTGCCAACGTCACTCATGCTATAATGTGGGTGAGGCGTAGCCCCAGCCTAAATTATGCACCTTGTTATGCAATTTTCTACAACGTACCCAAGTAGCAGAGATAGAACAACCACTTTGAGAATCAGAGAATAAGTATTAGCTGGTATACATGTTTTTACCATTCTATAATTTTAATACTGCATAACGGCTTGGTATAGCAAGTGGTGAGGCGTCAGCCGAGGCTGCCGTTTATACATTTTTAGGTGCAGTAATTTTAAAAATGATTAATTGTGACTTTTTCCGCAACTTCAGTAATTAACTTTAGAATATTATTTCCTGAAATTTTTTTATTTTTTAAATGAAGTTCTTTGTTCTCATTTGATAATACCGTTGTCCCAACAAATTCTTTTATAGCATTTAGCATTTCTGTATAAGAATCAAAGTAATTAGAATATGTAGTTCTAATCTTATTATCGTCTGTTGTTAAAAACATTGAGTAAAACTGATTCCCTTTAAAAATTAAATTATGTACTAATCCAGAAATTTCATTAGGAATGAGAAACTCGTAATTGTAATACTCATTACTAATTACTTCCAGAATTTTATAAAAAAGATTGTTGCTCCTTTTCGAAGGATTATTCAATATGCTCTCAATCTCAAAATTTAGTTTATTGACATTGCCTAAGAATTTTGTAAAGAAAATTATTTGCTCTTTATAAAGATGTTCTCTTAAAGAGTTTCTCCTATTCTTAAATCCAAGCATAAGGGTAAATGAACTTGTAACTACCGTCACAATAATTCCTAGTATATAAAAAGTATCTTTTGCTTCCATATTTATTATTGCACCTAACTAGAGTATAAACGGAAGTGGACTAACGAATATACTATATATTTATGATTTTATAGAGCCTTCTTTAAGCATGTCTAACCCTTTATCTCACCAACAGTTCCTCCAGCAAGACCTCCATTTCACGTTGCACCGCCAGAGCTGCTTCGCGGGCTTTCTCGGCGAAGTCCGGGCCGGAGGAAGCGTAGATGATGCCGCGGGAAGAGTTGACGAGCAGGCCGCATTGCCGGTTCATTCCTAACCTCGAAATCTCCTCCAGGCTGCCGCCCTGTGCGCCCACGCCCGGCACAAGCAGGAAATGCTCCGGCACCAGCGCCCGCACGCGCTGCACATATTCGGCCTGCGTAGCGCCCACCACGTACATCATCTGCCCGGCAGTAGCCCAGCTTGAACTGCTGCGCAATACCTGCTCAAATAGGTATTCCTCGTTGCCGTCGGCCAGCTTCAGCATCTGGAAATCCTGGCTGCCAGGGTTGGAGGTAAGCGCCAGCAGAATTACCCACTTACCTGGCTGCACCAGAAACGGCTTCACCGAATCGGCTCCCATATAGGGCGCTACCGTAACGGAATCAAAGTTCATGTTTTCGAAGAAAGCCCGCGCGTATAGTTCCGATGTATTGCCAATATCACCACGCTTAGCATCGGCTATGGTAAATATCTCATCAGGTATAACCGCAAGCGTTTTGGCCAGACTCACCCAACCCTGCGGCCCCTGTGCTTCATAGAAAGCAATATTCGGCTTATAAGCCACACACAAATCAGCGGTTGCTTCAACTATCTGGCGGTTAAACTCAAATACCGGATCTTCTGTGTCCAGCAGGTGCTGCGGCAGTTTCTGCGGGTCAGTATCGAGGCCGATACACAGGAAGGACTTCTTCAGCAGTATCTGCTCGAAAAGCTGTTCTCTCGTCATAAGTAGGCTGGCTAAGGTTTGTACAAAAGTATGATTTTAGGCGAATAGGCGAAACTGTAATTTATACTTTCGGCAGCAGCAGACGCTCACAGGTATTAATGGAAGCAGGCAAATAAAAAAGGCTGCCCGTTTAGAGCAGCCTTTTTTATTCTTCAGCAATGTATAACTTATCTTAAATCTACCACTTCCACGCCTTTATACTTTGTTTTGTTAAAGGCAAAGGCGTCAGAAGCCAGAGTTGGATTTGCCTGAAAATTTTTGATGGTATAAGTATAACGGCTGCCGTTGTTGCGGAACATCTGCCAGCTTTTCAATGTGTTATCTTCTTGGCTGATGTAGAGACGCACCTTAAAAATCGGGTTGCTGCGGTCTTCCGGCGACAGCTCAATTGCATTATACTTCACGCCATCTATGGTTTCGGTGCCGGCATAGCTATACTTGTAGCCTTTCTTATACATTTCAAAAATCTTGCCCGGCGACATACTTTCTGCTTCGGCATCATTTTCAGTGATGGTTACTTCATTGGCGTCTTTGAGGTATGTCCACATCAGCTTGCCGTTGTTAATCACCTCCTGGCCGTTCACCTTCAGCCGGTACTTGTCGCCGCTCACCAGGATGTCACCTTCCATTGTTTCTTTCATTTTGGATGCGGAGTTTTCCATCGTCTGTGCAAAATCAGCCTTAAAAGCTTTCATAGCACTATACTTCTGGCTCATTGCATTCAGTATTTTGCCGGCTTTTGGGTCTTGCTGTGCATTGGCCAAATTCACAAACAGCAGCACAGCCAACAGTAGGGAGAATAATCGTTTCATATCAAAAGTTTAGGTATTATTGATTTACCCCATCGTATTCAATAACTGTTCCAAACTATACTCATCGGTTATTAAAACTTCGCGTGCCTTGCTTCCCTCAAACGACCCCACAATTCCTGCCGATTCTAGTTGGTCGATTAAACGGCCGGCGCGGTTATACCCCAACTTCAGGCGGCGCTGCAGCAGCGAGGTGCTTCCCTGCTGGTGCTGCACAATAATACGGGCGGCTTCCTCGAACAATGGGTCGCGGTTACTCGGGTCGAAATCAGCTTTATCGTTTCCGCTTTCATCACCCACAAATTCCGGCAGCAGATAAGCATCACTATACCCCTGCTGCTCCCCGATAAAATCGCAGATGCGGTCTACTTCCGGCGTATCTACAAAGGCACACTGGATGCGCACCATATCCGAGCCGATAGAAAACAGCATATCACCCTGACCAATCAGTTGGTCGGCGCCACCGGCATCCAGAATGGTGCGCGAGTCGATCTTGGAGGTTACTTTAAAGGAAATACGCGCCGGGAAGTTAGCTTTAATAATACCTGTAATCACGTTTACCGACGGTCGCTGCGTGGCAACAACCAGGTGTATACCAATGGCGCGGGCCAGCTGTGCCAGTCGCGCAATTGGCGTTTCCACCTCTTTGCCTGCGGTCATCATCAGGTCGGCCAACTCGTCTATCACCAGCACAATGTATGGCATAAATTTATGGCCCTTTTTCGGGTTGAGTCTGCGCTCCACAAACTTGTGGTTATACTCTTTCAGGTTGCGGCAGCCGGCATCTTTCAGCAAATCATAGCGCATGTCCATCTCCATACAGAGCGAGTTCAGGGTATGCACTACTTTTTTGGTGTCGGTGATAATGGCCTCTTCGCTATCGGGGAGCTTGGCCAGGAAGTGGCGCTCTATTTTGTTAAACAGCGATAATTCCACCTTTTTAGGGTCTACGAGCACAAACTTTAGCTGCGACGGGTGACGCTTGTAGAGCAAAGAAGTAAGTATGGCATTCAGACCAACAGATTTACCCTGGCCTGTAGCGCCCGCCATCAGCAAGTGCGGCATTTTAGCTAAGTCAGTGATAAATACTTCATTGGTGATGGTTTTACCGAAGGCAATCGGCAGTTCCATATCGCTCTTCATAAACTTCTCGGTAGCCAGTATCGACCTGATGGAAACCATCTCTTTTTTGGTGTTCGGCACTTCTATACCTATCGTGCCCTTGCCCGGAATCGGCGCGATGATACGTATACCTAAGGCCGCCAGACTCAGGGCAATATCATCTTCCAGGTTCTTGATTTTGGAAATACGTACACCGGCATCCGGCACAATCTCATAGAGCGTAACAGTTGGGCCGATAGTAGCTTTGATGCTTGCAATACCGATGTTATAATGGCCGAGCGTCTCCACAATTTTATCTTTGTTGGCCTCCAGTTCCTCTTTGGTTACCTGAATTTTGTTGATGCCATAGTCGTTGAGCAGGTCGATGTGCGGGTACTGGTAGCGGGCCAGGTCGAGCGTCGGGTCGTAGTTTTCGCCGGACAGGGCGCGGGCGGCTTTCTCTTCCGGCGTCTCCTCAATCTCCAGTTCCATGTTTTCCTCTTCTTCGCCAGCATCATCAAAGCTATCTTCCAGTTCCACGTTCTCCGGCACATTAATATCAAGTTCTAAGGCAGGGGCAGCCGGCCTGGCTGGCGGTTCCGGCGTTTGCGACAGAGCGGTCAGTTCCATTTCCAGGGCGCGGTTAATTTCGTCGTCTTCCTCGTAAAGAGGTAAGTCATCTGCCTCCTCCACTACTTCCAGCGAAGCCGTAGGATCTGCGTTGTGGTTGATGCCCCGCGATGAGGCCCCCATGACATCGCCCAAAGAAGAAGCATAATTTTTCTCGGGCACCTTGTCTTCCTCCTCTAAATCCATGAGAACAGACTTGCCCCAGTTTATACTTGTTATGTTGAAAAAACCGACCAGGAACACGAGCAGCAGAAAGCCCAGCAGCAGCCAGGAGCCCCAGCCAATCAGGCTGTTGAGCCAGATGGCTGTTTCGATACCAATGCCGCCGCCCATAAAGCCAAGCTTGTCCACGGCATCCAGCGAGAAAACAATATAGCCCAGCGTTAAGCTCAGCCACAGCATACTGAAACAGCACAAGCCCAGTATATAAGACATCAACACGTTGACGCGCTGGAACACGATGCGCATGCCGGCAAAAAATAAAACAGGGATAATGAAGAAGGCACCCAGCCCCAGCCAGTCGTAAATAAACAAGTGCGAGACCCAGGCGCCAAACAAACCCAACCAGTTTTCCGCCTCTTTGCCCGATTCTTTCAAACCGGTGCCGCTCACAGATTCTACCACACTTTGGTCGGCGTGGCCTGTGAACAGGTAAGACACAAAAGCGATGGTAAAAAAGAAGGACAGCAGTAGCAAAGTAAAGCCAATGAACAGCTTAAAGCGCTTGTCTTTCAGAAAACCAATATGAATGCGGGGCGTAGGCAGCTTAAAAGACCAACTTTTTTTTGTTTTCTTCGGCTTCTCCCCTGCCGGTATATTTGCACTGCGCGGCTCATTTTTGCCCCGCACTTCATTCTTTCGCCCTGCCTGCAGCGTGTCGTTTCTATAAGTGTTCTTCGCCATACCCTCAACTGATTTAAGAATCCAAATTTACATTTTTTTGGATAGAATTGGTGGGAGCTGGAGGTTTTAATTGTTGGTTGCTGATTGTTGAATTGGTGATGGCTTAATTGTTAAATTGATTAATAATTGATAGTTGGTGAGAACATCATAGTTGTCAAAATAACCTATAGGTTACGCCTACTGCTTTTCCGGACATAGATGTCCGGAGCAGATATAATGTGCTAAAACAGCTTTATAGACAGGAAAAAACCATTAAAAAATTTAACCTTCATTCATTCACCTTGCCAGTAACTTTTTATTAATGCGGCTCACAAGCCCAGGGCCTTCATAGATGAAGCCCGTGTAGAGTTGTATCAAATCGGCACCTGCCTGCAATTTTTCCACGGCATCCTGCGGCGTCATAATGCCGCCTACGCCGATCAGGCGAATCTCGTCGGGCAGGAACGTGCGCAGGTGGCGGATAATTTGCGTGGCATGCTGTGTTAGTGGTTTGCCGCTCAGGCCGCCCGCCCCAATGTTAGTGATGCGCTGTGTTGCTGTGCTTAGGCCCTGGCGGCCAATGGTGGTATTGGTGGCAATCAGGCCACTCAACCGGGCTTCTGTGGCAATTTCGATGATGTCGTTGAGCTGGTTCAGGTTTAAATCGGGTGCAATTTTGAGCAGCAGCGGCTTAGGCTTGCTGTGTTTGCTATTTTCTTCCTGCAGGGCCAGCAGCAACTGCTGCAGCGGCTCTTTTTCTTGCAGCGCCCGCAAATCCGGCGTGTTAGGTGAACTGACGTTGACCACAAAGTAATCTACCACATCAAACAAGGCTTTAAAGCAGTAGAGATAATCGCGAAGCGCCTCCTCGTTGGGTGTAACTTTATTTTTGCCGATGTTGCCGCCTACGATGATGTTGCTTTTACGCTTCTCCAGGCGTTTTACAGCCGCATTCACGCCTTCGTTGTTAAAGCCCATGCGGTTGATGATCGCTTGATCCTGCGGCAACCGGAAGAGGCGCGGCTTTTCGTTGCCCGCCTGCGGTTTTGGCGTAAGTGTGCCAATCTCAATAAAGCCGAAGCCCAGGTTGGCGAACTCATCTATCAGTTTGGCATCCTTGTCGAAGCCTGCCGCCAGGCCTACCGGGTTCGGGAACTTTAGTCCGAACAGCTCCCGTTCCAGCCGCACATCCTCAACTTTAAACATCCTTTGGCTGATGTTACCGGCAAAAGGAAGTTTATAGGTAGCTCTGAGCGCATCTGTGGTTAAATAATGTACTTGCTCAGGGTCTATTTGGAAGAGCAGCGGACGCAGGAGGCTTTTATACACGGCAACTTGGGTTGGTTATACTTGCTGCCAGCAAAGATAAAATTTCTGCATCAGGATTTACCGGAATTTTGAGGAAGAGGGCTTTACCGGTTGCAAACTTCATTTATACATTCCATAATGCAGCTGCAAAAGATTACTTATCCGACGTCCACTTCTCAAAATTTTTGAAGTAGCTGGTGTGCCAATAGTTATACCTTGGAATGATAGCCGTTTTGAGTCTTCGCTTAAAATCTTCGTAGTCCTTTTTCTCGGCTGGTGTCCAGAGCACTTCGCTTAGCGCAGTCATTCTCGGGAAAACCATGTATTCCACTTTGGCCGGATTGCCCATATATTCCGTCCATACGTTGCCCTGGGCGCCGAGAATATACTTTCCGAGCGCCGTATTTTGCAGGGCGGCAGGTACGGGCTCATACTTGTATATCGCATCCAGGGGGTTGTAGCCGTGAATGGCCAGGCTGTCGTTCGGGTCTTTTGACTGGTAACTGTCGAAGTATAACGGCTTGCCGGGCGTCATAATTATGCGGTGCTTACGTGTGGCTGCGGCAATAGCTTCTTTGTCGCCGGCCCAGTCCATCACAATGGCAGAGGTATCTAAATCTCCTTGCAGAATCTCGTGCCAGCCAATCACCGTTTTGCCTTTATCAGCTAAGTAACCAGCCACCTGCTCTATAAAGTATGTCTGCAGTCCTTTTTCATCTTCCAGATCATGTTCCCGGATAAACTCCTGAGAGGCAGAATCTGCTTTCCACCACATGGTGCTACACTCATCTCCGCCAAGATGGAAGTATGGCGAAGGGAACAGGTCCGCAACTTCATGGAACACTGTTTCTAGAAACTTAAAAGTGGCCAGATTTGGTGCCAGTACATTGTGCTGCCGGTTATACATGCCCCAGGTAGTCGCTACATTCCAGGTAGTATCAGGCTTAGTACTAAGTTCAGGGTAGGCGGCAATGGTCGCCCTGCTGTGCCCTGGTATGTCTATTTCCGGCATGATGCTGATGCCCCTGGTGGCCGCATACTTAATCACGTCCCGCACCTCATCCTTGGTATAAAAACCGCCATAGCGGGTAGTATCATACCTGGCCGGTACATCGTTAAAATGTCCAATCAGCGTAGAGTCCCGCCACGAGCCAACCGTGTTTAGTTTTGGATAAGAATCTATTTCAATGCGCCAGCCCTGGTCGTCGGTCAGGTGCCAGTGAAAGGTGTTGAGCTTATGAAAAGCCAGGTAATCGATGTATTTTTTGATGAACGACACCGGGAACATGTGGCGCACTACGTCGAGGTGCATTCCGCGGTAAGCAAAGCGCGGATAATCTTTTATGAAAACCGAAGCTATACTTGCAGTTGCTATCTTTTGCAGCGGAAGCAACTGCAGCAGCGTCTGTATACCGTACACCATGCCGCGCGTATCTTTCGCCTTAATGGTAACGTCCTTGCCCGATGCTGTCAGGATATACATTTCGACCCTGTTTACGGCAGCAGAATCAGCTATCAGTCGGATATAGCCATACTTGTTGCTGCCTTTTACCTGATCACTGCTTTGCACCTGCAGCAACATACCTGTTTGTGCGGCAATCAGATTCTGCAAATAAGTTGCCTGATCTGCGAAGCGCTCATCAGCAACAATTTGTGTTTTTCCATTAACCGTAACCGGCTCCTTTGCTGTTTTCACGACCTCCACCGGCTTCGGCGTAATGTTATCTGCCGCCGACTGTGCGGATGCGGGGGCATGACAGGCTGTAAAAACCAGAAGTAGGACAAGTATAAGCCGATGTCTTAATGTCATTTGTTGATATTACAGGTTGTTCTCTTTTGATGGATGTATGAATACTTGTGCTTCCGGAATAAAATTTACAGCCGGCACAGGCCTGCGCAAGTATAAAGCTTTTTGTTTACCAGATGAAATTTATATCATGGCAGTTTGAAGAGGTAAAGCTAAACTGTTTGGGATTTATGTAAAACTGCCCTTGTGCAATTGCAACAGTTTACCGGAGGCTTTTTCTTAGGCAGCCCTACTTTGTTGCTATAACCATTCTTCCTGCTGGCAAGGGGTCAGGTAGCCCTGTACTGAATGCCTCCTTTTCCGGTTATAGAAGCCTTCGATGTACTCGAAGATGGCTAGCCTTGCCTGCTGCCTGGTGGCGAATTTGCAGAGGTAAACCATTTCTGTTTTCATCGTCTTGAAGAAGCTCTCAGCTACCGCATTATCTAGAGCAGTTACCCTTGCGACTCATACTCTGCACCACCGGCATCCCCTCCAGTTGCTCTTTGAACTCCCGGCAGGCATACTGCACGCCCCTGTCGGAATGAAACAAAAGGGAGTGGAACAGGGGCCTGTTTCTGATGGCCATCTGCGAGGCGGCCACACTGGTCGCTTCCGCCTCCATCGTCTCACTCAGTGCCCAGCCCACTACCTTCCTGTCGGCCAGGTCCAGTACCACCGTCAGGGACACCCAGCCTTCCTGAGTCCTGATGTAGGTTAAATCCGACACCCATTTCTCTGCTGGCCTGTTGGCAGCGAAGTCCCTGCTCAGATAGTTTTCTGCCACAGCATAAGTATGGTTAGAGTCAGTGGTCTGTACCCAGTATTTCCTGCGCACGATGCTGCTAATGCGGTGCCTCTGCATTATTCTGGCTACGCGTGGACGAGACACGTGAATCCCTGCTCTCTGAATTCAGCAGCGATTCTGGGACTTCCATAACGGCACTTGCTCTGCTGATAGACCAGCTTAATCTGTGCCACCAGCTTCTGCTCTTTCCGCTCCCTTACTCCCACAGGATGCTTGAGCCAGTGATAAAATCCACTACTACTGACCTGGATCACGCTGCACATCTTCTCAGGCGGGGAAACTGGTCTCGATGCTCCTTTATGAATCCGTATACCGCCCGCCTGCCCTGGAGAAAAAAGCCTTGGCCTTTTTTAAGATGTCACGCTCTAACTGCGCCTCCTTCAACTCCTTCTGCAATTTCTTAATCTCTTTCTGCTCCTCACTCAGCCCTTCTGTGGGCCGGACAGGTGAGCTGTCCTTCTGCCGCCATTTGCTCAACCGGGCGGGGCTATTCCAAGCTCATCGGCCACTTCTTTTACCGACACCCTCGTATAGGAGAGGTCGATGGCCATCCGCTTGAAGGAGGCATCGAATACGCCTCTATCCATAATAGCCAAATTTAATACTTTCATAAATCTGCCTATTAAAAGCCTCCACTCAAAGGTAGCAAGTCCATTCCCCTTCACGCGGCCTGCTTCCACGGACCATTTACCAGGGGCTATGTAGCGGTGCGTGCTAGTTTCATAGCGCTATCCGCCGATGGTAACGCGCAGGTAAATGGGCAGCAGGTTATCAATGGTGGTCTTCGATTTCTTGCCGTAGAACAGGATGCTGATTTTAGTGTCCATTTCGTTTCCTCCTTTCACTGTTTAAGTTAACATTCATTTGCAGGCTCCACAAGATGTACAAAGTCTGTGCATCTTAATAAAAGCCAATGCTTTGTGACAAATTCGGGTACCCGAACAGTACCCTTCAGGATGGAGAAAAAATGAATGATTTAGCTAGGGTGCAGAAACGAAAAAGCCTGCAAACGTATGATTTGCAGGCTTTTTGGTATTGCTACCGGCAGAGAGTGAGGGATTCGAACCCCCGGACCTGTTACAGTCAACGGTTTTCAAGACCGCCGCGATCGACCACTCCGCCAACTCTCTGTTTTAATTCGTGTACAAAAGTATGGGCTTGCACCGAATTATCAAAGCTATACGCCAAAATATTTATCCGGTTTCCGGCGCCGGCGTATAAGCTGCTGGTTCTGAAGCCTGTTAATTTAATCTTTCTGTTTTACAAACAGGTATCCGTTCATGTTGCCGATTCTGTAGTTCGACCTTTTATCCACATACAGCTCGTGCAGCACAAACTGTACAGCCAGATGTTTGCCTGCTGCTTTAAAAGTCATTTCCTCCTGGCTTTGTGGATTGCTTTGCTTCTTTTCCAGCTGTTTAATAATCGGTATCAGGTCCAGTGTAATTGTCTCGTTTGCTGTCTGAAAGTATAATTTACCGCTATTCCTATTGAGCATAACGACTAGCTGCGAACCATCCAGATTATACGCCTCCCTGCTTTTATCCTCTTCATTCGTAACCGGATTAAAATACATGCCATAGTCGTAGCCTTTCACCTCAAATACATCGGAGCTATTACCGTTAGATATACTTGAAAAGTATAATACTTCATCTGTTGAGGTGACGCCGTATTGTGTACTATACTTGATGCCCATTAGTGCTACTACTGCTTCCGCCTGTTCCTCGGCACGGTTCCACCGGTTCCAGGCAGAATCAGCTTTGGTGGCAAGTATGGCATTTAAATCCTGTCCGAACCAGGGCTGCAGGTCGCGGATGTCGTGCATTTCGGCCAGGTAGCGGGTAATGGAGCTTACCTCCTGCGCCACCTTATTTTTTATCTCCGGATGCTTTGCCTGCACCTGCCCGTTAACCAGCACGATGCTCTGCTGCAACAGTTTCTCCAGCCGGTTTGTCTGCTCCAAGCCGATACCTGAAATGCGTTAAATGGGCCGAATGCCATAATGAGCGCCACAAGGCTGAGCGTAACAGGTATAAACTTGATATTTTTCTGCGAACTCAGCAGAAAGTATAAAGCCGTGCAAAATAACCACAAAGCCAGCGCCAGCACCACGTAGCGCGGCTCCGTAATGCCATACTCCGACACGCGCCGCCAGATGGTTAATATCAGCAGGATAATCAGCGGAAAAAGCGCGCGGTAAAACCAGCGGAAAAAGGTACGCATCCAGGCATTGCCCGCCTCAAACCGGATTGGATGAATGAGCAGCAGCGATAAAACACCGGCAATTGAAAAGCACAGCACCAGCACCGATACCCAACCCTGCGGCCACTCCCATTGCAGCACAATCTTGCCAAAGTATAGGTATAAAATAACCAGGTATAGCGTAACCAGCGGCAGCAGCACAAACTGCGTAAATACTTTAAGGCCTTTAGGGTAAGTATGACTCTGCTCCAGTTCCGGCACGTGGACAGGCACATCCGCCAGAAAAAACCATGTGTTAAAAATACCGACCATACATAGCCAGAGCTTAGCATAGAAATATCGGGCACATTTACCGAAAAAAGCTTATCTACGGCCGCTACAGCAATGGTAAGACCTATAAACAAAACAGCCGCGTATAAGGCCGAAGTAAGTATCTGCAGGAAAAGTGTTTTATTAAACTGCCAGAAAGCATTCTCCTCGCGCTGGTTCACGAACATGGCATAAGATGCCGCCAGGTGCAGCACCAGTTCCAGTATCAGGAAACGCAGGTATTGCCGCTCCTCCATATACCCTGGCAACAGCAGGAAGTATAGCATCAGAAAAAGCAGCCCCGCCACCCACAGCATGATGCGCTCTGCCAGGCTAAACTTATACCTGCGCACAACCAGTTCCAAAACAAAAAACAATATCAGGCCAAGCGCACTTACCAATATCAGCTTGTCGAGGTACGGATAGAGTTGCTGCTTGTCGTAAGGTATATCGATGCGGATAATGGCTGCAATTGTACCCGTAGTGGCTGACAACAGCACCAGCGGGTACTTCAGAAAGGTGTGCACAGCCCCCCGATAAAGTTGCTGGAGCGAGATGTTCCGGAACAGGCCCATAGTTTTAGGGGAGGATGAAGTCTATACTACGGGAAGATAATTATTTATCTATAAAAGTAACTTCAGGAAACTGCTTTGGCGACCGGCTCCTCTACCTTTTGCCGTACCAGGCGCTTGGTTACAGAATCGATGCTCACGTTGATCTCAAAGCCAAGTATAAGAATCATGCAAATAAAATCGAGCCAGATCATCAGACCAATTAAAGCACCGATGGAGCCGTAGAATTTGTTATAGCTGTCGAAGGCGCTGATGTAGAGCGAGAACAGAAACGAGACCACAAAGATAAGGCCTGTTGAAACTACAGCGCCCGCCGATACAAACGGCCATTTATCTTCTATAGCAGGCACATAGTAGTATATAAGCGAGGTGGCGAGCAAAAACAGCAAAATAACGGCAACATACTTCAATATCACCACCAAAGTATAAGTATAACTCTCCGTCACAATCTCATAATAGACCAGCACATCAAGTATCCACTGTCCGAAGAAAATAGTGAATACCGCCACCAGCAGAATACCTGACAAGGCAAGTGTAAGTATTGTGGCGATGACGCGCTTTTTGAGGTAAGTGCGTTTATAAAAGGTATGGTACTTTTTATCAAAGGCGTCCATCAGCGACATGATGCCGTTGGTGGAAAGTATAAGTGCAAACAGAAAACCGAAGGAGAGCAGCCCGCCACGGGGCTTGTTTACGATATCTTCGATGGTGCCGTACGCCACGGTATACATCTCCTTGGGCATAAAATCGGCAATAAAGTTGAGAATGCTCTGGCTAAGGTCGAGGTTGAGGACGCTGGGGATGTAAGGTATGAGCGTGAACAGGAAGATGATGGTAGGAAAGGTGGCCAGCGTAAAGTTAAAAGCCATGTGCGCCGCCCGCGTAGTAAGCGAGTCCAGCCGCAACTCCCCTATCAGCACATCCACCACATCGTATACCGAAGACCGGCCATTGTTAAACCGCCATCGCTTCAGAAACACGATAAACTTGCGGTATGCGCGCCTGCGCCTCAGGTATTGCTGGTTCAGCCTCATTCGCTAAAATAGCTGTCTAACTTTTCGTGTATCAGCGCCGGTATTGCTGTCGGCCTTCCGGATTGCATGTTTACAAACACCATGGTTGTTTCGCCCACGTTCAGCAGCGTCTGCTCCTCGTTGTATACTTCATACTCAAATAATATACGTGAACCTTTGGGCTTATGCTTAAGCAAGAGTTTGATGTTGAGCAAATCGTCGTACTTCGCCGGCCGGATATACTTGCACTTCAGTTCCAGCACCGGCATCATCGTGCCGGTGGCCTCCATTTCTTTATAATGGATGCCCAGGCGTCGGAAAACTTCAGTACGGGCCACCTCATAGTAGGCTGCATAGTTTCCATAATATACGTATCCCATCTGGTCGGTTTCGGCGTAGCGCACGCGTATCTGTACTTCTGATTCGAACATTTTAATTGTTGGTTGTTAAATTGTTACATAATTTAATTGTTGAATAGTTATCTCCATAAGTATAAAATAAGGAAGCTGCCACTGCACTTTCGCCCAACAATTCAGAGCATCCAACCATTTAACAATCAACAATTAAACCATCAACCTACTTCATAATTTTCCGCTCGTTGAGGGCGCGCTGGTAGCGGCGTGCGTTGTTGATGTGATCCCGTTCGTTTGTAGCAAAGTTGTGGTAGCCGGAAAAATCTTCTTTTGCGCAGAAGTAAATATAATTGTGATCCTGCGGGTTCAGAACGGCATCTATACTCGAAATATTGGGCACATTGATAGGGCCAGGTGGCAGGCCTTTATACTTGTAGGTATTGTAAGGCGAATCGAACCTGAGATGTGCGTTTAGTACGCGGCGAATAGTAAAATCTCTTACGGCAAACACCACCGTCGGATCGGCCTGCAGCAACATGCCGCGTTTCAGCCGGTTAAAGTATACGCCAGCTACACGCGGTTTCTCATCGCTTTTAATAGTTTCGGCCTGCACAATGGAGGCCAGCGTGCTCACCTCTTTCTGCGAGAGCCCCAGTTGTTCGGCTTTGGCCTGGCGATCCGGCGTCCAGAACTTATCGTATTCGGTTTTCATGCGCTGCATCAGTTCCGGCGCTGTAACAGTCCAGTATACTTCGTAAGTGTTCGGGATAAACATACTTACGATGGTTGTGGTATCAAAACCAAGCGAAGCCAGGTATGCCTGATTGTTCAGCAGGCTGTCGATGGCAGCAGCGCTGGGTTCTACCTCGGTGGCTAGCTTTTCGGCCAGTTGGCTGCGCAACCGGATGTTGTTGAAAGTTAATTTTACGGGCGTTTGCTCACCTAAGCGCAGCACACCAATCAATTGCCTGTTGGTCCAGCCATTCACCAGTTCGTAGCGACCAGCCTTTATAGTCTCGTCATAATCCATCAGCTTCGCGATAAAGCGCATCGAAAGCTTGTCCACTATCACGCCGGAAGCCTCCACAGAGTCCATAGCTTGCTCAAAAGTAGCGCCTTTCGGGATGTACACATAAGTATCCTGGCCTTTTGTGTCTACGTTGGAGGTGTACACAATTTGATAGGCATAATAGGAAAAACTTACGAACAGGAACAGAAACAAGGCAGCCAGCACAGGCACCAGACTGCTGCTCTCTTTTCTCTTTCTTCGGGGAGTTACTTGTTTAGCCATAATGGTGGTAAAAGGCGCGGGTGCGGGTTATGGTTCCCTGGCCTTAGTTATTCAGACGGCAAAAATAATACTAATTGCTGCAATTTGCTGCATTGTTAAATGGCTGGATAATTAAATTGTTGATTTGCCTTCAGGCAGGACGTACCCGGGCACTTCTTCATCCAGGTAAGCGGCTTTATAAATTTATAATATTCCTTTTCCTCGAAAAGGTTTTCACCGCTCACGCCATCATTGCAACGCTTGCTGCTATAAACAAGTATGCTTAATTTATACTTTCATTCCGGTTTTGTTATCAGAAAAAATAGCAATGAAGTATAAATGGAAGTCAGCGTATAAGTTACGCAACTCCTATTAGCCATCAGCAATATAACGTTTTCATACTTTCTTTTGTCCGTTTACATAACTTATACTTTCATTTTAAAACAGGTATAACAATGAGCAACGCAGCTTTTATACATATACATCCCGATAATCCGCAGGAAAAGAAAATAAGAGAGGTTGTAGATATCCTGCGCAACGGCGGCGTGGTTATCTATCCTACTGATACCATCTATGGCATCGGCTGCGACATACACAATACGCGGGCGGTGGAGCGCGTGTGCCAGATAAAAGGCGTGAAGGCCGACAAGGTGAACCTCTCTTTCATCTGCTCCGACCTCACGCACATCTCGGACTATGCCAGAATAGAAACTTCGGTTTATAAAGTGATGAAGAAGGCGCTGCCGGGGCCGTTTACGTTTGTGCTGGAGGCCAGCAGCAAAGTGCCAAAGTATGCAGGCAGCAAAAAGAAAACCATCGGCATACGTGTGCCGGACAACAACATTGCGCTGGCACTGGTGCGCGAGTTGGGCAACCCTATCCTTTCCACCTCCATTCGCGACGAAGATGAAGTGATAGAGTATAGCACCGATCCGGAGCTTATTTATGAGAAGTATCAAAATCTGGTAGATGCCGTGATTGACGGCGGCTATGGCAACAACGTAGCCTCTACGGTAGTGGATACGGCCAACAATTTTGAAGTGCTGCGCGAAGGTGCCGGCGATATTGAACAATACCTTTAAATCAGTTCTGAGTTAAGAATTGTATTAACTCATGACTCAGAACTCGTGACTCCCATTGCTGTTTCGCGGCGGTGTTTCCAGCGTTTATGTGTCCAGAGGTAATCGGCGGGCGCGTGGCGGAGGGCGGCTTCCAGCTTCCGGGCAAAGGTTTCGGTAATATAGTGATCACCTGTTGCAGACGCATCTACAGGCGAACCATCAGAAATAAGCTCGAAGGTTATTGTATAATGGCCGCGGCTGGTGCGTTTTGCATCCAGGAAAAGTACCGGATAGTTAAAGCGATTTGCCAGTTTTTCGGCGCCGGTGTAAAAAGGTGTTTCCTGGTGCATAAATTGTGTCCAGAAAGTGATTTCGTGCCGCATAGGTGTCTGATCCGATAGCAGGGCTACCACACGGGGCTCCTGTCGCTTTGCTGCAAAATCGCGCAGAGTGTCTTTCATTTTAATAAGTCTTCCTCCCAGGCGGCTGCGCGTCTCCAGCATAAAAGCTTCGAAAAAGACATTATTTAGCGGCTTGTAAACGCCTTCTGCCGGACAACTGAACTGAACGGCAGCGGCCGAGAGCATCCATTCCCAGTTACACGCATGTGATCCCATCACGATAACGGGCTTGCCCTGCCGCACAAAATTATCCATCAATTCCTGCTTCTCAAAAACAATGCGGCGGCGCATTTCATCCGCTTTTATCGTATGAAGTTTTAGTATTTCTACCACCACATCCATAAACTGCCTGTAAAAATTCTTGGACACCTGCTGTATCTCCGGTTCGCTCATTTCCGGAAACGCATGACGCAGGTTAAGCAGCACCACCTGTTTGCGGTACTTAATTACATAGTATACCAGCACATACAGCAAGTCCGACAGCGCGTACAGCACCGGAAGTGGCAGCAAAGAAAGGCCTTTCAGCAGGTACCAGAGCGGGTAATACAGCGGCGGTATATATATGTTTTTATTCATCTGATACAAAGCTGCCGTAAAGGTATGATCTGCAACCGGATTATGAAATTACAGTTTTCATGCTTATTTCGCAGTGGAACGACACATGTAGCACGTATCACAAGTATAACGACATAAGAAATAAGCCCGGCTCTCTAATTCTCTAACTTTCTAACCAAATTTGATCCTCCTTACCGAAATACAATACAACCCGCCGATACAATATTTCTGGCATGCCTTTCGCTCAGATAGTTTGCTGATTGAGGCTCAGGAAAATTATATTAAACAAAGTTACCGCAACCGCTGTCATATACTTACAGCACAAGGCACACAGGTACTGAGCGTTCCTGTACTTCGGGGCGGTAGCAAACACAAAACCCGCATCACAGAAATTGAAATAGACTATAGCCAGAAATGGTGCAATGTGCATTGGCGCACGCTGCAGGCAGCCTATGGACGCGCGCCATATTTTGAGTTTTACAGCGACTATATTAGGGAGGTATATGCGCGGCAGCCAAAATTTTTATTTGACCTGAACGTGGATTTGTTGCGGCTTTATCTTAAATTACTAAAACTTAACAAGCAGCTTCATTTTACAGACGATTATACGGTTGAGATACCTGCTGCTGCTGTGCAGGATTTCCGAAACAGGATTCATCCAAAAATCCATCCTGACAATTTGCATATAAAACCTTATAAGCAAGTATTTGGCAAACATTTTGCACCAGAGCTAAGTATAATTGATTTGTTGTTTACGCAGGGGCCTGCATCGGTATTATACTTACAGTAAAGGCCAGTTCAACACTGAACATTTATGCGGCAAAGCCTGTTCTAATATAGGCATCTTCTGTAAGCCTCAACCAGTTATCAAATTCAGATTTTTTAGAACAATATAAGTATACATGGAAGCTAAATTCTCAAACCGAGTGAAAGAGGTTATCTCGCTCAGCCGTGAGGAAGCTATCCGTCTTGGTCATGATTACATCGGTACCGAACATTTGGTGCTGGGCATGATACGGGAAGGAGAAGGTACCGCTATAGCCCTGCTCAAAAAGCTTGGCGTTTCGATAGATGAGTTAAAGTACGCTTTAGAACAGGCTACACGAAATACAGCTTCGCAAAGCAGCAACATTACCGGCAGTATCCCGCTTACCAAACAAACCGAAAAGGTGCTCAAAATCACTTACTTAGAGGCTAAAATCTTTAAGAGTGACATTATCGGCACAGAGCACCTCTTATTATCCATCCTGCGGGATGAAGACAATATTTCTTCACAAATCTTAGCGAAATTTAACGTGAACTACGAAGCTATAAGAGATTCCCTGGATTATCACAGCAATAATCCATTGGCCTCGTCAGATACAGATGATTCTGACGACTCAGATAAATTGTTCGGCAGTTCGTCGCGTTCCGGCAGCAGCGCCAGTAAAAAAGGCGGCGAAAAATCGCGTACTCCGGTGCTCGACAACTTTGGCCGCGACCTGACCAAGTTAGCCGAAGAAGACAAACTGGACCCTATTGTGGGCCGTGAAAAAGAAATTGAGCGCGTAGCCCAGGTGCTGAGCCGCCGCAAGAAAAACAACCCTATACTTATAGGTGAGCCGGGCGTAGGTAAAACAGCCATCGCCGAAGGTCTGGCCTTGCGTATTATCCAGAAAAAAGTAAGCCGCGTGCTCTTTAACAAGCGCGTTGTAACGCTGGATTTGGCCTCATTAGTGGCCGGCACCAAGTATAGAGGCCAGTTTGAAGAGCGGATGAAAGCGGTGATGAACGAACTGGAAAAATCTCCGGACGTAATCCTGTTCATTGATGAACTGCACACTATTGTTGGTGCAGGTGGCGCTTCAGGCTCTCTCGATGCCTCCAACATGTTTAAGCCTGCGCTTGCCCGTGGCGAAATTCAATGCATCGGCGCTACTACGCTGGACGAATACCGTCAGTATATTGAGAAAGATGGCGCTCTGGCCCGTCGTTTTCAGATTGTGATGGTAGATCCGACAACGCCGGAAGAAACCATTGAAATTCTGACAAACATCAAAGACAAGTACCAGGACCACCACCACGTAAATTATACTGATAAGGCGATTGAAGCTTGTGTGAGGTTAAGTGATCGCTACATGAGCGACCGCTTTCTGCCTGACAAAGCTATTGACGTGCTGGACGAAGCAGGTGCACGCGTGCATATCAACAACATCATCGTGCCCGAAGATATCCTGAAGCTGGAAGAGCAGATTGAGAATATCAAGGTAGAGAAAAACCGCGTGGTGAAGAGCCAGAAGTATGAGGAAGCAGCGCAACTGCGTGACAAGGAGAAAAAACTTCTGGATCAGCTGGAGCAGGCTAAAAAGAACTGGGAAGAAGAAACCAAGAAAAAGCGCTATACGGTAAAAGAGGAAAATGTGGCAGAAGTTATTGCCATGATGACAGGTATACCTGTGAAACGTATCGCGCAGAAAGAAGGCGTAAAACTCCTGAACATGGGCGATGAGCTGAAAGGCAGAGTTATTGGTCAGGAGAAAGCTATAGGTCAGTTGGTGAAAGCCATACAACGCACACGCGTAGGCCTGAAAGATCCGAAAAAGCCGATTGGCTCCTTTGTGTTCCTCGGCCCGACAGGTGTGGGTAAAACCGAGCTTGCCAAAGTGCTGGCTACTTACCTGTTTGATAAAGAGGATTCGCTGGTGCGTATCGATATGAGCGAATACATGGAGAAATTCAGCGTATCCCGCCTTGTAGGAGCGCCTCCGGGATATGTAGGTTACGAAGAAGGTGGCCAGCTGACGGAGAAAATCCGCCGTAAGCCATACTCTGTAGTGTTGCTGGATGAGATTGAGAAAGCGCACCCGGATGTATACAACCTGTTGCTGCAAGTGCTCGACGATGGTATTCTGACAGATGGATTGGGTCGCAAAGTGGACTTCCGTAACACGATTATCATCATGACCTCCAATATTGGGGCGCGTGACCTGCAGGATTTTGGTGCCGGTATCGGTTTTATGTCTAAAACAAAGCAGGAGAACGTGGATGATGCGATGCAAACTACCATTGCCAGCGCCTTGAAGAAGACATTCTCGCCTGAATTCCTGAACCGTTTGGATGATGTGATTGTGTTTAACTCGCTTGGCCGTGAAGACATGCACAAAATTATTGAGCTGTCGCTGAACAAACTGTTTACACGTGTAGAAGCCCTTGGCTATACAATTGAGCTGACAGACAAAGCCAAAGACTATGTGGCCGAGAAAGGATATGATCCTAAATACGGTGCCCGTCCGCTGAACCGGGCTATTCAGAAGTACATCGAAGATCCGATTGCTGAGGAGATTCTGAAAGCGGAGATAAACCAGGGAGATACCATACAGGTGGATCACAAGGAAGGCGAAGAAAAGCTGACCTTTACGTCGAAGAAAAACGGCGGCAAAAAAGCGAAAGGAGCCTCTGACGAAGAGGAAACCGAGCCGACCAAGTCTACAGACAAAACAAAAGAATAAAATATAATTTAATGTAAAGTAAAAGTAAAGGCTATCCATATTGGGTAGCCTTTTTTATTCTCCCTTTGAGGTATTCTTTCTTTTACCTTGCTGTTTGCTAATCGCTTCCACATCTAAAAAAAGAAATAAGTATACTTAAAATCGGAGCAGAGTTTTTAAATTTGAGAATTAATGATTTAGTAACATCTAATCAGCTATACCCCATTTCGATGTCAGGAGAAATCAGACAAGGCCAAATACAGACACTGGACCGCAAAAACGCCGAAGCATTGCTCGGCGGCGGCGAAGACAGAATTAAAGCGCAGCATAAAAAAGGGAAGCTGACAGCACGGGAGCGTATCAGTCTTTTAATGGATGAAGGTTCGTTTGAGGAAACCGGCAAGTTTGTGATGCACCGCTCCAAAGACTTCGGCCTCGACAAGCAATATTATTTAGGCGATGGCGTGGTAACGGGCTACGGCACTATTAACGGCCGGCTGGTGTATGTTTTTTCTCAGGACTTCACGGTGCTGGGCGGATCGCTGTCTGAAACCCACGCCGAAAAGATTGTAAAAATCATGGAGCTGGCCATGAAAAATGGTGCGCCCGTTATCGGTCTCAACGACTCAGGTGGTGCCCGCATACAGGAAGGCGTAGTATCGCTGGGTGGTTATGCCGATATCTTCTACCGTAACACACTGGCTTCCGGCGTTATACCGCAAATCTCGGCTATTATGGGCCCTTGCGCAGGCGGCGCGGTGTACTCGCCGGCTATCACCGATTTTATTTTGATGGTGCAGGATACATCCTATATGTTTGTAACCGGCCCGAACGTGGTAAAAACGGTAACGCATGAAGAAGTTACCTCTGAAGAACTGGGCGGCGCGAGCACCCACAGCACCAAAAGCGGCGTAACCCACTTCTCCTGCGCCAATGAGGTGGAGTGTATCACATACATCAAAACGCTGCTCAGCTACGTTCCGCAGAACTGCGAGGAATTGCCGCCTTCGTTGCCCTACGAATCCGGAGGTAATGAAACGCGTGCCATACTTGATACCATCTTACCAGAAAATCCAAACCAGCCTTACGATATTCGCGAAGTGATTGAAGGCATCATCGACACAGACTCTTTCTTTGAAGTACATAAAAATTTTGGCGATAACATTGTAGTAGGCTTTGCTCGTTTAGCTGGCCGCAGCATCGGCATTGTAGGTAACCAGCCCGCCGTACTGGCCGGCGTTCTCGACATAAATGCCAGCACTAAAGCTGCCCGCTTTGTGCGTTTTTGCGACAGCTTTAACGTGCCGCTGTTAGTGCTGGAAGACGTGCCGGGCTTTTTGCCGGGTACCGACCAGGAGTGGCGCGGCATCATCACCAATGGCGCAAAATTACTTTATGCCTTCTGTGAAGCTACAGTGCCACGCATAACTGTTATTACACGCAAAGCTTACGGCGGTGCTTATGATGTGATGAACTCAAAGCATATTGGGGCCGATATGAATTTTGCCTGGCCTTCAGCTGAGATTGCCGTAATGGGCGCACAGGGCGCCGCCGAAATTATCTTTAAACGCGAGATTGCCGCCGCAGAAGATCCGGAAGCCAAACTGGCCGAAAAGGTACAGGAGTACAAAGAGAAGTTCGCGACACCTTATCGCGCTGCCCATCGTGGTTTTATTGATGAGGTAATAATGCCTTCGGAAACAAGAGGTAAATTAATTAAAGCTTTTAAAATGCTCGAAAACAAGGCTGTGCAGCTTCCGCGCAAGAAGCACGGCAATATTCCGCTTTAAATAAATTATGAATTAAAAATTAGAATTTATGAATAGTACGTATGTACATTCTATACTTTCTGATTTAAGTAATTCATAACTCATATTTTTTATTGTAACTAGGCCAAGCATGAGACAAGAATCTTTCGATTTCCTACAAAAATACCTGAATAACTCCTCCCCGACCGGTTTTGAGGTAGAAGGCCAGAAACTGTGGCTGGCATACGTAAAACCCTATATCGACGAGTATTTTGTAGATACCTACGGCACTGTAGTGGGCGTCATTAACCCGGAGGCAAAGTATAAGGTTGTTATTGAGGCGCATGCCGATGAAATTTCCTGGTTTGTGAACTATATTACGCCGGAAGGCTATATTTACCTGAAGCGCAACGGTGGCTCCGATGCGCTGATTGCTCCATCCAAGCGGGTAAATATTTATACTTCTAAAGGCATTGTAAAAGCGGTTTTTGGCTGGCCAGCCATACACGTGCGCAAAACAGAGAACGATAAAGCTCCGAACCTTGAAACCATTTTCCTGGATTGCGGAGCCGGCAACCGTGAAGAAGTAGAGGAAATGGGCATACATGTCGGTTGCGTAGCTACTTTCGAAGATGAATTTACAGTGATGAACAATAAATTTTATGTTGGCCGCGCCCTTGATAACCGTATTGGCGGCTTTATGATTGCCGAAGTGGCACGTCTGCTGAAAGAAAACAACAAGCAGCTGCCGTTTGGCTTATACATCGTAAATGCGGTGCAGGAAGAAATAGGCCTGCGCGGTGCTGAGATGGTTGCGCACCGCATCAAACCTGATGTAGCCATTATCACCGACGTAACGCACGACACGCAGTCGCCGATGTATGAGAAGAAGACGAGCGGCGACATTTACTGCGGCAAAGGCCCCGTTATCGCTTACGGCCCGGCCGTGCAAAATAACGTGCGCGACCTCATCATAAATACAGCAAAGGAGAAAGAAATTCCTTTCCAGCGCTCTGCTGTTTCGCGGGCCACCGGCACCGATACCGATGCCTTTGCTTATTCCAGCTCCGGCGTAGCATCCGCGCTTATCTCACTTCCGCTCAAGTACATGCATACCACTGTAGAAACGGTGCATAAAGACGATGTGGAAAATGTAATTAAAATGATTTATGAAACGATATTAAAAATTCAGGACCAGCAGGATTTCCGTTACCTGAGTTAAGATTTATACTTTGCAGTAAACCCGGCAGGCTCAAAACCTGCCGGGTTTTTAATTTTGTAAGCCTATGATTTTTACTGACCAGATGGGCCACCAGGTTACGCTGCTGCAATTGCCGCAGCGCATCGTGTCGCTGGTGCCCTCGCAAACCGAACTGCTGTTTGATCTCGGCCTGACGGATCGTCTGGTTGGCGTAACAAAATTCTGCATTCATCCGAAGGAAAAGGTAAAGCATAAAACCATTATTGGCGGCACCAAAAATTTCCATTTCGATAAAATTAATGCGCTGCAACCTGATCTCATCATCGGTAACAAAGAGGAAAATTATAGGGAAGGTATTGAACAGTTGCAACAGAAGTATAAAGTATGGATGAGTGATATTTATACTTTAGAGGATGCGCTGGAAATGATGCAGCAAGTAGGGCAACTCACCGGCACCAAAACGAAGGCACAGCAACTGGTTGAAAGTATCAACATTGAATTTAAACAATTACAACCAATCAGCCCAAGTATAAAAACCGCATACTTTATCTGGCGCAAACCTTACATGGCCGTGGGCAGTCACAACATCATCGACCATATGTTGCTGCGCTGCGGCTTTAGCAATGCTTTTGCTAACCTAACACGTTATCCGGAAATCACACCTGCGCTGCTGCAACAGGCCAAACCGCAACTCATGCTTTTATCATCGGAGCCATATCCGTTTAAAGACAAACATATTGCCGAGTTTCAGAAGCTATGCCCGCAGGCGCTGGTAAAAGTGGTGGATGGCGAAATGTTCAGTTGGTACGGCAGCCGGTTATTGCACGTACCAAATTATCTGCAACAGTTGGTACAGGAAGTGGAGAAGCAGTTTTACCCTTAATTATAGCAGCGTTCTGAGCAGAAGTTTTGCCCTTTCGGCAGCTGTTTTAAAATATAAAGCCTCTTGTTGCACCTGATCTGCACTTTTATTCAGCACTTCCCACTTATTCATTGGATCATCCAGCGCCGGCAATTTAATTATTCTTTGTATCCGCAGTTTCTGACCGCTACTTAAGCCGGACAGATTTTGTTCTTCCAGCTGATTTAACAGCTGATGGCGGAAATTTTTCTGCTCAATTATCTCCTCGTCTACAAGGCGCAGTGTAGCGGCAAGCGCTTCATCCTCAAACTGAGAATGTAAAGCTATGCTTATTAGCTGTTCAGTGGAAGGTAAAGGCAACCTGATAAGCTGTACATAACCTCCGCCCTGACTTCCGGACATAGTATGATATTTCATCCAAAAGGCACCGGTAGCATTGTGCTTATAAACCGCAGCCCAGCCGCCTGCAGCCAATTCTACTAGCTCCATTTCCCGAAGCAGTTCTTCTATCTGCGCTCCATCGCCATACAAGTGCCGCTGAGCCATTTACGCTTGCTTCACCTCAAATCCTACCTTCTCCAAATCTTCCCAAAACCGGGGATAGGATTTGCGCACAACGCTGGGTTCCTGAATCTGCACGGGCTCCAGCAAGGCAAGTGGCGCAAAGGCCATAGCCATGCGGTGGTCCTGGTAAGTGCGGAACGAAAGCTCCTTTTTGGTCAGCAAACTTGGTTCTAACCGAAATACATCTGGCGTAATCTCCTGCAGCGATGCGCCTGTTTCCAGCACTTCAATCTGCAGCGCCTGAATACGGTCTGTTTCTTTAATCCGCAGGCTTTCCAGGCCCGTCATCTCCAGCGTAACGCCAAGTGCCGCACAAAGCGCAACAATCGTCTGGGCTAAATCAGGACAGTCCGAGAAATCCAGCGCTACATGTTTTTCGTGGCGCTTCTTGGTAAGTTGCACGCCCTCCTCATCAAAAGAAGTATACACACCCAACCTGTCCATAATCTCCACGATAGCACGGTCGCCCTGAAAAGACTGCTCTCTTAAGCCAAGCAGCGTAATCTCAGCCTCTTTTGCCAGCGCCACCAGGCTATACCAGTAGCTGGCCGCCGACCAGTCTGACTCGACGCTGAAACGGGCAGCTTTATACTGCTGATGCGGCACATGGATGGTATTTTCTGTAAAATCAGCCGATACGCCAAAGTGCTGCATCAGCGAAAGCGTCATTTCGATGTATGGGCGCGAGCCAATTTTGCCCTCCAGTTCCAGTTCCAGACCCTCCGGCAGCAGTGGGCCAACCATCAGCAAAGCAGAAATATACTGGCTGCTGATGTCACTTCGTATCTTCAGCTCCTTATTTCCGTTACCTTTAAAACCTTTTAGTTGCAAAGGCGGAAATCCTTCCTCACCCAGATAATCTATACTTGCCCCCAGTGTACGCAGCGCTTCTACAAGCACTTTTATAGGCCGCTGGCACATGCGTGGAGTGCCTGTTAACGTTTTTTGCTGGCCGATTACAGCATAATAAGCTGTCAGAAAGCGCATCACGGTGCCGGCATCTTCGGCATCAATCGTGGTGGCGTCGCTCTTCAGCAGGCGTTGGAGCAGTTGCGTATCGTTGGCTTCTGATAAATTTTCAAGTTCAGACTTCTCCCCTGAAAGCGCGGCGATAATCAGCGCGCGGTTAGCCTCGCTTTTGGAGGCCGGCAATTTTATACTTCCTTTCAGGATGCCCGATGGGTGGCTAAGGGTAATGCTTTGGCTCATAGTAAAGTATAGTAATGCAGTGATTCCTTGATTTCATGCAGCGTGACGGCCTTGTCATAAACTGCTTTTCCGATGCCGTGCAGCAACGTACAGTTTATTGTAGCGCCGGTATTTTTCTTATCCTGCAAGGCCAACTGGATTATACTTTGGATGCCTGTTTCCGTCAGCGATACCTTTTCATAAATTGAAATCATAAAAGTTTCAATCTTTTCCAGTTCCTCTTTAGTAAGCAGTTCGTGTTTCACCGACAGCCAGGCCTCGCAAAGCATGCCTACAGCAATGGCTTCGCCATGCAGCAACATACGCCCCGGCTGCTCCAGCAGATAACTCTCTATGGCGTGCCCTACAGTATGGCCAAAGTTCAGGACTTTGCGATAGCCGCCTTCAAGCGGATCAGCCTCTACTACCTTTACTTTTACATTTACTGACTCCCTGATGATTTCTTCCCAATTCTCTGCAAACAAGCCAATGTAGCGTTGTTCCTCAAAAGCTGCCGCATCGGCAATCAGCCAGTGCTTAATAATTTCGGCATAGCCCGATTTTAGCTGCCGGGGCGGAAGTGTCTGCAAAAAAGCAGGGTTGATAAAAACCGCCTGCGGCTCCTGATATACTCCAATATGATTTTTGAGGCCATGAAAATCAATGCCGGTTTTGCCGCCCACACTGGCATCTACCTGTGCCAACAGCGTGGTAGGCACCTGCACAAAGTATATACCGCGCTTAAACACTGCCGCACTAAAGCCGCCCATATCGCCGATAACGCCGCCACCCAGGTTCACCAGCACCGACCAGCGATCCAGGTGCAGTTCTGTCATGCGTTGCCAGATCTGTTCGCAGGTTTGCAGTGTTTTGTTGGCCTCGCCGCTTTTTACCTGAATAATTTCATGCGCCGGCAAGTATGGCTTTACAGCAGGATAGCATTGAACCAGCGTATTTTCATCTACCAGCACCGCCACTTTGCTAAACGCCCGGTTTTGCAACAGCGTCGTCAGTTCCTGTAATGCGTTATTACCAATATGTATAGTTTCAGTCATTTTGAGTTAGAAAGTTAAAGGTTTTGAAAATTAAACCCCGCATGTTCTGATAAGAAGCAATCAGCAATTTAATCATTTAACCGGCTGAAATCCGGCATCTGCCCCAGGTTAAGCTTCATACCTGTGAAACCTTGTGGCAAATATAACAAATACAATAGCAAAGCATGAAGTGAAAGCCATAATCCTGCGCAGGAGCTTTCGGCTAAAAGCGGCATTATAACTATCCGGAAGTATGATGTTGAAATGAGCCCGATACGCTATCTTTGCAGTGCAAATTTATACTTCATGAATCCCGTTACCAACGTTTCTTTTGACAATACGGCTATTGCTTTTGCCTCTAAGTCAAACGCTGAGCTTTATAAAATGTACCTGCTGTTTAAAGCGATGAACAGCAACTCGCTTGTTAAAATCGGGGGCAGTCTGCTGAACACAGCCCTGAACCTACACCTTCCGGTTAAATTTGTCGTGAAGCCCACTATTTTCCGGCATTTTTGCGGCGGTGAAAACCTGCATGAGGCAGAGCGGGCTATAAAAGAACTAAGCGATTATCACATCGGCGCTATCCTGGATTACTCTGTGGAAGGTGAAGGGGATGAAAAAAGTTTTGACGCCACACGTGACGAAATATTAAGAACCGTAGAAAAAGCACGCGGCAATCCGCATATCCCGTTTTCGGTTTTTAAAATTACCGGTTTAGTAGACATAAGACTGCTGGAGAAAGTACAGGCACGGCAGGAATTGACAGCTGATGAGCGCGGCGCTTTTGAGCGGGGCCGCGACCGCGTAAATGCCATTTGCAAGCGCTGTTACGAAGCCGAAGTGCCCATATTTGTAGATGCCGAAGAAAGCTGGTTTCAGGAAACGATAGATAACCTGACTTACGAGATGATGGCGCTTTACAACAAAGAGAAAGCCATTGTATACAACACTTACCAGTTATACCGCCACGACAGGCTGGATGCCATTAAGAGCGATTATGAGCAGGCAGTGGCCGGCGGTTATATTTTGGGAGCCAAGCCGGTACGGGGCGCTTATATGGAGAAAGAGCGAAAACGCGCGCAGGAGCAAAGTTATCTGAGCCCTATTAACCCAACAAAGGAGGCATCTGATGATTTGTACAATGCTGCGCTTGAATTTTGTGTTGCACACATCAGTCATATTTCTCTCTGTGCGGGCACACACAACGAGGCCAGCTGTTCCCTGCTGATGAAGCTGATGCAGGAGCACGACATTGCTCCGAATGATGAACGTGTATACTTTGCCCAGCTCTACGGCATGAGCGATAACCTGTCGTACAACCTGGCCGACGCAGGTTATAATGTAGCCAAATATGTGCCTTACGGTCCGGTAGAAGCTGTAATGCCATACCTGTTGCGCCGCGCCAACGAAAACACCGCTATTGCCGGGCAAAGCAGCCGCGAACTTGTGCTTATCAGGAAAGAAATGGAGCGTCGCAAACGCGAAAAGAAGTAACATTCGTTGCTAAAACAGGAAACCAGCTTTGGAGAGCCAGCTTCTTGCTTTAACTTTATATTGGCTTCACAACATTAAAGGCATAAAAACAGCGGGCTCCGCACCAATGTACGAAGCCCGCTGTATGCTTTAGAACTAGAAGCTAAATGCCTTCGTTCTGGTATAATTAGTCAACTACAGTAGTAGAGTCCATCATCATAGTTGTGTCAGCCGGCATAGTAGCATCCATGTCAGCATCAGCCGGAGTAGTATCCTCGATAACTGTGTCAGTACCTTCAGTTTCAGTAGCAGCTCCCTGGTCGCCACAAGCAGTAAAAGCAGTAAGAGCGAAAGCAACGAAAGCGAATTTAAATAGATTTTTCATCTTGTGTTTGTGATTAAGTGTTTTGGTTTCGATTTTCACTTTATACAAGAACACAGCGACAGGTAACCCGCCTTTTCAGAAAAAATTAAATATATTTTCAGCGGGTTACAAAAAGCAATAACAGGTATAAATATTGAACGGAATGAAGAAACGTTTGTATGAGACGGATGAGGCGATTATGGAAGGCATCCGACATGATGAAGACGCTGCGCTGGCCCAATTATACAAACTTCACTTCCCGATGATTTCTCACTTCATTCTGAGCAACAGCGGAACGGATGACGAGGCCAAAGACATTTATCAGGAAGGTATTATCGTTTTTTATGAGAAGATAAAGGAGAATCGCCTGGAGTTAAGCTGCCAGATAAAAACATACCTCTACTCGGTGTGCCGCAGACTCTGGCTGAAGCGCTTGGCTGAAAAAGGACGCTTTGCCAGTAAGCTGGATGACTCGGAAAGCTTTGTGAGTGTGGAAGAAGATATACCGCACCACGAAGAACAGGAACGGCAGTTTAACGTAATGACCGAAGCACTGGAGCAGGTAGGTGAACCCTGCCGGAGCTTACTGGAAGATTTTTATATTAGGATGCAGAACATGCAGGATATTACCGACAAGTTTGGCTACATAAACACGGATACAGCCAAAAACCAGAAGTATAAATGTCTGCAGCGCCTGAAAAAGCTATTTTTTACTACCTATAAGCCCGAGGTGTAACAGGGCTGCCCAATGATTAGGCTTCGAAGGTGGCCTTTAATAAGATTACAATGTTAGAATATCGCGCTTATGAACAAATAGAACGCTATCTGAACGGCGGCATGGCTCCCGAAGAACAGGTATCTTTTGAAGCTCTGCTCCGCAACGATCCGCGCCTGGTAGAGCAGGTGCACGAACATAGGCAATTGTTGCAGGCCATGCACCAGTACGGCCGGCGCCAATTACTTACTTCTAAACTTAACAGCCTGCACAATGCTATAGAGACGGAGACGGCAGCTACGGTTGCACCAGTGGCGGAAGTTGCAACAACAGGCTGGCGCGTGTTCATCAACCGTCATGCGCAAACCATGGCTGTGGCTGCAAGTGTTTCGCTGCTTTCGGTTTTTGGTGCCCAGTGGAGCGTGCAGCAGCTAAAAAAACCTGTGCAGCAACAAACGGTGCGCTATGTGGAGTTGCGCCGGGAGGTGGAGCGCTTGAAAAAGGCACAAACTGAAATTATCAATGGCATTAACGATGCTTCTAAACCAGTTGCCCCCCGATCAGCTACTTTCAGCGGTACCGGCTTTGCCATCAGCACCGATGGCTATCTGGTAACTAACTCGCATGTGGTAGAGGGCGGCGATTCTATTTATATCGAAAACAAATCCGGGCTGAAGTATAAAGTTAGCGAAGTATACCGCGACCAAATCCATGATCTTTCTATTCTGAAAGTAGAAGACCCTGGCTTTACAGGCTTTGGCAAGCTGCCTTATACTTTCAAAACAAATGAGTCTGATTTGGGAGAGCATGTGTTTACGCTGGGCTACCCGCGCGAAGACATCGTGTTTGGAGAAGGCTCCCTTAGCTCTACTTCCGGTTTTGAGGGCGACACCACCTCATATCAGATTTCTATACCGCTCAACCCGGGGAACAGCGGCGGCCCGCTGCTCGACGACAAAGGCAATCTTATCGGCGTCATCAGCGGTAAGCAGGCCGGACAGGAAGGAGCTGCTTTTGCCATCAAATCAACATATCTGATGCAGATGATAGAAGAACTCCCAAGAACAGCTTTGCTGGCACCTATGTCGTTACCCGCAAACAATACGTTGATAGGTAGTTCAAGACCTCAGCAGCTTAAGAAGCTAAAGGAGTATGTGTTTGTGGTAAAAGTGTATAACTAAGCTGTCAACAATCATTTTAAGTTTATAAAGACAAGGAAAAGTTTCTCCTGCCTTCATTTTATATCCCTTCTATCTTAACCTGCTTCATAAAAAGTTTTAAGCTTTTGCTGCCTTTGCAGCAGGCGCCACAATTGTTAAACCTGGTGTTTCAGCCTTAACCGGCATTATACATGTAGCTAACAATTTGATTATACAAGAAGACACCGAAGTAAACGATCAGTAAAGTATAACATTTTATAAACAGACAAGCCCCTCCCAAGCGAGGGACTTGTCTGTTTATGGCACAGATACAAAAACTGCTCTGGCAGCTTTTAAGCTACCCGGTGCGTATGAATAAGTATACAACTAAGTACTTAAATCTATAACTAATGAGAAATACAATAACATTAATATGCCTAGCAGTTGCAGCGGCAGTGCTATTTAGCTGCGCCAGCATAAGCGACAGCACAGACGCTATGGACACCAACCCAGATGCCACTACGGCTGAAACCGGGACTACGCCAGAAGCTAATGCAGCTGAAAATAACACCACCTCGGCAGATATCGACACAACGGCAGACAATAAAAATAAAATGGTATCTGCCGACAATTCTGTTGGAAGGGCACAGAATTGTCGGCAGTTATTCAGAGTAATCCTAACCTCTCAACACTCATAAAACTCATCCGCGCTGCCGATATGATAACGGTACTAGACAGTCCCGCCGAATATACAATGTTTGCCCCTACCAACGACGCTTTTGCCGCTTTACCAGCCGGTACTTTAGAGACCTTGATGCTGGGTGATAACAAGCTGGAGCTGACGCGCATTCTGCAGGCACACATAGTGCCCAAAAGAGTAACGTCTTATGAACTGAAGGAAAATATGCAAATGCAAACTGCACAAGGCGATGAAGTAGCAATACAGGTAGATGACATGGGCATTGTAGTAGGCGATGCCCGGATTATTACGCCTAATATCAAAGCATCAAATGGCGTTGTGCATGTTATTGACAAGGTACTGCTTCCTCCCCAGGAGTAAACTTTGCTTTATTCCTGCCCCAAAAGGCCTATTGGCAATATAAGAGCATTTCTTCACCAAGCTTAAACCGTCTGTCGTAACCATACATTGCTGTTGCCGTTAGTATACCTGTTACGCATGAAGCAGCTAAAAACTGCAACATGTATTAGTGTACAACATAAAACTATAAAACTATGATGGATAGAACTGATAACACGGGTATGATGACCGCTATGTTTAGAGACAGAGAAAGTGCAGAACGTGCCTTTGAGGAGCTTCGCGCCCGCGGGTATGATAAAGACGATATAAACGTCGTAATGTCGGATGAAGGTCGCAAAAGACACTTCGGCGATGATGACAAAGATGACACAACAGAATTAGGTAACAAATCGCTTGAAGGTGCTGGTGCAGGTTCAGCCATAGGTGGAACACTTGGTGCCATTGTAGGTGCTATTGCAGCCATTGGTACTTCAGTAGCAATTCCAGGCCTTGGCTTGATAGTAGCAGGTCCGTTAGCGGCTGGTCTGGCAGGTGCCGGAGCCGGTGGCTTAACAGGTGGATTAATTGGTGCTTTAGTAGGCGCCGGCATACCTGAAGAGCGTGCCCAAGTGTATGAAACTGGTATCAAAGAAGGAAGCATTGTGATTGGTTTTAAACCAGAAAGTGCTGAAGATGCCCGTTATTTTGAATCACACTTCCAGCAAAACAGAGGAGAGCATATCTATTACTAAGCTTATAGCTTAATTGTAAAAAAGCGGGGTATCATAACAGATACCCCGCTTTTTTTTGCTACCTGTGCTAGATTCTCAAAAAAAAAATCAGATAAACAGAGAGAACATAATATCAATTTGAGTTAATGATGGCGTGTGCAAAATTCCGGCTTGTAGGGTAGCAGCCAATTAAATTCCAGAGGTTTTAAGTAAGTAGACGAAATCCGTTAAAACTAAACACACCTTCTGTCATTCTATTAAAAAACTTAGTTGAGGGGAGGTTAAGCAGATGCGGCTTGCCCACAAGATCCTTTCAGGATGACAAAATAGTTTAAGCCAATGCTGTACCTATGCTTGAAAACAATACGTCATCTATATTTCAATCTGTATAAGTATAAGGACATCAGACAAAAGCCTTTATTCTAAATAATCCTTATATTACCTTTCTCTGGGCCTTCTTTAGAGCTTCCTTTCTTTCCCGCGCTACTTTGCTATAATATGTTTTCCAGCACCGCCCAAGTATGATTAGCTAATAGCTTCTGCCCTTCGGCGTTAGGGTGCACACCATCGGCCAGGTTTAGCTGGCGCATCCCCGCTACTCCCTCCAGCAGAAAAGGAATAAAAGCTATATTGTTGAAAATCGCCAGTTCCCGAAAGAGTTTACGGAATTCGGCTGCGTAGCGTCCGGGCACAATATCTGGTATCTCCATGCCCGAAAGTATAATTTTTATCTCCGGGTTGCGCAGGCGCACTTTATCAATAATTTGCTGCAGGTTCTGGCTTGTTTCGCGTGCTGGTATTCCCCGCAGCCCATCGTTGGCACCCAGGGCAAGTACAAAAATATCGATTGGCTGATTTAGCCAGCGTTCAATGCGCAGTACGCCACCAGCTGAGGTATCGCCGCTAAGGCCTCCGTTCAGTACGCGATAGTTATGTGCCTTCTCTTTTAAACGCTGCTCTATAAGGGAGGGATAAGCCTGCGCAGCAGGCAAGCCGTAACCGGCTGTTAAGCTGTCGCCAAAGAACAAGATTGTTTTCATACCTGGTAAATTTAAAACATTTTAGCTTACCGACTACACTGCAAAAGGTTACTCTACGGGCCAATCCTTTTTAAGTGCGGCCAGCTTACAAATCTTATCTTACTGGTACTATGTTTTGCCTGTTTTGTACTCACGTTCGCAACTTGGATATTATTTTTACAAATTGATTTCACTTGAATAGAACATCTGCTGCATTTCTGTTGTTGTTATTTATAGGCATGAGTATCAGCTAATTCCAATAATACAAAGTTAACTGATAAAACAGCTACCATAACATCGTATTTTCCCCATATATGATTCTTAAATAGAACAGGCGTTTGCAGTTGATTGTGTTTCGACAAGTTTTATACTACATTACATAATCTTATATATTATCGCTGCCACGCACAATCTGCGGCATTACTTTTGCGTATTAAACATAGTTCAACTTATTTATTTAGATGCTATCCTTGACAACCAGATTCAAAATCATACTATCCGTTCTGGCAGTTGTACTGCTCACGGGTTCATTTATTCTCTACAACAGAAACGCCGGCACGGCTGACGGGAAGAACGAGATTCTGATTAAAGCCCTGATGCAGGGCCTTAGTACAGGACATTATAAACCTGAAAAGGTAGATGATGCTTTCTCGAAAAAAGTATTTAATCTGTACCTGGATCGCCTGGACTACAACAAGAAATTCTTACTGGCCTCTGATGTGCAGCAACTACGCAAGTATGAAACTGCGATTGATGATGAACTGCGCGAAGGCTCGTATGAGTTCTTCAACCTGTCGTCTGACCTATATGATAAGCGCTTGAAAGAGTCGCAGGCATATTATAAAGAGATTTTAGCGAAGCCTTTTGATTTTACGAAAGAGGAAACCATAGAATTGGATGGTAAAAAGCTGGCTTTCGCCAAAGATGTACCGGCCCTGAAAGAGGAATGGCGTAAGCAACTGAAATATCAGACCCTGACGCGCCTGGCCGACATCAAAGAAGATCAGGAGAAAGCACTTGCTAAAGACGCTAAAGCAGAAAAAAAGGCAATGGAGCAGATGGAGCAGGAGGCGCGTGAAAAAGTGCTGAAGTCTTACAACGAACTCTACGATCGACTGGCTAAGGTAAACCGTGACGACCGCCGCTCTGTTTTCATCAACGCTATCACAAATGTATACGATCCCCATACCGGATACTTCCCTCCAAAAGACAAAGACAACTTTGATATTGCCTTTACCGGCCGCCTGGAAGGTATAGGTGCTTCGCTGCAGGAGAATGACGGCCAGATTAAAGTGATGGAAATTGTACCTGGCAGCCCGTCGTACTTGCAGGGAGATCTGAAACCAGGTGATGCTATTCAGAAAGTAGCCCAGGGCGATAAAGAGCCTGTGCTGGTGGAAGGAATGCGTATTGATGATGCCATACAATTAATTCGCGGTAAAAAGGGCACGGAGGTGCGACTGACTGTGAAAAAGCCTGATGGCTCCAGCAAGGTTATCCCGATTGTACGCGACGTGATTGTGATTGAAGATACGTATGCACAATCTGCTATGATTGACGATAAAACCAAGGTTGGCTACATTAAGCTACCCGGCTTTTATGCAGATTTTGAGAATAACGGCGCACCAAGCAGTGCCGAAGACGTGAAGCGCGAAATAGCAAAGCTGAAAGCTGCCGGTATGAAAGGTCTTGTGCTTGACTTACGCAACAACGGCGGTGGCTCCCTCGCCGACGCGATAGAGATGGGTGGCCTGTTTATAGATAAAGGGCCGATGGTGCAGGTAAAAACTGCCGCCGGCAAAGCAGTTGTGCTCGACGACCGCGATCCACAGGTGCAGTATGATGGTCCGCTGGTAATTCTGGTGAACTCTAACAGCGCCTCCGCTTCCGAAATTTTGGCAGCGGCTATGCAAGATTATAACAGGGCTGTGATTATGGGTACGCCTACGTATGGAAAAGGTACTGTGCAGCAGTTTTTTGAGTTGGATGATGCACTGCCTTCGCAGTTTAATGCCTATAAGCCATTTGGTGCGCTCAAATTAACGACACAAAAGTTCTACCGCATCAACGGTGGCACGACACAACTACGCGGTGTAACGCCGGATGTGGTGCTGCCTGACTTGTACAGTCAGTTAGAGTTTGGTGAGAAAGAGCAGGATTATCCATTACCATTTGACGAGATAACACCTGCCAATTACAAGCCTTGGTCTAATACCAAACTTAACATACCACAGATAAAAGCTGATAGCCGCGCTCACATTGCTCAGAACACCAGCTTCAGCCTGATAGAAAAAAGCGCCGAACGCCTGAAAAAGCAGTCTGATAATACTGTTCGCTCGCTGGAACTAAATAAATATATGGCAGAAGAAAAGCAAAACGAGGCTGAAGCCAAGCAATACGAAGTTGCCCAGAAAGAGGTGCCTGTGCTAGATGTGGTGCGCTTGTCGCAGGATTTAAAAGCTATTGGAACTGATACCGCTCAGGTAGCGCGCAATAAAGAGTTTCTGAAGAGCCTGCAAAAAGACATTTATGTGGAAGAAGCTGTTTCAGTGATAGAGAACAACATGATTTAACGCTAAGTAAAAGCATCAATCTAAACGCCAGCTATGAAACATAGCTGGCGTTTTTTATCTTACCAGCTCAAATAAAATGTATATGGCAAACTATACTTTATACTTCCACAGGCGCACTTCACCAACTAAAGTTTATACCTGGTTGCTCCTGCTGCTACCTTTTTTATACAGTGGCTGCTCTACCCGCAGCGTCCAAGCGCCAGACGCTGCTGCCCATGGATATATAGCCGAGAAAGCTATAGTCGTGTCTGCGCATCCGGAGGCTTCGCGCATTGGCATGGAAATTTTGCGCAAAGGCGGCAACGCCTATGATGCAACAGTTGCCACACAATTTGCGCTGGCCGTTGCTTTTCCAGTAGCTGGAAACATCGGCGGCGGCGGCTTTCTGGTATACCGCGACCACAACGGCCAGACCGGCACACTCGATTACCGCGAAAAAGCACCGGCTGCCGCCACCGAAACCATGTATCAGGACAGCGCCGGCAATGTAATACAAGGCCTGAGCACCGACGGTCACCTGGCCGCCGGCGTACCGGGCAGCGTAGATGGTATGGTGAAACTACACCAGAAACTAGGAAAATTACCTTGGGAAGCGCTGGTGCAACCGGCTATAGATCTGGCAAAGCAAGGGGTGGTACTCTCAGAAAAGGAGGCGCAGTATTTAAACAATACCAAAGAAAGTTTTATCAAATATAACAAGTATACACCCAACTTAGTACGCAACAGTGATTGGCAGGCTGGCGATACCTTGCGGCATCCGGATCTGGCACAAACGCTGGAACGCATCCGCGATAAAGGCCGAGAAGGTTTTTACGCAGGCGAAACAGCCGACCTGATTGTGCGGGAAATGGAGCGCGGCGGCGGCATTATCAGTAAGCAGGATTTACAGAACTACAATGCCACCTGGCGCGCACCCATAACGGGCAAGTATAAAAATTATAAAGTTATATCGATGGGACCGCCATCCAGCGGCGGCATTGCGTTAGTGCAACTCCTTACCATGATGGAGCCTTACGATTTAAGCAAGTATGGCTGGCAGAGCGCCCAGACAGTACAACTGATGACTGAAGCCGAGCGCCGCGTATACGCTGACCGCGCCACTTACCTCGGTGATCCAGATTTTGTGCAGGCACCTGTGCAGCAGTTGCTGGATGCGGCTTACCTGAAAAGCCGCATGGCTACCGTTGATTTAGCTAAAGCTACACTCTCCTCCGCAATAAAAGCAGGCGCGCTGCCGATGCACGAATCAGACCAAACCACGCATTTCAGCATTGTAGATCAGTATGGCAATGCTGTATCTGTCACCACTACACTAAATGGTGCTTACGGGTCTAAAGTAGTAGTGGAGGGCGCCGGTTTCCTGCTGAACAATGAGATGGACGATTTTAGTGTGAAGCCGGGCGTACCAAATATGTTCGGCCTGGTAGGCGGCAAGGCTAACGCCATTGCTCCAAACAAGCGCATGCTCAGTTCCATGACTCCTACTATTCTGGAGAAAGACGGCAAGTTATACATGGTAGTTGGCACACCGGGCGGCTCTACCATTATCACGTCTGTTTTTCAGGCGATACTAAATGTAGTGGAGCATGGCATGACGATGCAGCAGGCTGTGGCTGCACCGCGCTTTCATCACCAGTGGCTGCCCGACGACATACAACACGAGCCCGAAGCCATACCAACTGATGTCCGTGCCATACTTATCAGCAAAGGGTATAAACTGACAGAAAAGAGTCCCTATGGCCGGGTAGATGCTATCCTGGTGCTGCCTAACGGAAAACTGGAAGCAGGCGCTGATCCGCGTGGCGACGATGCAGCAGCAGGGTTTTAAGACTAAGCCGGGCGTATACTTCATACTTCTGTACTCACAAAAAGCAAATAAATCAGATCGCTTCTGGCTAAACCCAGTTCTATATAAAACAACAAAGCCCGCTACAATTGCAGCGGGCTTTGTTGTTTTATATAGATTATAAATAGTTCTTAATTCTTCACCAGTCTTGCCTGGTATGATTTATCAGCAGTTCCAACCACCACAATATACATACCATTGCGCAACGATGTAATTCTCTGATTAAGCTGCTGCTGCACGCTTTCCAGGTTTCCTGTTGCTTCCAGCACTTTATCGCCCTGATTAGAGGTTACAGTTAGCGTAATCGCTTCCAGAGCTGTCACTTCTTCGGGCAGCGACAGGTAAGCATAGCCTTTGGTCGGGTTCGGATATAGGTACAAGGCACTGTCTTTCGGTTTTGCCAAACCACCGTTCACATCATTTTCCTGAATGGCCAGCGTGAAGTTGCGGGCTGCACCAATACCTGTGCCGGTACTAACCTGGCTGATATGGAACGTAACTTGTTCCGTTGGCTCTACCAGCTTATCATCCGCCAGTGTTACATCAAAAGCAGCTGTAGTAGCATGCGCAGGTATGGTGAGCATAAAGGCATTATTTGCCGCAGCTGGTGCCGTACGATAATCCGCTGCCGTGGCCGTGGCATCGTCGTTTACTGTAACTATTACCCTTTGCGGCTGCTCCTGCGCCTTGGTCAAGGTCAGGTTTACAGCAAAAGTACCGGCGTCTTCTGCTTTAGAAAGGTAAGCCTCTGAAAAACTAAGGGCCGGTGTGTTTTCAAAGCTGAAGCGTGCAGAAACCGGCGCATGGTCAGAAGTAGTAGTTCTATAGTTAGGAATGCTATTTACCAGCCCGTCCTCAATCTGGATAGATTCAGCAATGTATTCGTCCACAAAAGGTCTGGAAATGATGATGTGATCCAGGAAACTTTTGAAGGAGCCCGAAGCATACGAGTAAGCGCCTGTCTGGCTAAGCTCATACGTGAGTGCTTTATAGTCAGTATCGTTTACGAATGCCTCAAATGTAGAGGGTAAATCATTCACCACCGATACATCTACATCGTCGTTATAGTCGCCCAGCATCACCAGGTTAATGTCTGGATATTGCGCATCCAAAGTGTCTTTTAAAACCTCCACATCATACTTGCGCTGTTCATACTTGGTTCTGTCTGTTCCGGAGTTAGCGCGGGTATGCAGCAGCACCACGTTTAGTACCTGCGTTACGCCGTTCATAGTTGCTTCCAGCTCTACCATAAAAGGCAGGCGGCCACTTGCCCAGAAGCTGCTTCCGTTGGTCGGGTAGTTCTCCAGTGTGGTGGCACCGGAACGTACATCTGCATATAGTTGCTGCAACAACACTTTCTGACTCTTCACCTTCACTTTGTCCTTTTTATAAACAAGGTATAGTTTCTGAGGAATAAGCGTCGTTTCCGGGCTCCAGGAATAAGAGTATACATCTGATTTCACAAAATCATAGTTGCCCAATTCGCTTACCAGGCGTGCCATGGCTTCGTCGCCGGATACTTCTTCCAGGGCAAAAATATCGGCATCTAGCGTCGTAAGTATTTTTTTGGCATTCTGGAATTGCAGTTCTTCATCATTTGGCCCAAGTTCTGCACCCCGGTCATCTTTGTCCGCGCCAAACCATTCCATGTTCCAGGTTACAATGTCCAGTGTGTTGCTTTTGGAAAGTGATGTACCGGTCAGGCTGCCTTTTTCAGCTGTAAAATCAGCACCGCTGGCAAACGTGATATTGCCGCTGGTTCTGAGAACTGCTGCTGTTGGCTTAAACCGCACCCATACGTTGTTATCAGAATTGGCTTCGGCTACAGTATAAAAAACAGACGAGGAGAATGTTGTGCCATCTTTCGAAAGCTCAAAACCCGAATCTGTACTAACATTTATACCTTCGCTGAAACCGGCACCTTTAAATGTAAAAGCCTGCGGCTCCGAAGCATTGGGTACTTCCACCAATCCGAAATCAAAGTTAATATCGCTGGCAACAAGCAGCCTGTCAACATCCTGCACTTCAAAGTCATCAACCGTCCAGCGTGCGGCGGCATTTGTAAGCGCATCCGACGTATACATAAAAGCCACATGCACTGCCGCACCTTTGTATGCCGAAACATTTACCACCGATTGCGTCCACACATCAGATTCTACCGCCGGGAAGTTGGTGCTTATTTCCGTCCAGTTGGCCGTAGCCGGGGCGCTGCTGCCATCGTAATCAGTAGAAATCATTAGTTTTAAGCCAGGGCCGCCAAAAGCAGTCCTGCTCCAGAAAGAAAGGGCAGCAATGTTGAAATCTGTCAGATCGAGGGCAGGTGAAATAAGCCAGTCCTGGTTGTCTTTGGCGCCGCCGCTGTAGCCGTTTATTTGCACAGCATTGTTGCGCGGACTCTCGTCTGTTTCCCGGCCAAATGTGGTGCAGGCCCATACTTGCGCGCCGGTTACGCTGTATTGTGTCCAGCCGCCTGGCAATGAAGTACCGCAATTATCGAAGTTCTGCACCAGCGGATTGTATACTTCCGCAGCAAGGGCTACCAACACGTTGTTTATACCTTCGGATGAGTGCGTAATAGCTGCTGTATAAGTGCCGGCGGTGGCTGTGCTGAGCTTTACATAAACTGTTTTTTCCGTTTTCAGTTCTTCAGCGGTAAAGCTCAAAGTTTGCATGTAGGTGCCATTCTCGCTATTAGAAATGCTGAAAGGACCATCTACAGCCAGCGCAACGCCACCTGTCAGTTCGTCGCCTGTAAGTGTATATGTTTGCGTAGCCGCTGGCTGACCAAGCGCTGCAGATCCGAAGTCAAGTGCAGCCGTGCTGGCTACCAAAGGCCTGGAACCGGTATCAGCTCCTCCAATGGCTATGTTATCAATGGCAACCCCGTCTCGCGAGCCGCCTACGCCAGTTTCAACGTTCTCATACGTTATCCAGCGCAACTGCACAAGCTCCTGGTTTTCGGCTTTAGCCGGAAGCACTGTTGCAAAAGAAGCAATATTACCTTCTTCTGCGTTTTTGCTGGTATAATCGGTATTCTCTATGGTCGTCCAGTCTCCCGCTTCTCCTGTTCTGTATTGCAGTGTAACCCCAACAGAGCGCGTCTGGTTGTTGATGAGTTCTACATCATACTTCAGGGTGATGCCTGTTGCGCCAATCGTGTTTATAGCTGCTGCTAACTGGTTGGAGCCGCTGGTTGCGTTGCTGCTCAACTGTACGTAAAGCCTGTTGTTGCCATTCAGGACGTAGTTATATACTTTTGTTCCGCCAGATTGCTTAGCGGTAGTATAGGCGATTAGCGCATCCGCAGTAGGCTCCGATTCCTCGGCGGCTGATTTGGATGATTCGTACCCGTTGAACCAGGCGGCCATACCTGCCGGCAATTCAGTTGTGGTGCCCATGGAACTGAAATCCGTGCTAAACGGAAGGGGTTGCGGTGCCGGATTGCTTTGTGCCCAGGCTGTGCTGCTACCTGCAAGGGCGCAGCAAACCAGCACAAGCGCAGTAAGCTTTTGTACATGTTTGATCATAGAATCTGTGTTCAAGTGAGTATAATTTAAGTAAATAAACAAGTGCAGGCAGGTGCTCCGGCAACAGCGGGAAGTATAAAAGCCGCTGTGGGAGCGCCTGCACTACCATGCAAACTTAATCACAAATCTTGTTGCAGATGTTAACGATAAGTTAAGAATCAGCTGGTTGAAGCAAATTCACCTGAAGCTGCAAGTTTATCTCTTTATACTTTTAATAGTAATTTATTAATATCAGCAGGTGTTGCATACTTTTTATATTTTCGCCAGCGCCTGCGCTATATCTTCAATCAGATAATCAGGATCTTCCAAGCCCACATAAAAGCGAATCATGTTGAACGGTAAATCAGGTTTTGGCCCGGCCTCCGAATAATTAGCAGCTACCGGAAAAATAAGTGACTCGTGCCCGCCCCAACTCGCCGCCATTAGAAAGTGCTGCAGGCTGTCGCAAAACAAATCTACTTTTTCTATACTTTGCGTTTTCAGGATAATGGAGAACTGGCCGGAACTCTCCATCGAATTTATCGCGCATTTTATTACTAATATTATTAGCTTTACCATCTAATACGGTTCCCCAACCAATAAATTATTCAAATTATTTTCAGTAATATTATCTATCTTATAATCAATTAGTTATCTAATAATAATACTCCAAAAAAATACCTGTTTTTGCAACTCACTGCATACTAATTTTGTTAGCTATACATGAAAGAGAAAGAAGAAGAAAACGTATATTCCATGTATCCGGAAGAGGAAAAACAGGCTGACCTGGAGTGGCATAAATCCATTCCGGCACAGATCTTTTTAAACTACTTTTTCGCGATAAGTTATCACCTGGAGCACTCCGCCGACAATGGCCTGGACAGCCTGGCATTCTTCCGTGAAGCCAAGCCGGAACTGGGGGCTCAGGACACGGAGCGTATAAAACGCCTGTTGCTTAACAGTTGGAGCACTGAGTATGCCTTGCGCTCTACTGCAGAGTTAGGAGATGAAGCTTATATGCGCAATGCGCTGCACTGGACTTTTCCGCAGGCCTACTATGCTGTTTTTGCTAACCTGCAGGCATTCCTGCATACACGCGGCGTAAAGACCAACAACGAAGCCTGGGTGCTGCGTGAGGCAGGCCGCCTGGTGGTAAAAAATGCTTACCCAAGGGCGATGAGCTTTTACGCTGCCGGCCACTACGATGATTTTAACATTCGTCGTTTGCCGCTGGCGTACTATAAACCGGGTTTGCAGATTGCAGGCAAAGAGCTGGAAGCACAGGCACAAATTGGGCAGTTCTTAAAAACTACGCGTCGCCAAAAAGCCAAAGCAGTGCGGCAGCAGGTACAAGCTAATACGGCGACTGCCATCCGCAGCAGCAAAACGGGTGAGGTATTGCAGAAATTCGGTGCGCAGCACTGGCAGCAGCTTACCTGGCGGCTGGGCTATACTACATTATTCGATCTGCTGGCCCGTCTGCGCATTTCCTCCACGCACCGCGAAATAGAGCGCTTTGTAGAGGCTGATATCGACTTTAAGCTATTTCATGAATCGCTGCTGCAACTGGTAAGTTACCTGAACGGCATACACGAGTGCTACATTGCTCAGGCAATGGGCCTGCAGCACTTCGAAGCTTTTGTGCAGGAATTACCGGCGCACCTGCAAAGCTCTTTCGTAACGGCAAGGCTGGAGAATCAAATCAAGCCGCTGTTGCAAGGTAATGAGTACAGATTGGGCGCCGCTGCTTAAGTTTATAGCTATACTTATACTTCGGGCTCCTGCAGGTTTATACTTGCGGGAGCTTTTTTGTTGTAGATTGTTAAACAGCTGTTTGCACCAATACCCTGATTATAGGCGAAAATATTATGGAATATGCTGGCATGAACTAATTGATCTATAAGGCAGCCATTCAACAATTAAGCAATTAACCTTTAAAAGCTGCCATTTATTTATCAATTTTACGGTTTACATACCATCAACACTATTAGCATAGAACACATGCAACTGAGCGAACAGGAACTACGCAGGCGCCACGAGCGCGAAGAACTGGAGAAAATGGGCATCAACCCGTATCCCTCCGAGACATTTGAAGTTACTGCTACTGCCAAAGAGATAAAGGAAAATTTTGATAAGGAGAAAAACAACTACCAGGAAGTAAACCTGGCCGGCCGCCTGATGAGCCGCCGCATTATGGGCAAAGCCTCTTTTGCGGAACTCATGGACAGCACCGGCCGCATCCAGCTTTATGTGTCGCGTGATGATATTGCTCCTGGCGAGAACAAAGATCTTTACAACACAGTGTTCAAGAAGATGCTCGATATCGGCGATTTTATTGGCATCAAAGGATACGTGTTCATCACACAGGTAGGGGAAATTTCGGTGCACGTAACGGAACTGAGAATCCTGACAAAGTCGCTCAGGCCGCTGCCTGTGGTAAAGCGCGAAGTAGACGAGAACGGCGTGGAGCACGTGCACGATGCCTTCAGCGACCCTGAACTGCGCTACCGCCAACGCTACGTAGACCTGGTCGTAAACCCGGAAGTGCGCGAAACTTTTAAAAAGCGCTCACAGCTGGTAAACTCTATGCGCCAGTTTTTGGGCAATAAAGGTTATCTAGAGGTGGAAACGCCGATTCTGCAGCCTTTGTACGGCGGTGCGGCGGCACGACCTTTTAAAACCCACCACAACACGCTGGACATGACGCTGTACCTGCGCATAGCCAACGAGTTATACTTAAAACGCCTGATTGTAGGTGGTTTTGATGGTGTGTTTGAGTTTGCCAAAGACTTCCGCAACGAAGGCATGAGCCGTTTTCATAACCCGGAGTTTACGCAGGTGGAGCTGTATGTGGCCTATAAAGACTATAACTGGATGATGGACCTGGTGGAAGAAATGGTAGAGAAAGTAGCCTTGGATCTGCACGGCACTACAGAGGTAAAAGTAGGTGAAAACATTATTAACTTCCAGCGCCCCTGGAAACGCTATACTATGTTTGAGGCCATCGAACATTTCACCAAAATTGATATTTCGGAGATGGAGGAGCCTGAACTGCGCCAGACAGCAAAGCAACTAGGCATTAACATAGACCCGACGCTGGGTAAAGGCAAAATTATTGATGAGATTTTCGGGGAAACCTGCGAGCCATACTTAATCCAGCCAACCTTTATCACCGATTACCCTGTGGAGATGAGTCCGCTGGCTAAAAAACACCGCAGCAAGCCGGGACTGGTAGAACGTTTTGAAGCAATCTGCAACGGTAAAGAAATCTGTAATGCATTCTCTGAGCTGAACGACCCCATTGATCAACGCGCCCGTTTTGAAGAACAGCTGGAATTAGGCAAGCGCGGCGACACGGAGGCGATGGTATTAGATGAAGACTTTCTGCGCGCGCTGGAGTATGGCATGCCGCCAACAGCGGGGCTGGGCATCGGCATCGACCGCCTGAGCATGATTATGACAAACGCACACTCTATTCAGGATGTGCTGTTCTTTCCGCAGATGAAGCCTGAGAAGCAGGAAGAATAGGTTTTATACTTGTTGATAATAAACAAAAGCGCCCCGCAGTATTGCGGGGCGCTTTTGTTTAATCTTACCTTATACGGCTACATGTCCGAAGCAGGTTTGCGGTTATTTACGATGTTCTTAACTTCTTCATCGCTCCACTTATTTTCATCTGTGTAAGGACTTTTATGTACATTGCCGCTGTTGGTTGGTTCAAAATCATCATTTGTCTGATCCTTGCCAGCGTCACCTTGCCCAGACCAGTTGCTTACTTTGTCTTTTGCGGCACTAAAGCCTTTGGTTACCTGATCGCCGACTTTAGAAGCCGAATCTGCAACCTGCTGACGTAGCACTTTTCCTTTTTCAGGAGCCAGCAGCAAACCCGCCAACACACCTACACCGGCACCGGCCAATAATCCGACAGCCAGCTTACCGCCGCCGCTTCCACTGCTTTCATGTCTGCTTGTGTCTTTTTGCTTTATCTGTCGTACGTGCGCATTAGTATAGTTGCTCTTTTCCTCTCCCAGTGTTCTGCATTCCATATCTGTTCTCATAAGCTTGTTTTCTATTAAGTTAAAAATCATACATAGCCTTGTTTGTTAAGGCTTATACTTTATAACGAGCCTGCAAGCCGAAAGTTAAGTATGGCCACCGGTAAAAAGCAAAAGGCTGGTTCATCTTTGAACCAGCCTTTTGCAAAATATTAAATACATTTTTATTTCGATAGTGCAATAGAAAAATCTGTTTTACACCGACCATAAAAACGCGTTATACCTGACTATACTTTAAACTCTTGGGTTATTGCCGCCAGCAGAAGAATTGCCTCCACCTGAAGCACCGCCTCCAGCAGTAGAACCACCACCTGAATTGCTGCCAGTAGAACCACCAGCAGTAGAGCCGCCACCTGAGCTGCTGCCAGTAGAACCACCAGCATTAGAGCCGCCACCTGAAGCATTGCCACCAGCAGAAGAACCGCCACTTGTATTGCCGGTAACCTGGTTAACTTTATCTTTAGCGTTGCTAGCCAGATCTTTGGCTTCGTCAACAACATTACCGGCTGCGCCGCTCACTTTACTATATGCATCACTGCTCATATTCTTGATTTCGTCCAAGCCAGCCTGCAAGTTTGCCTCAAGGTCTTTGCTAAGCTTGCTCGCCCAGCTTTTAACGCTACCACGGGTAGCCTCGCCTGAATCGGGGGCCATTAATAAGCCTGCAACTACACCGGCACTTGCACCAGCCAAAAGAGCCAGTAATACCTTTCCGTTACTATCTTTCAAAAGGTTTTTGGTATTGTCTCTTTTAATTTTTCCGCTATTGTCTTTCATAGTTTCTGATATTTATAATTTATTGTATGCGTTTGTAATTTACTTGTCGTTTAATAACGTTCAACTATAGCATTAAGTTATACATATACTTGAAAAGTTAATTATAAAGGGTTTAAACGTATAAAAAGAAGCTCAGCATATTGCTGAACTTCTTTTTATACTATATAATAGAAAGACTAAAAATCTGAGATAAGTTTTACAATTTCGTCTTTTGTTTTGCCCAGCTTGCGCTGCAGGCGGCCAAACAATTCGTCTTCTTTGCCATCGGCGTAAGTCAGATCTTCATCTGTCAGTTCAGCGTAATTTTGTTTCAGCTGCCCCTTCACATCGTCCCATGATCCGCGCATTACCAGGCTGCTGCCTGGGTCTGTTGCACCACTGTTTTCCAGGCTATCCATCCATCCTTTAACTGTGCGCTCCACATCATCACTTACTTTTGATAAGCTGCGTTTCAGCGTATCACGGGTTGTGCGCCCATTATCCGGAGCGAGAAATATGCCGGCTGCAATACCAGCGCCAATGCCTGCCAGTGTGGCAAGTAGTATCTTTCCTTTGTCTTCGTTCATCTTCAATTGTATTTAAATTTATTTCCTGTTAAAAAAGCATGCGTCCTGCCATTGCAGCAAAGAGTATAAAAGCTATCCTAGTGCATCTGATTTATGCTTCAAGATTCATACGGCAAAGGCATCAGTAAGTTTATATCCAAATTATGGTAGTGGTTAACAAAGTATGATGGGATAAAAGAGAGGCAGTGAAGTGTTTAAGATGATGGAATGTGCGAGATCCTCATCAAGATAAACTGTCCTCACTGCCAGAGCAGCAAGGTAGTAAAAAACGG